>ENA-UOVV01000134-UOVV01000134.1-compost-metagenome-genome-assembly--contig:-NODE-134-length-110727-cov-24.315825_pt1 | contig 110727 bp, 101 predicted proteins | sample MGYA00238155_ERZ761577 | MGnify/ENA primary metagenome ERZ761577 (study PRJEB28898, sample SAMN06268775) | compost metagenome | isolation source: Emeryville, CA | place: USA:Emeryville, CA...
TGAAAAAGATCGAGGCTATCGTAAAGCCGTTCAAACTCGACGAAGTGAAGGAAGCGCTGCAGGAAGTTGGCCTGCAGGGCATCACTGTCACCGAGGCCAAGGGATTCGGCAGGCAGAAAGGCCATACCGAACTCTATCGCGGAGCCGAGTACGTTGTGGATTTCCTGCCCAAGGTGAAGGTCGAGGTGGTTTGCCCCGACGACCTCGCCGAGAAAGCCATCGAGGCGATCAGGACCGCGGCGCAGACCGGCCGCATCGGTGACGGCAAGATCTTCGTCTACACGGTCGAACAGGCCATCCGCATACGCACCGGCGAATTCGGCGACGATGCGCTTTAGGGCGCGCGGTCGCTTCCACCCTCTTCACAATTGAAGCCCAGTCTCAACAGGGGAACCTAATGACTACAGCCGCTGACATCCTCAAGAAGCTCAAGGATGAGGACATCAAGTACGTCGACCTGCGCTTTACCGACCTGCGCGGCAAGCTGCAGCACGTGACCATGGACGTCTCGGTGGTCGATGCCGACTTGTTCGAGGACGGCGTCATGTTCGACGGTTCCTCGATCGCCGGCTGGAAGGCCATCAACGAGTCCGACATGGTGCTGATGCCCGATCCGGAGTCGGCCTATGTCGATCCGTTCTTCGCTTCGGCGACCCTCGCCATCAACTGCGACATTCTCGAGCCCTCGACCTACCAGCCCTACAACCGCGACCCGCGCGGCATCGCCAAGAAGGCCGAAGCCCTGGTGAAGTCGTCGGGCGTCGGTGACTCGGTCGTCTTCGGCCCCGAGCCCGAGTTCTTCATCTTCGACGACGTGAAGTACTCCACCTCGACCTACAAGGTCGGCTTCCAGGTTGACAGCACCGAGCTTCCGACCAACAGCGATGCCGACTACGAGGCAGGCAACAACGGCCACCACATCGGCCTCAAGAAGGGCTACTTCCCGGTCCCGCCGCTGGACAGCGCGCAGGACATCCGCGGCGAGATGCTGCAGGCCATGGGCGCCATGGGCGTCATCATCGAGAAGCACCACCACGAAGTGGCTTCGGCCCAGCACGAGCTCGGCATGAAGTTCAAGCCGATGATCAAGTCGGCTGACGACGTGCTCATCTACAAGTACGCCGTGCAGCAGGTCGCCCAGGCCTATGGCAAGACGGCGACCTTCATGCCCAAGCCGATCTACGGCGACAACGGGTCGGGCATGCACTGCCACCAGTCGATCTGGAAGGACGGCAAGCCGCTCTTCGCCGGTGACCAGTATGCCGGCCTGTCCATGGAGTGCCTCTACTACATCGGCGGCGTGATCAAGCACGCCAAGGCGATCAACGCCTTCACCAACCCGACCACCAACTCCTACAAGCGTCTGGTGCCGGGCTTCGAGGCTCCGGTGCTGCTGGCCTACTCGGCTCGCAACCGCTCGGCCTCCTGCCGCATTCCCTTCGGCCAGTCGCCGAAGTCGAAGCGCGTCGAGGTCCGCTTCCCCGATCCGCTGGCCAACCCCTACCTCGCCTTCACCGCGCTGCTGATGGCCGGCCTCGACGGCATCAAGAACAAGATCCATCCGGGCGACCCGATGGACAAGGACCTCTACGAGCTGCCCAAGGAAGAGCTCAAGGAGATCCCGACCGTGTCGGGTTCGCTCCGTGAGGCTCTCGAGAACCTCGACAAGGACCGCGAATTCCTCAAGGTCGGCGGCGTCATGGACGACGATTTCATCGACGCCTACATCGAGCTCAAGATGGCCGAAGTCATCAAGTTCGAGCACACCCCGCACCCGGTCGAGTACGAGATGTACTACTCGGCCTGAGTGACTGCTCAGCTGCGAAAACGAAAGGGCCCCGCGGGGCCCTTTCTCATTTCCAGCAGGTATGCCGGTTGGACGCAGAGTAGCGCAGCGCAGCCGCGACACATCGCTCCCTGCTTGCGGCCTCACAGGGTGTCTCCAACCCATAATCAGTCTCGACGTGAGCTAGGCCGCACCAACCCGGTCGGCAACGATGCCAAGAACGAGGATCAGGACCGCGATCAAGAAGGCAATGAGCTTCAAATCCTGTCGAATATGTAACAGCATCGCTCGCTGGAACTCATCGCCGCCGTCCATCAAACCGTCGTAACTGCTGCGGTCCTTCTCATTCGCTTGCTGTGCGAGCCACGCTGCTACTGCCGTCAGCAAGACTGCCACGCCTGTGAACATTTGCATCATCCCCCCATCTGCGGCCAAAAAGCTTCGCTTGGACGCTGGCCGGGGGCAAGTGGTCTGCCGGGCACTGGCGGTCGAGAGTAAAGAACTCGGCACCCCCATTATCCTAACCCTTGGTCGCCACCCAGATCACATGCCGCGCGCCCTTCCCGCCGTGGGCGCGGGCCTTCAGCTCCTCGACCTTCATGCCCGATTGCTGGAGCCGCTTGGTAAAGTGTGCATCGGGCGCCACCGACCACACCGCGAGCATGCCGCCCGGCTTCAGCGCCGCCTTGGCGCGCGAAATGCCGCCATGGCTGTAAAGCGCGTCGTTGCCCGGCCGCGACAGGCCCTCGGGGCCGTTGTCGACATCGAGCAGGATGGCATCGAACTTCTCGCGCCCCATCACCGCGCCGACATCGTCGACGACGAGCCGCAGCCGTGGGTCATCGAGGCTCTCGCCATGCACGCCGGAGAGCGGGCCGCGCGCCCACTCGCCGGCGATCTCCGGCACCAGCTCGGCCACGGTGATCTCGGCATCAGCGCTGAAATCTGCGAGGCATCGACGCAGGGTGAACCCCATCCCCAGCCCGCCGATCAGCACCTTCGCCTTCCGCCGCTCGCCGACCCGCTCGGCGGCGATCTTCGCCATCGCCTCTTCCGAGCCCGATTGCCGCGACGACATCAGCCCGATCGTGCCGGCGAAGATGGTGAACTCCTGCCCGCGCTGCATCAGGCGGAACTCGCCGCCGCCCGGAACCTTCGCCCGGCCAAGTTCTATCCAGGGCAGCATGTGGCCTCCGCTCTATCAGGTCAGGCGGACCCTTAACCGCTTCAGCCGGCTTCCGCCATCGCCATCAGCGCCTCGGCCTCCTCGGGCACGTTCTCGGCGAGGCGGGCGGCAGCGAGCACCGGTAACCAGGCGAACACGCTTTCCCGCGGCATCGGGCTGATTTGCAGGTAGGTCTCGACATAGGCGTCGGCCAGTTCGCGCGACACGACCTGCATTAGCAGCCAGCTGCGGCAGAGGTCGGCTGCTGGAGGCCCGCAGGTTGCGTCGAGCCAGTCCACCACCACCGCGCTCTCGAGGTCGCCAAGGATGTTGTAGGGATGGAAGTCGCCATGCAGTAGGCGGTCGCCATCAGGCAGCCGGCTGACCCGATCGCGTAACCGCCGCCTCACCGGTTCGGCGAGCCCCGAGGCCTCGATCTTGCGCGCCAGCCGCACCCGCAGCGGCGCCATGGCCTCGCCCGACGCGGCGTGGATCGCAACGTGGAGGCGCGCCATGGCGGCGAGATGGGGCGCCAGGTTGGCGGGGTCGGCAAGCATCGGCCCGGCGAAGGGTCGCCCCTCGATGCGCGTCATCAGCACGCCCCAGCGTCCGTCGATCTGCACAACGTCGAACGCCCGGGGCGCTGCAATGCCCGCCGCCTCCAGCACATCGAGCACCGCAGCCTCGCGCCGCGCCTCCGAGGGCGGATAGCCGGCGCGGTAGAGTTTCAGCACCCTGCCCTCGCCGTGCTCGAACACCTCAGCGACCTTGCCCTCGCCGATCAGTTTGCCAAGACTCAAGCGTTGCCCTCCATGGGCTCAGCTTGCGTCCGTCCGGCACGGCGCGCAACTGCGCGCGCGGCCTAGAAGCGCAGGTTCACGCCCAGCTTTACCTGGTCGAGCACCAGCGTCGCATTGCCCTCGAAGGCGTCGAGGTTGCCGAAATCGGTATGGGTGTATTCTGCCAACAGCGACCAGTTCTCGTGCACCCGCACTTCCGCACCGAGGCCCAGCGTGTAGCCCTCGACACCATCCTCGAGATGATGGATGACCAGCGGATTGGTGAACACACCCTCGTACTCGCCATAGGCACGGGTGTAGCCGGCAAGCACATAGGGCATCCACTGGCCGGCGTCGAAGCCGCCGCGGGCAAACACCGTCCACTGTTCGCGCAGCTCGACGCTCGAGTCGGGCTGGTCGACGAACGGTCCCTCATAGGCGCCGAGCACGTACTCGGCGCCAATGCCGAGCACCACCGGGCCGAGCGCGAAGTCGTAGCCGGCGCGAAGCGCTCCGGTCGTACCGTCCGGCGTGCCAAGCAGGTGGCTCTTGCCCGGGAACGTGATGTCAATCCAGTCGGCCAAGCCACCGACAGCCATCGCCTCGGTCTGGCCATGGACAATGCTGCCGCCAACATAGGCTCCCTGCCAGGACGAAGGGGCTGCTTCTTCGGCGACCCCGACAGCGGGTGCCAGGGCGAATGTTGCGACGGCAACCAGAAAAGCTCTGCTCATCTGCACAAATCTCTCGCGAGAGATTCGAGCCAAAAAGTCACGCAATGGGAGCTGATGACGGGGAAGAAGCGTTGTCGACCTCGATAAAGGTTAGTAGCGGCAGTTTCCACACCCCAGGTGGCCCGTTGCGGGCAACCGCCTGCCAGTGCATTCATTCGGGTGCGCACCATCTCTGCCGTCGCCATAAATCAGGATCTTTCCCTTGAGTATCGGACTTCTCGGCCTTCTCGACGACGTCACCGCCCTGGCCAAGGTGGCGGCCGCCTCCATCGACGACGTGGCGGGCCAAGCGGCCAAGGCCGGCCTCAAGGCGGCGGGCGCGGTGATCGACGACACGGCCGTGACCCCCAACTACGTCACCGGCTTCAGCGCCGACCGCGAACTGCCCATCGTCAAGAAGATCGCCCTCGGCTCGGTGCGCAACAAGCTGCTCATCCTGCTGCCGGCGGCGCTGGCGCTGAGCTTCTTCGCGCCATGGATCATCACGCCGCTCCTGGCCCTCGGTGGCGCCTATCTCTGCTTCGAGGGCGCCGAGAAGGTGTTCGAGGCCATCGCCCCGCACCGCGCCCATGTCGAGGAGCATGAGCTCGTGCCGGTGAATGATCCGGCCAAGCTGGAGGAGGAGCGGGTCAACGGCGCCATCAGCACCGATTTCATCCTCTCGGCCGAAATCATGACCATCGCATTGGGCACCCTGCCCGAGAGCCTGCCCTTCTGGGAAAAGGCTGCCGTGCTGGCCGTGGTTGGCATCGGCATCACGCTGCTCGTCTATGGCGCCGTGGCGCTCATCGTGAAGGCCGACGATATCGGCCTCGCCATGGCCCGCAAGGCGCGCACACACACCGGCCGGGCCACCGGCCGCGGCATCCTCATCGCCATGCCATGGGTCATGCGTGCCCTCAGCGTCATCGGCACCGCCGCGATGATCTGGGTCGGTGGCGGCATCTTCATCCATGGCCTCGTCGAGTTCGGCCTGCCCCAGGTCGAGCACATTGTCGAAGCCCTTGCCCATTGGGCCCAGGGTTTTGCCGGCGGCTTCGGTGCCGAGCTCGCCATCATCGTGGCCGACGGCATTTTCGGCCTGCTGTTGGGCATCGTGCTGATCCCCATCGTAACCCGCGTGATCGTGCCGCTGTGGAAGGCCGTCCGCGGGCTGTTCCCCACCCGCAAGGCGGCGAACTGAGCCCTTACCCCCGCCGCGCCTGCTCCAGCGCCTGCAGCACCGCGCCGATATCGTAGGGCTTCTTGACGATCGGCATTTCGCGCAGGCTCTCGGGCACCATCCCGGCATCGCCGTAGCCGGTGGCGAAGATGAACGGCACGCCCAGCCGCTTCAGTTCCTCGGCCACCCTGATCGAGGTACCGCCGCCCAGGTTCACGTCGAGAATGGCGAGGTCCGGCTTGTGCGCCTTGATGAGCCGGTGCGCGTCTTCGGCCGAGTTGGTGGTGATCACCGTCTCGTAGCCGCGCTCGTTGAGCATCGCCTCTACATCCATGGCGATCAGCATCTGGTCCTCGACCAGCAGGATGCGCGAGGAGAGCGGCACCGCATCGGCACGGCGCTGTGGCACGTCCATCTGGCTGTTGCGCAGCGCCACCACATTGTCGAGCCGCACATGCCGGGCCGGCAGGCGGAAGCGCGCCTCGAGGCCGTCCGGTGCGTAGGTCACCTTGCTCGCCCCGCCCAAGTCGTAGGGCACCGAGCGGTCGAGCAGCGCTGTGCCGAAACCCTCTCGCCGCGGCGGCGTAACCGGCGGTCCGCCCGATTCTTTCCATTCGATCTGGCAATCGCCGCTCGTCAGCATGCTCCAGCGAATGTCGAGCCGCCCACCCGTAACCGACAGCGCACCATACTTGGCCGCGTTGGTGGCCAACTCGTGCAGCACCAGCGCCATCACAGAGAACGCGCGCGCGTCGATCCACACCGGCGGGCCATCGAGCACGATGGCCGTCGTGCCGCTTCGATAGGGCGAAAGCTCGGCGCTGATCAGCTCCGACAATGCCCCGCCGCCGTCGCCGCGCACCACCTGGTCATGGGCAAAGGCCAGCGCCTGGATGCGCCCGCGGAGCGTCGCGACATAGTCTTCGAGGCTGCGGCCCTCCTGCACCGGCTGGCCGACCAGCGCCTTGATCACCGAGAGGATGTTCTTCACCCGGTGGTTCAGCTCCTCGTTGAGCATGCGCTGGCGCACATCGGCCTTGGCGCGCTCCTCGGCAAGCATCTCGTTGTGACGAAGCACCACCTCCACCAGCGAGGCGCGGGCCGCCTCGGCAATCTCGCGGTCGGCCTCACTCCACGGCTCCGCCTGGCGGTGCACCGTCTCCTTCCAGATGGCAAAACTCTTGCGCGGCGTCAGCCGATCGCCCATCGGCCCCACTTCATAGGTCTTCTCCGGGTTGCCTGCCCAGTTGAGCGTCTGCACCAGCTCCTTGCGGAAGAAGAACAGATAGTCGCGCGGCGTCTGCGACAGCGGGATGGCGAGCACGCCCGATGCGATCTGGTAATAGGCCTCGGCCTCCGGAAAGGCCTTGCTGAGCAGGTGCGTGCCCCACACCCGCCCTTCCGATACCCGGCCGATGAACTGCGCCAGCGCCGGGATCTCGTTGGCGGCCGGCGTTGCCCCGAAACCCGTCCACTCCCCACCGATATAGAGGCCGATGCCGTCATTGGGCACCAGTCGGCCGAAATCACGCAGATTCTCACGCAGCACCTCGGCGACGTCCATCTGGCTCGCCATCTGCAGCACGCGGTCGAGATAGGCGCGCGCCCTCGTTGCGGTGTCGAGCTTGCTCTTCTGCTTGAGCGCGCTCAGGTGCAGCGACAGGAACTCCCCGAACATCTCCGCCGCCACCCTCAGCGACATGGGCAGCGTCTTGGGCGAATAGTGGTGGCAGGCGATCATGCCCCACAGCTCGCCATCGGCGATGATCGAAATCGACATCGAGGCGCCCACGCCCATGTTGCGCAGGTATTCGAGGTGGATGGGCGACACCGAGCGCAGGTGCGCATAGCTCAGGTCGAGCGGCTCGCCCGACAGGTCCAGCACCGGCACCACCGGCACCGGCCGGTAGCTCGACGACGAGATGATGCGGATGGTGTTGCGCAGGTAGAGTTCGCGCGCCTGTTTCGGGATGTCGCTTGCCGGAAAATACTGGCCGAGGAAGCTTTCGAGATCGGCCCGCTTGGTCTCCGAGATCACCTTGCCCGCACCATCGCGCTCGAAGCGGTAGACCATCACCCGATCATAGCCGAGCGTGCCGCGGATCAGCCGCGCTGCCTGCTGCACCAGCTTGTCGAGCGAGTCGATCTGCGCGATGCGCCCGATCATCGAGCGCGCCAGGCGCAGCGGTGCATCATTGTCCGAGCCCGCCGGCTCGAACTCGACGATGGTATTGGAGCGGTAGCGGTGAATGGCGATGTCGAAGCGCCGTTCTCCCAGCTGCTGGCCGAGCAGCAGGGCCGGCCGCGCCCCCTCGCCTACGCCGGAGACCGCGTTGCGAAGCGTGTGGAGCAGTTGCGCGCCCAGATGGGCTTCGGCCGGCGCACCGTTGACCTCGCCCGAAATGCCCAGCATTTCGTGCACATTCTGCGAGTGTCGCAGCACGGTAGAGAGCGACGCATCGTAAACCAGCATCGCCCCGTGCGGCTGGATGCTGCCGGGAATGTGGATCGGCTCGCGATCGCAATTGGTGAGATCGACGGCTTGCTGGACAGCGGACATGCTCAGGCTTTCTGGAAGGCGCGTTCGGCGGCGGCGAAGGTAGCGAGCGAGGCCGCGGTGGCCCGCTCGAGATCGAACGGCTCGGCGACTTCAAGCAGGGCGAGGAAGCCGCGCCACTCGTCTATGCCGCCTGCTTGCAGCGCCAGGTGCCGCGCGCCGTGCGTGGCTGAAAGGCCGAGTTGCTGCGCGCGCCGGTAGAGCACCTGCGAGCCGAGGATCGAGCCTTCGAGCACATACAGCATGCCCATCAGGCCATCGTCGGTCAGTGTCGGCGGCGCATCCGCCTCGGGTATCGGAAGGCCGAGATCGTTGAGGTCCGCGGCAATCGCCGCGCTCACCTGCCGCGGCCGCCAGTCGCCCATCGCCTCCGGCCACGGGATCCGTTCAAGGTCGCGTTCGATCGGCATCCGAAAGCGGTACATCGCCCCCAGATAACGTCCATACTCACCGATATCGCCGAAAGCCCCCACCGCAGCGTCGACCACGGCATGCGCATGAGCCGTTCGCTCGCGCAGCTGCCAGCGCCTGAGTCCCTGATCCATAGGTCATCCCCCATTCGGCCCGAGAATGGAGCAAAAACCATTTGGTTCCAAACGGTATGAGCTTTTTCGAAGGGCAGCTGAAGCCGGAGTTCCACTCGCTGGCACCCTCCCCTCATGATGAGGGCCGGAGCAGGCCATCCGAGCTTGTTCCGAGCACATGGCCTGCTACGCTTCCAGCTCAACACGGAGCGCGCCGATGACCATCGAGTTCCTTCTCACCACCCTTGTCATTGTCGCCTCGCCCGGCACCGGCGTGCTCTACACGCTCGCGGCGGGCCTCTCGCGTGGCGCCAAGGCCAGCATCCTTGCCGCGTTCGCCTGCACGCTCGGCATCATCCCGCATATGGCCGCCGCCATCACCGGGCTCGCCGCCCTGCTCCACACCAGCGCGCTGGCCTTCGAAGTCATCAAGTACCTCGGCGTGGCCTACCTGCTCTACATGGCGTGGGCGACGCTCAAGGAGAAAGGTGCGCTGAGCGTGGACACCCAGGTCGCTCCGCAATCGGCGCGCAAGGTGCTGGTCGAGGGCGTCCTCATCAACATCCTCAACCCGAAGCTCTCGATCTTCTTCTTCGCCTTCCTGCCCCAGTTCGTGCCGGCGAGCGCGCCCGATGCGCTGCCGCTGATGCTGGAGCTGAGCGCCGTGTTCATGCTCGCCACCTTCGTGATTTTCGCGATCTACGGCGTCTTCGCCGCGGCAGTGCGCCAGCACATTGTCAGCCGCCCGCGCGTCTTGACCTGGATGCGCCGCACCTTCGCCGCCGCCTTTGTCGGGCTCGGCATCAAGCTGGCGCTCACCGAGCGCTGATCGCCTGTTTCGGCGGATGCAGCCGCTCCTCGAGCGTCGGCGCCTTCTGCTCGGCGATGACGCGCACGGCAAAGCCCACGTCCAGCCAGCGCACCACGCGGCCTACCGCCGTGCCCATGGCGAGCCGCCGGATTTAATCGGTTCGGTCAGGCGGTGCTGGACAAAGGCAAAGCCTTCACCTGGTAACCACTCACCAGCTTGTCGGCTTCGGCGGCGGCAAGCACGTGGTCGAACTCCACCGCGAAACCGCCGTCAAAAGTGCGCGTCACCTTGCCCGGCACGCGCCCCACCATCACCGGTGTGCCCGGCAGGGCGCTATGGCTGCTCATCACCGCGGCACCCGAGCGCGATATGTCCTTGAGTGAAACGGCAATCATCTCGCCATCCTCGAAGGCCACCGTGGTGCGGCTGTCATGCGGCCGGGTGCGCATGAACGTGCGCTTGTCGCGATCCATCCGGCCGTTGCGGCGGACCAGCCAGGCCACCCAGGTGGCGAGCCGCTTGCGCGCCGCCTCGTTGAGCAGGTTGTGGCAGATGAAGCCGTCGTGCCGTACCATCTCGATGCTGGCCCGCACCGGCCCGAAGCCTTCGACATCGACCCAGATGGATTGGCCCAGGCCCGGAGCCTCGTCGGTGGCGATCCGCATCGCCGACGCAGACAAGCTGGCAATGATACACGGCACGACGCGAACGCCATAAGCCTCCGGCATCGTGAAGCTGGCTCTGAGGCCGCTCTCGAACCGCTGCTCGCTGCGGCGGTTCTCCGCCTTCAACGCGCTGGCGCCCACTGGCACAGGCGTGTCCATGAAATTTCCCTCAAGTTCCCTGGGGGAACATAAGAGCCTCCAAGTAAATCATCCACTAAGACGAAATCTTCACTCCGAACTACATCGCCATCGTCTGTTGTCGACAACCCGGGCGGCCGTTTTCGACCACCCGCCGGTCTGTCTTGTGGACGTTTAAGCGTCGCCGAGCGCCATTTCTTCAAAAAACGCCTCCGGCCCCTCCACCGGCTTCAGCCGCCTGCCCTCGATCAACAGGTAGCGGTTGCCGACAGTTCGCACGAAACTCCGGTCGTGTGACACCAGCACGCCGGTGGCGTCGTGCTCGAGGATTTCACTTTCCAGCGTCTCCCGTCCGGGGATGTCGACATGGTTGGTCGGCTCGTCCATCAGGTAGAAATTGGGCTCCGTCAGTCGCAGCGCCAGCAGCCCCACCCGCGCCCTCTGCCCGAAGCTCAGCTCCGACATCGGCCGCCCCTGCTTCTCGATCGGGAAACCGGCGGCCGCCAGCAGGCTCCGCACCCGCGCATCGGGCAGCTTGAAGCGCGTGCCGATGAAGGCCTCCGGCGTTTCCCGGTCAGGCAGCTGGCTCATGTCCTGGTCGGTATAGCCGAGCACCACCGAGGGCGTGACCCGGATCCCCTCGCCGCCGCCGTCCGCGATGGCACGATTGAGCAGCTTCACCAACTGCGATTTGCCGGTGCCGTTCCGGCCCAGCAGCACGATGCGGTCGCCCTGGAAGATGTGGAGCTTATCGATACGGAATAGCGGCGCGCCCGCCGGTGTCGCCACCGTGACATTCTCGATGCCTACCATGAGCCGCGCATGGGTGCCGCGATTGGCGAGGCGGATCTCGCCCGAGCGCTCCATGTGCGTCTCGACCACCCGCTCCTCGATCTTCGCCGCCCGGTCCTTGAGCTGCTTGGTCTTGGTGATCAGCAGGTCGCTGCCCGAGTTGATGCCGATATTCTTGAGCTTGGCCGCCTGCTTACGGAGCTTCGCCGCTTCCTTGAGGTCGCGCTCGTTCTGGGCGAGCTGCGCCTCGTCCTCGCGCTCCAGTTCCGCTCGCGCCTTGCTGTAGCTCAGCGCGAAATAGCGCGACGTGCCGGGCCTCAGGAACAGCGTGCGATTGGTCACCGCATCGAGAAAGTCGCGGTCGTGGCTCGCGACCAGCAGCGGAATGTTGCGGGCCTCGCGGTTCAGCCACTGCTCGAGCCAGAAGATCTTGGCGAGGTCCAGATGGTTGGTGGGCTCGTCCATCAGCAGCGCGTCGGGCTCGCTCACCCACACGCGCGCAATCAGCATCAGCCGCTGCCAGCCGCCCGAGAGCTCCGAGAGGAGCCGGTCGCGCATCTCCCACGGCGTCTCGAAGCCGTCGAGCGCCACGTCGGCCTTCCACGCATCAGCATCACGGTCCGCCGCCGGCAGGGCTTCGAGCACGGCATCGCGCATGGAAAGGCCCATGAGATGCCGCGGCACGTCCTGCTCGACATAGCCGAGCCGGAGCCCTCGCGAGCGCACCACCTCGCCTGCAGTCGGCTCGACAAGGCCGGCGATGATGCGCAAAAGCGTAGTCTTGCCGTTACCGTTCCCGGCAATCAGGCCCACCCGGTCGCCATCGGCGATGACGACGTTGAGATCGGCGAACAGCTGCACGCCGGCAATGACGGAAAGGTTCTGAAGGCTGATCGAGCCCATTTCATTCTCACTGGTCTGGAAAGGCACTTGGCCGACGCGGTGCGCCAAGCCGGTACGGGCAGACCAATGGATGGGAACGAAATGACGTCCGGACCCGCTCGGTCAGCCCTGCAACGAAAGCTGCAGGGCACCAACAGGGCCACGGCTGCGATGCGTGTCGTAACGGAAATCCACGCCAACCTCCCTGTATCTGGTGTTGCGGACAACGTGCTTATAGCCACGACGTAGCGGCGTCGCAAGGCGGCACGGGTTCAGGCGATGTAGAAGATGGCGGCGATCACGGTCACACAGACCGAACGCGGGAGGACGAGATGGGCAAGCCGGTACGCAGAACTTTTCAACCCGGCTTGCAGCCACCCGTCAAACTGGCGCGCCCGTTCAGCCCAAGGATACGCAGAGCTGTCACTGGCACGCATACGGCTACTCCGAACTCAAAACCGTATGTCCGTGAGCTTACGCGGGGGCACTTAAAAAAGTGCTGAGACAAAGCAAACGAAGTCTGAATCGACTGCTCCAAAAGGGTGCGCCCGAGGCCATTCCGGCTGCCGGACGCATTGAAATCGTTCAATAATCCGCTCAAGCGGGGCGCAGCCGATCACGATTCAGTATGGCGCCCGTGCATGTCGAAACCTTCAGAAGGTAGACCCACTTGCCCTTGGTTGCCCGCACCTGGATGCGCCGGTCGTTGCGCACGTTGAGGTAGATCTTGTCGTAGCCCTGCGCCGCCACCGCGTTTCGAATCTGGCGGTCGGTCAGCTCGATGCAGACCAGCGGACGGCGGAAGCCGAAACCGTCACCGATACCGAAATGGAACTGCGCGCTGGCCGCCTGCGCCGGTACCGCCGTGGCTGCGAGCACCAGACCGACCACGCCGGCCCGCAGGATGGAAGAGATCTTCATTCGTCAGTCTCCTTGAATGATGCCCTCGAAAGCAAAATCCCGGCCTCTCGCGAGGCCGGGATGCAGAACGCTCAGGCAGGGAGCCCGGCTCCCGCCGAGTTCATGCTTAGAAGCTGAAGTGGAAGGAGAGGCCATCCTTCTGCCAGCCAAAGCCGCCCTTCGGGCCCTTCTTCGGGCCATCCCAGAAGTCGTGGCCCTTGCGGAGGCGCTTCACGTTGTAGACTTCGCCGGTGCACTTGTTGACGGTCATCGAGTAGAAGCGGTTCCCGTCCTGGGCAATCACCAGCACGCGAGAGCTGCTCAGCTTGCGGACAACGTCCGCGTCATCGAAGCCATACCACTCAAGGCCGCGCTCGACCTGCCGGTCGGTCAGGCACTTCTTGATCGGCTGCCACTTCTTGCCCTTCTTGTTCTTGAGGTCGAAGCCCATCACGCTGCCATTGTCACCAATGCCGAGCTGGAACTCGAAGGACGGGGGAGCAGCCTGCACGGGCATCGCGGTCATGCCGACGGCGCCCATGGCGAGAGCGACGACAGCAGCCCGGCCGGACTTTTTCAGCGTCGAAAAGGAAAGGGTCATTGGGAGTCTCCGTTGGTAGATATTGGGCCAGGTCCACTAGCTTGACCACAAAGGTACGAGCGCCAATCTTAACAAGCGCGGAAGGTGCCGTTCATCTGCCGTTCATGTTCGCAACATCGCAAAGGCGAAGTGGCACGAAAGGCAGACGGGGTCGCCGGTCGTCCATCCCGGACACTGCCTACTGGAACGAGCCTGGACGCTCCCGGCAACCCTGGTGCCGCTTATGCCGTCTTAGGGTTGAACAGGCGCCGAATCTGCCGTTCATATCTTGTTCACGGCGATTGACGGCCCTGCCCCTGCGGCCTATCTCCGCTCTAAACTCACCCCAAGCCAACTCGTGCTAGCTTTTGGTGTGCGATTCGCGCGCCCGAGATGGAGGTTTCATGGCGATCGAAGACCTGTTCGGAACTCCTGAGGATGCGGCACCCCAGCCGCGCCGCACGAAGCTGGAAAGCGCGCCGCCCGCTCCGGCACCGAACAATGTTGCGCACGCCAACTCCTACTCCGCTGCCGACATCGAGGTGCTTGAAGGCCTCGAGCCGGTGCGTCGTCGTCCCGGCATGTATATCGGCGGCACCGACGCCAACGCGCTCCACCACCTCTTCGCTGAAGTCATCGACAACTCGATGGACGAAGCCATCGCCGGCTTCGCCACCCGCATCGAGGTGCATCTGGGCGAAGATGGCTTCCTCACCGTTACCGACAATGGCCGCGGCATCCCGGTCGAGAACCACCCGAAATTTCCTGGCGTCTCCACGCTCGAAATCGTGATGACCCGGTTGCATGCGGGCGGCAAGTTCGACGGCAAGGCCTACGAGACCTCGGGCGGTCTGCACGGCGTGGGCGTTTCGGTGGTGAATGCGCTCTCTGACTCGCTGGTCACCGAAGTAGCACGTGACCAGCAGCTCTATCGCATCAGCTTCTCGCGCGGCAAACCGCTCGGGCCGGTCGAGGCGCTGGGCAAGGTGCAGAACCGCCGCGGCACCACGCAGCGCTTCCACCCCGACCCGGAAATCTTCGGCGAGCACAAGTTCTCGGCCTCGCGCCTGTTCAAGATGACGCGGTCGAAGGCCTACCTCTTCGGCGGCGTCGAAATCCGCTGGAGCTGCGACGAGAGCCTCGCCACCAGCGAAGTGCCTGCCAGGGCGACCTTCCATTTCCCCGGCGGCCTCAAGGATTTCCTCGCCAGTCGCATCGAGGGCGAGCCGCGCATCGTCGACGAGATTTTCTCCGGCGTCACCGGCAAGCCCGGCAGCCATGGCGCCGTCGAGTGGGCGGTGAGCTGGTGCCTCGGCGACGGCTTCGTCAACTCCTACTGCAATACCGTGCCCACCGGCGATGGCGGCACCCATGAACAGGGCCTTCGCGTCGCCCTGCTCCGCGGCCTGCGCAACTATGCCGAGCTTTCCGGCAACAAGCGCGCCGCGCAGATCACCGCCGATGACGTGTTTGTCTCCTGCTCGGCCATGCTCTCGGTCTTTGTGCGCGAGCCCGAATTCGTCGGCCAGACCAAGGACAAGCTGAGTTCGCCCGAAGCCACCCGCATCGTCGACAAGGCCGTTTCCGACGCCTTCGACCACTGGCTCGCCGCCTCGCCCAACCAGGCGTCCAAGCTGCTGGACTGGGCTATCGAGCGCGCCGAGGAGCGCCTGCGGCGCAAGAAGGAAAAGGAGATCGACCGCCAGTCGGCAACGCGCAAGCTCCGCCTGCCCGGCAAGCTCGCTGACTGCACGCAGAGCGCTGCCCAGGGAGCGGAAATCTTCATCGTCGAAGGAGACTCGGCCGGTGGTTCGGCCAAGCAGGCGCGCGACCGCGTCAGCCAGGCCGTGCTGCCGCTCCGCGGCAAGATCCTCAACGTTGCCGGCGCGACACGCGACAAGGTGCATTCCAGCCAAGCCATTGCCGACCTGATCCAGGCGCTCGGCTGCGGCACGCGCGAGCGTTACCGCGAGGACGACCTGCGCTACGACAAGGTCATCCTGATGACCGACGCCGATGTGGACGGCGCTCACATTGCCTCGCTGCTGATGACCTTCTTCTTCCAGGAGATGCCCAAGCTCATCGACGGCGGCCATCTCTATCTCGCCATGCCGCCGCTGTTCCGCATCAGCCAGGGTCCGAAGGTCGCCTATGCCATGAACGAGGCCCAACGCGACGAGATCATCGCAACCGAGTTCAAGGGCAAGAAGCCGGACGTGACCCGCTTCAAGGGCCTCGGCGAGATGCCCTATGCTCACCTGCGCGAAACCACGATGGACAAGAAGACCCGCACCCTGCTGCAGGTCCGCGTCCGCCAGGATCGCGACGAAACCAAGTCGGCCGTCGACCGCCTGATGGGCAACCGTCCCGAAGCCCGCTTCGAGTTCATCCAGGAGAAAGCCGCCTTCGTCACGGCGGACGATCTGGACATCTAGACGGCCCTACCATCGCGCGCATCGCGAGCCGGTCGCAGCTTCTGCTGCCCGAGGCCTGAAGCGCCCGGCGAGCATTCGCGTTCCTCCGTTAATCACCCGGCCGTGAATCCCGTTGACTCGCAAGGGGTTTCCACTATGTTCCGGGCCGCGCCGCACAGGTCCGCATCGGGCGGGATTCCGGACTGGCAGGCGCGGTCTAGCCCCCTACCGGCTGTTCGCGACCGATGGTCGACCCGCACCTCCTCAAGTAGCTGCTCGTCGACATGTGATACTCTTCGACTTGAGCGGAAACCACTGATTTGGCAGACGATTTTAACGGACTTGGGCTGAGCGCTAAGGTGATCGACGCGGTTGCGGCCGCGGGCTACACCAAGCCCACCGACATCCAGGCTCAGGCCATTCCCCACGTCCTCCAGAAGAAGGACATCATTGGCATCGCCCAGACCGGCACCGGCAAGACGGCGAGCTTCGTGCTCCCCATGTTGACGTTGCTCGAGTCGGGCCGTGCCCGCGCCCGCATGCCGCGCACCCTCATTCTCGAGCCGACGCGCGAACTCGCCGCGCAGGTCGCCGAGAACTTCGAGAAGTACGGCAAGAACCACAAGCTCTCGGTCGCCCTGCTGATCGGCGGTGTCTCCTTCGAGGACCAGAACAAGGTGCTCGACCGCGGCGCCGACGTGCTGATCGCCACGCCCGGCCGTATGCTCGACCAGTTCGAGCGCGGTCGCATCCTGCTGACCGGCGTCGACATTCTCGTCATCGACGAGGCCGACCGGATGCTCGACATGGGCTTCATCCCCGATATCGAGCGCATCTGCGGCCTGCTGCCGGCGCGCCGGCAGACGCTGTTCTTCTCGGCCACCATGCCGCCGGAAATCCAGCGCCTCACCAGCCGCTTCCTGCGCGATCCGGTGAAGATCGAGGTCGCCCGGCAGAACTCGACCGCCGAAACCATCGAGCAGCGCCTCGTGCGCACCTCGGGCAAGCCCGAGGAAAAGCGCGCCGCTCTGCGCGCCCTTATCCGCGCCGAGGACAGCCTCACCAACGCGATCATCTTCTGTAACCGCAAGCGCGACGTCGCGACCCTCGCCCGCTCGCTGCAGCGCCACGGCTTCTCGGCCGGCGGCCTCCATGGCGATATGGACCAGAAGGCGCGCATGGAAACGCTCGACGCCTTCAAGTCCGACAAGTTGAAGCTGCTGATCGCTTCCGACGTCGCCGCCCGCGGCCTCGACATTCCGGCGGTGAGCCACGTCTTCAACTTCGACGTGCCGACCCATGCCGAGGACTATGTCCACCGCATCGGCCGCACCGGTCGCGCCGGCCGCTCCGGCGTTGCCGTCACCCTCGCCTCTTCGGCCGAGGCCAAGTATGTCGATGCGATCACGAAGTTGATCCACAAGGACATTCCGGAAGCCAAACTGCCCGGTGACGTGGCTCCGCCAAGCCCCGGCAGCGACGACGAAGCGGCCGAGCGTCCCGCCCGCGGTCGGCGCGGCGCCACCCGCGGCCGCTCCGAGCGTACTCCCAAGGCTGCCGCCGAGTCGCCGGCTCCCGAGCGCGCCGAGGCCGAAGGCCGAGGCTCCAAGGCTTCCAATGGCGACGTCCGTCCCACGCGCCGCGGCTCGCGCCCGCCCCGCGACGAGGCTCCGGATTGGGGCGATCGCCAGATCGACGGTATCGATCCAAACTCGCCTTTCGGGACCGATGGCCCCATCCCGGCCTTCCTGCTCCGGCCCGGCAAGCTCAGCTGATCGCCGCAGCAGTTGCAGTCCGCTGTGCCATAACGTGGCGCAACGCCAGTTTTGGCGTCGCGACCCACGAAGAATAACTTCGCGGGTTATTTTATTTACGCGTAATTAAGCACCTTCCCCGAACAGTGCGCGCGGGAAATTCTCGCGACTTTGGACGGGATGGCGGGTACGGTGTCGGACCAGGAATTCAGGCGTGCCGTTGGCTACGCCACCTCGGCGATCGAGCTGCTGAAGCGGGCAACCATTCCGCCCTACCCGCATTTCTATGAGCTGCTCTATATTTACGCCACCGGCGTCAATCCCGAACTCAACGCGCGGCTCAACGCCATCCTGTGCAATGGCCGCCCCACCGTGGAAATGGGCGAGAAGCTCTACCAGGAGTTTCTCACCAGCCGGGACGCCAACGAGCGCCTGAGTGGCGTCTCCGAGCGCATGTCGCACCGCATCGTGGCAATGCACGACGCCATCGACAGCGCCATGGCCACCGCAAACGCCTACTCCGCGACCCTGCAGACCGCTAACGGCGACCTCGCGCTCGAAATGCCGCCCGAGCGGCTCAGGCAGCTCACTGCCAGGCTGCTCGCCGAGACGCGCCGCATGCAGACCGCCAACTTCGCGCTCGAACGGACTCTCGAAGCCTCGCGCGCCGAGATCACCGCCCTGCAGCGCGACCTCGACGATGTACGCCGCGAAGCTCTGCTCGACCCGCTGACCAAGGTCTACAACCGCAAGGCCTTCGACGAGGGCCTGCTGCGCGCCGTGGGCCACGCAGCCGAGACCAACAAGCCGCTCTGCCTGATGCTCATCGACATCGACAATTTCAAGCGCTTCAATGATACTTGGGGCCACCAGACTGGCGACCAGGTGCTGCGGCTGGTGGCGATGACGGTCAAGTCCAGCATCAAGGGCACGGACATCGTCGCGCGCTATGGCGGCGAGGAGTTCGGCGCCATTCTGCCCGATACCGACCTCGAGGACGCCTTGCACCTCGCCGAGAACATCCGGCGCGCCGTGCAGGCCAAGGAGCTGCTGAAGCGCTCCACCAATGAGAAGCTCGGCCGCGTCACCGCTTCGTTCGGCGTAGCGAAGCTGAGACCCGAGGACAGTCCCTCGAGCCTGATCGAACGGGCCGACCGCTGCCTCTATGCCGCCAAGGCGGCCGGCCGCAACGCGGTCATCGGCGAGGACTCGGTCCCCGCTCCGACCAACGCGGCCGCCTGACCCGGCCTACCGCAGCTCGACGCCTAGCGAACGCAGCGCGTCCCAGTATCCGGGATAAGTCTTGCCCACGCAAAGCGGGTCGAGAATGGTGATGCCGCGCACCTTCAGTCCCGCCAGCGCGAAGGACATGGCGATGCGGTGATCCTCATAGGTCTCGATCCGCGCCGGCAGTTCCTGCCCGGCGAGACCGGGATCGGACGACACCACCAGGTCGTCCCCCTCCTCGTGCGCGAGGCCCGGCCGGATGCGGCTGAGCTCGGTGGAGAGCGCCGAGATGCGGTCGCATTCCTTCACGCGCAGGTTGGCGATGCCGACGAAGCGCACCGGCGTCTGGTTGAAGGCGGCGAGCACCGCCAGGGTGGGCACCGCATCCTGCATCTGCGAGCCGTCGATCACCGCCGGCATGCGCGGGAACATGCGGATCAGCTTCGCCGCCTCCGCATCGGGCTGGGTGAACGCCTCCATCGGCACGCCGAGGTCGATATCGCCGCCCGTCAGCGCCGCCGCAGCCCAGAGATATGTCGCAGCCGATGCATCGGGCTCGATCCCATAGTCGGTGGCTCGGTAGCCGGTGGGCTCCACCCGCCAGGTCATCTCGTCCACCTGCTCGGCCTGCGCCCCGAAGGCTCGCATGGCAGCAAGCGTCAGGTTGACGTAGCCGCGGGCGTCGAGGTCCTTGCCCGTCAGTTGCACCTCGATCGGCCCGTCGCCGAAAGGCGCGGCCATCAGCAGGGCCGAGACATACTGGCTCGACAGCCCGCCATCGATCGTCACCCGGCCCTTGCCGAAATGCCCCGTGCCGTTGATCACCACCGGCGGGCACCCGGTCTGGGAGGTCGCATCGATGCCGAGCGAGCGCAGGGCCACCAGCAGCGGCTCGATCGGCCGCTTGCGCATCGACTCCTCGCCATCGACCACGACGCGGCCATTCACCAGCGACACCGCCGCGGTCAGGAAGCGTGTCGCCGTGCCGGCATTGCCCAGCATCAGCGGTTCGGTGGGAGCCTTGAGCGTACCGTCCGAGGTGACGACGAAGGTGGTCTCGTCCGGTTCCTCGACGCTCACGCCCATCTGGATCAGCGCCTTCGCCATCAGCGCCGTATCCTTGCTCTTGAGCGCGCCGGTAAGCCTGCTCCTGCCCCTGGCGAGCGCGGCGAGCAGCAGCGCGCGGTTGGTGATCGACTTCGAGCCCGGAGGAGTCACGCGGCCCGTCAGCCGGTGCGCAGGCGGAATGATCGTCAAAGCCTCGAGCTTTGAGGGGGCGGCAGCAGTCACGGGAAACTCCATCAGCAGCGGCGCATGGTCCGCACTCACCCCGGCAGTTGCCGGATCCATCGATGTACGTTCGGGATGGCCCGGCCTTGTCCGGGTGTGAGGTTGAAGAAAGCCCGTCCGATTTAGCCAATATCGCTGCGATGCGCCAGAGGCCTTTCCCTCGCCGGGCGGGCGGCGTAGGAGAGCCGCATATCGAAGGAGCCCGCCCATGACCGCCAGCGACACGCTGCACGCCCAACTCCAGCAGCTCGTCTCAGAAGGACGCAATCCGCGCACCACCGACATCGACCTGATGTCGAGCCTCGAGATCGTCAGCGCCATGAACGCCGAGGACCGCTCCGTGGCCGAGGCTGTGGGCAAGACGCTGCCCGAAGTCGCCCGCGCCGTGGACAGCATCGTCAGCGCCTTCAATGCTGGCGGGCGACTGATCTATATCGGCGCCGGCACCAGCGGCCGGCTCGGCGTGCTCGATGCGTCCGAGTGCCCGCCGACCTTCGGCGTTCCTCCCACCATGGTCGTCGGCCTCATCGCCGGCGGGCGCGAGGCCGTCGTGAGCGCCGTCGAAGGTGCCGAGGACCGCACCGAGGCCGGCGCGGCCGACCTCGAGGGTATCGCGCTCACCAGCACCGACGTGGTCGTCGGCATCGCCGTCAGCGGCCGTACGCCCTATGTCGTCGGCGCGCTGGACTACGCGAAGTCGCTGGGCGCGCCGACCGTGGCCCTGACCTGCAACCCGGATTCTCCCATCGCGCAGATGGCCGACATCTCCATTGCGCCGGTCGTCGGCCCCGAGGTCATCACTGGTTCCACCCGGCTCAAGTCGGGCACCGCGCAGAAGCTCGTCCTCAACATGCTGTCCACGGCCAGCATGGTGCGGATCGGCAAGACCTACGGCAACCTCATGGTCGACATGGTCGCCAGCAACGGCAAGCTGGTGGCCCGTGCCGCCCGTATCGTCGTCGAAGCGACGGGGTGCACCCTGCCCGAAGCGGAAGCCGCCCTCGCCCGTGCCGGCAACCACAGCAAGCTCGCGATCCTGATGGTCCTCACCGGCCTCGAGCCCGATGCAGCGCGCCGCAAGCTCGAAGAGGCCGGCGGCGTGCTGCGCCGCGCCATCTCCGGCGCGGCGCTCTGAGCCCTTACTTCAGCAGGCCCTGCGAAACGCTGCCCTGCAGCTGGCGCTGGAAGATGATGTAGGTGATGAGCACCGGCACCACCGTGATCACCACGGCCGCGAATAGTGCACCGAAGTTCACCGCGTAGCCCGCCTGCGAGGCGAACGACGCCATGCCCTGGCTCAGCACGTAGTTGGCCGTGTTGGTGTTGAGCGCGATGGGCAGCAGGAACTGGTTCCACAGGCCGAGAAAGTTGAAGATCGCCACCGACGCCATGCCCGGCGTCGCCATGGGCAGCATGATGGTGAAGAAGATGCGCCAAGGCCCGGCCCCGTCGATCATCGCCGCCTCGGCGACTTCCTGCGGCAGCGTTCGGAAGAACGAGTAGAGGAAGAACACCGTGAACGGCAGCGCGAACGCCACGTAGGTGATGATGAGGCCGGGGAAGGTGTTGAGCAGCCCGAACCCGCGCAGCGTCTGGAACAGCGGCACGACGGCGAGGAAGATCGGGAAGGTCAGGCCCGCCAGCATCAGGTAGTAGATGATCCGGCTGCCCCTGAACTCGTAGCGCGCCAGGTAATAGGCGCACATCGCGCCCAGCAGCATCACGATCACCAGCGAGAAGCCGACGACGATGACGGTGTTGAAGAAGTAGCTGCCGATGTTCGCCGTGGTCCACGCCGACACGTAGTTCTCGAAGTTGAGCGAGGTGGGCAGCGTGAAGGGCGAGGCGAAAATCTGCTGCGTCGTCTTGAACGAGCTCATCAGCACCCACAGCAGCGGCGCACAGATGATCACCACCCAGCCGATGAGCGCGATATGCGAGATCGTCGCGACGGTCTTGTCGGTGAAGAAGGTCTTGCGCGGCTGCGGCCGCTCGAGCGGGGCGGGATTGGCCGGCTTGGGCGCGACTGGAACCGCGGCGCGCGACAGCGGCGCGGCCGACTTTTCCACCGGAGCCGACTTGGCCGGCCGGCCGGTCCACCAGAAGACAAAGAAAACGATGGCCGCGAAGACCAGGGTGATGATCGCCAGCGTCGCACCCATCGAGGTCGCGTAGCCGAACTTGCCCTTCTTGAAGGCGGTGTTCAGCAGGTGCTGCGAGATGACGACGGTAGAGTTGGCCGGGCCGCCCGAGGGGTTCAGCGCCTGCATGTAGACGAAGGCGTCGAGAGCGAGGATGCCCAGATAGACATAGGCTGTGCGGATGTTGTCGCGGATCATCGGCACGGTGATCGAGATGGCGGTGCGGAACCGCCCTGCCCCGTCGACGCGCGCCGCCTCATAGACCTCGGCCGGAATGCCTTTGATCGCTGCGATGAACAGCACCATGTAGAAGCCGACCATCGACCAGGCGATGACGAAGATCGAGGCGCCCATGGCGGTGCGCTCGTCGCCCAGCCAGGCGAAGGACTTGAAGAAGTCGAACCCCATCAGCGTCAGGATGCCGTTCAGCAAACCGCTCGAGGGGTCGTACATCTGCGCCCACAGGATGCCGATGACGATGGCCGGCACCGTGTAGGGGAAGAAGGAGATGACGCGGTAGATGCCCGCGTGCTTGAGACCCTGTATCTCGCCCTTCGTCGAACCGCCGATGGTCACCAGCGTCGCGAGGGTCACCGCCAGAACGATCACCAGCGGCGGCAGGATCAGCACCAGCACGATCGAGTTGTAGACGGCCTTGGTGAACACCGGGTCGGTCAGCAGGGCCGCGTAATTGGCCAGGCCCACGAAGTTCATGTTCTTCGAGAAGCCTGACCAATCCGTCAGTGAATAGTAAAAGGCCTGCACGAATGGCGAGATCACGAAGATCACGTAGACAGCCAGAGGGAGCCCGAGAAACACCAGCGTGAAACTGGCATTCTCGAAACTCGGTAGTTTCCACCGGCGGGTCGTCGTGGCCGGTGCCCTCGCCATCGTGCTGTCCATTACTTCACTTCGACTTTCGTGACAGAGGGATCGTTATAGACGGCGTCGGTGATCTGCTGCAGGGCAGCCGTGAACGCCGCGACGTCGAGCTTGCCGTCGAGGAAGCTGTTCCACACGACCAGCTCATCCTGGTTGGTGCCGTAGAGGTCGAACGAGTTCCAGGTGAAGACGTCGTTGCCGGCGTCAGCGAGGAGCTTGCTCTGCGACACGAGCGCGGTCGAACCGAAGCCGTCGGCCGGCACCGTGTCCTTCACGATGGTCGGGGCCAGCTTGGTCTTGGCGAAGTTGGCCGCGGCCTCCTTCGACAGCATGGTGCGCAGCAGTTCCTTGCCGCCGGCGACATTGAGCGCGCCCGACGGAATGATGAACGGCTCGCCGGCGGTCGCGTGGAGCGCGGTCTTGGGCAGCGCATCGTTGTCGTCGATGCCCAGTTCCGGGATACCGGTCATCCGGAACCCTTCCTTGGTGGCGTTCTTCATCTCGTTCTCGATCCACGAGCCCGAGGGGTAGAGCAGGAAAGACTGGTCGTTCGACCACTGCGCCTGCGCCGCCGTGAACTGCGTGCCCGCGCCACCCGGCTTCATCATGCCGCCCTGGATGATCTCGTAGAGCGCGTTGAAGACGGACTGGAACGCCGGATGCGACCAGAAGCCCGGGGTGAAGTTGTCGACGGCCAGACGCACCTCGTCGCCGCCCGCCTTGATCGCCGAAGCGACCGCAGTGGTGCGGTAGTAGGTGGCGGCCTCCTTGCCCCAACCGAACAGGTATAGGCCCTTCTCCTTGGCCTGCTTGCCCAGCTCGATGGCTTCCGCCCAAGTGGTCGGCGGGGTCCAGCCATTGTCCTCGAACAGCTGAGCCGAGTACCAGATGGCGTAGACGGTCATGACGTAGTTGAGCGCCACGAACTTGTCGCCGAAGGTGCCGGGCTTTTCGACGCCGCCCACGAGGGTGTCACGGATGGTGACGCCTTCGAGGCTAGGAGCGTCGAGCACCGAATCCATCGGCTCGAGCTGGTCGAGAATGGCCGAGAAGCCGATCGACTGGGCACCCGAATTGTCGATCAGGTCCGGCGGGTTGCCGCCGAGGAAGCGCGGCTGCAGTTCCTGGGCGATCTGGGTCGACGGCGACACCTTCACGGTGACCGACGGGTGGTTCTTCTGCATCAGCTGGGCAGCGAACTCGACATAGTCGATGCCATAGCCGCCGTTGAAGATCACGGCGTCAACGGTCGAGCCCTCGGCCAGGCCGAACGGATTGGCCGCGTCCTGCGCAAAGGCGCTGGTCGAGCCGAGAAGGCCCGCGAACGGCGTCGCCGCCGCCAGGGCCGTCGTGCCGCGCAGGAATGTGCGGCGATCAAAGGTCTTCTTCATACCTAGTTCCCTTCCCTTGGTAGTTGGCAGTCATTCAACCTCACGGCGTACGGAGCGGCAAGGCACTCAGCCCTCGCCCCTGATGCGGTCGCCGTAGAGATCCTGGAGAGCACGGTTGTGCTCGTCGCCGCCCGGAATGTTCGCGCTGAGGAACACGGGCGGTGTCTTGCCGCGCTGCCGGATCGTCTCGGCCACGCCGAAGGTGATCCGCTGCGCGATGAAGGCGGCAGTGATGGACGAAACCGCGCCGACGCCGATGCCGCCTTCGAGCTGCATCGTGCTGTCGCCGAAGGGCGCGAGGTTGTCGATGGCGACGTCGGCGACTTCCATCAGCCGCTTGCCGCTCGGGTGCTTGGGCGTCACCTTCGAGGTGTGGTCGAAGCTCGTCACCGCAATCACCTTGTGGCCGCGTGCCTTGGCCGCGAGCGCCACGCCGAGGATCGAGCCGTTGACGCCCGAGTTCGAAGCAATGAGGAAGATGTCGCGCTGGTCGATCGGGTACAGGGCCAGCAGGTTCTCACCGATATTGGGGTCGCGCTCGAACTCGGCCGAGCCGAGGTCCGAGGCCGGCCGGCCGCCCCGCAGCACCAGCATGCGCAGCGCAATGCGGTTGGTGGCGATCAGACCGCCGGCGCGCCCGGCGATCTCCATGGCGAACGCTTCCGAGTGGCCGGTGCCGAACGCCTGCATCACGCCGCCCGCATCGAGCGCGTCTGCACACAGCCGCACCGCCTCGTCGATGGCCGGGTTGGGACCGGCCAGCTTGGCGAGACGGGTCTGGACTTCGTTGTGAAACTGCGCAGTCAGGTCGGTCATAGTCAGCTCGTTTGCTTGGTCAGTTGGCCCGCCGCATGCCTTGGGGCCGAGAAAGGAAGGTCGGTATTGCGTGGCGGCCGCCGGCGCGGCGCCACCGCAGCGCCGGACGCGGCGAGCAGCCGCGTCGTCCGGTCGAAATCGGACTGGGCAATGAGGAGATAGAGCAGGTCGACCACGAACAGCTGGCAATGCCGCGCCGAAAGGTCCGCCGGTTGCAGGTAGGAGTTGGGCGAAGCTGCCACCAGCACGTCGTCGGCAATGCGGGCGAGCGGTGAATCCGGGTTGCCGGTAATCGCCACCGTGTAGGCGCCCGAGGCCTTCGCCACCGTCAGCATCTGGATGGTTTCGTCAGTGCGGCCGGTGTTGGAAATGCCCATCGCCACGCAGCGATTGTCGAGAATGGCGGCGCTGGTCAGCCCGTTATGCACCTCGGCCCAGGTGTGGACGTTGATGCCGATACGGTAGAGGCGCGCTTCGGTCTCGAGCGCCGTCAGCGCACTGCCGCCGACCCCGTACACGTCGAGGTGCCTGGCCTTTACCACCTTCTGCGCCACCCGGATGGCGGTATCCATGTCGAGCAGCCCCGCCGTGGTCTGCAGCGAACTCAGATGCGTGCTGAGCAGCGCGTCGCGAATGTCGTTGGGCGGATCGTCCGGCCCGAACGAGCCGATATTGCCGATCCAAGCCGCCTTTGCGCCGCCGCGGCCGACATCCTCGGCAATCCCCACGCGCAGCTGAGAATAGCCGCCATAACCGATCATCCGGCAGAAGCGGGTCACCGACGCCGCCGACGTGCCGGCGCGCTCGGCAAGTTCGGTGATGGAGAGAGTGAGCGGCGCCTTCGGATCTTCGATGAGAACGGCAGCAATTTTCGCCATCGTAGCCGGCATCTGAGACTGGTAGGTCTCGATCCGGTTGAGAACGCTGAAGGTTTTTGCGATGGCTGTCATCGACGTGTTACGGAGCCCCCCTGAAAAAGCCTATCAATCGAACAGGCCTCTCCGTGAAAACAATTCTTATCCAGCAGAAATGGTGCTGGCAAGCGGGTGAATGACGGAATGATCACAGCTTTGCTCGCCATCGATATTGGCGGCTCGACTTCCCGGGCGACGCTGATCGATATGGATGGCATCTGCCTCGGCCAGGGGCGCAACCGAGGCGGCAACCCCGGCTCCAACCCGCCTGAACAGGCTGCTGCAGCACTCATCGCAGCGGCCAAGGGGGCGGCAGCGGAGGCCGGCGGCCCACTCGACATCAAGGTCGCGCTGCTGGCCATGGCCGGCGTACGCAACCCCGAAGTCCTGCGCCGCATCGAGGAAGCGCTGCGTGGGCTAGGTCTGACCGGGCCAATGGTGCTCACTGGCGACACTCAGGCCATGCTGCCCACCGTTACCGCCGCCACTGAGGGATACTGCATCTTTGCCGGCACGGGCTCGGGCGCCGTCCGCATCCGAAATGGTGAAATCGACGCGGTGGTCGATGCCGCCGGCTACCTGCTCGGGGACTTGGGGTCAGGCTTCTGGCTCGGCCACCATGCCGCCATAGCCGTCACCGCGGCGCTCGAGGGACGCGGGCCGCAGACAGCACTGACAAGAGCCGTGCTCGATTCTCTCGGCATCCCTCTATCGGATGAAATCAACGTCGACCGTCGCGTCATGTCTCTGCGCGATTTCATTGACGCGGTCTACGCCATGCGCCCGATCGAGCTGGCGCGCTTTGCCCCGCTCGTCCTCGCCAATGCCGGCGACCCGGTGGCGGCGGACTTGCTCACCCAGGCGAAGGACTATCTCCTCGCCGACTTCCGGCTCGTCTTCGATCCGGCAATGACCGGCCCGGTCGTGCTCGGCGGCAGTGTAGCCGCCAATCTCGGCGGCCTGCCCGAAGCCGTCGCCGAGATCATCCGTGCGGCCGGCCTCACCCCCGACATCCGCCTTGCCGGCGATCCGTCGGTGGGCGCGGCCGTGCTGGCGCTCCGCCATCAGGGTGTCACGGTCGACGAGGCGATGCTCGCCCGCATCGCCTCGTCGATGGCCTCCCGAGCGAAGGCGGCTGCTTCCGCCTAAACCTCTTCGAGGGCGTGCATCCTGAGGTCGAGCTGCCGCGGCAGCGGGTGGGCTTCGAGGTCCGCCCTCGCCTCTGCGGCGGTCGCGGCACGGCCGAGGCTCGCCTCCAGCCGTCCGCGCCGCAGCCGTACCCACAGGTCGGAGAGCAGCGTCTCGCCTTCGCGTATCGAGGCGTACTGGCGGCTGAGCAACAGCCGCTCCAGTTCGTCGAACTGGCCGTCATTGCCGGCCACCACGGCACGCGCGAGGATGATGCGCTCCTTGTCGCGCACGTCGGCTGGCAGCCCGTTGACGAAGGCCTTGAGCTCCTCCGAGCGGCCCTGCTCCATGAGATAGGTGGCGATCTCGACCGCCAGTTCCGGCGGCGCGTCGCCTGCCTTCCACGCGGCAAGGTAGCTACGCACCGCATGGTCGACGGCCGAGGCAAGCAGGGCATCAAGCCGGTAGGCCGACCAGTTCGGCTTCAGCGCCAGGGAGGCCGAAACATGCTGCGCCGCAGTCTCCCTGTCGCCAGCGTCGAGGCTGGCAATGGCCAGCGTCAGCTCGTGCACCCACGTCGTGCCATGCTCGGCGGCATTGGCCTTCACTCGGTCGATCCACAACCGCGACACAACGATGCCGTTCGGCAGCGTCTGGTACTGCTCGGGCGGGATGGCTCCGCCGCCCGCAAGGCTGTCCCAGAAATCCGGCACGGTGGACGTCGCGAAGTCGAGCCCCGCCGCGAGCGGACGGCCCAGCAATGCTTCTTGCCGCGCGCCCCACGGCTCACCCTCGGAGAAGCGAAGGTCGAGGGGCAGCCGCGCCTGCTCGCGCAGGAATGCATCGACCCGCGCCAGCTCCGCTTCGGGCACCAGCCCGTCGAGGGTCGCTGCCGCGTGACCGGTCGCAGCGTTGTAGTCGGCATCGTGCGCTTTCTCGGCGTCGAGCTGCACCGGCACATAGGCCTCGGTCCACTCGAGCTCCTCGCCTGCCTGCAGCTCGAAGCGCTGGTTCTGCGTCGGCGCGATGCCGCTCTGGATCTCGAGATACTTGCCCTCGCCGGGCCTGGCGAGGAAGTCCATCCAGTTCTGCCCGCCCTGGGCACTGCCGAAATAGAAGAACTTCCGGCCGTGCATCTCAGGTGTTGCCGTCTGCATCAGCCCGTAGCCGCCCTTGTCCACCGAGGCGATGAACTTTCGCGGCGCCGAGGGGTCACGGAAGAACACCGAAGTCGCATTGTCCCAGTTGTCGGGGTACGAGGCATCCCAGCCCGTGCGCGGAAACTCGCAGCGGCCAAGGTTGTTGCCCGGCCAGATATGCTCGATCGAGTATTGCGCCGGCGACAGCACGCGCGTGCCGTCGATCATCGGAGCCGCGACATTGGTCCACCAGTAGGCGAGCCGCATGTCGTCGTTCGGGTTGACGATTCGCCCATGCGCGAAGAGCCGCGCACCGTCTTTCGGCATGAACAGGTCCACCTGCCACGTCGCCTCGACGATGCGGTCGAACTCGTAGATGCGGAGCACCGGCCCCTCTTCGGTCTCCCGCACCCCGGCGAACACCGGCGCGCAGGTGAAGGGTGTGTGCCCGGGAATCAGCCCGTTCCACTCGATGCCCCCCGAGAACCAGGCATTCAGCGCCGCAAGGTTGGCCGGCTGGAACACCGGATTGCGGAACACCAAATCCCGCCCGGTGGCGAGGTCCTTGAGTTCCAGTAGCCGCCCGCCCAGCGACGGCGCCACCACGGCCTTTAGCCGTCCGTTCTCCAGCACCAGCACGTCGAGTTCGCCCGGCTTCAGGTCGCGGTCATAATCGTCCGAGACTTGGTAAGGCAGAATCGAATCCTCGCCCCAGCTGAAGCCGTGGCGGCTTTCTTCCTCGCTCAGCCCGTAATTGGGCGGCGTCGGCTTGTTGGGCATCGGCTGCTGCCAGCGAAAGCGCGGCAGGTTGCTCGGTGCTCCGAGACGCGACATGGGCAGCGAAAAACGATCGCGGCGGATGGTGGTCATTATGGTTTTTCTCGTCAGTCCTTCAGGATCATTTCGATCACCGGCACCACCACGTCCGGCTTCTTCACCGGCAGCAGCAGCGTCAGGGTGGTCTCGCCGCCCGGCGGCATGAAGTGGGTGTCGGCGTCCTCGGCAGGCCACTGCACTTCGCTGGCGTCGTTCAGTAGTTGTGCATATTTCACTTTGCCGCGCAGCCCGTCGAGTAGGAGGTATTGGTTGGGCCAGTTGTAGATGTGGAGATAGAGCCGGTTGCCGCGCTGCGTGTAGCGGCAGCCGTCCGGCGGCACGAACTCCGAGCGCCCTGCCCCGTAAATCGCGCGCCCGTGGAGCCGCAGCCACGTCCCATAGACCGCGAGGCAGTCGATCGCCCGCTGGTCGAAGGTGCCGCGCCCGGTGGGGCCGACATTCATCAGCAGGTTGCCGCCCAGCGCCACACCGTCGACGAGGATCTGGATCAACTGCTCCGGGCTCTTCCAGCTCTCCTCGTCGCGGTAATAGCCCCACGATCCCGAGAAGGTCTGGCACATCTCGAATGTCACCGGCTTGCCGTTGACCAGCGGCGGAGTACGCGGCGTGTATTGCTCGGGCGTCACCATGTCGGGGGTGTCGGTTTCGATGCCGAGCCGGTTGTTGACGATGATGTCGGGGGCCAACCGGCGCACCAGCGTCAGCAGTTCGAGGCTCTCCCAGTCATCCCGTCCCTTGCCCGGCAGGCCCTTGTAGGCTCGGTCGGCATAGCTGAAATCGAACCAGATGATGTCGATCTTGCCGTACTGGGTCAGCAGCTCCGTCACCTGGTCGCGCAGGTACTGCGCGTAGCGCTTCATGTCCCGGCCCCTGTTGAGCTCGGCCACGTCCGGCCGGTTGCGCAGCGGGTGGTAGATGTCGATGGTGAAGTCGGGGTGATGCCAGTCGGGCAGCGAGTAGTAGAAACCCACCTTCAGCCCCTCGGCGCGAAACGCCTCGACGAACGGCGCTATGATGTCCTTGCCATAAGGCGTCTTCGTCACCTTGTAGTCCGTAAACCTGCTGTCCCACAGGCAGAAGCCCTCGTGGTGCCGCGCCGTCAGCACCACATACTTCATCCCCGCCTCGCGCGCCCGCCGCGCCCACTCCTTCGGGTCGTAGAGGTCGGGATCGAAGTTGTCGAAGTAACGCTGGTAGGCGGCGTCATCCATCTCTTCACGGCTTTTCACCCATTCGTGCCGCGCCGCCAGCGAATAGAGCCCCCAGTGGATGAACATGCCGAACCGGTCCTGCCGGAACCAGGCCTTCTTCTCATCGGCAAGGAACAGGGCGGAAATGTCTTCGGTCATCGGGCTGGGTCCTGGCAGGTCGGCATCGATCCTGCCCTATCACGCCCATGCCCCGGCGCAAGCAGACCACTTTGGTGCAAAGAAAGAGGCCCGCTCGGTGCGGGCCTCCTGTTTTCTACGTGCGCCTGCCGTCAGACCGCTGTCGCAGCCCTTGCCTCGGCCAGCGCCTTGAGGTCGGCCGGCTTGAGCTGCACGCTCTCGCCGCAGCCGCATTCGCCGGTCTGGTTCGGGTTCCTGAAGGTGAAGCCCGACTTGAGGATGTCTTCCTCGAAATCCATCACCGTGCCGAGCAGGAACAGCGTCGCCTTGGGCTCGATGTAAACGTGGACGCCCTTGTCCTCGACATGGTCGTCGCCCTTGATCGGCTCGGACACGTAGTCGAGCGTATAGGCCTGCCCGGCGCAGCCGGCATTCTTGATCCCGACGCGCACGCCGATGACCGGAGTCTCGCTGTCTTCCATGATCTCGCGCACCCGCTCCGCGGCCGCGTCGGTGAGGCTCATGATCTTCAGGGGCATGGCAAACGCTCTATCGTTGATTGCCGATATATACGCCTAACGCTGCGAACTTACCACCAGTTCAGCGCAACCTGCGCTTCCTCGCTCATGCGCGAGGCGTCCCACGGCGGATCGTAGACCATGTTGACGGTGACGTTCTGGATGCCCTCGACGCTCATCGCCGCGTTCTCGACCCAGGTCGGCATCTCGCCCGCTACCGGGCAGCCCGGCGCGGTCAGCGTCATGTCGATGGTGAGGTTGCGGTCGTCGTCGAGGTCGACCTTGTAGATCAGCCCCAGCTCGTAGATGTCCACCGGGATCTCCGGGTCGTAGACCGTCTTGAGCACCCCGATCAGGTCCTTTGTGATGCGCTCCACCTCTTCGGGCGGCAGCGTGCCGGACACCGTAGGGGTGATGCGCGGCGCCTCGGCCGCAGCCGTCGCCACGGGCTCCGCCGCCGTCTCGACCTTGTCGTCAGCCATGTCCGTCACGAGAAGAAACTCCGTGCCTTTTCAATGCCCTCGACGAGCGCATCGATATCGTCCTTGCCCGTATATAGGCCGAAGGAGGCCCGGCAGGTAGAGGTGACCCCGAACCTTTGCAGGAGCGGCATGGCGCAGTGCGTCCCCGCCCGCACCGCAATGCCGTAGCGGTCGAGAATCGTCGCCACGTCGTGCGCATGCGCGCCCTTGAGCTCGAACGAGAATATCCCGCCCTTGCCCGGCGCCGTCCCGATCAGCCGCAGAGAGTTGATGCGGCCGAGCCTCTCCAGCGCATAGGCCGTCAGTTCCTCCTCATGCGCCCTCGCCGCGTCGCGCCCGACCGACTCGACATACTCGATGGCCGCGCCGAGCCCGATCGCCTGAACGATCGGCGGCGTGCCCGCCTCGAATCGGTGCGGCGGCTCGTTGTAGGTAACGGTGTCGCGCGTCACCACGTCGATCATCTCGCCGCCGCCGTTGAACGGCTGCATCTGGGCGAGCAGGTCGTAGCGCCCGTAGAGCACCCCGATCCCCGTCGGCCCGTAGAGCTTGTGCCCGGTAAAGACGTAGAAATCGGCGCCGATATCCTGCACGTCCACCTTGAGGTGCACCGCCCCCTGGCTGCCGTCCACCAGCACCGGAATGCCGCGCGCGTGGGCGATCTCGACGATCTGCTTGATCGGCGTCACCGTCCCCAGCACGTTCGACATGTGGGTGATGGCCACCATCCTGGTGCGATCGGTCAGCGCCGTCTCGAAGGCCTCGAGGTCGAACGAGCCGTCATCGCGCACGTCCACCCACTTCAGCACCGCGCCCTTGCGTTCGCGGTGGAAGTGCCACGGCACCACATTGGAATGGTGCTCCATGATCGAGAGAACGATCTCGTCGCCCTCGCCGATCCGGGCCCCGCCGAACGAAGCCGCCACGAGGTTGATCGCCTCGGTGGCCGAACGGGTGAAGATGATCTCCTCGGGCCGGCTCGCGTTGAGGAACCGCGCCACCGCCTTTCGCCCGTCCTCGTAGGCCTCGGTCGCCCGGTTGGCGAGCGTATGGAGGCCACGATGCACGTTGGCGTAGGCATGCCGGTGCGCCCAGTCCATCTTGTCGAGCACCTGGTTCGGCTTCTGCGCCGAGGCGCCCGAGTCGAGATAGACGAGCCGGTGCCCGAAGATCTTCTCTTCGAGGATCGGGAAGTCGGCGCGGACTTTGGCGAGATCAAAGGTCATGTCAGCCCCGGGCCAGCCAGCCCTCGATCACCTCGGTCAGCGCCTCGTTGAGCGCCTCGTCCTCGATGGGGTCGATGAGTTCGGCAAGGAAGGCGCGCACCAGCATCGTCTCGGCGTCGGCCTTGGGAATGCCGCGGCTCACCAGGTAGAACAGCTGGTCCTCATCGAGACGCCCGCAGGTCGAACCGTGGCCGCACACCACGTCGTCGGCATAGATCTCCAGCTCCGGCTTGGAGAGGATTTCCGCCTCGTCCGAGAGCATCAGGCCCTGGCTCATCAGCTTGGCATCGGTTTTCTGCGCATCGCGCGCCACCACCAGCCGGCCCTGCACCACCGCCTTCGAGCGTCCGCGCGCAATCGACTTGAACAGCGGCTTGCTCGAGGTGTGCGGCACCGCGTGCTGCGCATCCATGGTGATGTCGGCGTGCTGCCCGTCGGCGACGAGGTTGAGCCCCGTCACGTCCGCCATCGCCCCCGCCCCCGCATAGCGCGGGAAAAGCTGCGTGCGGCTGAGCTGTGCGCCGGCATTGATCACCAGCGTGCGCAAGTTGGCGTCCTCGGCCAGCACATATTCGTTGGTGGCGAAATGCGTCGCCTTCGCCCCCATCAGGTTGACGGTAATATGGGTAACCGTCGCGCCCCTCCCCACCTGCAGGAAGGTGGAGTGGTTGGAAAGGTGCGCCTCGTCGCTGCCCGAATAGACTTCGAGCACCACCGCGCTGCCACCATCGGCAACGAAAATCCGCGCCGCGGAGGCCGAGTGCGCCGCCGCGCCCTCGATCCGCCGGTCGATCTGGATAACCGGCTCGATCGAGCCTTCGACCTCCAGCGTCAGCGCCTCTGTGGCCAGCGCGCCGTTGAGACGCGTAACCACGTCGTCACGTGTCGTCAACACGCCGCCCTTGGCTTGCCCCACGATCACGCCGCCCGGCGCCGTGCCGTGCTTCTGCACCCGGCCGTTGGCAATCGCCAGCCGGAACGCGCCTGCCACCGCCATGGCCGCGGGCGAGACAGTGATGTCAGTCCCGGCCAGCGGGTCGCCCGCCAGCTCCGGCACCGCGCGCAGCAGCTGCTTCAGGTCGGTGTAGTGATAGGCCTCGACGCGCCGCGTCGGCAGGCCGGCAGCGGCCAGCCGCTCCGCCTCGGCGCTCGCGCCGACTGCGTTCAGCTGCTCGATGAGCTTGGTCTCGGCCGGACCGAGACGAACGGGAACTACGCTCACGCCGCCTTCTCCCCGTCGAAACCGGCATAGCCCTTGGCCTCGAGTTCGAGCGCCAGCTCCTTGGGGCCGGACTCGACCACGCGACCGTCCGAGAACACATGTACAACGTCGGGCACGATGTGGTTCAGCAGGCGCTGGTAGTGGGTGATCACCAGCATGGAGCGCTCGGGGCTGCGCAACTTGTTCACACCGTCCGACACCACCTTCAGCGCATCGATGTCGAGGCCGGAATCGGTCTCGTCGAGCACGCACATCTTCGGCTTGAGGAGCGCCATCTGCAGGATCTCGGCACGCTTCTTCTCGCCGCCCGAGAAACCGACGTTGAGCGCACGCTTCAGCATGTCCGCGTCGATGTTCAGCGCCGAACCAGCTTCCTTCACGGCGCGCATGAAGTCGGGCGTCGAGATTTCGCCCTCATCTTTCGCCTTGCGCGTCGCGTTCAACGCCGCCTTGAGAAAGGTCATGGTCGCGACGCCGGGGATTTCGATGGGGTACTGAAAGGCAAGGAACAGGCCAGCCACGGCGCGCTCGGACGGCTCCATCTCGAGGATGTTCTCGCCATCGAGCAGTACTTCGCCCGAGGTCACCTCATAGTCTTCCTTGCCGGCCAGCACGTAGCTCAGCGTCGACTTGCCCGAGCCGTTGCGACCCATGATGGCGTGCACCTCACCCTTGGGCACCACGAGGTTCACGCCCTTGAGGATTTCGCGTTCCTCGATGCGGACATGCAGGTCGCGGATTTCGAGCATGGGTGTGGTCATTCTTCTTCTCCAGATTTGGGGCGGAGTCGCCTTGGGGCGCCTCGCGAGGATGGGTTAGCCGACGCTGCCTTCGAGCGAGATCGAGATGAGCTTCTGCGTCTCGACCATGAACTCCATCGGCAGGTGCTGCAGCACGTCACGAACGAAGCCGTTCACGATCAGCGCCACCGCTTCCTCTTCGGAAAGGCCGCGCTGCATGCAGTAAAACATCTGGTCGTCCGAGATCTTGGACGTCGTCGCTTCGTGCTCGAACACGGCAGTGGCATTGCGGCTCTCGATATAGGGCACGGTGTGCGCACCGCACTTGTCGCCGATCAGCAGGCTGTCGCACTGCGTGAAGTTGCGCGCGCCCTTGGCCTTGGCGTGCGCCGAGACCTGGCCACGATAGGTGTTGTCCGAGAAGCCCGCCGCGATGCCCTTCGAGATGATCCGGCTCGTGGTGTTCTTGCCCAGGTGCAGCATCTTGGTGCCGCTGTCGACCTGCTGATAGCCGTTCGAGATGGCGATCGAGTAGAACTCGCCACGGCTATTGTCGCCGCGCAGGATGCAGCTGGGGTACTTCCAGGTGATGGCCGAACCGGTCTCCACCTGCGTCCAGCTGATCTTGGAGTTGTCGCCCCGGCAGTCGCCGCGCTTGGTCACGAAATTGTAGACGCCGCCCTTGCCTTCCTTGTCGCCCGGGAACCAGTTCTGGACCGTCGAGTACTTGATCTCGGCGTCCTTCATGGCGACCAGCTCCACCACGGCCGCATGCAGCTGGTGCTCGTTGCGGGCCGGCGCCGTGCAGCCTTCGAGATACGACACGTAAGAGCCTTCGTCGGCGATCAGCAGCGTGCGCTCGAACTGGCCGGTCTTGGCCTCGTTGATGCGGAAATAGGTCGAAAGCTCCATCGGGCAGCGCACGCCCTTGGGGATGTAACAGAACGACCCGTCGGTGAAGACCGCCGAGTTGAGCGTGGCATAGAAGTTGTCCGACGGCGGCACCACCGAGCCGAGATACTGCCGCACCAGGTCGGGGTACTCGCGGATGGCCTCGGAGATGGAGCAGAAGATGATGCCCATCTTGTTGAGCTCGTCGCGGAAGGTGGTCGCGACCGACACCGAGTCGATCACTGCATCCACGGCCACCTTGGGCTGCTCTACTCCGGCCAGCAGCTCGCGCTCCTTCAGCGGCACGCCCAGCTTCTCGTACATCTCGATCAGGGCAGGATCGACCTCGTCGAGCGACTTGGGCCGGTTCGTGCCCTTGGGCGCCGCGTAATAGTGCATGTCCTGGAAGTCGATCTTCGGATAATGCACCTTCGCCCAGGTCGGCTCGGTCATGGTGAGCCAGCGCCGGTAGGCGTCGAGACGCCATTCCAGCATCCACTCCGGCTCCTCCTTCTTGGCCGATATGAAGCGGATCGTGTCCTCGCTCAGCCCCTTGGGAGCCTTCTCGGACTCGATGGCCGTCTCGAACCCATACTTGTATTTCTCGACATCGAGCGCGAGCACCTGTTCCACGGTGTCGTCTTCGATCTCTTCCTTCAGGGTCGGGATATCGTAACGGGCCATTGTTCTCTTCCTACGCTGCGACGCGGCGGGCCTTGTGTCGGCCCACCACTTCGCCAAAAGCTTTCAGATACGCCTCGACGTCCTCCATCGTGGAGGACCAGCCGAAGCTGATGCGGAGTGCGCACTCACTCAGATCGGGGCTCACACCCATTGCCGCAAGCACATGCGACGCTCCCACCTTGCCGGAGGAGCAGGCGGAGCCCGAACTCACTGCCACGCCGGCGAGGTCCAGTCCCATCATCGCCACCGAGTTCTTGAGCCCAGGGACGGCAAAGTTGCTGACATTGCCGATGCGCTCGGCGCGCTCTCCGAATACCACGAGGTCGGGTGCAATCATGCGCATCCCGTCCTCGGCCGTGCGCACCAGCTCGTTGACATTGGCGTGGTAGAAACGATCGGGAAACACCACCGCCGCTGCACCGAACCCGGCAATCGCCGGAGCATTTTCGGTGCCGCCGCGCCGCCCGCTTTCCTGCCCGCCGCCGGGAATCAGGCGGACCTGGTCGGCGTGGCCCTTCATGAGCAAGGCCGCCGCACCGACGCCGCCGCCGATCTTGTGCGCGCTGATCGCCATCAGGTCGGGCGGACGCGAGGCGAACTCGAGCACCATCTTGCCATAGGCCTGCGCCGCATCGACGAAGAGGTAGTGCGGGCTCGGCCCCACCAGCATCTCGATGCGGTCGACCGGCTGGATCACGCCTGTCTCGTTGTTGACCAGGTGCACCGCCACCAGCAGGCTCATGCCCACCATGTCCGCATCGGCAATGGCGCCCGCAATCTGCTCGACCTTGATGTATCCGTCAGCATCGAGCCCGACGCGCTTTACCGGTAGCCCGGTCGACTCCGCCGCCTTCAGCACAGCCGTGTGCTCGCCCTCGGAAATCACGATGGCATCGACGTTGAAGGCCCTGGCACCGCCGACGATTGCCTGGGTGATCGCCTCGGTAGCCGAGCCGGTGAATACCACCTGGTCGCGCTCGGCCCCGGCGAGCTTCGCCACCTCGACCCGGGCCTTGTCGATCAGGCCGCGCAGCGCGCGCCCGTTGGCGTGGACGGAAGACGGGTTGCCGACAAGGTCGAGCGCACCCACATGAGCGGCACGGGCCTCCGGCAGCATCGGCGCCGAGGCATTGTGATCCAGGTAGATTGTCTGTCGCGGCGTCGTCACGAGAAACCAACCTTGGGTCTCGAATGCTCACCTGCGACGCCGAGGCGTTCAGAGGGGCCCGAAACAATTCTTGAAATCGGGCGCTCACTTTCTTTAGAAGGAGCGCTCACCAGCAACCGCCAGCGGTTGGAACACCCAAACGCCGCTTCGAAAAGCTAGTTTAGAATAATTCGAAACTGGACTTTTCGGCCCATGTTTTAGGGAGCGGCGCACCATTCGTCAAGCCGAGAGACCGGCATGCGCGGGAGCCATGAGCCTCACGCATGAGACCGGCAGGGCCCAGAGAAACGGCGTAGGAAACGCGTCATGCCAGAAGTCATCTTCAACGGACCCGAAGGCCGCCTGGAAGGCCGCTACCAGCAGGGCAAGGACCCCAACGCGCCCATCGCCATCGTGCTGCATCCGCACCCGCAGTTCGGCGGCACGATGAACAACCAGATCGTCTACAACCTGTTCTACATGTTCGCCCAGCGCGGCTTCTCCGTGCTGCGCTTCAACTCGCGCGGCGTCGGCCGCTCGCAGGGCATGTTCGATCACGGCATCGGCGAGCTGTCGGATGCGGCCGCCGCGCTCGACTGGCTGCAGTCGCTCAACCGCGAGTCGCGCGGCTGCTGGATCGCCGGCTTCTCCTTCGGTGCCTGGATCGGCATGCAGCTTCTGATGCGCCGCCCCGAGGTCGAGGGCTTCATTTCCGTGAGCCCACCGGAGAACCTCTACGACTTCTCCTTCTTGGCCCCCTGCCCCTCGTCCGGCCTTATCATCCATGGCGACAAGGACCGAGTCGCGCCGCCGCAGTCGGTGCAGAAGCTCGTGGACAAGCTCAAGACGCAGAAGGGCATCACCATCGAGCAGCAGATCGTCGAAGGGGCCAACCACTTCTACGAAGGCAAGATCGAAGAACTCACCGAGCGCTGCGCCGATTATTTGGACCGTCGCCGGGCCGAAATCGCAGCTGGCAAAGGACGTTAGCCCCGTCAGGCACCGTTCAGGAACCGTTCAGGTACCTGAACGCCGCCGGCCTCCAGGGCGGCCCCTGCCGCCCTTCGCATTCAGAAACCCTTCAGCATCGTGGCATCCCGATGGCCAAGTACCGCTCCGACTTCCTCAACGTCCTCGACCAGCGAGGTTTCATCGCCCAGATCTCTGATCCGGAGGGCCTCGACGCCCTCGCGGCGAAGGAGCGGATCACCGGTTATGTCGGCTACGACGCGACGGCCACCTCCATCCACATCGGCAACCTGATCACCGTCACCCTGCTCTATTGGCTGCAGGAGACCGGCCATCGGCCGATCAGCCTGATGGGCGGCGGCACCTCGATGGTGGGCGACCCCAGCTTCCGCGACGACCAGCGCAAGCTCCTCTCGGTCGAGCAGATCAACACCAACATCGAGAGCATCAAGAAGGTCTACAGCCGCATCCTGCGCTACGGCGACGGCCCGACCGACGCCATCATGGTCAACAACGCGGATTGGCTGCTCGAGCTCAAATACGTCGAGTTCCTTCGCGACGTGGGCCGCTACTTCTCGGTCAACCGCATGCTGAGCTTCGATTCGGTGAAGCTCCGCCTCGACCGCGAACAGTCGCTGAGCTTCCTCGAGTTCAACTACATGATCATGCAGGGCTACGATTTCGTCGAGCTCAACCGCCGCTACGGCACCGTCCTGCAGATGGGCGGTTCCGACCAGTGGGGCAACATCATCAACGGCGTCGAGCTGAGCCACAAGATGGGCGGCCCCCAGCTCTACGCTCTGACCACGCCGCTCCTCACCAAGTCCTCCGGCGAGAAGATGGGCAAGTCGGCCTCCGGCGCCGTCTGGCTCAACGGCGACCTCTTCAGCCCCTACGACTTCTGGCAGTACTTCCGGAACACCGAAGACGCCGACGTCGAGAAGTGGCTAAAGATCTTCACGCGTCTACCACTCGACGAGATCGCCAAAATCGCTGCGCTGGGCGGCTCGGAAATCAACGAGGCCAAGAAGATCCTCGCCACCGAGGTGACCGCCATCGTCCATGGCCGCGAAGCCGCCGAACAGGCCGCCGCCACCGCCGCAGCCACCTTCGAGGCAGGCCACATCGACCTGTCGCTGCCGACCACCGAAGTGTCGAAGTCCGACCTCAACGCCGGCATCGGCCTCCTCAACGCCCTCGTCAAGGCCGGTCTCGCCGGCTCCAACGGCGAGGCCCGCCGCCACGTCCAGTCGGGCGCCGTCCGCGTCAACGACGAGGTCGTGTCCGACGACCGCCTGACCCTCGCCACCGCCGCCCTCCTCCCCGAAGGCGTCATAAAGCTGTCGGTCGGCAAGAAGAAGCACGCGCTGCTGAAGCCGGTGTGACCAGCCAGCGCCCGAGCGCAGTGAATGAAGGAAGGCCGGCCTCCTGCTTTGAGGCCGGCCCTTTTTCTTGGAAAGCCGTTAGCGGGTCACCAGCACCGGGATGTTCGTGTGGGCCAGCACGTTGTTGGTCTGGCTGCCCAGCAGCAGGCGGTTGAGGCCGCGGCGGCCATGCGAGCCCATGACGATCAGCTCGGCGCCAATACTCTTGGCCGTCTCGACGATGCCCTCGGCGGCAAAGCTGTTGTCAACCAGAATGGTCTTGGCGGTGATGCCTTGCTCCGCGGCCCTCTTCGCGGCCCGATCGAGCAGGTCCTTGGCTGCCTTCTCCTGGGCCTCGACCAGCTCGGGCAACGGGTCGATCACTCCCCCGGCGACGCTGGCATAGCCCCCGCCGACGATGGTCACCGGCTCGGTGACCGTCACGATCGTCACGTCCGAGCCGGCGAGCTTGGCCAGCTGAAACCCGTGCTCAAGCGCACGATCAGCCAGGTCGGAACCGTCGGTTGCAATCAGAATTCGTGCATACATGGCGCACCTCCGCATCGATATGTGGCGTCTCTAGCGCCCGTCGCCAACCCTACCCTTGATCAGGGTCAAACACCCGAAGGTATTACTCGACGCGCGGAATTTCCTTGGCGCGATACTCGAACATGCGCCGGAAGGCGCCCGGAACCAGTGCAGACATCGGGTTGATCTTGAAGTCCGGCTTGTCGAGCGGCCCCTTGATGGCGAAGGTCACGCCGAACAGCCCTTCCCCGTCGCGCCCGGCAAACGGCCCGAGCAGCTTGGAGAAGGCGTTGTTCAGCCCGAACAGCGGCACATAGGTGCCCGTCAGGTCCCACTGCCGGTTGTCGGTATAGATGAAGCCGCGCGCCGTGCCGCCAACGGTGTCGCCCGCCAGCACCGCATCGGTGATCTCTACCCGGTCCTTGCGCCGGATGAAATCGACCTCGCCGGAGCGGAAGGCCAGCTTGCCCGAGCGCGCGATGGTGGGGTCCGTGTCGCGGTGGTTGCCTACGATCTTGCTGACGTTCTGCTCGTTCACGAAGGCGAAATTCCTGAGCACGAACTGGCCGCTGTCGAGCTTCTGGGCATCGATGGTCTCCACCACGAGGCTGCCCTCTCCGCCCTCGACATTGGGGTAGATGTTCATCAGTCGCAGCAGCGTGCCCAGGTCGTTGAACGCCACCGACATCACCTTGCCGTCGGGCGTCTGGTTCGTCGTCACCGAAACGTTGCGGCTACCGCCGAGATTGGCCTGCAGGTTCACCCGGCGCAGGTCGGAGCCCCTGAGCGACAGGTCGAGGTTCAGGTTGAAGGCGGTTGTCTTGTAGAAGCCGAGCGCCCGCTTGAGCTCGATATCGGCTACAATGGTGGTGTTGACGGCGTTCGCCGTCGGCCCGCCGGTGGAATCGCCCGAGAGGCTGAAGAAGCGCTGCAGCATCGGCTTGAGGTCCAGTTGCTCGCCTCGCATCGTCAGCTGGTAGCCGCCGTCGATCGGCTTGAGGCTGAGCTGGGCACTGTCGCCCTCAGACAGGGCGAAATGGCTGAACTGGGCCGCTTGCAACCCCTTCTTGAGGTCCGCCGTGACGCTGCCCCTCAGCGCGACGCTGCCGAAGCTGAGGTCGATCTGGCTCACCTCGGCCACCTCGCCGTCGAGCTTGAGTGCCGCCCGGGCAGAGCCCCTCGTACCCCGTGCCTTGCTAATCCCCAGGTCCTTGATGGTAATCGCGGCGTTCTCAAGGTCGGCCGCCACCTGGATGGTGCCGTCAGGCATCGGCCGCGCCACCACCTTCACCGAGCCCGAGAAGAACTGCGAGGCGTCAAAGCCCATCTTCTTCAGGTCGTCGGCGCTGAACGAGGCGCTGAGCAGCATCTCCGGCGGCGGGGCATCCTTTTCAAGCTTGCCGTCGATGGTCAGATCGACACCCACGCCATCGATCGCCGCCTGGCCGGAAACGTTGTAGCCCGCCTGCGAGACGACGAAGCTCAGCTGACCGTCGCCGATCGTGCGGCCCATCAGCGGCGCCGTCGAGCTGAAATCCTGCACGATGCCGTTGATGGCATAGTCCAGCCGCTTGTTGGCGCCCGTCACTTTGTCGTTGACGATGGTTGCCACCAACGAGAGCGTGACATTGCCGCCAAGGCTCGTGATGTCGACCGGCAGCGTATCGGCCTTCAGCATGTCGGGCGCCTGCGTCCTGGCGAGGTCCATCATCGCCGGGATGCCACTCGCGAGATCGCCCGATATCTCGTAGATCACGTCGCCCGGCGCCGCCGGATCGGAACTGATGACGAAGGCAACGTTGGCTAGACCGATCGTGCCCTTGGCGGTCGGAATCGACGCCCCCTGAGCCGACATGGTGATATCGGCGTCGCGCAACGTCAGCCGCGTGTCGCCGTCGAGCGTCACCGGGTCCATGGTGTCGGTTGGTCTGATCTGGACCCCGGTACCGACAATGTCGATGGACATGGAACCAGGGGGCAGCGGCTTGCTCTCGGCGCCCGTGGGGTCGATGGCACCAACCGGGAAGTTGTAGCGCATCGACGACTTCTTGAGCTTTCCCGCCACCACGTTCTTGACGAACCAGTTGCGGGCATCCGCCGCCATCATCGGCGGCCAGACGCGCTTGAGATCGTCGGCGCTCACTCCGTCACCGGCAATGTCCATCTTGAAGCCGATGCCGTCGAGCAGCATGTCGATACGCCCCTTCGCGGCGATGACGCTGCCGTCGTCCTTCTTGATCTGGAAGTCGTCGATGCCCATGGCGCCATAGAGCGGCGCCGACCAGGCGATGAGGCTCATCTGGTCGAACGGCTCCTCCGGCGGGCCGAGGTCGGACGCCAGCGAGATGTCGCGCCCGTTGACGGCGATGCTGACGATCGGCCCATATTGCGGATCGAGTCCGAGCACGAAGGTCCCGCTCATCACCGCCGAGTTGGTGCCGACGTTCACCGTCGTTTCGTCCATGGTGAACTGGCCCGCGACCGGGTCCCAGCGCACCTCGGCGATCGAGGTGACGATGGGCACATAGGTCTTGTCGGGCAGCTTCACGTCCATGCCCGTCATGTCCATGTGGAACAGGCCGTCTGTGACCTTCCTGGTCGTCGTATCGAAGCCGATATCCATCGACACGGCCATCGTACCCACCACTGTCGCCGCGGCGCTTTTGTCTCCCACCATTGGCGAGAAGGAGCCCGGATCAAAATTGGTGATCGAAGCCTGGATGCGCGCTACCGGGTCGCCGTCCTTGCTGACCCAGTCCACGGTGCCGTTCATCACCGTGCCCTCGAAATCGACGGAGAAACTGCCCGACGCCTCCTTCGCGTCGGCGCTGGGCACGATCTGCAGGTTGATCTTCCTGAACGTGCGGAACACCCCGTAAAGGGCGTCGTTCATGTCGAGCACGCCGTCGCGCACCACGAGCTTGGAGAAATTGCCGGCCCTGGCCTGCGCGATGATCCCGGCAATGCCGTTGCCAGCGGCCTCCATGTTGTAGACCAGCCAGTCATTGTCCGAGCGGATGCCGAGATTGGGATCCGGCACCACGCCCTGCACATTCATGCCGTTGGTGATGTCGAGTTCCGGAAATGGCTCCTGCCCCTCGATCACGCGCACCGTTCGGCTGCCGTCCGGTTCGTCCACCAGCTCGAACCTGGCGAGCCGCGGCCCGAACAGGTCCTGGTTCACCTGCAGGTGCGGCCTCACGATGGTGACGGTGGCGCCCGGCTGTCCAACGATGGCGCGGATCGGCGAGAAGCCGACCTCGAGCGCGTCCATCCGCACCGTCCCGCCGGTCTTGATGTCGGTGTAGGTGACAGGCGAGAAGCGGATCACCGGCCACACATAGCCTTCGAGCGCCAGCGCCATGTCGCCGAGCTCGAGCTGGCTTCCCTCCGGCATGGAGTTCAGCACAACGTTGCGCACCTGCGACGAAACGAAGGGCAGCGGGATCGGCGTGACCAGCAGCACGGCATAGAGCAGCACGAGCAGCATGACCGGTGCGGCCACCACTGCTGCGGCAATCCTGCCCAGGATGCGCCATGCCGAGCGCTTGCGGAGCTTGGGGCCAGGAGCTGGTGTAGGTTTCACTGCTTTCCGACTTGAGACTGCGCGGTTTGCCACCCTATTCTAGAATCAAACCGAGCGACGCTTCACCTGCCGGATGATACCGGCTGGAATGTGGCACTAACACCCCTCGGCACCAGAGTTTTCCGCCCCCTTGCGCGTGGATGATCAATGCCCGTTCCGGCTATCGGGGCGCCTGCTCCCGACTTCGAACTGACCACCGACGCATACGAGAAGTTCCGCCTCAGCCGGCATCTCGGCCGTCCGGTCGTGCTCTACTTCTACCCCCAGGACGATACCGAAGGCTGCACGCTGGAGAACATCGAGTTCACCGACCTGCTGCCCGAGTTCGAGAAGCTCGGGGCCGTCGTGGTCGGCATCTCGCCCGATACGGTGGAGAAACACTGCAGCTTTCGCGACAAGTACAACCTCGGCGTATCCCTTGCATCGGACCCCGACCACGCCGTCATCGACGCCTACGGTCTGTGGCAGCTCAAGAAGCTGTGGGGCGTCGAGTACATGGGCGTAAAGCGCGCCACGGTCATCGTCGATGCCGATGGCAAGGTAGCGACGGTACTCTACGCCAACCGCATCAAGGGTCACGCCGCCAAGGTGCTCGACGCCGTCAGAGTCCTCGCGCCGGCCGCGCCCAGGAAGGGCACTCGGGTACCAAAAGCCTGATTCTTGGGCCTTTGCGGCTTGTTAACCTTAACGGATCATCATCGGCAGCCAGTACCAGTGGCGTACCGGAGTTGCGTCGTGCGTTTTCAGGCGAGTGCCAAAAGCCCCCCGGCCAAGGTGTTCAGTCGTGCCGGCAAGCCGGCCCCGGTGGCGCGAAAGCCCAAGGCGCCCGGCATTCGCCCCGCCCTGTTTTACGGCATGTTCGGCGGTCTGCTGACCACCAATGTCCTCACCCTCGTCGCCTTTCTGATGACGCCCGACATCATGGGCATGCTGAACGGCAAGACCGATGCCGTGCTCGCCGCCTACGAGGACCGCATCGCACAGCTGCGCGTCGAAGTGGACCGCCTGCACTCCCGGCACTACGCCCAGGCCGGCGACATCAATCTGCAGTTGCAGGAACTGACTCAGCAGCAGGAGTTGTTGCTCGAGCAGCACCAGTTAGTTAGGCAACTGGCCGAAAAGGCGGCGTCACTCGGCATCGACACCGCCACGCTGCCCCGACCTGCTGACGGTGACGTCGGCAAGGTCGCCGAAGTTCCGGCCTTCGTGACCCCCATTGCGCTCGCCAGCGCCTCCGGTCCGGACCTGATCGCCACCGTTAGCGCCGACATGACACGGATGATGGACGAGAGCCGTCTGGCGCTCGCCGGCATTGCCGAGTCGGCCACCGCATCGACCGACGCGATCCTTGGCGAGCTACGCAGCATCGGCATCAAGCCGAAAATGCCCGGGGCGCTCGAAGGTACAGGCGGCCCCTTCATCCCCGCGATGGACGGCGCCGACGCCGATTCGATCGTCGACGATGCCAACGACGTCTTCCTCGCCCTGGCCCGCTTCGAGGCGGCGAAGGCAGCCGTGGGCCTTGCTCCGGTGCACAAACCGGTGGAAGCTGTCCGGATCAGTTCGAACTTCGGCAACCGCAAGGACCCGTTCACCGGTAGCCGCGCCTATCACTCGGGCATCGATTTCCCCGCCCCCAAGGGCACCATCGTCATGAGCGCCGGCTACGGCAAGGTCACCTTCGTGGGCAAGAAGTCGGGCTATGGCAACCTCGTCGAGGTCACGCATTCCAGCGGCCTCGTCACGCGCTACGGCCACCTCGACGCCTTCCTCGTCAAGGAAGGCCAGATGGTGAACGCCGGCACGCCTATCGCCCGGGTCGGCTCCACCGGCCGCTCCACCGGCCCGCACCTCCATTTCGAGGTCCGCATCAAGGATCAGGCCGTCGATCCGGGCAGGTATCTCGCCGCCGGCCGCCGCCTCGCCGCCTTCACCGGGGCCTGACCGGTTCTGCGTACAAGCGGGGGTGTGGCAATTTGGCCATCCAATGGTGCTCTTTCCCATACTTGTTCTGGTTTTTCTCACCTGCCGGGTTTAGCGTGGCGCCGCCATGCTGATGACCTCAGACATCCCGACCATGCTGCGGCTCCACCGCGCGATGTTCCTGGCCCGCGAGATCGATCGCGTCGAACAGGACCTCGTGAAGCAGGGCCTGGCCCATTTCCACGTCTCAGGTGCCGGACACGAGTCGACTGCCCTCATCGCCGACTATCTCGGCGAGCAAGACTGGCTGCACCTGCACTATCGCGACAAGGCGCTGCTGCTCGCGCGCGGCCTGCCGGTCGTCGAGTTTTTCCGCGGCCTCCTCGCCACTGGCCCCTCGCATTCGGCCGGCCGGCAGATGAGCGCGCACTTCTCTGCCCGCCACCTCAAGGTCGCCTCGATGGTCGGCCCGGTGGGCAACAATGCGCTACATGCCGTGGGCAATGCGCAGGCGGTGAAGTTCCATCCCGACGCGCCCGTGGTGATCTGCTGCGTTGGCGACGGCACCACCCAGCAGGGCGAGTTCCTCGAGGCCGTGGCTGAGGCCGTGCGCACCGAGGCGCCGGTGGTCTTCGTGGTGCAGAACAACCGCTGGTCGATCTCCACGAAGACGCCCGGCCAGACCTTCTTCGACCTTCCAAACGGGCCGGCCACGAGCCTCTTCGGTCTTGACATCCTGCGCGTCGACGGAGCCGATCTTGGCGCCACGCGCGCCGCCTTCGAGTCGGCGGTCACCAGGACGCGCGCCAGCCGTGCGCCGACCCTGCTGCTCATGGATCTCGAACGGCTGTCCGACCACACCAATGCCGACGACCAGTCGATCTACCGCTCGGCCGAGGACATTCGCGCCGGCAGCCTGCGTGACCCGCTCGAAGCCATCCGCCAGGCTCTGCGCGAGTCGCAGATGGGCGACACCGCCCTGGTTCAGCTCGAGACAACGCTGATCGCCGAGGTGGCCGCGGCTGCCAACGAGGCGCGTAACGAGCCGCCGCCCGTGACTGCCGGTGCGGCGAAGGCGCCCTACCCGGCGACTTTCGCGACCAGGCGCGAGTATCGCGGTGACGCAGCGGCCCCTAGCCTCACGATGCGCGAGGCGCTCAACCGCGTGCTGCGCGACCAGCTCAGCGCCAACCGCGAAGTCACTCTCCTCGGTCAGGACATCGAGGACCCAAAGGGTGACGTGTTCGGCGTAACCCGCGGTCTCTCCACGGCTTTCCCCGGCCGCGTGCGCAACGCGCCGCTCTCCGAATCGACAATCGTCGGCACCTCCATCGGCCGCGCGCTGGCAGGCCAGCGCCCCGTCGCCTTCCTGCAGTTCGCCGACTTCCTGCCACTGGCCTTCAACCAGATCGTCTCCGAGCTGGGCTCGATGTACTGGCGCACCAATGGCGCCTGGCAAGCGCCGGTGATCCTGATGATCAGCTGCGGCGGCTACAAGGCCGGCCTCGGCCCCTTCCACGCCCAGACCTTCGAGTCGGTGCTGGCCCACGTGCCGGGCATCGATGTGGTGATGCCCTCCTCGGCCGGCGACGCGGCCGGGCTGCTGAACGCCGCGTTCCAGTCGCCGCGCCCGACCGTATTCCTCTATCCTAAGAGCCTGCTCAACATCGCCGATCGCCGGACCTCCGACGATACGGCCGAGCAGTTCGTGCCGCCGGGCCGGGCCCGTGTCGCCGTGGGCGGCAACGAGCTGACCCTGGTCACCTGGGGCAATCCCCTGACGCAGAGCCTTCTTGCCAGCGAGACGCTGACCAAGGCCGGCGCCTCGCTCGATGTCATCGACCTGCGCTCCATCTCGCCCTGGGACGAGGAGGCGGTGCTCCGTTCCGTCCGCCGGACCGGAAAACTGCTGGTGGTGCATGAGGACAACCACACCGCCGGCTTCGGCGCCGAAGTCATGGCGACGGTGATGGAGAAGGCGGGGATGCCGGTGGTCGCAAGACGCGTCACGCGCGACGACATCCACGTGCCGTTCCATTTCGAGCGCCAGATCGAGGCCTTGCCCTCCTACCGCCGCATCATGGAAGCGGCGGCCGACCTCCTCGGCTTCGACCTTGAATGGGAGGTCGAGGCCGCCTCTAACGGCCCCGCGGCCATCACCGCCATAGGTTCCGGCCCGGCCGACGACGAGGTCGAAGTCGTCGAGCTGCTGGTGAAGCCGGGCGACATCATCAAGACCGGCGACCTGGTCGCCGTGGTGGAGGCCACCAAGGCCGCCGTCGACGTGCAGGCGACGGTGTCTGGCAAGGTGCTTTCGATCGCCGTGGAGCTGCGCGACAAGGTGCCGGTAGGCGCTCCGCTCATCTATGTCGAGGCCGATCCATCCGCGCTGAAGCGTCAGACGACGGTTACGGCCGAGCGCATCGACAAGGCAATCCTCAAGCGCCGTCAGCTTCTTGCTGCGCCGGCCATCGGCGGACGCGCCGCCGTCGCCGTTGGTGTCGCCGGCATTGCCGGGGTCTCCGGCGGCCGCAAGATCAACAACTCCGACCTCAAGGGCAACTGGCAGACTCGCGACGCTGCCGACATCGTCAAGCTGACCGGCATCGAGAGCCGGCGCTGGGTGATGCCGGGCGAAACGGTGTTCTCGCTCGCCAGCAACGCCGCCCGAAAGCTCCTCGACGAGCAGCAGCTTTCGATCGACGACATCGACCTCGTGATTGCCGCGACCGGCACGCCGGACGTCATCACGCCGTCCCTCGCGTCGCGCGTCGCCGATGCCATGACCAATGGCAGCCGCGCGAGCCTTCCCACCTACGACATCAACGCGGCCTGCTCGGGCTACCTCTATGCCCTTGCCAATGCTCGGGATTATGTCACCAACAACCCGCATGCCCGGGTGATGGTGCTGACCTCGGAAGTGCTGAGCCCGCTGCTCGACCAGAACGACTTCAATACCGCCGTGCTCTTTGCCGACGCAGCGACCGCCACGCTGGTGCAGGCAGCCAATGGCGACCGCGCGCCGCTCTTCACCTATGCGCAGCCCACCATTGCCGGCGCTCCAGAGCCCGGCGACCTGCTCAGCGTGCCGCGGGCGGGCGAAGGCTACATCAGGATGAACGGCCGAGAGGTGTTCTCGGATGCCGTGCGCGCCATGACGGCGACGCTGACAAGCGCCTGTGCTGCCGAAGGAATTTCGATGGACGACATCGATCTGATGGTGCCGCACCAGGCCAACCAGCGCATCATCGACGCCATCGCCCGCCGCTCCGGCCGGCCGGCACACTCGATCATCCGCACGATGGGCAACACCAGCTCGTCGACGATCCCGATGGCCCTGATGGACGCCCTGCCCACCACCAGGCCGGGCCAGCGCCTCGGCCTAGTCGCGTTCGGTGGCGGCATCACCTACGCCGCCGCAATCGCCACCGTGGCGGGCAATTAACCTCAAGGCCCCCTGTGGTCGGGTCTTCGCGACCCAGCCGCAAGGCGCCCCTCAGCCCCGCCCGAACTTCAGGCCGCAGTTCTTGGCGATGTTGGCGTGTTCGATGGCCTGCATCTCGCCCTTGAGCCGGGCGACCTCTGCGGCATTGCCCTTGTCGCCGCCAATCATGAACAGCGACGGCCAGAACAGGATCATGCCCACCGTCATCATGGCGGCATCCTTGTTGGCCTGGTTCTGCTGCTGCCCGGTCGCCACTGCGGCCGCGTTCGATACCCGCAGGGCCTCCTGGCTCAGCTGGTCGCAGCTGAGGTTCTGGTAGAGGATCGGCGAGACGTAGGACGGCGCGATATCCTTCGGCGAAGTCGCACAGCCAGCCAGTGCCGCGCACGCCGCGATAGTCACAAGTCTTTTCATTCGAAACACCCCCATATCGACTCCCACTCGTAGGCGACGGGAGACAGTGGAGGTATCCGGAACATTCCTTATGCCCCGGCGGCCGCGGAGAACCGATGTTCATCTACATGAACGGCGGCTGAGCGCTTTCTGAACGACGAAGGGCGCCCCCCGGGCGCCCTTCTGAATGCAGATGAATGCCAGTTTGGAGCCGCTCTTACGGCTCGCCTTCGTCGCCTTCGTCCCCGTCGGGGCCGGTGAGCAGCGCCTCGGCGAGGAGGCCGGAGCTTTCGCGCACCCCCTTCTCGATGAGGTCGGCGATCTGCGGGTTGTCCTTGAGGAACTGACGCGAGTTCTCGCGTCCCTGCCCGAGGCGCTGGCTGTCGAAGGAGAACCAGGCGCCCGACTTCTCGACGATGCCGGACTTGACGCCCAGGTCGAGCAACTCGCCCGTTTTCGAGATACCTTCGCCATACATGATGTCGAACTCGACCTGCCGGAACGGCGGGGCGAGCTTGTTCTTGACCACCTTGACGCGGGTCTGGTTGCCGATGACTTCCTCGCGCTCCTTGATCGAACCGATGCGGCGAATGTCGAGGCGGACCGAGGAATAGAACTTGAGCGCGTTGCCACCCGTGGTGGTTTCGGGCGAGCCGTACATGACGCCGATCTTCATGCGGATCTGGTTGATGAAGATCACCATCGCCTTCGACTTGGAAATCGAGGCAGTGAGCTTGCGCATGGCCTGGCTCATCAGGCGGGCCTGGAGGCCCGGCATGGAATCGCCCATCTCGCCTTCGAGTTCGGCCTTGGGCGTAAGCGCGGCGACCGAGTCGACCACCAGCACGTCGATGGCGCCCGAGCGCACCAGCGTGTCGGCAATCTCGAGCGCCTGCTCGCCCGTATCGGGCTGGGAGATGAGCAGTTCATCGACCTTCACGCCGAGCTTGCGGGCATAGACCACGTCGAGGGCGTGTTCGGCGTCGATGAAGGCGGCGATGCCGCCATTCTTTTGCGCCTCGGCCACCACATGCAGCGCCAGCGTCGTCTTGCCCGAGCTTTCCGGCCCGAACACCTCGACGATGCGGCCGCGCGGCAGCCCGCCAATGCCCAGTGCGATATCGAGACCGAGGGAGCCGGTGGAAATCGCTTCGACCTGCTGGATGGCGTTCTCGCCAAACTTCATGATCGAGCCCTTGCCAAAATTCCGCTCGATCTGGCTCAGCGCCGCGGCGAGAGCTTTGTCCTTGTCCATCGATCCCTCAATAACACGCAGCGGCGCAGCGGCAGCCATATCCGGTCTCCCTTATTCCACTTCGGCCTGCCCCGTGCAAACCGAACCAATGTCCATCGAAAGTACCCATTCTGTTCTCATTTTGTTTCCAAGCCGTCAAGGGAAAAAGCGATGGGATCGGCCTGGACCAGTCAGTTTCCCGACTCACCTGAGGCACATTGATGTGCGCGGAACGGCGTGAGAACAAGATGAGAACCCGCCGATCCCCTGTGGCGCCACGACGCGGAGCGGGCTAACTGCTGGTTTCAATGCAGCGGGGCAAGCAATGACGGACGGACAGCACATACGCGCCGGGCGGCGAAGCGGGGTGAAGGAAATCACCTCGGTCGCCAACCCCATCATCAAGGAACTCCGCGCCCTCACCAGCAAGAAGGATCGCGAGGCGAGCGGCGCGTTCCTCTCGGAAGGCCTCGGCTTCGTCGAAGAGGCGCTGGGGCGCGGCTGGCCCGTACGCACCCTTGTCCACGCCATTGCCCTACGTGGCGACGGGAGGGTGCGGGAGGCGGCGGCGCGCACCCTGGAGGCCGGGGGACAGGTGCTCGAAGTCAGCGAGGCAGTGCTCTCCGCCATCACTCGCCGCGACAACCCGCAACCGGTGCTCGGCGTCTTCGAACAGCGCTGGCGCCCGCTCGCCGCCATGAAGCCCGGAAAGAACGAAACGCTGGTCGCCCTCGACCGGGTACGCGACCCCGGCAATCTCGGCACCATCATCCGCACCGCCGATGCGGCGGGCGCTGCCGGCGTGATCCTCATCGGCGAGTGTACCGACCCGTTCGCGCTCGAAGCCGTCCGCGCGACCATGGGCTCGCTGCTCGCCATGCCGCTGACGAAATGCAGCGCCGACGAGTTCCTCGCCTGGCAGAAGGGTTCTGGCGCGCAGGTCGTGGCGACGCATCTGAGGGGCGCGGTAGACTACCGGAACGTGGACTATGCGCGAAAGCCGGTGGTGCTGCTGATGGGCAACGAGCAGTCCGGCCTGCCCGATGGGCTCGCCCACGCGGCCGATACCCGCGTACGGATCCCGCAACAGGGCAGCGCGGAATCGCTCAACCTCGCCATCGCCACGGCCGTCATGCTCTACGAGGCGCGGCGCCATCTGCTGATGCTCTGACAGCTTCGCCCCGAAACCCTGATCCACATCTAGAATCCAAATGCAAACAGCGACGGCCTCGGCTATAGGCCGTAGCCAAAAGAGGGAGCAATCGATGCATCTGATCCAGTTTACCGACGCCGCCGGCCAGCGCGCCGTGGGCGCCACGGAGAACGGCGTTACCCGCGTGGTGAACGGCGCCACCAGCGTCTACACGCTGGCACTCGAGGCGGCCGATGGCGGCAAGTCGCTCGCCGAAGTGGTAGCCGCGAAGGGACTCGGCGCGACGGTGGATCGTCAGGCTCTGGCCGCGGAAGGCCGCCTGCTGGCCCCGATCGATCATCCCGATCCGGCGCATCTGCATGTCACCGGCACGGGCCTCACGCATCTGGGCTCGGCCTCGACCCGCGACGCCATGCACAAGTCGGACGCCGCTGCCGCCGAGGCGCCGCTGACGGACTCGATGAAGATGTTCCGCATGGGTCTCGAAGGCGGCAAACCGAAGCCCGGCGAAATCGGCGTGCAGCCCGAATGGTTCTACAAGGGCAACGGCTTCGCCGTGGCAGCCCCGGGCAAGCCCATCCCGTCCCCGGCCTTCGCGCAGGACGCGGGAGAGGAGCCCGAGATCGCAGGCATCTACGTCATCGGCAAGAACGGCCAGCCTTTCCGCGTCGGCTTCGCCATCGGCAACGAGTTCTCCGACCACGTGACCGAGCGGGTCAACTACCTGTTCCTCGCCCATTCCAAGCTGCGCTTCTGCTCGTTCGGGCCGGAGCTGCGCACCGGCGAGCTGCCGCGCAAGGTCGAGGGCACCTCGCGCATCCTGCGCGACGGCAAGGTGATCTGGGAGAAGCCGTTCCTCTCAGGCGAAGACTACATGAGCCACACCATCGCCAACCTGGAGTACCACCACTTCAAGTATGCGCTCTTCCGCCAGCCGGGCGACGTGCATGTGCACATGTTCGGCACCGCCACGCTGAGCTTCGCCGACGGAATCAAGACCGAGCCCGGCGACGTGTTCGAGATCGAGGAAGCCCAGTTCGGCTTGCCGCTGCGCAACGCCGTCGCCTGGGACGATCCCGAAACCGTCACGGTCACCCAGCTCTAGGCTCTTCGGGGGTGGCGAACGCTCGCCATCCCCTCCTCGGCCTGCGCCCCCCCTCGTCGCCCCATCATCGCCGCGTTTTGATGTCAGTTGGGGCCGCTGCCGCCGGGTGCATTCCACGCAAATGCGACTCAAGCCCGGGCGGGCGCGACTTCAGATATTCGGGGGACGACCGGCGCGCGGTGAATGGGAGCATTCGCGTCATCCAATCTGATCGCGAGAGCCTGCCCAATGATCACCGTTTCGAACTCGACCAGCGCGGTTGAGCTGCAAGCCATTATTGACGCCGCTCCGGCGGGCGAGAGCATCGTTCTCGGCGCCGGTCATTTCACCTTCGACCGCACCGTGGTGATCAACCGGGACGACATCGCCGTCACCGGCACCGGGTCGGGCGTGACCAACATCGACCTCATCGGCAGTGCCCGCGCCGGCGGCGCCTTCCAGGTCGGCTCGCCCATCGACGTGCCCACCTATGGGCCCGAGTACCGGCTCGGCCAGAACGCGGCCGAGGGCGCGATGTATCTCCACCTCGCCGACACGACCGGGCTCGAGGCCGGCGACTTCCTGTGGGTCGAGATGCCCAACACCCCGGAATATCTCGACCAGCTCGGCGACACGCAATGGCGCGAGGACAAGCCGCTCCGCACCTCGCTGGTCGAGGTCGCCTCGGTGCAGGGCAACTCGGTGCGGCTGGTCAACGGCCTCGCCTTCGATTTCGATGGCACGGCGACGGTGCGGGAGATCGAGGTGGCGCAGAACGTGCGGCTCGGCGGCTTCACCGTCAGCTCCGGCCTGGCCGACCCCGATCCCGCACGCTTCGCCAATGTTGAGAGCGCCTTCGACCGCGCCAACGTCATCACCACCTCGGCCGCGGCCTATGCGCGGCTCTACGACATCGACGTGAAGAACGCGCCCTCGAACGGCTTCACCTTCGCTCAGACGGCCTTCCTCGAGGCTTCGAACTTGCGGGTGGATGGGGCGCTGAACAAGGGCGACGGCGGCAACGGCTACGCCTTCCAACTGCGCGCGCTCTATGACAGCAACCTCGGCGGGCTCGAGGCCTTCGACACCCGCCACGCGGTGCTGTTCGCGAGCTGGACCAGCGAGGCCAACAACACCATCTCCGTGCGCAACACCAACCGCGACATCAACTTCCACGGCGGCCCCGACCACCACAATACCGTCGAGGTGACCAGTTCGCTGCGCGACGCGCTCGAAGCCACCTACCTGTCGCCGGCCCTGTTCGTGAACGGCGGCACCAACTATGGCGCGCCCACCGACATGGCGACCAACACGGTGACGTTCCGCAACGTCGCCGGCACCACCAAGGCGGACCTGCTCATCGCCGACGACAAGGGCGCCGAGTTCCGCGCCAACTCAGGCCCCGACACGATAATCGGTGGAGCCGGCAACGACCGGCTCTACGCCGAAAAGGGCGACGACCTGGTGGTCGGCTCGGGCGGCAACGACCTGATCGATGGTGGCCTCGGCTCCCAGGACGTGCTGCAATATACGGGCCGGCAGGGTGACTTCACCCTGACGCGCGACCTCTCCGGCCGTTTGGTGATCCACAAGGGCGACGGCGAATACGACACCGTGGGCGGCATCGAAGCCCTGCGCTTTGCCGACGGCACGGTGTCGGTGGCGAGCCTCGGTGCCCTGCCCCGCACGCTCTTCGGCACCGACGACGCCGACTATATCGATGTGACCTCAGGCCATGACGTTGTGCTCTCCGATGGCGGCTACGACCGCATCGCCTCGGCGTTCAGCTATACCCTGAAGGACAGCAACGAGGCGCTGGAGCTGACCGGAAGCGCTGCCATCGACGGCTTCGGCAACCAGCTCGCCAACACCTTCACCGGCAACGACGCCACCAACCAGCTTCAGGGTTTCGACGGCGACGACCGCTTCTTCGCCCGCGGCGGCAACGACTACCTGTCGGGCGGCGAGGGCGACGACGAGCTCTACGGCCAGGCCGGCAATGACCGGCTCTTCGGCGGGCTTGGCGAAGACCTGCTGAACGGCGGCGGCGGCGCCGACACCTTCGTGTTCTCGAGCGGCCTCGACACGGTGCAGGACTTTTCCCTGCGCTCCGGCGACCGGCTGGACGTCGGTAGCACTGGCTACAGCGCGGCGGGATTCTTCTCAGCCTTCGAGGCGGCGGCGCACACCAACGGCGATACGCTCAACTCGCTCGGGGTGGATGTCGATGTCTCGGCGTCCGGCGTCGCCATCCGCGCCCTCGACAGCGATGGGCGGGAACTCGCCATGGAGCTCGAAGGGGTGGGCATCACGCAACTGCTCGGCGACTGGGACTGGCTCATCTAGCCGCGAGGCAGACGATGGCCGGCGACCACATGCTTGCTTGGTTGCCGGCCTCACGCCCGCGAGGATTGATCGAAAGCAACTGACATGTCAGTGTCCGCCCGCATCGCAAGGGAGGATCACGTGACGAGTTTCAACAAGCGCAAAGTGGGCCGAACCAGCCTCGAGTTCACCGAGCTCGGCCTCGGGAGCGCCACGCTTGCCGGAATGAACGGCGTCGACGTGATGGATGACGGCGCCCGCGCCCTGGTGAGCGCCGCCCTCGACGCCAGTATCGGCTACTACGACACCGCCCCACATTACGGCTTCGGCCGCGCCGAACACCTGATGGGCGACGCGCTGCGCTACCGCCACGACAATGTCGCGATCTCCACCAAGGTCGGCCGCATGCTTAAGCCGGTTCGCTCCGACGCCGAGCGCACCGTCGAGCATCCCTGGACGCGGCCTTTCCCGTTCGAGATCGTCTACGACTACGGCTACGACGCCATCATGCGCTCCTACGAAGACAGCTTGCAGCGCATGGGGCTTGGCCACGTCGAAGTGCTGCTGGTGCACGATATCGGCGTCCAGACCCATGGCGAGGAAGGCAACCGCAAGCACTGGGCCGACCTTGCCGAAGGCGGCTACCGCGCCCTCGACGAGCTGCGCCGCTCGGGCGCGGTGAAGGCCATCGGCCTCGGTGTCAACGAGGTACCGGTGCTGCTCTCGGCCTTCGACATCGGCGATTGGGACGTGTTCCTGCTCGCCAACCGCTACAACCTCATCGAGCAGACGCCGCTCGAAGCCCTGTTCCCCAAGGCGGCCGAGCGCGGCACCTCGGTTATCGCGGCCGGACCCTTCGCCGCCGGCGTTCTCGCCGGCACCGACATTTGGGGCCCGAGCAACGGCGCCTACCAAAAGGCACCGCCGCACATCGTCGAGAAGGTGGCAAAGCTGCGTGCCGTGGCCGACGCGCACAACATCCCTCTCGGCGCCGCCGCCCTGCAGTTCGGCGTCGCCCATCCCGTGGTCTGCTCGGTCCTGACCGGCCCCAAGACCATCGCCGAGCTCAACGGCATCCTCGAATGGTGGAACACCCCCATCCCGTCGGGCTTCTGGGATGACCTAGCGGCGCAGGGGCTGGTGGCTCCCGGCACTCCGCTGCCGAACGGGCGCACGACCTGACGAAAGGCCTGTCGGACGGCGGCATCTTCGGCTAGCCTCCCGGTCAACCGGGGGGCGGGATGCTGTTTCGCTTGTTGTGGGCCGCATTGTTGGTGCTGGTGACCGGCACGGCGCTGGCCGGCGTGGAACTCATCGACCGGGACGCGGCGCGTTCGCTGCTACTTGAAGCGACCGAGAATAACGCTGGGAATGCCGTCCCGATCACCGGCACCGTCTCATGGAGCCGCGTCGTCGAGGAAGGCGGCGTTCCCGCCCTGGCTGGCGAGGCGGACATTCCGGACGGCAACCTTCATGTCCACGTCACCATCCGTCGCAACGACGATGCGTCCCTACCCGCCAGCCACATCATCGAGGTGAACTTCGAGCCGTCGGACGGCTTCACGGGCGGCGCCATTGCGGAACTCCCCGGCGTTTTGCTGAAGAGCGACGAGACCATGCGCGGTGAGCCGCTGATGGGCGCTTCGGCACGGTATGCCGACAACGGCTTCCTCTTCGCCCTGAGCGGCCTTGAGGAATACGCATCGGGCAACGCAAGCCTGCTTGCGTCGCAGAAATGGCTCGACATTGCCGTCACCTACGCCACCGGCCAGCGCGCCATCATCTCGATGGAGAAGGACGCCCTCGCCATGCGGCTGTTCACCGATGTGCTGGTCGAATGGGCACGCTGAGCCGAGGCGTCGCCTGCTCCGCCTTCGGCGAACGCGCCCCGGACAGGTGCCCGCAACAGCGCCGATGAGGACTTTTCCCTAGGCGCAACTCCGCATCGCGAACCTCCCAACTGGCGCGTGTGCCGCAAACCACCTCCCATCGCCGCAGCATAGGGAGGGGAGCATGGCAGACATCGCAGAACTCAACCAACTGATCGAAGAGGCAGGGGCGCATTGGGTGGCCAAGCAGACGCCGCTCTCCGACCTCGTTTCCATCGGCGGGCCGGAGGGAATGCTGGGGCTGGCGCTGTCGCCCGAGGAGGCGCTCGCCGAGATGCTGGACCAGCGAAGGGTCGAGCAGACCATCACGTTCGCCGCGCCGCCGCCTCTTCCCCCGCGTCTCGACTGGCGCGACCACAAGGGCGAGAACTGGGTTACCCCGGTCAAGGATCAGAAGACCTGCAATTCCTGTGTCGCCTTCGCCGCCTGCGCCGCCATCGAGGCGCGGGTGCGTATCGAGACGAACAAGCCGGACGCCGCGATCGATCTATCCGAGGCCCAGCTCTTCCATTGCGGCACGCCCAACTCTTGCGGCACGGGCTGGCAGCCTGAGAAGGCGATGGACTTCGCACGCCAGCACGGCATCGGTCGCGAGAGCGACTTTCCCTACCAGCCAGGCAACCAGGCCTGCCGGCCAATCGCCCCCATAGTGAAGACCAGCCGGCACGGCCGCGCGGCCACCATCCTCGAGCGCAAGCGGGCCCTGCTAGGCGGCCCCGTGATCGCCGGCATGGAGGTGTTCAGGGATTTCCGCAGCTACGGTTCGGGCGTCTACCGGCACGTCAGTGGTGACTTCGAAGGGCTGCACGCCGTGTGCGTGATCGGCTTCGATGACCCCAATGGCTGCTGGATCGCCAAGAACAGCTGGGGCCGCAACTGGGGGGATGATGGCTTCTTCCGCATCGCCTATGGCGACTGTGGCATCGACTCGAAATTCACCTTCACCGTTCCGGGCCGGGTGCAGCTATTGTAGAGGCTCACCCGGAGGATCACGTCCCGTGCCTGATACGCCGAGCAAGACGCCACTGCTGCCTGAACAGCTCTCCCTCCATCCCGGCGAGAGCCGCGTTGTGGAGCTGCCTGGCTACGCCACCGCTGGCTATGACTGGACGGCGGAAGTCGCCGACGGCTCCCTTACCATCGAGCGCCTGCCGCCCGAGCCGCCGGACTCGTCCGCCATAAAACGGCTGGGCGCCTCGGCTCCGGTGCGCTTTCGCCTAACAGCGGCCGAGGACGGCGAAAGCCATGTCCTCTTCACCCTCGCCCGCTCGTGGGAGGACAAGCCCGCCGAACAGCACGAGCTGGTGGTATCGGTCGAGCCATAGCGGGCAGCTCTATTCACGCTAGGTTCACCGCACCGGACCTAGCCATGCGAGGATGGAACTGGAGATCCGCCCCCATGGCCCGTACGATCGTCACGTCCGAGAACCTGCCTAAGTCCTCACCCTATTTCAGCCATGCGGTGAAGAGCGGCGGCCTGGTGTTCGTTTCCGGCACCGCACCCTACTCGCCGGACACCGGACAGCTCGTCGGCGAGACGATCGAGGAGCAGACCGCCCAGGCGTTGCGCAACATCAGCGCCATTCTCGAAGCCGCGGGATCGAGCCTCGGCAAGGCGGTCAGCGCCACCGTGATCCTCGCCGATGAGGAGGACTTCGCCGGCATGAATGCCGAGTGGCTGCGCTGGTTTCCTGTCGATCCGCCGGCCCGCCAGGGCGCAAAACTGCCGGTGAAGGTGCCCGGGCTGAAGATTTCGATCGCGATGATCGCCGAGGCGTGACCCTCAGGTGCCCAGCCCCACGGCATCCTCGAGATAGTGCTTGCGGATGCCAAAATAGGCCTTGGCGTCCTTGAACTTCTTCAACTGCCCGGCATCGCGCCCGCGGCGGGTCTTCTGCCCGACGATCAGCACGTTCTTGGGTGTGTGCTCGGTACCGATGAACTCGAAGACGCGGGTCGAGTAGCCGTAGTACTCGAGGATCATGGCGCGCATGGCGTCGGTCACCATCTCGGCCTCGCGCTCCATGAAGATGCCATGGCGAGTGACGAAGTCGATATCGGTGGCGTGGTTTGCCGTCTCCATCTCGCGGCGGATCTGCTTGTGGCAGCAGGGCGCGACGACGATGAGTTCGGCTTCGGCCGCGATGCCCTTGGCGATGGCGTCATCCGTCGCCGTGTCGCAGGCGTGAAGCGCGATTAGCACATCGGCACCGGTCGAGTCGAAATTCTCGATGCTGCCCGCAGCGAAGCTCAGGTGCTCCATCTTCGAGCGGGCGGCAATGTCGTTGCAGAGCTTCACCAGCTCGTCACGAAACTCGACGCCCACGACCTCGGTCTCGCGCTTGAGCGTGTTGGCGAGATAGTCGGCCACCGCGAAGGTAAGGTAGCCCTTGCCCGCCCCCATATCGAGGATACGCCGCATTCTGGCCGCCGGAATGGCTTCGAGCAGCGGCGCGAGGATTTCGACATAGCGGTTGATCTGCCGGTACTTGTCACCGGCGTTCTTGAGCACATTGCCCTCGGCGTCGGTGACGCCGAGTTCGGCGAGCCACGGCTTGCCGCCGGCCGGAATGAGCCGCTTCTTGGCGCGGTCATGCGCCAGCGTCGGCGCCCCCTTGGACGAGGCGGCAGAACGGCTGAGCTTCGGCGCCTTGCCCTGCGTGTCGTAGAGCAGGTCGAAGCCCGTGGTGTAGAGAAAGCCCTGGCGGAAATCGCTGCCCAGCAGCTTGCGCAGCTGGCCGATGGCGCCCACGGGCGGATGGTTCTGGATCAGATCCCGCGTCTGATGGTGCATGGTGAAGCCAAGCTTCAGCGCGCCGCGAATGGTCACTGGCTTGATGTCGATGCTCTTGAGCGTCTCGTCGGCGCCAAAGGGGTTGCGCAGCGCCAGCCGCACCAGTGTGCCGTCGGCGATGGCGGTATCGAGTTCGGCGAGGAACTGGTCGAGCTTGGGGAGGGACTTGTCCATCAGGGACATATAAGCCCTGCCCGCGCCTTGCGCCACAGTGCCGGCAGCGACGTTACTCGGCCGGCTCCTGGATCTTGCCGAGCACGTCCTTCACCTTGGTGTTGATCTGGTCGAGCGAGTACGGCTTGGGCAGGAACTCGACGCTCTGGTCGTCGGCGATGCCCTCGCGGGCAGTCTCCTCGGCATAGCCGGAAACGAAGATGACCTTGAGGTTGGGCAGCTTCTCGCGAACCTTCACCAGCAGCGCCGGGCCGTCCATCTCGGGCATGACCACGTCCGAGATCATCAGGTCGAGCTTCCAGCCGATCTCCTCGAGCTTGTCGAGCGCCTCGTCGCCTGAATCCGCCTCGAACACCTCGTAGCCGGTCGCCCGCAGGGCGCGGGCCGAGAAAGAGCGCACCGAATCCTCGTCCTCGACCAGCAGGATGCGCTCGTGCCCGGTGAGGTCCTTGACCTGCGCGGCGGCCTGCTTCACCGGCGACTCGTTCTCGGCGGGAATGTAGCGCGGCAGGAAGATGCGGAAGGTGGTGCCTTTGCCCACCTCGGATTCGAGATAGATGAAGCCCGCCGACTGCTTGACGATGCCATAGACCGTAGACAGGCCGAGGCCGGTGCCCTTGCCGAGCTCCTTGGTGGAGAAGAAGGGCTCGAAGATTTTCTCGCGGATCTCGGGCGGCATGCCGGTGCCGGTATCCTCGACCTCGATCAGCACATAATCGGCGGCGGGCATGCCCGTGTAGGAGTAGGTGGCAGACTCCGCCTCGGTGACGTTGCGCGTCCTCAGCGTGATCTTGCCGCCATTCGGCATGGCGTCGCGAGCGTTGACCACGAGGTTCACCACCACCTGCTCGAGCTGCACCAGGTCTGCCTTCACCGGCCATACATTGGTGCCATGCTCCACGCCCAGCGTGATCTGTTCGCCGATCAGGCGCTTGAGCAGCACCGTCAGGTCATCGAGATGCCCCGGCACCTCCAGCACCTGCGGCCGCAGCGTCTGCCGCCGCGAGAAGGCGAGCAACTGGCGCGTCAGGCCCGCGGCGCGGTTGGCACTGTTCTTGATCGACATGAGGTCGGCAAAGCTCGGATCGCCCGGCTTGTGCTTCAGGAGCAGCAGATCCGCGAAGCCGATAATGGCGGTAAGCACGTTGTTGAAGTCGTGCGCAACGCCGCCCGCGAGCTGGCCCACCGCCTGCATCTTTTGGCCCTGGGCGAACTGCGCCTCGAGCTTGCGCTGCTCGGTCATGTCAAGGGCATAGACATTCACCGCCTCGGCCGACCCGGCAACTTCCTCGGAGCCCGACACGTAGAGGCGCACTGCATGGTCGCCGCCAGTGGCGAGCGAAGCGTCGATGGGGTCGATCTCCGACTTGCCGCCAAGCGCCGCGGCCACGGCCTTGTCGAAGGCCTCGCGGCTCGGCTCGGCGATGAGCTCGACCATGGGCTTGAGGTCGATGGACTGCTCCGACCCGGTCCAGCCGAAGATACGGCTGAACGGCGCGTTGGTGCGCAAAATCCGCCCGGCCTTGTCGAGCGTGGCGATGGCGAAGGGGGTGTCGTTGAAGAAGCGCGAGAAGCGCACTTCCGAGGCGCGCAGCGCTTCCTCCTCGCGCGCCCCCTGCCCCTGGCGACGGTCGAGCACCAGGGTGCGCGTCTCGCCCAGTTCGCCATCGACGAGGCGGGCCGCCCGGTGCATCAGGCGCACCGGGAAGGTGGTACCGTTGCGGCGCACGAGGTCGATGTCGATGATCTCGGTGCGGATTTCGCCGTCCGCCCGGCCGCGCATCAAGAGGCTCGCGCCGTCGCCGCGAATGATGTCGTCGAGGCGGATCGAAGCGCTCTCGAACTCGGCGAGGTCGTAGCCGAGCCAGTCGGCAAGGGTGGAGTTGAGATACTGGATGCGGCCCGCCGCATCGGCCGAGAAGAAGCCCGCCGGCGCGTGGTCGAGATAGTCGATGGCGCGCTGCAGCTCGGCAAAGGCATTGTCCTGCCGCTCGCGGTCGCGCGTGATGTCCTCGACGCTCCACAGCACAAGCGGCTTACCGGCGCCATCCACCTCGGGCAGCGCGCGCACGCCAACGCGATACCAGAATGGCTTGGACGAGCCGCCGGCCGAGCCGCCGAGCCCGCCGATGATGCGGATATCCTCGCTGGCCGGGCGGCCGTCGCGCGCCGCGCGCGCCAGCCGGTAGATCGACTCGCTCGCCTCGGGCTCACCGGCAAACAGGCGCGGCACCGAAACGGGCACGGAATCGGTCAGCGCACCGGGGAACTCGCCATATTGCGCGTTGACGTAGCTGATCTTGCCCTCGCGGTCGGTGACCAGCGCGCCAAAGGGCAGGCTGTCGACCACGGCCCGGCTCAGCGTCCGATCGTCGCCGGTCGCACCGAAGCGGAACAACCCCGCCGCCAGCGCAAACAGCGAAAACACGCCGACCACGGCCAGAAGGCCCATGAACACTAGGATCGCATCGGGCGGAATGTGGTCGCCCAGCGTGGAAATCATCACCGCAACGAGGATAAAGAAGCCTGCGAGCGCGACCACGCGCCATATCCCCGCGCTGCTGCGCGGGCGGCTCAATAGCGGGTTCGGGTAGTTGTCCTCATCGAGTGGCAATGGTGCCATGCCTTGCGCTTGCCCCGAACATTCTCGCGACCCACGAATCGGCCGCCTCTCAGGTCTAGCAAATGGCCTCGCCGCTTGGGTAGCGCCAATGGCGTTATCCAGAAGCGCAAACGAGGCTGTGTGGCGGGATTGGGACGCGGAACGCGACGGAGGATCGTGCGATAGCCGAATGACCGCCGCGCGTCATCCCCTGCCGAAGAGCCGGGAACCACGATGACGCCCGCGCAGGTGTCCAGGTGGGTCCCGGGTGAAGCCCGGGACGACCAGTTAAGGGGCCTTGCGGCCCGGGCCTAGAGGGAAAGCGCCCCTACTCTGCCTTTGTCTCGGTCCCGTCGGCTGCGCCGGCTACGCCTTCGGCGGCCAGTTGGGCCGCGCGGCGCTTTTCGATCATCTTCACCGACCAGATGGAGAGCTCGTACAGCATGTACATCGGCAGCGAGAGGCCGATCTGGCTGATCGGATCGGGCGGAGTGATGAAGGCCGCGAACAGCAGGATGCCGACGATGGCGTAGCGCCGCCCCTTGGCCAGCGTCTTGGACGAGATGAGGTCGATCTGTGCCAGCAGCGTCAGGATCACCGGCAACTGGAAGCAGATGCCGAAAGCGAGGATCAGCGTCATGGCGAGGCCGAGATACTCGCTGACCTTCACCAGCATCTCGATATCTTCGGTCTGCATGCCGAGGAAGAAGCCCAGCGCCATGGGCAGCACGACGTAATAGACCAGCAGCCCTCCGGTGAAGAAGAACACCGGCGTAGCGATCAGGTACGGAATGAAGGCGCGGCGCTCCTTCTTGTAGAGTCCGGGCGCCACGAAGCCATAGATCTCGATGGCGAGATAGGGGAAGCCGACGAACACCGCCGCGAAGAAGGCGACGTTGAGCTGGGTGAAGAACAGCTCCTGCGGCGCCGTGTAGATCACGCGGAAGCTCTCGAACACCTTGTCTGGATGCTGCCCGACGAAGTTGTTGTAGGCGTTCCGATAGGGCTCGATCAGGTAGGTCAGGATCGGCTGCGAGAAGATGAAGAACACCACCAGCAGACCGAAGAGGACGATGAGCGAACGGACGAGGCGGCCGCGCAGCTCGATCAGGTGATCCATCAGCGGCGCTTCGCTGCCGGCAAGCTCGTCCTTGTCGGTTTCTGGAGCGGCGAGTTTGGGCTGTTCGGCCATGGTTTAGGACTTCTCGTCCGCAGCGGGTTTCTTCGCGGCGGGCTTGCGGGTGGCCGGCTTCTCCGGCGCAGCCTCGCTGGAGGCAGCGGCGGCCTTGCGGGTACGCGGCTTCTTTGGCGCGATGGCTTCGACCGGTGCAGGAGACTCGATGGGCTGCTTGGCCCCCGGCTCACCGGCGGGCGGAATGTCGGCGACCGCAACAGGTTGCGCGGGCTTCGGTGCCTTGACCTTCGGCGCACGCGGCGCGCGTGCCCGGGCCGGCTTGGCCTCGGCAGAAGCCAGAGCCGCAGCAGCGGCGTCGGCTGGCGTAGCAGCGGTCTTCGCCGCCTCGGGCGGCTTCACCGAGTCAGCGGATTCGGCCGAAACCGCCGGCTTGGGATTGGCCGGGCCGGTGAGCGGAGCGATCGCTGCCGCAGGCGTCATGCCGGCGGCCGCCTTGATTTCGTCCACCACGCTTTCGGCCTTGGGATCGGCCGGCTTGAGCACGCCGGAGGGCTTCACCTCGCCGGTTGCCGTGGTGGTGTTGAACTCCTTGCGGATGGCGTCGGCGGTGGCCTTGAGCGGCGCCGTGACGGAGTTCCGGAGATTCGCGATCTCGTTGAGACCGGTGGTCTTGTTGAGTTCACGCTGGAAGTCCGCCCCCATGCGCCGGATGGTGGCAGCAAACTTGCCTACGCGATTCATCATCACCGGCAAGTCCTTGGGACCGATGACGATAAGCGCCACGATCCCAATGACGAGCATTTCGGTCCAGCCGACGCCGAGCATGTTCTAGGTCGAGCTCCGGATAACGGAAGTGGGGCCCGATACGATCAGGCGTCCTTCTTCTCGGGCTGGGCGACCGGGTCGGCCGTAGTGGTCGACGCGGTGATGGTGGGCGCGGGCTTGGCCTCTTCGTCGCGCAGCCCCTTCTGGAAGGACTTGATGCCGGAGGCGACTTCGCCCATCAGCCCGGCGATCTTGCCGCGGCCGAACAGCAGAACGACGACGACGGCTACGATAAGGATGCCCCAAATGCCTGGCGCGTGCATGGTTAGTCTCCGACAGAATGCGTAACGCAGCTACTGGCGTTCAGAAATAGGTTCAATCGGAGGCAAACACAAGGATGTGTTCCTCACCGCGGGGTGAAAGCTGCGGGCATCACGCAGCCGTGCGTTCAACCCTCACCCTCGTCCCCCTCTTCCAGCGGGTCTTCATCGTCGCGGAGCGCACCGTCGAAGGGGAGCGGCACCTGGAAGCTGGGAGGCAGGCGCGAGGAGAGCAGACCCGAGCCTTTCAGTTCCTCGAGCCCCGGCAGATCGGTGATCGATTCGAGGCCGAAATGGTCGAGGAAGGCGTCAGTGGTACCATAGGTGACCGGGCGGCCGGGCGTGCGGCGGCGACCACGCATGCGTACCCAGCCAGTCTGCATCAACACGTCGAACGTACCGCCACCGGAGGCAACGCCGCGCACTTCCTCGATTTCGGCGCGGGTGCAGGGCTGGTGATAGGCAATGATGGCGAGCACTTCGAGCGCCGCGCGGCTGAGCTGGCGGCTTTCCGTCTCTTCGCGGCGCAGCAGGAACTGCAGGTCGTCGGCGGTGCGGAAGGCCCAGCCCTCGCCGCGGCGCACCAGGTTGACACCGCGCCCCCTGTAGCGCTCGGCCAGCTGTTCGAGCAACGCGGTCACGTCAGCCCCCTGCCCCAGATGCGGCGCGATCTGCTCGGGCGTCAGCGGTTCGGACGAGGCGAACAACACCGCTTCGAGAATGCGCAGGTTGCGCTCGGCGATTTCGGTCCGCTCGTCGCCGAGCTCGGCATCGGTGCCGAAGAACGGGCCGGCAGTGTCCGTCTGGCTCATGGCGTCTCTTTGGTTTCCTTGTGGCCCGGCCTCCGGCGCATGAAGAGCGGCCCGAAGGTCAGGGTCTGGCGCAGTTCGATCTGTCCCTGCCGAGCCAGCTCGAGGCTGCTGGCAAAGGTGGAGGCTGTGGCCGTCTTGCGCTGCTCCGGCGCCGCCAGGTACCGGTCGAGATAGGCGTCGAGCGGCACCCAGTCCATGCTGTCACCGATCAGCCGGGCGAGGATCTCGCGCGCCTCGGCCAGCGACCACACATTGCGCTCGAACAGGTGGTAGTCCTGCGGCACCGCCTTCTCGCGCTGGGTCGCATAGGCTTTGAGCAGGTCGTAGAGGGTCGCCTCCCACAGGTTGCGCCGCTCGATCCTCACCGGCTCGGGCATACCGCGGGCAAACACGTTGCGGCCGAGCCGCGGGCGATTGACCAGCTGCATCGCCGCTTCGCGCATGGCTTCCAGGCGCTTGAGGCGGAACTGCAGCAGCGCCGCCATCATCTCGCCGGTCGGCTCCTCGTCGCTGGGCGCGGCGGGCACCATCAGCCGGCTCTTGAGGTAAGCCAGCCACGCTGCCATCACGAGGTAGTCGGCGGCGATCTCGATGCGCTTCTCGCGCACAGTCTCGATGAAGCCCAGATACTGCTCGGCGAGCGCCAGCACCGAGATTCGGCTCAGGTCGACCTTCTGCCGGCGGGCCAGGTCGAGCAGGAGGTCGAGCGGCCCCTCGTAGCCGTTGACGTCGACATAGAGCACCTCGTCATCGGCGGGGCGTTGCTCGGCCAGCCATGTGTCACGGACGTCGCTCATTGCGGCGCACTTCGCGCCCTTGCGCCAAGTCCGTCAAGCGGAGGGTTTGGCCATCAACCGTTGATCGGCACACACTGCACGCCGTTCGCCTTCAGGCTGGCGCAGGTCTGCGTCGCCTCGGAGAACGAACTGGTGGGCAGCACCACGCGGTACCACACACCCTTGGCGCCCAGATCAACCTGCCGGATCTCAAGGCTGCGGCCATTGAGGATGCTGGACAGCCGGTTCTGCGTCGTGCGCAGTGACGACTGCGCATCGGCACTGGTCGGCTGCGACGAGAGCTGCACATACGAGCCACCGCGGTTCGACACGGCCGGCGTGGCCGCCGGCTGGGTAACGCCGCCGGTGAGGTCCACCGGCCCGTTGCTGGCCGCGACACGCTGGTTCGCGCCGCCATTCAGCCGCGAGCGGTCGACTGGGCGCGCCATAGGCACTGGCGGCACGATGGAGGGGTCGACATTGGCAAGCGTCTGCGCAAGCGGATCGGTGGCCGGCGTGGGCGTCTCGGGTGCCGCAAGTGCGAGCGTCGTAGTGTCGACCGGCGCGTCGCTGGCCGCGGTCTCGGCGAGAAGCGGCGAAGGCTCCACCTCGGCGCCCGGAATCTCCGGCACGTTGGGTCGATCGACCGGCAGCGCGGCACTGCCCGCTACGGCGTCGTCGCCCGAAACGATGGTACCGTCCGGGCGAACCGTGACGGTGCGGACCTTGCGGTTGGCGAGTTCGCTTTCGCCGCTGCCCGTCTCGTTCGACGCAAGCGCAGCGGGCGCGCCGTCGGTGCCAACCGGTTCGGCCACGTCGGCAACGCTGGTATCGAGGCTCGCATCGCGGGGCACGATCTGCTCTGGCGTCTCGGCGGCGCTGCCATCAGTGCTGCCGAAAACCACCGAACCTTCCTGGTCCTGCTTGGGCGCTACAACCGGAGCGGGCTCCTTGGCCGGAGTGGCGTCGGCCTGCAGCACGGGCGCTTCGGTATCGGGCGCGCGGCCCATGCCAAGCACCCAGTAGAGGCCGAAACCAGCGGCGAGCAGCAGCGTACCGGCTACCGCCATGCCGACATACTGGCGCATGCCGCCCGACATGACCGGGCGCTTCTCGGCCTTTGCCTTGGTCTTGGGCCGCTTGTAGGGGCTGGCCGGCGTCTCGGCGGCCATGGTGCCGTCGAGATTGCCGACATCGGCGCCGGTCGCCGCGGCCGCGGCGAGGATGGCGGCCTCGGCCGACGTAACCTGCGGCTCGGTATCCTTGAGCGCGGCGCGGCGCGGCGCAAAACCGGTGGTGAGCGGCGGCACGACGGGAGCCGCCTTGGGCCGTTCGGGCGCCACCGCCGGCTTCTCGGGCGCAGACAGCTCGACACGGACGGCTTCGCCGATCAGGCTCTCGATCTCGTCCATCGGATCGCGCTCGGCGGGCGCGGGAGCAGCGGACGTGGGAGCGGCGGGCTTGGCGGCAACACCGAACACCGGCGCGGTATCAAAGCGATCGGGCTCGGCCGGTGCCTCGGGCACCGCCGGCTTGGGCTGCGCCTGCGCCACGGCCGGAGCCACGGGCGGCCGCACCGGATTGGTGGTGACCGAACGCTGCTGCTGCGGCTGGGCCTGAACTTGGGGCTGCGCGCTGGCAGCCGGGAAACTGCGCACGGTAGGCGCCTGTACCGGCGGACGCGCCGGCAAGGGAGCAGGCTCCTTTTCCTCGGCAGCGTCGAGCTCGGCGGCAATCAGGTCGGCGATCGGATCACCGGTAGAAGCGGCAGGCGACGGCGCGGCAGAACGCGTTGCATCGGCAGCCGCCGGTGGCTCTTCCACGGCCGGGCCGGGCGGGTTCTGGTCAAAGCCGAAATCGAAGTCGAAGCTATCGTCGGCGGGCGCGGGGTTGCCGGCGATCACCGGCTCCTCATGTGCCGCTGCCTCCGCCTCGGGTTCGGCCTCCGGCTCGTCCTCGTCGAGCTTGGCCGGTACCGCTACGGGCGGCACCACCGGCGCGGGCGCAGGCCCGAACGCCGACGCAGGCGGAACCGGGGTCGGGGCGGGCGCGACCGCCTTTGGGGCCGGCGGGGTCAGCACGGGCTCGGCCGCCACGGCGGGACGCGCCCCGACGGGCTTCGGAATCTCGCGATCCTGCCAGTTGCTCAGCGGCTCGGGTCGGATCGTCGCGGCGGGCGGCAGCGTGCCGAAATCTATGGCGGGCGCGCGATGCTCCACGGGCTTGACTTCGGCCGGCCTGGACTCGGCCGGTGAGGGATCAGCGGTGAGCTTGGGTTCGGTCAGCTTCGGCTCGGAAAGCTCCGGCGCGGGCGACTTGGGCTCGGATGCGACGCTGCCCAGCGACGGGCTTACCGGTCGCGGCGCAGCGGCCACCGGCTGGTCCATGCCAGGGATACGGATGGTGGGAGCGGGGCTGGCGGCCTGCGGCACCGCGCCGGGCGCAGGCGCGGCCGGAACGACGGGCACCGGTGACGGGGCCGCAGCGACCGGCGCATCCATGCCGGGAATGCGGATAACAGGCGCGGCAGGGCGCGGTTCAGTGGCGTCAGTCTCGGGCGTAGAGACCAGCTTGGGGCCGGGCTTGGCCTCCGGTTCGGCGCTTCCCGCGGAGCTTGCCATGAGCTTGGCAAGCTCGGCGATCAGGTCGTCGGATTTATCCTGGCCATCAGACATCTGCTGCGGTCTCGCTGTCATACAAAAGCAGCGCCCCTTGTGTATCGACCCCTTGAGTGCTCGCTTTCGGCCCCCGCCGAGCGTGCCGGCCAGCTTTCACACCAATGCGCCCGAATTATGAAAGTTCTTCGGGAGCAGAGACGCCAAGCAGACCCAGCCCGTTGACGAGCACCTGTCGGACGGCCGCGACCAGGGCGAGTCGAGCCAATGTCAGCTTTGAATCATCGGCATTAACAAAGCGTAAGGCAACATCCTGGTTACCCTTGGCCCAGAAGCCGTGGAAGGCGCTAGCCAGCTCGTAGAGGTAGAAGGCAATGCGGTGCGGCTCGTGCGCCTCGGCGGCCGAAGCGACGATGCGCGGCCACTGCGCCAGCGCCCGGATGAGCTCGAGGTCGGCGTCAGTCTTGAGGAGGCCGAGGTCGGCGCCGGTGAGCGCGCCGAAGCTCACATCGAGCCCTGGTAGCTTCTCGGCCGCCTGGCGGAACACCGAGTAGGTCCGGGCGTGCGCGTATTGCACGTAGAAGACCGGGTTGTCGCGGCTCTGCTCCTTGACCACGGCGAAGTCGAAATCCATCGCCGCGTCGTTGCGCCGGTAGAGCAGCATGAAGCGCGTGGCGTCGGCCCCCACCTCCTCCACCACGTCGGAGAGCTGCACAAGGTCGCCCGAGCGCTTGCTCATCTTGAACGGCTCGCCGTTCTTGAGCAGCCGCACCAGCTGGCAGATGCGCACATCGATATCGGCCTCGCCATGCGAGACGGCTTTCACCGCCGCCTGCAGCCGCTTCACGTAGCCCGAATGGTCGGCGCCCAGCACGTTGACCATGTGCTTGAAGCCGCGCAGGTACTTGTTGCGGTGGTAGGCAATGTCGGCGGCGAAATATGTGTACTGCCCGTTCGACTTGACCAGCGGTCGGTCGACGTCATCGCCGTAGTTGGTGGCGCGGAACAGGGTCTGCTCGCGATCCTCCCAGTCCTCGGGCGTCTTGCCCTTGGGCGGCTCGAGCCGGCCCTCGTAGATCATGTCCTCCGAGCGCAGCCAGGCGAGGGTGGAGTCGATATCACCGCCCTGCCCGTGCAGCTGCCGCTCGGAGAAGAACACGTCGTGATGGACATTGAGCCGCGCGAGGTCGGCGCGGATCATGTCCATCATCGCCTTGAGCACACGATCCTTGACGATGGGCAGCGCCTCGGCCTCCGGCTTGTCAAGCAACGAGCTGCCGAACTCCTCCTTCAGCGCCTGCCCGACAGGGATCAGGTAGTCGCCGGGGTAGAAGCCGGCCGGGATCTCGATGGCCTCGCCCAGCGCCTCGCGGTAGCGCAGCATGGTCGACTTCGCCAGCGTGTCGATCTGGCTGCCGGCATCGTTGATGTAGTACTCGCGGGTAACGTCGTAGCCCGAATAGGCCATGAGCGAGGCGAGCGCGTCGCCGAACACCGCGCCCCGGGTATGGCCCACATGCATCGGGCCAGTGGGGTTGGCCGAAACGTACTCGACATTCACCTTCTCGCCCTTGCCGATATCGGCACGACCGAAATCGGCCCCGAGCGTCGCGATTGAGCGCAGCACATCGTGCCAGATCGGCGTATTGAGGCGGAAGTTGATGAAGCCCGGCCCCGCCACCTCCACCGAGGCTACGTCCTTGTCCTCCTTGAACTGCTCGACGATGGCAGCCGCCACCTCGCGCGGGTTCTTGCCGAGCGGCTTGGCGACGACCATCGCGGCGTTGGTGGAAAGGTCGCCATGGCTCGCGTCTCGCGGCGGCTCGACCACGATGCGCGACAGGATATCCTCGGCCAGCGAGGGATAGAGCGCCTTGAGGGCGTCGGCGACACGGGTCTGGAAGATCGCGAAGACGTTCATGATTGAGCCTTTGGAGAAGAGCGCAGGCCCTACCTCAAAGGCGGTTTGCCGTCAAACTGAGGACCAGACGCCTGTGTGCGCTGCTTCCGCCGCAACGCGGGCCCTACTTCCCGAAAATGAGCCCATGCTGCTCGATCGCATAGGGGTCGGTCATTCCTGCAATGAAGTCCGACACGATCCGCGCCCGACTCGAAAGGTCAGCTGCGGCGCGCGCGCTTTCGCCCCAGCGTCCCGGCATGTCCATGTGCTCGAAATAGTGGTCAAAGAGTTCGGCCACCAGCTTCTGGCTGGCCCGCACCGGCTCCATCACCGCCTCTGAGCGATAGACGCGCTCGAACATGAAGGCCTTGAGCGCCTTCTCGGCCTCGGCCAAGGCCGGCGAGAAGCCCACCAGCGTGAGGCCAGCATTGCGCACGTCGTCGGCGCTGTGCGGATCGGCCGCGGCGATCCGGTGGCTGCTCTCCTCGATCACGTCCTCGATGCCGCGGGTGATGAGGCGGCGCTGCAGTTCACGCGTCTGCCGCCGCGACTCGATATTCGGCCACAGCGTCAGGACCTCGTCCACCAGCGGGCCGACGAAGGGCACCTCCCGCAGTTCGGGCAGCGTCAGCAGCCCGGCGCGGATGGCGTCGTCTATGTCGTGGGCGTTGTAGGCGATGTCGTCGGCAATGGCGGCAACCTGGGCCTCGAGGCTGGCATGGCTCCACAGCATCAGGTCGGCGCTTGCCGGAATGTCGTAGAGGCCGAAGGGCAGCCATTCATGCACGTAGCGGCCAACCGGACGATCCTCGGGGTCCACCAGCGGCCCGTTGTGCTTGAGGATGCCTTCGAGCGTCTCCCAGCTGAGATTCAGCCCGTCATGGGCGGCGTAGCGGTTCTCCAGCCGGGTAACGACGCGGATCGCCTGCATGTTGTGGTCGAAGCCGCCCCACTCCGCCATCTTCTCGTGCAGCACCCGCTCGCCGGCATGGCCGAAGGGCGTGTGGCCGAGGTCGTGGGCGAGCGCCACCGCCTCGGCCAGGTCCTCGTCGAGCCGCAGCGCCCGCGCGATGGAACGGGCCATCTGGCTCACCTCCAGTGTGTGCGTCAGCCGGGTGCGGAAATGGTTGCCCTCGTGGTGCAGGAACACCTGCGTCTTGTATTGAAGGCGGCGGAACGCGGCCGAGTGGATGATGCGGTCGCGGTCGCGCTGGAACTCCGAGCGCGTCGGGCTCGAACCGGGATCGTAGAGGCGCCCGCGGCTATTGGCGGGATCGGAGGCGTAGTGCGCGCGTTCGCTCATTGATGGAGCCGAAGCCCTTTTCATCGTCAACAGACGATATTAGATTTGGAGTTCACCAGTGGCGGGTTTCCCGCCCGGAAGGCATGTAGATGACTGAAGCTGCTGTAGCATCCCCCAATGTGGTTTTGACAGACCGCGCCGCCAGGCGCATCGGCCGCATCCTCGCCAAGCAGGGCGAAGGCACGGTGTTGCGCATCGCCGTCGCCGGTGGCGGCTGCTCGGGCTTCCAGTACGAATACAACCTCGTCAAGGAACAGCCCAGGCCCGACGATCTGGTGCTCACCAAGGACAACGCCACTGTGCTCATCGACTCGCTCAGCCTCGAGTTCATGGGCGGGGCCGAGATCGACTATGTCGATGACCTCATCGGTCAGAGCTTCCAGATCAGGAACCCCAACGCCGTGGCTGGCTGCGGCTGCGGCACCAGCTTTGCGGTAGCCTAGACCATTCGGCGTCTTGCCTAAGGCGCCGCCTGCCCGCTAGCCTCCCGGGCATATTCGGGAGGGATTTCATGAGCCTGCAATCAAATCTGGACGCGGCCATCGATGCTGCGCTGGTCAACCGCATTGTCGGTTGCGTCGTGCTGGTCAATCGCGACGGCAAGGAGGTCTATGCCCGCGCGGCTGGCCTCGCCGACCGTGAGGCGAACCGGCCGATGGAGCGCAACGCCATCTTCCGGCTCGCGTCGATCACCAAGCCCATCGTCGCCACCGCCGCGCTCAAGATGATGGAGGCCGGGCTGCTCAAGCTTGATGACCCGGTGACCGAGTACCTGCCCTACTTCACGCCACCGAGCCCGGATGGCGTCGTGCGGCCCATCACCATCCGCCAGTTGCTCTCGCACACCTCGGGACTCGCCTACGAGACGACGCCCAAAGATGTCGCGCCGGGCATGTCGGGCCCCTACATCACCCTAGAAGAGAACCTCCGCCGGCTGGGCAAGGCGACGCTCAACTTCGCCCCCGGCACCGGCTGGGCCTATGGTACCAGCATCGATGTGGTGGGCGGCGTGCTCGCGGCCATCAACGGCTCCTCGCTCGAAGAGGCGGTGAGCAAATATGCGGCCGGCCCCCTCGGCATGGCCGACTGGGGTTTCACCCCTACGGACCCCGCCCGCGTCACGGCGAACTACTTCAACGGCGACCTGCCAACACCCTCCATAGTGCCGCCGGTGCGCATCACCATGGAGAACCATCAGGGCACCGGCTGGGAAGTGGACCGCATCTTCCGCGCCGACGCGCCGCAATCGGGCGGCGGTGGCTCCTGCGGCACGGCCGACGACGTGATGAAGATGCTGGAAGTGTACAATGGTGGCAGCTTCCTTGCGCCCGCGAGCGTCGAGGAGGCTTTCACCAACCAGATTGGAACGCTGCCGCGCCGCGAAAGCGATGCCGGCAAGCGCTTCACCGTGCTCGGGGCCATGATCGACGATCCCGTGGCGGCGAAGAGCCCCTGCCCCGTCGGCACGCTCGACTGGGGCGGCGCCTGGGGCCACAACTGGATCATCGACCGCACCAACCGCCTGTCGATCGCCGTTCTCACCAACGTCGCCCCGGAAGGCTGCAACGGCCCCTTCCGCGAGGACATCCGCGACGCGGTTTACGCCAGTTTGTGAGGCCGCGGGCCTCGCTCGCATCAATCGGAGAATGACTTGAATCTGACGGAACGAATCGACCGCACGGTCAGCGACGCCATCGCCAATGGCTCCATCGTGGGGGCCGTGACCATCGTCATGCGCCACGGCGAGGTAGCCTACCGCAAGGCGATGGGGCATTTCGACCGCGAGGCCGGCACGGCCATGTTCCCCGAGGCGATCTTCCGCATCGCCTCGGTCACCAAGCCGCTGGTCGCGGCGACGGCCCTGGCCATGGTCGAGCGTGGGCTGATCGGCCTCGAGGACGCCGTGGCCGACCACCTGCCCTGGTTCCGGCCGCGGCTGCCCGACGGCACGCAGCCGGCCATCACCATCCGCCAGCTCCTCACCCACACCTCCGGTATCACCTATGAGTGGCGCAACGTGCCGGGGCTCACCGATGGTATGCAGCAGACCGAGATGAGCCTCGAGGAGCAGTTCACGCTCTACGCCGAAAAGCAGCCGCTGGCTTTCGCGCCGGGCACTGCGTGGCGCTACAGCATGGGCTTGGACGTCCTCGGCGCGGTGATCGAGAAGATTACCGGCGTTAGGCTGCACGACGCCGTTCAGAGCTACGTGGCGACGCCGCTCGGGCTTGCCGACACCGGCTTCGTCGTCACCGACCCTGCCCGGCTCGCGATCCCCTATGCCGATGGCGCCGAGGGCGCGCATCGCATGGCCGATCCCGAGACCGTGCAGCGGCCGGCCGGAGACGGTGTCGAGACCTTCTCGCCCTCGCGCATCTTCAACACCCGCGCCTGGCAGGCGGGTGGCATTGGCGGGGTCAGCACTGCCGACGACCTGGTGAAGTTCTTCGAAGCGATCCGAACCGGCGGTGAGCCCATCCTGAGCCGCGATTCCGTCGCGGCCGGCATTCGCAACCAGGTCGGCACGCTGCCGCGCGACGTGCCCGGCCAGCGCTTTGGCTTCTTCGGCGGCGTCTGGGAAGACCCGGCGGCTGCGGGATCGCCCTTCAGCCCCGGCACGATCTCCTGGGGCGGGCTCTACGGCCACAGCTGGTTCATCGATCCGGCTGAAGGCCTGACGGTGGTCGCAATGACCAATACTGCGGTAGAAGGGTGTCTCGGCAACTACCCCGGCGCCATTGCCCGCGCCGTCTACGACGCTTAGGAGTCCGCATGCGCATCGCCACCTGGAACATCAACGGCGTCAAGGCTCGGCACGGACTTCTTCTCAGATGGCTTGAAGAATCTTCGCCCGATATCGTCTGCCTGCAGGAGATCAAGTCGCTCGACGAGGCCTTCCCCCGCATGGAGATCGAGGCGCTCGGCTACAACATCGAGACATTTGGCCAGAAGAGCTGGAACGGCGTGGCCATCCTCTCCAAGCGGCGCTTCGACGAAATCCACCGCGGCCTGCCCGGCGACGATTCCGACGAGCAGGCGCGGCTCATCGAGGGCGTCGTGTCGGTAGAAGGCGGCGTGGTGCGCGTCTGCTGCATCTACCTGCCCAACGGCAATCCGGTGGGCACCGACAAGTTTACCTACAAGTTGAGCTGGATGGACCGCCTGCACGCCTTCGTCGAGCAGCGGCTCGCATACGAGGAGCCGTTCATCCTGCTCGGCGACTTCAACATCATTCCCTCCAATATCGACGCCACCTTCCCCGAAAAATGGGTCGGCGACGCGGCCTTCCGGCCCGAGAGCGCCGCCAGGTGGCGCAAGCTGCTCAACCTCGGCCTCACCGACGCCCAACGCGCCATCTCCGACGAGCCGTCGCTAACCTTCTGGGATTTCCGCACCTTCGGCTGGGAGCGCAAGGACGGCATCCGCATCGACCACCTGCTGCTCTCGCCGCAGGCCGCCGACAGGCTGGAGGACGTGATCGTCCATACCGAAGTGCGCGGCTGGGACAAGCCGAGCGACCATGTGCCGGTCGAGGGCGTGTTCACCTTCTGAACGCGCGCCCGCTCCGGCTGACAACTGGCGGAGGAGCGAATGGATATTCGGACGGCCCTGGTCGAGCTCTGCGACGCGTTCAACGCGCACGACCTCGATCGCATCATGGCCATGTTCGCCGACGACTGTGTGCTCGACATGCCGCGCGGCCCCTTGCCCGAAGGCGCGCACTACGAGGGCAAGGCCCAGGTCCGCGAGGCGCTCGGCGGCCGCTTCGCCGGCCTGCCCGACGTGCATTATGGCGAGGAACAGCACTTCGCCGACGAGTCCGCCGGCATCGGAATGTCGAAATGGCTGCTGACCGGCACGACGCCGGATGGCCTGCACCGCCGCGTCCGTGGCTGCGACTTCTACAGCTTTCGGGACGGCCTGGTGGTCCGCAAGGATTCGTACTGGAAGATCGTCGAGTAGCGGCTAGCGAACCTCGGTCACCGTACCGCCGAGCCGCAGCTTCGGGGTCACTTCGGCAACCTTCACCTCGTCGTCATTGCGGTCGAGGAACTTAGCCACGGCGATGCGGGCGGTCTCTGCCCCCGATTCCACCTGCTCCATCAGGCCGCGAAGATCGGCCGGCAGCAGCAGGACCGTGAGCAGCATCAGGATGATCGGCAGGCGCATGACACAAACTCCACTACGAGGAACGTCCCCGTAATGGCCGGTCGCAGTTGAACTGCGCCTGAATGGCCCCGTTCAGGTTCCTGAACGGATGGTGGGCCTCACAGCCCGCCGAAGCGCGTGCCGAGCGAGTCCGCCATCTGCGTCGCCTGCTTGCGCTGCTCGGCGCTGGCGAGCGAGATCGCGTCGTTGAGCAGATCGTTGATCCAGCCCTCGTCTGCCGTACCCACGGCGCGGCGCGAGGCGACCGTGAGCCACATCAACCCTTCGACCTGGTCGGCGGCGATGCCTTCGCCGTTGAACAGCATGGCGCCGAGCTTGGCCTGTGCACCGGCATGGCCCTTGCGGGCCGCGAGGTTGAGCCAGCGCGCGCTCTGCAGCGGGCTGTCGCCCAGTTCCTTGGAGTCGAGATACATCTCGCCCACCTTGAACTGCGCATCGGCGTCGCCGAAATAGCTCGCCGCGTGCATGATCAGCTTGTTCGAGTAGGCTTCGTTCTTGGGAATCCCCGCTTCCGGCAGGCCGGTGCGGTAATACTCGCCCACCTTGAGGAAGCTCTGCGCCACGATGTCGGCCTCCACGCCCTTGGGCGCGGTGTCGGCATGCTCGTCGGCAATCTGGCTGAAATAACCGAACGCCTTGACGGGATCCTTCTCGACGCCCTCGCCGCTCTCGTACATCAGCCCCAGTTGGTAGAGCGCCATGGGCTGGCCGGCGAGCGCCGCGTCCTCGAGCGCGGTGATGAGGTCCTTGCTGGAAATGCCGCCACCGGCTCCGTCAAGCGAGTTGGCCATGGCGAGTGCCGCGTCCGCAGCCGTCTCGGGAGCCGCCGAAGGCAGCACGCCCGCCGTCTGCGCGACGGCAGGCAGCATTGCGCCGGAAACACCCAACGCAACCGAGAACGCAACCATGGACAGGGCAACAGCCCTAAATGTCCGCATACTGCTCCTTCTCGCCCTTGGCACCGGGGTTGGTCAGCGCGCCATAGCGCGCCGGCCCCACCAGCTGGGCATACTTCCAGATCGCGCCCGACCCGTACTCGGTCTCGCGCGGCTTCCAGGCGGCCTTGCGCCTCGAAAACTCTTGTTCGCTCACATTCACCGAGATTTCCCCGGTGGTGGCATCGAGCGTGATGATGTCACCGTCCTGGATGTGGGCGATGGGACCGCCGACGGCGGCCTCCGGGCCCACATGGCCGATGCAGAACCCGCGCGTGGCGCCCGAGAAGCGCCCGTCGGTGATGAGTGCAACCTTGTCGCCCATGCCCTGCCCGTAGAGCGCGGCGGTGGTCGAGAGCATCTCGCGCATGCCGGGGCCGCCCTTGGGGCCCTCGTAGCGGATCACGAGCACTTCGCCTTCCTTGTAGAGCCGCTTCTCGACGCACTCGAAGCAGGCTTCCTCATTGTCGAAGACGCGAGCCGGTCCGACGAAGCGCAGGTTCTTGAGCCCGGCGATCTTCACGATGGCCCCGTCGGGTGCGAGGTTGCCCTTGAGCGCCACCACGCCGCCCGTCGTCGAGATCGGGTTGGAGGTAGGGCGGATCACGTCCTGTTCGGTGTTGAACTTCACCCCGGCCAGGTTTTCGGCCACGGTCTTGCCAGTCACCGTCATCGCGTCGCCGTGCAGGTAGCCGCCATCAAGCAGCGCCTTCATCACCAGCGGGATGCCACCGGCCTCGAACAGGTCCTTGGCGACGTAGCGGCCGCCCGGCTTGAGGTCGCCGATATAGGGCGTCTTGCGGAAGATTTCGCCGACATCGAACAGGTCGAAGTCGATCCCTGCCTCGTGCGCCATGGCCGGCAGGTGCAGCGCCGCGTTTGTCGAGCCACCGGTGGCAGCCACCGTCATCGCCGCGTTCTCGAACGCCTTGCGGGTGACGATGTCGCGCGGGCGCAGCTGCACCTTGAGCAGCTCCATCACCTGCTCGCCGGCCTTGGCGCACAGCGCGTCCCGCACTTCGTAGGGCGCCGGCGCGCCGCAGCTGTACGGCAGCGCAAGGCCGATGGCCTCGGCCACCATGGCCATGGTGTTGGCAGTGTATTGGCCGCCACACGACCCTGCCGAGGGGCAGGCGACGCGCTCGAGTTCGTCGAGCGTCTCGTCATCCATCTTGCCCACCGAGTGGAGCCCGACGGCCTCGAACAGATCCTGCACCACCACGTCGCGGTCGCGGAAGCGACCCGGCAGGATGGAGCCGCCATAGATGAAGATCGACGGCACGTTGAGGCGGATCATCGCCATCATCATGCCGGGAAGGGACTTGTCGCAGCCCGCCATGGCGACGAGCGCGTCATAGGAATGGCCGCGCATGGTGAGCTCGACCGAATCGGCGATCACGTCCCGGCTGGCGAGCGAGCTCTTCATGCCGGCATGGCCCATGGCGATGCCGTCAGTCACGGTGATGGTGGCAAACTCGCGCGGCGTGCCGTGGTTCGCGGCAACACCCTTTTTCACCGCCTGCGCCTGGCGCATCAGCGAGATATTGCACGGCGCAGCTTCGTTCCAGGCAGTGGCGACACCCACCAGCGGCTGGTGGATCTGCTCCGACGTCAACCCCATGGCATAAAGGTAGGAGCGGTGTGGCGCCCGCTCCGGCCCTTCTGTCACGTGTCGGCTGGGTAAGCGCGACTTGTCGACGTAGTTACTATCCATTGCCTCGTCCTGCACGCCCGGCCGGATACCCACGCACCCTCGCAGGGAGGGCGTCGCCATCGGGCTCAACTCCGACCAGACACAAAGCGACAAGCACACGAAGATTTCGCTGCGGCGCCGATTACTGCGCCGTTCTCCGCTTCTCGCCCCTTTTGTCCTCTGCTCCTTTTAGGGTCAGAATGTGGCGGGGTTCCTCTGCAAAAGGTTGCTGTACCGGGGACGTAACCGGGATTCAAAGTTGCTGTTGCAAAAACGCCACGGACGATTCATCTACCGTTCAGCATAGGTTCGGAACGCGCATGGATTCCGGGCCGCCGCCGTGCCGCAGCCGGCCGCCTACAGGGCCTTCGCTACCCCATCCGCCGTACGGAACGCCATCGCCATAATGGTCAGCACCGGGTTGAAGCCGCCATTGGTGGGGTGCACCGAACCATCGGCGATATAGAGGTTGTCGTGGCCCCAGACCCGCGCCGCGGTGTCGGTGACGGAGTTCGCCGGGGCGGTGCCCATGCGGCAGGTCCCCGCCTGATGCTGGCCGGCACTGAAGGCCGGATTCGGCCGGTTGCCCCAACTGCGCCGCGCCCCCGAGGCCCTGAGCCAGTCATGCGCCCGCTCGTACATGTACCACGCCGTACGGATGGTCTCGGCATGCACCGATCCCGACAGCCGCGCCACCGGCAGGCCCCACCTGTCGCGCACAGCGCCCGATACCGTGACGCGCGCCTCAGGGTTGGGGATCTCGTGCACCGGCCCGGCGATGCGCAGCACGTGATGGAAGTGCTCGCGCATGAAATCCTTGGCCGGCAGGCCCCAGCGCTGCTGGTCGGGCGGCAGGACATTCTTCCAGAAAATGATCGGCGGCTGGACGAAATCGTCCGCCAGCATACCGCCCCCGACGACGCCGGGATTGCCGTGGCTCCACGCCGTCGTCGCAATCCCCACACCAGGCCCGCGCGAGCCGTGCACCTGCTCATCGAACAGCCCATAGACCACCGGATAGACATGGCCCTGCACGTGGCGGCCGACCTGGTCGTGATTGTTGCCCAGCCCGTCTGGCTCACGCGACGAGGGCGAGTTGAGCAATAGCCGCGCCGTCTCGATGGCACCGCCAGCGAGGATCACCGCCTTGGCACGAACCGAGTGTTCAGCCCCGGTGACATCGGCGAAGCGTACCCCGGTCACCCTGCCCGCGGGGTCGGTCTCGACCCGCAGCACCATGGCCCCCGTCACCAGGTGGCAGAACCCTGTGGCCATCGCACGCGCGACCATCGTGTTCTGCGTGCCGTTCTTGGCGTCCGAAGGGCACGGAAATCCTACGCAGCTGCCGCATGCAATGCAGGTACCACGCCCGTCGCGCGGCACGCTGTTGATCGCAAGAGGCACCCGTGTCGTGCCGATTCCGAGTGCCTCCGCACCGCGGCGCAGCACCCCTGCCGCTATCGATTCCGGCAGTGGTGGCATTGGGTAGTCGCAGGTCCGCCGCCCCTCGTGGCTGTGCGTATCCCCTCGGCCAGCCACCCCAATTTCCCACTCCGCCCGCTCGTACCAGGGCGTCAGATCATCATACCCGATCGGCCAGTCGGTCAGCGAGGATCCTTCTGGTACGCCATAAAGGCTCGCCATGTGAAAATCATCGCGATGAAAGCGCCAGGCCTGCGCCCCATAGACCAGCGTCCCCGAACCCACGGCGGAGGCAATGCTGTGGTAGCGCCCATCATGCGGCGGCACCACATGCTCGCCGCCCTCGCCATCCACGAAAACCCGAGGGTTTCCAACGATTTCAGGCCCGGTATTGTGCCCGTAACGCGAAAGGCGATGGTTACGCAAATGGTCTCGGTAGCCGCTGTCGGCATAGCTGCGGCTGAGCCCACGCTCGAGCAGCAGCACCGACTTCCCGGCCTCGGCAAGCACACCCGCCACGACGCCGCCCCCTGCCCCGGCGCCCACTATGATGACGTCGTAGTCGAGCACGCCGGAATATCCCGTGGCCGATTGTCCCTCCCGCGCAACCGGGCCGTTCGGTCCTTCGGGCAGGCCGTGCTCGTAGCCCACCATCCTCCACGCCGCCGCGTCGCGATTGCCGCCATTGCCGGGATCGGCATAGGCGCCCTCGGCAACCAGTTCGCCGAGCAGCCGGAACCACGGCTGTTCGGCCCGAGCCGCGAGGTCGAACTCATCGTCCGGTGATTGTTCGAGCGCGCCCAAGCCGGTGGCAATGAGCTCGGCCTCGGCAGGGTAGTCGGCGAAGTGTCGCCTGAGATAGTCGAGGACGCCAAGGGCGATCGCCCCAGGATCGCGATCGGCCGGCATGATGCGGTCGACCACCGTGGCGAGCAGCGCCTCGTCCATTTCCGGAACCTCCCGAGCTTCCCGGAAATGAAGACGGCGCCCGGAGGCGCCGTCAATCAGCTTGAGGTCGAAGCTACGCTCAATGCGGCAGGCTCGATGCAGCCTCGTCGCCATCGGCTGCGGCCGGGCTCACGACAGGCTTGTCATCGTCATACTTCCACTCAATCGGCTCGGGCTGGCGTATCAGGGCGCGGCTCAGCACCTCGTCCATCCGGCTCACCGGGATGATCTCCAGCCCCTTGGTCACGTTCTCCGGAATCTCCTTGAGATCGCGGGTGTTCTCCTCGGGGATGAGGACCGTCTTGATGCCCGAGCGGAGGGCTGCGAGCAGCTTCTCCTTGAGGCCGCCAATGGGCAGCACGCGGCCACGCAGGGTGACCTCACCGGTCATGGCGATGTCGTTGCGGACCGGGATGTTGGTCATCAGCGACACGATGGCGGTAGCCATGGCGATACCGGCCGACGGACCGTCCTTCGGGGTCGCACCCTCGGGCACGTGCAGGTGGATGTCACGCGTGTCGAACAGCGGCGGCTTGATGCCGAAGTCGGTGGCGCGGCTGCGCACGTAGCCCGAAGCAGCAGTGATGGATTCCTTCATCACTTCCTTGAGGTTACCGGTAACCGTCATGCGACCCTTGCCGTGCGTCATCACGCCTTCGATGGTGAGGATCTCACCACCCACCGACGTCCACGCGAGGCCCGTCACCGCACCGACCTGCGGCTCGGCATCGAGCTTGTCGTTGCGGAAGAAGGCCGGGCCCAGATACTCCTCGAGCCGTTCGGGCGTGATTTCGACCTTCATGACCTTCTTGGTCATGATGTCGCGAACCGCCTTGCGCATCAGCTTGCTGATCTCGCGCTTGAGGTTACGCACGCCCGCCTCGCGGGTGTAGTCGCGGATCACCGCCCGCAGCTGCTCGTCGGCAATGACGAACTCCTTGGGCTGCAGGCCGTTTTCCTTCAGCGTCTCAGGAATGAGGTGACGCCGCGCGATCTCGAACTTCTCGTCCTCGGTGTAACCCGAGAGGCGGATGATCTCCATGCGGTCCATCAACGGACCGGGAATGTTGAGCGTGTTCGAGGTCGTGACGAACATCACGTCGCTCAAGTCGTAGTCAACTTCGAGGTAGTGATCCGAGAATGTGTTGTTCTGCTCCGGATCGAGCACCTCGAGCAGCGCCGACGACGGGTCGCCGCGGAAGTCCTGGCCCATCTTGTCGATCTCGTCGAGCAGGAAGAGCGGGTTGGACTTGCCGGCCTTCTTGAGCGACTGGATCACCTTGCCGGGCATGGAGCCGATATAGGTGCGGCGGTGGCCGCGGATTTCGGCCTCGTCGCGCACGCCGCCCAGCGCCATGCGCACGAACTCGCGCCCGGTCGCCTTGGCGATCGATTTGCCCAGCGAGGTCTTGCCCACGCCCGGAGGACCGACGAGGCAGAGGATCGGGCCTTTGAGCTTGCCGGTGCGCGACTGTACCGCGAGATACTCGAGGATGCGCTCCTTGACCTTCTCGAGGCCGTAGTGATCCTCGTCCAGCACCTGCTCGGCGTAAACCAGATCGCGCTTGACCTTCGACTTCCTGCCCCAGGGCAGCGTCAGCAGCCAGTCGAGGTAGTTACGGACAACCGTCGCCTCGGCCGACATGGGGCTCATGGTCTTGAGCTTCTTGAGCTCAGCCTCTGCCTTCTGCCGCGCTTCCTTGGAGAGCTTGGTCTTCTTGATCTTCTCTTCGAGCTCGTTGATCTCGTTCGAGCCCTCTTCGCCGTCGCCCAGCTCGCGCTGGATCGCCTTCATCTGCTCGTTGAGATAGTACTCGCGCTGCGTCTTCTCCATCTGGCGCTTGACGCGCGAGCGGATGCGCTTTTCCACCTGCAGCACGCCGATCTCGCCTTCCATGAGGGCGAGTACCTTCTGCAGCCGTTCGGAAACGGGAATGGTGGCGAGCAGCTCTTCCTTCTGCTCGATCTTGATCACCAGGTGGCTGGCGATGGTGTCGGCAAGCTTGGAATGGTTGCTGATCTGGCCGACCGCGTTCACCACCTCGGCGGAGATCTTCTTGTTGAGCTTGACGTAGTTCTCGAACTCGGACTGGGCCGAGCGGGCGAGCGCCTCGAGTTCGGTCTGGTCTTCCTCCGGCTCGGCGAGCGTGGTCGCCTCGGCCTCGAAGTACTCGACCGTCTGGAGGTACTTTTCGATCTTGGCGCGGCGCAGGCCTTCCACCAGCACCTTCACGGTGCCGTCGGGCAGCTTCAGCAGCTGCAGCACCGATGCAATGGTGCCGGTCGCGTAGATTTCATCGGGCGACGGATCATCGTCCTGGGCATTCTTCTGGGTGACGACGAGGATGTGCTTGTCATCGCGCATCACCTCTTCGAGCGCCTTCACCGACTTCTCACGGCCGACGAAGAGCGGCACGATCATGCCTGGAAAGACGACGATATCGCGCAACGGCAGTACCGGATAAACCCGATCTCGGTCGAAGCCGGCCCCGCCTGTGGTCACGTCTGACATAATTGGTCCTTTCCCGGGATGCGCGCGAAAGGAGGGAGGACCTGGGGCACGCATCCGTCTAGCAATCCGGCCAACCCCCGACACGAGCGGCGAGCCTGATTCTGCTGATTAAATAGGGCGTCAGGACCAAACGACAAGTCAACCTGCCCGGAATGACGGGTATGCGCGCCGCTTAGGCCCGACCCTGTGCCGCATCTGCATCAGCTGCCTGCAAGGATACACCAATGTACCGCGCGCGGGGCCGAATTATCGTTGCAGATTGTATCTGCTCCAGCATGTGAGCGAGCCATCCCACCGCGCGGGCCAGGGCGAAGATGGTGAGAGGGGCATCGGCAGGCAGATCGCAGGCAGCGGTGAGGGCCGCCAAGGCGAAGTCGACATTGGGGTAGTCGCCGATCACGGCGTCGGCGGCATCGAGCAGGGCGCGGTAGCCGGCCGGCACCTCGAAGGCGCCGAGCAGTTCGGCCGCGCGAGGGTCGCCGAACGGGTAGAGACGATGGCCGAATCCCGGCACGACGCGGCCCTCGCCGAGCCAGTCGCGCAACGCCGCCTCGGTGCCAGCCGGATCGCCCGCGAGGTCGTGCGCCAGCGCCAGCACCGTGCTCGAGGCGATGCCGTGCAGCGGACCGTTCAGCGCCGCGAGCCCCGACAGCGCCCCAGCCGCGAGCGAGGCGCCGGTGGAGACGGTGACACGGGCGGCAAAAGTCGACGCGTTGAGTTCGTGGTCGGCGAGCAGCACCAGTGCACGCCGCAGCGCATCGGCGGCCTGCGGGCGTCCGAGGCGGGCAGCGAGGCGAACATGCATGGGGCCGTCGCCGCGGCCGAGCAGCGCATCGGCCACGGTGTGGAAGACGCGGGCAGCATCGGAGCGGAGCACGATGGGGCCACGGCCGAGGCTGGGCGGCGAGGCCGCTGCGAGCTGCGCCAATGCCGCGAGCGCTGCGGCAGGACCGGGCGCAGACGGCCCTGCCCCGCCCGGAGCGTCTGTGAGTTCGGCCTCCCACAGGAGCCCGGCCACCTCTTCGAGCGTTGCGGTGCGACTCAGCACCGCGGCGTCGCGCCCACGATAGTAGAGCCGGCCATCGCTGACGGCCGAAACGGCCGAAGGCAGTACCGGATCGCCCCAGCTGATCGCCTCGGCGGCAACCGTGGTTGCGCTGCGGCGGCCCCGGCTGCGAGCGGCGAGGCGGTCGACATCCTCCGCGTTGTAGAGGCTCTTGCGGCTGTCCGCGGGGTCGGACTTGGCGCGGATGCGGCCACGGCTGACGCTGGCATAAAGCGACTGCGGCTTGGAACCGAGCCGCCTCAGGGCTTCGCTTGCGGTGAGCCACATGGGCGCCTCACGTTGATCAATTCGGTCAAGATTGACGTCAATCTTGACCATCCTATCCTCGGCCAAAAGCGAGGTGCAACATGAATGACGGACTGGAAAATGTCGTTGCCGCCGAGACCGTGCTCTCCGATGTCGATGGGCTCGGCGGGCGGCTGGTGATCCGCGGCTTGCCGCTTTCGGCACTGGCCGGACGGGTCAGCTACGAGCATGTTCTGGGGCTGTTGTGGGACGGTTTCTTTCCCAGGCTGCCGCGTGACCTGACACGGCCGCTGGCCGGTGCTCGCGCCAGTGTGTTCATGGCGACCAGGGACCTGCTGTCCGCCGCCGCCCGCCTCGCCCCGTTTGACGCCGTGCGGATGCTGATGGGCGCCCTGCCCGACTGCACCGACCTTGAAACGGCGCTGATGATTACGGCAGCGCCCGGTGTGCTGTTGCCCGCCGTCCTGCGGCAGGCCGAAGGCAGGGCGCCGATCGCGCCGGAGACCGACTTGGGCCACGCCGCCGACATTCTCCGCATGCTGCGCGGCACCGACGCGCCCAAAGCGATGGCCGACGGGCTGGACACCTATCTCGTCACCGTCTCCGACCACGGGCTCAACGCTTCGACCTTCACCGCGCGAGTGGTGGCTTCCACCCAGGCAGGCCTCAACTCCGCCGTCCTCGCGGCGCTGGGTGCACTCAAGGGGCCGCTGCATGGCGGAGCCCCGGGCCCGGTGCTCGACATGCTCGATGACATCGGCACGGCGGCAGCCGCTGCAGGCTGGATCGAGGATGCGCTGGCGCGCGGCGAGCGGCTCATGGGCTTCGGCCACCGCATCTACCGCGTGCGCGACCCCCGCGCCGACGCGCTCTCGGCCGCACTCGAGAGGCTGAAATCGACCGGTAACGTCGACGCTACGCGTATGGCGCTGGCGGCGGCGGTGGAGAACGAAGCGCTCGCCGCGCTGCGGCGGCACAAGCCGGATCGGCCGCTGCACACCAATGTGGAATTCTACACCGCTCTGCTGCTCGATGCGCTCGGCTTCCCGCGTGAAACCTTCACCGCGGTGTTTGCCATTGGCCGCGTCGGCGGCTGGATCGCCCACGCACGCGAGCAGGCGACGACCGGCAAGCTGATCCGCCCGAAATCGACCTATGTCGGCCCCATCAGCAAGGAAGCCGCATGAAAGCACGCATCACCGGGATCTGCCCCGGTGATGGTGGTCCATGGGCAGGCGGCCTGCACGCCGCCTGCCTTGCTGCAGTTCGTCAGGCCGCCGCCGGCTTGGGCGGCAGGTGCTGGCCGGGGGTGGAGAGCGAGATGGCCTCCTCTTCCGGCGTCATGTCGGCCGGCACATCGGCGAAGAGCGGCGTCGAGAGGTAGCGCTCGCCCGTGTCGGGCAGCATGGCGAGGATGGTCGAGCCAGCCGGAGCCGATTCCGCCACCTTGAGCGCCGCCGTGAAGGTAGCCCCTGCGGTGATACCGACAAAGATGCCTTCCTTCTGGGCCAGAAGCTGCGCGTTCTTCATCGCGTCAGGGCCAGCAATGGTGACGACCTGGTCGATGAGCTTTTCGTCGATGGCCTCGCCGGTGATGCGCGGGATGAAGTCAGGGCTCCAGCCCTGCATCGGATGCGGCTTCCAGGCCGGATGGCTGGTGCCAGGCGCGCCCTGCGCCTCGCCGGAGCTGAGCATCGGAGCGCCCTCGGGCTCTGCCACCACGATCTTCGTCCCTGGCGAGGATTGGCGCAGAACGCGGCCGACGCCGGTGAGCGTACCGCCGGTGCCGAAGCCGGTGACCCAGTAGTTGAGCGGCTCGTCGGCGAAATCGCGGAGGATTTCCTGAGCCGTGGTGCGCGAGTGCATGTCCGGGTTGGCTTCGTTCTCGAACTGCTTGGTCTGGAACCATCCGTTCTGCGCGGCCAGTTCCTCGGCCTTGCGCACCATGCCATTGGCACGCTCGGCGGCCGGTGTCAGCACCACTTTGGCGCCGAGGAAGCGCATCAGCTTGCGCCGCTCGACCGAGAAACTCTCGGCCATGGTGACGACCAGCGGATAGCCCTTTGCGGCGCACACCATGGCGAGGCCAATGCCGGTATTGCCGGAAGTCGCCTCGACCACGGTCTGGCCGGGCTTCAGCGCACCCGACTTCTCGGCCGCCTCGATGACACCGAGCGCCAAGCGATCCTTCACCGAGCCGAGCGGGTTGAAAGCCTCGATCTTGACGTAAAGATTGACGTGGGCCGGGGCCAGTTTGTTGATGCGAACGACCGGCGTATTGCCGACCGTACCCAGGATGTCTTTGAACTTCATGAGGTTCTCCCTGAAAAGTGGCGCGGAACGTAGTGGCGACTTCCGGGGGCGACAAGTGTACTTATGGTACAGTACTCAGAAGTCGTCTTACGAATCCGAAGGCTCTGCGCTGTCCCCCCAGCCCAGTTTGCGGGCCGCCTTGAAGGCAACCTTATCACGGCTTGCCACGACGCGAAGCTCTGTCCCGTTCGACGCGCAGAGCGGCAGCGAGACGGAGAACTTGTTCTCCGATGGCGGCCTGATGACACGGGCAGGCGTGCGCGTGCCGATGCCCGGCCGAGCCACGACGAGGTAGCTGAACTTCTCGTCCTCGTAGCCGAGCGTACCGCCCTTCATGCGCATGTGGTCGCGGCTGCGGCTCAGGCGCACGGAGAAATGACACCAGTCGGGCGCCACCAGCGGACAGGGCTTGTCGTGCGGACAAGGCGCGAGGACGGTGCCACCCCGCTCCACCAGCCGGGCGCGCACCGCCATCAGCCGCTGGTAGTCGCGCGGACGCCCCGGCTCGACGATGACCAGCACGCCGGTCGTGTGCTGCCACAGGCGCTCGGCTGTCTCCACCACGGCGCCATCGCCGAGCTCGGTGAGCGCGTAGGCGCAGGTAACGAGATCGAAGCTGCGGCCGAAGTCAAAGCTGCCGAGATCGTGCCGCTGCACCTCGGCAGGATCGGACAAGCCGCTGGCGATGGTGCGCGCGAGTTCGATGAACTTGTCGTTGTGGTCGAACAGCGTCTTCTCGAGACCATCGAAATGCTCGCCCGCCGCCCAGGCAGCCGTACCCGGGCCGGCACCGGCATCGAGCAGGGTTGCAGGCGCGAAACCGGGGGCGCGCGCCTCAACCTCCTCCAGAACGCGGGAGACGGCGGCGAAGGTGGCCGGCATGCGGCTCAGCGCATAGGCAATGGCGTCAGCCTTGCCTCCCACCACATCGCGCGAGGCCCCAGCGCGGCGATAATGCTCGGAGATGCGGCCGGAGCGGTCGGCAAGCCCTGCATGGCCCTCGGCCAGGGAGCGGATGAGGGCGGCGAGCGCCGCCGGCATCTCGCTCACGGCGTTTTCGTGCGCAGGCGCAGCTCGGCGATGGCGATGGCGCCCTCCACCGCCCGCTTGAACGCATCCTTGCCCCCCGAGGCGTGCTCGAGGATCTCGCGCACCCGCCAGAACTCGCTGCCGCCAAACGGCCCCACCTCGGCGTGCACGTAGACATCGGGCCGATGCGTCGCCACCGTGGCATCGACCAGCCGCTGTGACATGATTTCGGTCGCGACGATGGCGGCGTCGACGATGTTGGGCGGTCGCACCGCCAGCGTCGGGTCCGGCGAGCGCTGCACGTCGATACCGATGGTGATATCGCACCGCCCGGCGAGGTGGCTCAGCGGTAGCGGATTGGTTACGCCTCCGTCGATGAAGTAGCTGCCCTGCGCCTGCACTGGGCGAAACAGGCTGGGAATGGCCATGGAGGCGGCGATGGCCTGCCGCAGCGAGCCGGAATCGAGCACCACCTCGCGCCACGAGTAATAATCGGTGGCGATGGCGACGAAGGGCAGCTTCAGCGCGGCGAAATCGTCCGGGAAGCCCTCGGGGAGAAAGGCATGCGCCACGCCCTCGGAGTCGACCTGGATGGAAAGCCCGCCGCTGAGCAGGCGCGTGAGGTTCATGCGGGTGCGGCTCCAGTAGGTACCAGCGATCTGCTGCAGGCTGCCCAGCACCCTCAGGGCGTGCTCGCGGATTTCGGCGCCCTTCATGCCGTTGGCCCAGCCCGAACCGATCAGCGCCCCGATCGACGAGCCGGCGATGAGCGATGGCGTGAGGCCCAGTTCATCCATCGCTTCGATGTAAGGGATGTGCGCCAGCCCACGCGCCGCGCCGCTACCCAAGGCCACGCCGATCCGCATGCATTGTCTCCATTGCTGCCGGATATATGCGACAGGGCAGAGCGCAAAGCAAAGGCCCCGCCGGGTCACAGCGGGGCCTCAAACTTGCCGAAGCTGAGCGGCGCGGATCAGGCGCTCTGCTCTTCCTTCTTGCGCTCGGCGTAGATGTAGAGCGGGCGGACGTCCTTGCCCGTCACCACTTCCTCGCTGATCACCACCTCTTCCACGCCCTCGAGCGACGGCAGGTCGTACATGGTGTCGAGCAGGATGGCTTCCATGATCGAGCGCAGGCCGCGCGCGCCGGTCTTGCGTTCGATGGCCTGGCGGGCAATGGCCTTGAGCGCATCCTCGTGGAAGGTGAGTTCCACCTCTTCCATCGAGAACAGGCGCTGGTACTGGCGCACCAAGGCGTTCTTGGGCTCGGTGAGGATCTGGATCAGCGCCGCCTCGTCGAGATCCTCGAGCGTGGCGATGACCGGCAGACGGCCTATGAATTCGGGGATGAGGCCGAACTTCACCAGATCTTCCGGCTGCACGTCCTTCAGCAGGTCTCCGACGCGACGATCGCGCGGATCCTTCACCACAGCCGAGAAGCCGATGCCCGAGCCCTCGCCGCGGGCGGCGATGATCTTCTCGAGGCCGGCAAAGGCGCCGCCGCAGATGAACAGGATGTTCGTCGTGTCGACCTGCAGGAATTCCTGCTGCGGATGCTTGCGACCGCCCTGCGGGGGCACGGAGGCAACCGTGCCCTCCATGATCTTCAGCAGGGCCTGCTGCACGCCCTCCCCCGACACGTCGCGGGTGATGGACGGGTTGTCCGACTTGCGGGAAATCTTGTCTACTTCGTCGATGTAGACGATGCCGCGCTGCGCCTTCTCGACATTGTAGTCGGCGGCCTGCAGCAGCTTGAGGATGATGTTCTCGACATCCTCGCCGACATAGCCCGCTTCGGTGAGCGTCGTCGCATCCGCCATGGTGAACGGCACATCGAGGATGCGGGCCAGCGTCTGGGCCAGCAGCGTCTTGCCGGTACCGGTGGGGCCGATCAGCAGGATGTTGGACTTCGACAGTTCGATGTCCTGGTTCTTCGAGGCGTGGTGCAGGCGCTTGTAGTGGTTGTGCACCGCAACCGACAGGTTGCGCTTGGCGCGCGCCTGGCCGATCACATAATCATCCAGCACCTTGCAGATCTCGGCCGGCGTGGGCACGCCATCCGAGGACTTCAGCGTCGAGGTCTTGTTCTCCTCGCGGATGATGTCCATGCAGAGTTCGACGCACTCATCGCAGATGAATACGGTCGGGCCGGCGATCAACTTCCTGACTTCATGCTGCGACTTGCCGCAGAACGAGCAGTACAGCGTGTTCTTCGAGGATTCGCCGGTGGTAGTGTCCTTGGACATCCTGTCACTCCAGGGAGTTAGGGCTCCCAATCCCCGAGTCCAGCACGAACGCTAGGCCCGGATACCTAAACAAAATGTAAGCCCGACCAACCTTAACGGCCAGCCGGGACCCACACAATCACACAAGTGTCACACCGAAGTGTGGCCTTGCCGTTCACCTTAACGCGTAAACCTGTCACGAAGCGTCAGGCTCCGCGCGCTTTTCGAAAATCTGGTCGATGAGACCAAAGTCCTTGGCCTCCTCGGGGCTGAGGAAGCGGTCACGTTCGAGCGCGTTGTGGATGGCGTCGTAGTCCTTGCCGGTGTGCTTGACGTAGATCTCGTTGAGACGGCGCTTCAGCTTCTCGGTGAACTGGGCGTGGATCATGATGTCCGTCGCCTGGCCCTGGTAGCCGCCCGAGGGCTGGTGCACCATGATGGAAGCGTTGGGAAGCGAAGCGCGCATACCTGCTTCGCCGCCGGCGAGCAGCAGCGAGCCCATCGAGGCCGCCTGCCCGGTGCACAGCGTCGCCACCGGCGGGCGAATGAACTGCATGGTGTCGTAGATCGACAGCCCCGACGTCACCACGCCGCCGGGCGAGTTGATGTAGAGGTTGATTTCCTTCTTCGGGTTCTCCGACTCGAGGAACAGCAGCTGCGCCACGATGAGCGAGGCCATGTTGTCCTCGACCGGTCCGGTCACGAAGATGATCCGCTCCTTGAGCAGGCGCGAATAGATGTCGAACGCACGCTCGCCGCGGTTGGTCTGCTCGACGACGGTGGGCACGAGGTAGTTGTAAAAGGTATCGACCGGATCTCTCATTTTGAGATTTGCCCCTTGGGAGATAGAATCAGCGCGTTCGCGGCCGACTTCAGGCGATGCCCGCTTAACGGGCGGTAAAGCGACAGATAGGCGCCATTGTGGCGGCCCGCAATTCCGCAGATTTGCGCAATCCTATGCAATCCGGGAACCTGCCCGGATGGGGAGGACCGGGATGGACGCAGAAACGATCCTGCCCTTAGCCCTTCTCTGCCGGAGCGGCGAAGGCGACGGTGACGCCCTTCTTGCGGAAATAGCTCTGCATCAGCTTGCGGCCTGAACGGTTGTTCTGGGCGAGCTTGGCGGGCTCGAACACTGCCTCCTTCACGCCGGCGCGCGCCATGGCGCCCTTGAGCGCAGCGATGTGCTGGTCGAGATCGGCATTGTCCGCCTTCAGCGAAGCATAGATGTTGTCGATGGCCTGTTCGAGGGTGAGTTCGTCGCTCATCGGGCACTCCGGAAACCGTTTTGCCCTCCCTAGCCGAGTTTGACGGCAAGGCAAGGGCTTTTCGCATCGCCGCGCCCGTGTATAGGGTCGCGGCGTCCACTGATTTCGGGTTCCGCCTTGACCGTCCCCTTCACGCTTGCCGACCGCCGTGCCAACGCCCAGCCGCGTGAGGCGGCCTTCTATCGCGATCCTTACAAGTTCTACGATGCGCTGCACGCCAGCTCCCCGGCCTTCTTCTGGGAGAACTACAACCACTGGTGCTTCGCCGGCTTCAAGGATGTGAACGCGCTGCTGCGCGACAAGCGCTTCGGCCGCCAGATCCTGCACCTGATGAGCCGCGAAGAGCTGGGCATGGCGCCGCCCAAGCCGCACACGGCCGCCTTCGACCAGACCGAGAAATACTCGCTGCTGACGCTGGAGCCCCCGGCCCACACCCGGCTCCGCACGCTGGTGAACCGGGCCTTCGTTTCGCGCAATGTCGAACAGCTGCGGCCGCGCATCGAGCGGCTGTGCAACGAGCTGATCGACGGCTTCGAGGCCGATGGCCATGTCGAGCTGCTCAAGGCCTATGCGGTGCCGGTGCCGGCCATCGTCATCGCCGAGATGATCGGCATGCCGGCCGACATGGCGATGCAGCTCGTCGACTGGTCGAACCGCATGGTGGCCATGTACATGTTCGGCGTCACCCATGAGACCGAGCTCGACGCCAACCAGGCATCCATCGAGTTCATGGACTATGTCCGCTCGGTGATCGCCGAGCGGCGCAAACAGCCGCGCGAAGACCTGCTCACCCACATGCTCACCGCCGAGGTGGACGGCGAGAAGCTGAGCGAGGACGAGGTCATTTCGACCACCATCCTGCTGCTCAATGCCGGCCACGAGGCGACGGTGCATACGACCGGCAACGGGGTGAAGGCGATCATCGAGAGCGGGCTCGACCGCAAGGCCCTGTTCGCCGATGCCAGGCAGACCGAGGCGACGGTAGAGGAGTGCCTGCGCTACGATGCGCCGCTCCACATGTTCACCCGCTACGCCCTGCAGGACGTGACGCTGGAGAACGGCCTCACCTTCAAGCAGGGCGAGACCATCGGCCTGATGCTCGCCGCCGCCAACCGCGACCCCAGCCGCTTCGCCAATGCCAACACCTTCGACCCGTTCCGCACCGACGGGCAGAATGTGAGTTTCGGCGCCGGCATCCATTTCTGCATCGGCGCCCCGCTCGCCCGCATCGAGCTGCAGGTGGCGCTCAGGACGCTGTTCGAGCGGCTGCCGGGGCTGAGGCTGGTGGAAGAGCCGCAATACAAGAACATCTACCACTTCCACGGGCTCGAACGGCTCGAGGTGGAGTGGTAGGCGCGAAGCCCCGGTTCGACTGTCAGACCAGCTTCGCCAGCACGTCGGGGATGAGCCCGGGCAAATCCTCGGCAATGAGACCGGGCTTGCCCCAGACGTTCCCCGCCTCGCCGTGAATCCAGACGCCGGCGCAGGCCGCGTCCAAACCCTTCATGCCCTGCGCCAGCAGACCGGTGATGATGCCGGCGAGCACGTCGCCGGAACCTGCCGTACCGAGCGTCGGAGGGGCGTTGGTGTTGATGACGGCGCGGCCGTCGGGGGCGGCTACGACAGTGTCGCTGCCTTTGAGCACGACGATGGCGCCCGAACGGATTGCGGCGGAACGGGCGCGCTCGACCTTTGAACCTTCCACCTTGCCGAACAGCCGCTCGAACTCGCCCTCGTGCGGGGTGAGCACCACCGGCCGCTCAGCATGGTGTTTGATGGCCGAGAACAGGATTTCCGGGCTGTCCTTGAAGCTGGTGAGGGCATCGGCATCGAGCACCGTCGCCGGACCACCGCCCAGCACGGCCAGCACGTTGGCCTTCGTCGCCTCGCCTACGCCCGCGGCGGGGCCGATGGCAAAACTCTTCACCTTGTGGTCCTGCAGCAGCAGCGACAGGCTGGCGACACCATCCACCGGCTTGAGCATGATGGCAGTAACGTGGTTGGCCTGCACCAGCAGCGACGAGTGCGGGCCGGCGAGGGTGACGAGCCCTGCCCCGCTGCGCAGCGCCGCCGTCGCCGTCAGCCGGCTGGCGCCGGTCTGCAGCGGGCTGCCCGACATAACCACAGCGTGGCCGCGGGTGAACTTGTGGCCCTCGGGATCGGGCTTGGGCAGCGGCCACAGGGCCGGGTTGTTGACGCGAAGGCTTGGGCGGATTTCGTCGAGCACGCTCTCGGGGATACCGATCTGCGCCAGAACGATCTCGCCGCAGCGGGCGCGGCCGGGCAGCAGATGATGCCCAGGCTTGAGCCGGAAGAAGGTGACGGTGACGTCGGCCTTCACCGCGATGCCCCGCTCCTGCCCCGAGCCGCCATCGATGCCGCTCGGCACATCGACCGCCACCACCGGAGCATGGGCGCGGTTGATCGCCTCGATGATCTCGGCGAGCGCCCCCTCTATCTCGCGGTCGAGACCGGCGCCGAGCAATGCATCGACGATCACCCCGGCACCTTGCATGCCGTCGGGGCGGGCCTCCTCGACGGGGCCGTTCCACAAATCGGCGAAGAAGGCGGCGTCGCCACGCAGGCGGTCGCGCTGGCCGAACAGGCCGACACGGACCTCGCGGCCCTGTTCCCTAAGCTTCTTGGCCGCCACGAAGCCGTCGCCGCCATTGTTGCCGGGGCCGCAGACGATGAGCACGGGACCGGTGGGATAGCGTGCCGCGACGGCCTCGGCGACGGCGGTCCCGGCATTCTCCATGAGCTTGAACGACTGGACGCCGGCGGCGATGGTCAACTGGTCGGCGCGCCCCATTTCGGCGGGGGTGAGAAGCAGGCTTTCGCTGTTGGCAGGCATCAATCCCTCCCTGGGCGAGGGCAAGCCTAACCCAAGGGGCGCAGCTGGAAAATGCGGCTCAGCGCGCGATGGCGAGGCTCGCGTACCACTCGCGCAGGTCGGCCGCGATCGCCTCCTGCGCCGATCCCTTGCGGCTGAAAGCCCAGGCGATCTGCGCCCCCTGCCACTGGTTGACCATCTGGCGCCCCAGCTTGCGGCGCATCGCCGGCTCGCTGGTAAGGCGGCGGCCGAGCACCAGCGCCAGCGCATCGAACCAGGCAACGCCCCGCGCCCGCAGCACCGGGTCGGTCAGGTCTTCGCGCAGGAGCAGCAGGCCTCCGGCGTAGTCCGGAGCTGCATCGGCCGAAGGCCAGAGCGAGGCGATGACGCCGAGGGCGCCCTCGAAGGTCTCGGGCTGCTCCTCGTCGGCCTTGAGCGTTGCTTCGCTGAGTTGGTCCCAGGCGAGCTCGAGCGCCATGCGCTTGAGGTTCTCCTTGGTGCCAAAGCGCTGCACCAGCGTGGCCGCGGACAGCTCAACCAGACCACCAACTTCCGCCAGGGTCAGCGCCTCGGGGCCGCGCTTCTGCATCAGCGCAAGGGCGGCTTCCACAATGAGTTCGTCAGGGATGGTGCGTTGCCGGGCCATTGTAAATGAACGTTCATTTATATATTCTGTCATGCTAGCGCAGGAGATTGGGAATGGCCAGAATCGTCGGATACATCGCTGCCAGCCTGGACGGCTTCATCGCCGATCCTGAGGAGAGCCTGAAATGGCTCACCGAGCGGAAGGATCTCGAACTCGGCGATTTCGACTACAACCTCTTCATCAAGCGCATCCGCACCGTGGTGATGGGCCGTGGAACATATGACTGGCTGGTGCGCGAGGGGATAAGCTGGCCGTATGGCGAGCAGCGCGTGCTGGTGGTGACGTCGCGCCCCCTGCCCGACCCCATCGGGCCGCTCGAAACCCGCGCCGACGTAGACGCGCTGGTCGCCGAACTGCGCTCGCTCAACGATGGCGACGTGTGGATGCTGGGCGGCGGCAAGCTGCAGATGGCCTTCATCGAACGTGGCGCGCTCGACGAGATCGAGGTCTACGTCATCAGCCAGTTGCTCGGTGGCGGCTACCCCCTGTTCCCGCCAACGGGCTTCCAGCGCGAACTGAAGCTGCTGAGCGCCCACGCGCTCGGAACCGGCGGCGCCCGACTGCACTACGCGTTTGAGTAGCCGGCAGGCGGCGAGTGCGGTTCGTACGGGCTCGGCGGGTGGCCATGGCCGCCGTCTTCTGTTACGGAGGCCCCTCGCACGCAGCATTGACAAGAAAGAACCAGCACGGCCCCGGCCGTGACAGGCTTTCATTCTTCCCGAGGCGAGAGAAGATGAAAAAGCCTTTCGTTTCGTTGCGCCCCGAGATCACGCGGTCGCACGCCCTCACCCTGATGAACTGGCTGGAGGATGAGCGCGTCACCCGCTACCTCAGCGATTCCGGCACCGTGTCCCGTCTCATCGAAGAGGCCGTCGACCGGGCGCAGATGCCGATCCTGACCCACCTGTTCAATCGCGGTGGCCGCTTCTTCATGGTTTACGACCGGCACGATGCCCCCGTCGGTTTCGTCCGCCTGGTCAAGACCGGCCCCGAATGCGAGATCGTGCTGGTGGTCGGCGACCATGACAATTGGGGACAAAGGATCGGCTCGAGCGCCATCCGCGAAGGCCTGAAGCTCGCCTTCCTCGAAATGCGGGCACAAACGGTAGTCGCCAGGATCCACCCCGACAATATCGGCTCGCTCAAGGCGTTCGAACGTGCCGGCTTCGTGCTGCGCGGCGAGACACCGACCCTGAGGACATACACGCTGACGGCCGGTCGCTATCGCCGCCTGCTGCGTGACGGCGTCATGGCCATGGCAGGCGACATCTATGTCACCGAGATGGACCAGTCCCGCTTGTGGGAGATGATCGCCTTCGAGGAAGGACCGGCAACCGTCGATCTCGAGCACGAGATCGAACGCGCCATCGTGGTGCCTCCGCATGTCGTTGCCGACGATGTGGTCACGATGAACTCCAGGCTCGTGCTGCGCCTCGATGAGGAGAAGCTGGACGTGTCCCTCGTCTATCCGCAGGACGCCGACCAGCGGTATGGCAAGCTCTCGGTCCTCTCGAATGTCGGCGCCGCGATCCTCGGCTATCGCGCCGGCGACGCCATCGACTGGGTGGTCGGGGACCGCACGAGGCGCATCCTGATCGAGCGGCTGACCTACCAGCCGGAATCCGCCGGCGATTTCCATCTGTGACGGTAGACGACGGCGCGGCGCAGCCCCCGTGGGCGCCACGTCGTCAGAGCAGCCGTGCTTCGACCACGATCTGCCACTGGTGGCCGAGTTCGACCTGGAGTTCGGAGATGACGAAGGGGAGCAGCGCATTGAACTCGTTGCGGTCGCGCTCGGACAGGCGCCAGGTGGAGTCGGACGGGTTCTCCCAGTTCACCTGACGGTCGTAGAGTTCGTTGAGGCGGGCGAGGCGGCGGACGATATCCCTCGAAAAGCCCCAGAAGCCGAGTTCGGTTGCGACGCCGTCGACATAGAGCGGCGCGAGGCCGTGGCTGACCATGCCGTAGTCGAGTTGGAAGACAACCTGCTTCAAAGCGCCTTGGGCCCCAGTGCGCATTGCTCCCGCAGCGCTGCGTGCCCGGTGCGTCCACCACAGGTCACGCCGCCGGCGTGACGGTCACGTTAGCGCGCGGGTCCGGCGCCCGCAAATCGGCGCGTCGCCAACTGTGAACAAGTTCCTCGCTCTGGCAATGGCAGATATGCAAAAGGCCGCCACTTGGGCGGCCTTTCGCATGGCGCTCGGGTCTACCGCTTCTTTGCGGCGGCGCGGCCCGGCGCGGCTTTCGGACTGGCTAGTGCTTGAGCGCGTCGCGGGCGGCTTCCTTCACCTTGCCCGCCGCCTTCTGCACCTTGCCTTCAACCTTGTCGGCAGCGCCATCGGCGCGCAGCTTGCTGTCCCCGGTCGCCTTGCCGACCGCGTCCTTGATGTGGCCGCGAGCCTCCTTGCCAGCGCCCTTGACTTCGTCCTTGTGCATTTGGGTGTCTCCCGTTGCGTTGTGGGAAGGAAATGCGCTGGCCGGGCAAAGCGTTCCGGGAGCATGAGAATATGCTTTCGCCGATGGGGCGGGCGTTGGCAGTTTCCCGGTGGGAGGTCAGGTGCCGGTGCGGTGGGCGAAGACCTTCATCGAGCCGGCGAGGTAATCGGCGAAGCCCGGCTCGATCGCTTCGTAGCGGGCGATGAAGTCGGGATGCGAGAGGTAGAGGTCGGCGAGACCGGCATAGGCTTCGGCCGTGCATGGGCGGCCCCACATGACGGCCACCCAGTCCCGGTGGCGTTTCAGCAGCGGATCGAGGCTGGGCGAGCCGAGCGGCAGGCCGCGGCGCAGGCCTTCGGCAAGCCCCTGCTCCACGTGGTACAGCTCATCCTGCAACTGCTGCCTTTCGGCCTCCGTGAGCTCGGCGTACTTGCGCTTTCCGAGTGCGATGCGCTGCTCCATGTCGCGGCCATGGATGTCGATGAGCCAGGCCTCGTACTCGGCCCGCTTCTCTGGGGCGATGCCCCGATACAGCTCGGCGTTCTTCATCACGCGTTCTCCTTGAAGGCTGGCGATCGTGCGGTCGATCGTCCGTACCAACCGGGCGTAGCGCCGGGCCGCCGCGGCGAGCCGCTCGCGCTGGGCTTCGAGCGCCTTGAGGCGGTCGAAGCCGGGGGCATCGAGGATGGCCGCGATCTCGCCCAGCGGGATGCCGAGCTCGCGGTGGATGAGGATCTGCTGCAGCCGCAGCAACTCCTCCTCGCCGTAATAGCGGTAGCCGTTCTCGCCCAGGAACGCGGGCTTGAGCAGGCCGATCTCGTCGTAGTGGTGCAGCGCCCGGACCGATACGCCCGAGAGCTTCGCCACCTCGTTGACCGTCAGATGCTTCATTTCGCTCGCGTCTCCGCTTTCACGACGGGCGGTGTGCACCCTCACGCTGCGTGAGGGTCAAGCGCTCGGGTTTACTTTTCGTCAACCATGCCGTTTCGAAGCGGGGGACTGCCGGGAAACCGCCCCCATTGCGTCCCGTTTCCTCGCCATGTCTCCGTCCATGCAACGACCCGGCAACCACACGATCGACATTGCTGACCTGCTGATCTGGGCTTTTCGCGACCAGCAGGTGGAATCGGCCGCCGCGGCCCATCCCGATGCAACGACGGTCTACTGGGCCGTGATGGCCCTGCCCCACGCGCATGCCCGCATCGTCAGCCACTTCGCCCGCGTGGGCCAAGGGCCGGACTGGCACGCCGGCCCGGATCGGGTGGTGCAGCTCGAAACGGTGCGCAAAGCACGGCTGCTCTACGCCGAATGGGTACGGGCACTGGTGGTGTTGCAACGCACGTTGGACGGCGCGCTGATCCACTACCGCGTGAGTGGGCCGCGGCTTGAGGAGACGCCCTGGCGCAGCAGGCGGGCGTCGGGCTAATCGCAGCCGGCCACAAGCTTGCCGATCGCGGCGGCCGATCCCTCGAGCGAGAAGGATTTCACCGGGTACCGCCCCGGCACGTCCGAGATGGTGACAGTGTCGCCGGCCTTGAGCAGATGAACCAGCGGATCGCCGACACCGGCATCGGCCGCGTGCATCCCGTCCATTTCCTGGTAGCTCATGGAAAGCGTAACCGCGTCGCTACCGGTGGAAAAGGTGACATCGGTGACCTCGCCCAGCGGGGGCAAGGACTCGGCGCCCATCCCGAGATCGTAACGAACGAAGACGCTGCCCGAAAAGCAGTTGAGCACCAGCCAGGCATCGGGCTGGTCGATTGAGCAGGCCTGCGCCGCGAGGACCTCGCCGCCTTCGTCCTCGACCATGCCGACGGTCCATGTGGTGCAGGCTTCGGCCTCCTGCGCGATGACGGACGGCACGACCGGCACGGCCATCCCTAGGGCCGGAGCCACAACGATCACGGCGGCGATGCGGCGGCGATTCATGTTCCGTCTCCGAGGTAACTGACCTCGATGCGCTGGAAGATCGGACCCTGTTTCATCGTATCGAGCCACTTGCGGAAGGCAGCGACATCGGCAAAGCCGGCCGCCTTCGCGTCCGCCTCGGTGACGTCGTCGGGCGACATCTCGTCCATACGGCCGATTTTCAGGAGCCCGACCTTGGTCTTGAGCGTCCCGCCCGGCTTCACCGTGGGCCGCGACCAACGCCGGAACTGCAGCGTGATCTCGCCGCGCTTGATGGCTTCCAGCACCTCGAGCTTGAGCAGCATGGTGACTCCCTTTTTTGCCCGATTTGAGCAAAGCCCCGGGAGGATGGGAAGACGAAAATCGGGCCGGCTTGGGGCCGGCCCGACGGAAGCGGTTTGCGCGGTAAGCTCAGTGGAGCTCGGTGTTCCGGGCCCGCTCGGCAACGCCGCGGGCATCGTCGTAGAGCTCCGCCACGCCATCCTTCGTTTTCTCGTAGAGCTCGCCGGCGCGCATCTTGCCTTCCTCGTAGACGTCCGAGGCGACCTCCGCGGCCTGGCGCTTCACCTTGTCGGCGACCTTGCCGATGGCCTGGTCTTCCTGCTCGGTATGCGGCAGGGCCGCGCCGATGGCCGCGCCGGCGGCGAAGGCGAGGGCACCGGCCACCAACGGCTGGTCGCGGAACATGTTCACTGCCATGCGGGTGGTGCGATCCATCTGGTGCTGTGCCGCACCGCCTAGATTCTGGGCTTGGTGGGCCACCTGGCCAAGCGCCTGGCTCACACCCTGCTGCATGTCGTGGAAGGTGTGCGAGGCCCAGCCCAGCGCATCGTCGAGCCGGTTGCCCGCCTCGTCCTGGAAGTCGCGGACGCGGTGGCCGGTCTCGTCGATGAAGCCGCCGAACTTCTTGCCGGCATTGTCCATGAATTCGCCAAGGCGGTGGCCGTGCTCGTTCGACTCGGCCTTGTAGCGCCTGCCGCCACTATCCTCCCACTCGGTGTACCAGCGCCCCGAAGGATCGGCGGCGTGGCTGACGCGGCGGAGGCCGCCCGATACCGTGGCGTAGGGGTATTCAGGCCCGCGCGGACGCGCCGGTTCCGAATGCATGTTCGGCATGCCGAGCTTTGGCCCCTGCCCCGACATCAGCCAAACGAGGCTGACGCCGAGCAGGACTGCCGGCAGCGGATTGTTGGACACCGTCTGGCCGAGATTGGCGGCGAAGTGCTGGCCGCCATCCTTGGTGAAGCTCAGCAGCTCATCGACGAGCTGGCCGGGCGACAGGCGTTCCTTGATCTCGCCGATGCGGTTCTCGATGCGGGCGCGCTGCTCCTCGACCTCGCGCTCGAGCTGGGCCGAATCCTTGGAATAGGTGCTCATCAGAAGCTCTCCTTTACGACCTCGGCGTCGCGCGCGAGGGAGCGTGTGGTGCGATTGAGGTTGAGCCGCGAGCCCTTCCAGGCCTCGAGGCTCTTCGAGATAAAGCTCCAGGCGATGCCGCCGACCACCAGCGCCACGACGAGCGCGGAGACGAAGGTCGCCGCTTGCTCGGACATGCCGAAGCCGACAAGAAGCCAGCTGAGCCCGGTAACCAGCGCGGTGAGGAACACGCCTACTGCGCCGATGGCGAGGACGCCGCCGATGGCGATGCCCTTCGAGGCTTCGAGGGCATCGTCCACCTTCTCGCTGGCCTCGGCCTTGGCGAGCTGGATCTCCTTGCGGAACAGGCCGGAAATGTCACCGGCGAGCCCGCCCAGCAGATCCGTGATCGAGCGCTGCTGCTGATCAAATTCCGGCATCGTTGCCTCCCACCGACTGGGCGTAGGTCGGGCTGGTGTCGGAGTTCAGCGAGCCGGCGGCATAGGAGCTGGGCGCGGCCGGCGGCTGGTACTGGCCCTGCCCCGCGGTCCCGGCCCGGCGCGACGCGCTCGCCACCATGAAGCGGCTGGCGACGAAGCCAAGCAGCGCCGCGGCGCCCATGAAGGCGACGGGCTGGCGGCGGCCGAAATCCTCGGCCATGGCCATGATGTCATCGACATTGTTGTCGCGCACGGTGGCAGTGAGCTTGTTCGCGCCATCGGCGACCATGCGGACATAGTGGGCGGTGCTCTCGCCCTGCTCCTCGAGCTCGCCGGCGACCCTGTCGAGCGACGAAGCGACGCCATCGAGCTGACCGACGATCACTTCCTTCTGTTCCTCGGCCATGCCCTTGGCCTTCTGGGCGACTTCGGCGAGCTGCGCCTTGGCTTCCTCGCCGACGGCAGCAGCTTCCTGCTTCACCGTTTCGGCGACGTCGGAAAGATCCTGGCGGGCGGTATCGGCCAGTTCGGCCGCATCGCGACGGACGCGATCCTCCGCTTCCGTACCGGTTAGCGATTGCGTGGGATAGTCGGGGGCGCTCATCGCACAACTCCATGGGTTGAGTGGCGGCTGCTCGACCTGACGCTTAAGTCTGAGCCGTTATGCCACCTCAACAATCGGGAACGGCGGCGGTTCCGTCCCGGTGCGTACGGATGCTGTGCACGAGCCGGCCCGGCCCCTCTGGCGCCCCACTGATTTCAACAAATCTGCACAGTCCCGGGCATGGACGCTGCTGCAACCTCCGGTTATCTACGCACATTGCTGATTTGCGCTTTGCTTGAGGGTTTTCATGAAGTCTGTAGTTCACGCCGTATTCGGCAGCTCGATGCTGCTTGCCATGGGCGCTGCGGCAAATGCCGCTGACCTGACCCTGCCGGTCGTCGCAGACCGGGCACAGGAACTGGCCGACTGGACCGGTGCCTATGTTGGCGCAAGCATCGGGCTGGGCGGCGGTATTTCGACCCGCGATGTCAGCGGCCTGGACATCACCTACAGCGAAGACGACCTGTCGGGTTGGGTCGGTGGGGTGCAGGCCGGCTACAACATCCAGACCGGCAACCTGCTGCTCGGCCTCGAAGGCAATGTAGACTGGACCAGTCTTACCACCCCCGGAGCGCCGGACGCTCTCCCGCGTGACATCAACTGGCTGGCCAGCATCCGCGGCCGCGCCGGCTTTGCCCTCGACAGCGTCGCAATTTATGGCATGGCAGGCCTCGTGGTGGCGGAAACCGATGTCGACTCCTTCCTGGAGGACGGCCCTACCAGCGTCGAAGCGGGCTGGACGGCGGGCGTCGGCATGGCGGCGATGGTCAGCGAGAGCGTGTCGGTCAGCCTCGATTATGCGCACAGCGAATTCGACTCTGTCCGCTACGACTTCACCGCTCCGGCGCCGTTCTGGGTCAATTCCGCCTTCAGCACCGACACGGTGAAGCTCGGCGTGAACTACCACTTCTGATCCCGGCAGAATGCAAGTACCGCATGCCCCGGCCACGTCCGGGGCATTTGCTTTTCTGCGGGACTTATCTGGAAAACCATGCTGGTGCGGGCGGTGGGACTCGAACCCACACGGGTATACACCCTCCGGATTTTAAGTCCGGTATGTCTACCATTCCATCACGCCCGCACGGCGGCTCGTTTGCCACGAGCGGCGGCGGCTTGTCCATGCGCCCCTGCACGGCAAACACGGGACAAGGCACTGCTAGCGCTCGCGAACTCTTGGTTGCCAAGCGAGGCTTCTTCGGACAACGTCTCCTGATTGATAAAGAGGGGGCACACAATGCCGCGGATATTGCCTGCAGTTGTACTTTGCGCGCTGTCATCACTACCGGCATCTGTGACTGCCGAGAGCGCCATCCGGCCGTATGTCGGTTTCGGGATTTCGGGCGGGGTCTCCAGCACTCCGATGGAGGGAGAGTTCTACTATCTCCATGTCGATGGCGTGGCGCAGCCTGTGCACGGCTTCACAAGCTTGGCCGGCGAAGTGCTGTTGGGCGCCACGACTCAACTGGGGAACTTTGTACTGGGGCTGGACGCCGACCTTGACCTCGCCGGCCCAGTGACCTTGGGCTACGGCGAGCCATTCTTGGCGAATATATCTACGTACTGCCCTGACCATGACCGCGATTGTGCCTATGCGTCCGCCGACGGCTACTTCAACACGCTTGGGCACGCGCGGGCGATGGTGGGATACGCCATCGATTCGACACTGCTTGTCTTTGCCGGTGCCGGCGCGGCGCTAGCCGATGTCGAAGTGCTTGGCGTATCAGCCGAAATATCCGGTAACGGAAATGGGGCAGCCGCATCACAAGAGATCACCCCTGCCGTGTCTTCCCGGCACGTCGGGCTTTCGGTCAACCTCGGCGCGCAGAAGCAAATCGGGAACGGCATATCGATCCGGGCAGAGGTCATCCACGATTCCTATTCGCCGCTGGATGTCGTGACTATCAAGAACTTCGGTATTGGCCTCGACAACGGCACAGAGGCGGGCTTGGCACCGGATGCAGTTGCACTCAGCCGCACCGCGGTCCGCACCTCTGTCGTGTTCGCCTTCTGATTCTCCATGCCCTGAGGGTGTGGCCGAACGTGTGTTCCGCTGAAACCAGTCGCCGCCGTCCGATCCCTCACGCCGCCCCGAACCGCACGTCGCCGCCCTGCAGGAAGCGGGCGCGGGGTAACGAGGCTCAGGTCCAGCGGGTTGGGGAGGCACAGTTCTGCGAGGTCCGGCAGCGGCTTCTCAGCCGGCAGGCGTGAACCCCACCGGTGCCGGGGCTACTGACTCTCGCTACCGGGAACCCTGACATCGGCCGGCAGGCAACCTGCGCTAGCAGTTGGCGGTGCAGAGGAGATCGCGATGCGCTACGTCGACCGCTATCCCATCATCGTCACCGAGGCACAAGTCGCCTGCCGCGATTTCTGGGTCGCCCACCTGGGCTTCTCGGTGGTGTTCGAGAACGATTGGTTCGTCTACCTGCAAGCAGACGGCGCCAGCATCGCCTTCATGGCGCCCGGTCACCCGAGCTGGCCGCCCGGTCCCGAAACCTACGCCGCCGGCGCCAGTTTCGAACTCGAGGTGGCCGATGCGGCCGCGGCGCTCGCCGAAGTGGTGGCGAGCGGCCTCGCCCCCGACTATCCGCTGACCAACGAGCCCTTCGGGCAGCGCCGGTTCAGCCTGCGCGACCCGTCGGGGCTCTGGATCAACGTGGTGCAGCAGCTGTTAGGCCGCTGCGTCCGCGATCAGTCGGTGCTGCCGGAGATCGGCGGCACATAGGCGACGTCGAGGTCCCAGGGGAAGAAGATCCAGGTGTCCTGGCTCACTTCGGTGATGAAGGTATCGACCATCTCGCGGCCCTTGGGCTTGGCATAGACGGTGGCGAAGTGGGCGCCCGGCAGCATGTCGCGCACGACGCGGGCGGTGGAGCCGGTATCGACGAGATCGTCGACGATCAGAATCTTGCCGCCGTTGCGGGCCTTGGTGAGGATCTCGTCGGAGATCGACTTCAGCACCTTGATGCCGCCCTGGCTCTGGTGGTCGTAGCTCTTCACCGCGACGCTCTCGACCACGCGGATGTTCAGCTCACGCGCCACGATCGCGGCCGGCACGAGGCCGCCACGGGTGATGGCGACGAGCGCATCGAACGGGCCCAGCCCGGTCAGGCGCCAGGCGAGCGCACGGCTGTCGCGATGGAACTGGTCCCAGGTGACGGGAAAAGACTTTTGCGTTGTCTGGCTCAATTGGGGTCTCCTTGCGGCCCCGCCCCGGGGCATTGCGGATGTCAGTAGGCTTCGACTTCTTCGGCGAGGCCGGCGTTCTTGTGGGCGGCCGCGACCATCGTCCTGACGCGTTCGGCGGCGAGGGCGAGGCGGCCTTCATCGGTGGAGCGGAGGACCAGTTCGGTCATCACGCTGGTGGACCCCATGCGGGGATAGCTGCCCATCTTCACATCCGGGAATTCTTCCTGGATGCGGCCGAAGGCACTGCCGATGGTGCCCTCGCCAACGCGGCAGCTGATGGTTACGGATTTGACCCTGGCTCCGCCTTCGAGCGTGGGCGCTATGGCCTCGAGCATGGCCTGCATGATCTTGGGCACGCCGGCCATGACGTGGACATTGCCGATGCGGAAGCCGGGCGCGGCGCTCACCGTATTGACGATGAGCGAAGCGCCGTCGGGGATGCGGGCCATGCGCAGCCGCGCTTCGTTGATCTCGGTGCCCGTGGCCCTCCAGCGCTCCTCGAGCATGGCGCGGGCCTCGGGGTTGATCGGCAGCGCGACGCCGAAGGCCTTCGCAATCGCATCGGCGGTGATGTCGTCATGCGTGGGACCGATGCCGCCGGTGGTGAACACGTAGGTATAGCGCGCCCGCACCGCGTTGACGGCGGCGATGATCTCTTCCTCGATGTCGGGAACGACGCGAACCTCGGAGAGCGCGATGCCAAGCTCGGTGCAGAAATCGGCAACCGTGCCGATATTCACGTCCTTGGTGCGGCCGGAGAGGATTTCGTCGCCGATGACGACGAGGGCGGCGGTGACGGCATCAGGCATGGCACGGTCCAGCGGGACAGCAAGGGTGATGCATTGCCCCAGCCCAAGCGGAGCGTCAAGCAGTTGAAGCCGCTTGCCACAGCCCTGCGCGTTCTGCCGCGTGGAACGGCCTTTATTCCTGTGCGAAGCACGCTTACCTTACGGCTTCGAATGGAGCCTGCTGCCTATGGTTACTTACGTCGATGCCGAAACCAAGAGCCGCCGCACCGCGGGGGTCATTCCCTTGCATGGCGAGGCGGGCTTTGCCGGCATGCGCAAGGCAGGCCAGTTGACGGCGCAGGCGCTCGACCTGCTGGTGGACGCGGTGAAGCCCGGCGTCACCACGCTGGCGCTCGACAAACTGGCCTATGAGTTTGCTCGCGACAACAACGCCTACCCCGCGACCCTGTTCTACAAGGGCTATCGCCACTCCATCTGCACCTCGATCAACCACGTGGTGTGCCACGGCATCCCTGACGAGCGGCCGCTGCGCGAGGGCGACATCGTCAACATCGATATCACCCTGATCGTGGACGGCTGGTATGGCGACAGCTCGCGCATGTATCCGGTGGGCGAGATCACCCGAAAGGCCGAGCGTCTGATCGAGGTGACGTACAAGAGCCTCGAGGCCGGCATTGCCGCGGCCAAGCCCGGCAACACCACCGGCGATATCGGCGCGGCGATCCAGGCCTATGCCGAGGGCGAGCGGACCAGCGTGGTGCGCGACTTCGTCGGCCACGGCGTCGGCCAGCTCTTCCACGATGAGCCCAACATCATGCATTTCGGCGTGCCGGGCACCGGCGTGCTGCTCAAGCCCGGAATGATCTTCACCATCGAGCCGATGATCAATCTCGGCCGCCCGCACGTGAAGATCCTCTCCGATGGCTGGACGGCGGTGACGCGCGACCGAACGCTTTCGGCGCAGGCCGAGCACTCGGTGGGCATCACCGAGACCGGGGTGGAGATATTCACGCTCTCGCCCAAGGGTTTGTTCAACCCCCTCGACGCCCGCCGCTAGCCGTGGCGAAGGGGGGCGACGACAACCCGACCGGACAGGGCCTCGGCGAGGCCGCCTCCCCCATCGATCGCAATTCCGGGCATCGCGAGCGCGCCCGCCAGCGCTTCCTGCGTGTCGGCGAGGAAGCGCTCGACGACTATGAGTTGCTCGAGCTCATCCTGTTCCTCGTCATCCCGCGGGTGGATACCAAGGGCCTGGCCAAGGAGCTGCTGGCGAAGTTCGGCACCTATTCCAGCGTACTCAGCGCCTCCACCGAGCGGCTGGCCGAGGTGAAGGGCATATCCGAGGCGGCGGCCATCAACCTCAAGATCGTGCAGGCTGCGGCGCAGCGCTTCGCCCGCGATCGCGTGCCCCGCGACATGCCGATCCTCGGCTCCTGGCAGGCGCTGATCGACTACGTGCACACCCAGATGGCGTTCAACGACATCGAGCAGTTCCGCATCCTGTTCCTCGACAAGAAGAACCGGCTGATCGCCGACGAGGTGCAACAAGCGGGGACGGTGGACCACACGCCGGTCTACCCCCGCGAGGTGATCAAGCGCACGCTCGAGCTCTCGGCCACGGCGCTGATCCTCGTCCACAACCACCCCTCCGGCGACCCGGCGCCGTCATCGGCCGATGTGCAGATGACGCGCCAGATCAACGACATCGCCCGCCCGCTCGGCATAACCGTCCACGACCACATCATTGTCGGCAAGAACGGCCACGCCAGCCTCAAGGGGCTGAAGCTGATCTAAGCGCGCCTTTCGGCCCATTGGAACGGTCTTGCCTGCTGCGGGCCCGGTTTGGGCTGGTATTTCTGCGCAGCGCCCACATTTGGACGCCGGTTCGTTTCGAATGTGGCATGGTTTTGCCACAGTTGTGGCGCGGCGGATTGCGCCGCGACCAGAAACGAGTGGTAAGATGATCAATACTGCACGACGCCTGGCCGCCTTCGCCGGTGCCGCCATTGTCGCTACACTGATGAGCACCGCGGCCTCTGCTGTGGATGGCCCGCTTGTTACCGCGGACTGGCTGTCCGAAAACCTTTCCGACCCCAATGTCCGCGTCTTCGAGGTGAGCGTCGACCCGGGCCTTTACGAGCGCGGCCATATCCCGGGCGCCCTCAACCTCAACTGGCACACCGATCTCGTCGATACCGTGCGCCGTGACCTGGTCAGCCGCGAGAATTTCGAAGCGCTGCTGCAGAAGGCCGGCATCGATTCCGACGACACCATCGTGCTCTACGGCGACAACAACAACTGGTTCGCCGCCTGGGGCGCCTGGGTGTTCGACATCTACGGCCTTTCCGACGTGAAGCTGCTCGATGGCGGCCGCAAGCTGTGGGAGGCCCGTGGCCTGCCGCTCGACACCGCCCAGCCCGAGTATGCCGCGACCGACTTCGCCCTCTCGGGCGAGCCGCGTCCCCTGCGCGCCCGCCTCAGCGACGTGCTGAGCGTGGTGGACGGCGTCACCAAGGCTTCGCTGGTCGATATCCGCAGCGCCAAGGAATATAACGGCGAGATCTTTGCGCCCGAAGGCGTGCAGGAACTCTCGATCCGCGCCGGCCACATCCCGGGCGCGGTGAACGTGCCGTGGGGCACCATCGTCAACGAGGACGGCACCTTCAAATCGGCTGACGAGATCCGTGCCATCTATGCCGAGAAGGGCATCGACGGCTCGCAGCCGATCATTACCTACTGCCGCATCGGCGAGCGTTCGAGCCACACCTGGTTCGCCCTCTCCCGCATTCTCGGCTACGAGGTGAAGAACTACGACGGTTCGTGGACCGAATACGGCAACTCGGTCGGCGTGCCCATCGACAACCCGTCGGGCACCGTGTGGGGCAAGACCTGATCTCGTCAAACTGATCGACTGCCAGTTCGATCGGCACCAATAATGGCGGGCCCGCGTGGCCCGCCACACTGATTTTCAGAGACCATGACGCTTCCAGCCAGACTATTCGCCGCCGCCATCGTCGCTGCCATCCTCGCGCTCGGCTATGCCGGCCTGCAAGCGATGGGCGTCGAAGGCCGCGCCCTCACCTTCGCCCTCGTCGCCGGCATAGCCTTCGGCGTGGTGCTGCAGCGCAGCCGCTTCTGCTTCTACTGCAACCTGCGCGACCTGGTGGAGAAGCGGCAGGCGATGGGCGTGCTCGCCATCCTCGTCGCGCTTGCGGTTGGCGCCATCGGCTACACCAGCATCTTCGGGGCATGGCTGCCGACCCCGGCGCCCGAGCGGTTGCCGCCGACGGCCCATATCGGCCCGGTGAGCGTCGTGCTCGCAGGCGCGAGCTTCGTCTTCGGGCTGGGCATGGCGATTTCCGGCTCCTGCCTTTCGGCCCATTTCTACCGGCTGGGCGAGGGCTCGGCGGTGTCGCCCTTCGCCATCATCGGCGCGCTGGCCGGGTTCGGCGTCGGTTTCGCTACGTGGAACCCGCTGTTCAACCTTGCGACTTCAAGCGCCGTCGTCGTCTGGCTGCCGCACTATCTCGGCTATACCGGCAGCCTGCTGCTGACCCTGGCACTTCTTGCCGGGCTCGCCGTCCTCGCCCTCTGGTATGGCCGGTCTGGCGCGACCGCGACAGCGCCCATCGCTCCACAGCCGCTGACGCTGGAGGGCGTGGCACGGACCATCTTCATCAACCGCTGGAGCGGCGTTGCCGGCGGCATTCTCGTCGGGCTGATCGGCACGCTCTACTATTTCCGCGTTGCGCCGCTCGGCGTCACCGCCGAACTGGGCAGCGTGGCGCGGACTGCCGGGGTCGCGCTCGACCTGATCCCCGACCGGCTCTACGGCCTCGACGTGCTGCGCGGCTGCGCCACGGTGGTGAAGGACGCCCTGCTCTCCAACAACGGCGTGTTCGTCATGGGCCTTGTCGGCGGCTCGTTCGTTACCGCGCTCATCGCCGGCCAATTCACCCCGCGCATGCCGACCTGGACGGACGTTGCGCGCGGGCTCGGCGGCGG
>ENA-UOVV01000135-UOVV01000135.1-compost-metagenome-genome-assembly--contig:-NODE-135-length-110611-cov-23.643592_pt1 | contig 110611 bp, 107 predicted proteins | sample MGYA00238155_ERZ761577 | MGnify/ENA primary metagenome ERZ761577 (study PRJEB28898, sample SAMN06268775) | compost metagenome | isolation source: Emeryville, CA | place: USA:Emeryville, CA...
CTCGATATCCCTGCCGATCGTTCGTCGCGCTCGCCCGCCCTGCAGGAGACATTGCGACTCTCTCACGGGTAGAAGTCGCGGGGATAAGTTTCTCGAGATTTTCTGTTCCCCGACATGTTGGGGGCGATGAGGGATATGGGGAACTCGGGCGGCAGTTACCCCCACCCTAGCTTTGCTACGTCGCTTCGCTCCTAGCGACGCTACCCTCCCCACAAGGGGGAGGGAGGGGGTGGCACGGGGGAACGTCGCGGGGGAGAAGCTCTTGGAGAGTTTCAGTTTCGCCACGGTGTCATCCCGGCCGGAGAGCCGGGAACCACCTCGTCACCAGTGCGGGTTGCGGGTTGGGTCCCGGGTCAAGTTCGGGATGACTGGTTGGGGGTGGCTGAGGGTGGTGGTGAGCCCGGGCGGTTAAGGCGGAGCGTCTGTTGCTGCCCCTTCCAACCTGGAGGGTCCGTCAGATCGCCAGGTATTCGCGCCGTAGGTCCTCGTTTTCCAGCACATCATTGGCCGAGCCCGAGAAGGCGACTTCGCCGGTGTCGAGGATGACGGCGCGGTCGGCGAGGCGGAGGGCGGCGATGGCGTTCTGCTCGACGATGATGGTGGTGATGCCCAGCGCCTTGATCTCGTTGAGGATTTTTTCGATCTCGTTGACGATGACCGGGGCGAGGCCCTCGTAGGGCTCATCGAGGAGGAGGAGCTTGATGTCGCGGGTCAGCGCCCGGGCGATGGCGAGCATCTGCTGCTCGCCGCCCGAGAGCGTGACGCCCTCCTGCTTGCGGCGCTCGGCGAGGCGGGGGAAGTGGCTGTAGACGCGGTCCAGTTCCCAGCCGCGGCCCGGCGCCACCTGGGCGAGGGTGAGGTTCTCCTCCACCGTGAGGCCGGCGATGATGCGGCGGTCTTCGGGCACAAGCTGGATGCCGGCGCGGGAGGCCTCGTAGGCCTTCATGTTGTGCAGCGCCTTGCCTTCGAGCCAGATTTCGCCGGCCTTGAGGGTGGGGTTGTCGACCCGGGCGATGGTGCGCAGGGTCGAGGTCTTGCCGGCGCCGTTGCGGCCGAGCAGGGCGAGGATCTCGCCGTGGTGCACGTCGAGCGAGACGCCCTGCACGATGTAGCTCTCGCCATAATAGGCGTGGATGTCGCGCACGGCGAAGAAGGGCTGCGTCCGGGAGGCGGCGGCTGCGGCGGGCTCGGCGCGGGCGGGGAGTTCAGCGTCCATCGTGGTCACGCTCATCAGTGGGCCTCCAGCCGGTGCGCGCCGCCGAGGTAGGCTTCCTGCACCCTGGCGTTGCCGCGTACTTCATCGGGGGCTCCCTCGGCGATGATCCGTCCGCCCGAGAGGACGGAAATCCGGTCCGCCAAGGAGAACACTACATGCATGTCGTGTTCAATGATCACCTTGGTCATGCCTCGCGCCTTGATCTTCTTGAGCAGGTCGATCGTGGTGTTGGTGTCGTGCCGGCTCATGCCCGCGGTGGGCTCGTCGAGCAGCAGCAGGCGGGGGTGCTGGATGAGGCACATGGCCAGCTCCATGCGCCGCTTGTCGCCGCGGCTCAACGTTCCGGCATGGGCATGGCGGCGGGCCGACAGGCCGACATCCTCGATGATGGCCTCGGCCTCGTCGCGGATCTCTGCCTCGTTCTCGACCGGCCTCAACATGTTGATGCGGAAGGCGCCATCGCGCTTGGCGAAGGCGGGCGTCATCACGTTCTGCAGCACCGAGAGCTCGGGAAAAATCTCCGGCGTCTGGAAGACTCGGGCGACGCCGAGCTGGTTGATCTCGTGCGGCTTCCTGCCGGTCAGCACGGTGCCATCGAAGACCACGGCGCCGCGGGTGGGCGGGATGCGGCCGATGATGACGTTGAGCAGCGTCGACTTGCCCGCCCCGTTGGGGCCGATGATGGCGTGGGTGGTGCCTTCCTCGACGGCGAAGTCGATGTCGGAGAGGGCGTGCAGGCCGCCGAAATTCTTGCTGACGTCATCGACGTGGAGGACGATGTTGCGGTTGCTTTCGGCCATCGGTCTACTCCGCCGGCTGGGCGCGCACGGCGCCGGGTGAGGCCGGGGTGCTCCTCCGGCCGAAGAGCGAGGCGACGCGGCGCACGCCCTCCATGATGCCGCCGGGCAGGAACACCACGACGAGGACGAAGATCAGGCCGAGGGTCAGGTGCCACCCTTCCCCGACGAACTTGCTGACGATGAGGCTGACCGGATCGGCGATCTCGGCAGGCAGGAACGAGAAGAAGCGGTGAACGATATTCTCGTTGAAGGCCGAGAAGATGTTCTCGAAATACTCGATCAACCAGGCGCCGAGCACCGGCCCGAGCAGAGTGCCGACGCCGCCGAGGATGGTCATCAGTACCACCTCGCCCGAAGCCGTCCACTGCATGCGCTCGGTGCCGGCCAAAGGGTCCGTGATGGCGAGCAGCGCCCCGGCCAAGCCGGCATACATGCCCGAGATGACGAAGGCGGTGAGCGCATAGGGCCGGGTGTTGAAGCCGGTGTAGTTCATCCGCGTCTGGTTGGACTTGATGGCCCTGAGCATCATGCCGAAGGGCGAGGCGAAGATCTTCTGGGCTAGGAAAAAGACGACAAGCAGCACCCCGGCGCAGAAATAGAAGCTGCCGAGGCCGGTGAAAGGCGTGCCGAACAGGCTCGCAGTCGGCAGGCCGGCGCCGCGTGGGGCGAAGGCGAGATCGATGATGCGCGGGTCCTGCAGGGTGAGCTGCAGCGAGGTTTCGCCATTGGTGATCGGGGTGAGCACCGAGTAGGCGAGGTTGTACATCATCTGCGCGAAAGCGAGCGTGAGGATGGAGAAGTAGATGCCCGAGCGGCGCAGGCTCAGATAGCCGATGACCAGCGAGAACAGCCCGGAGACAAGCACGGCGAAAAAGATTGCCGGGATGGCGTCCATGGTCAGAAGCTTGAACGACCAGACCGCCGTGTAGGAGCCGACCCCGAGGAAGGCGGCGTGGCCGAAGCTGAGGTAGCCGGTGAGACCGAACAGGATGTTGAAGCCGATGGCGAAGATGGCCGAGATCACCAGCTTCTGCATCAGGGCCGGATAGGCGGCGCCGAGCGGTTGCAGCCAGATCGGCATGGCGAGCACCACGGCCGAGAAGGCGATGAACAGGATGATGTCACGGCGGGGCATGCGGAGCAGGTCCATGTCAGGCCTCCATCATGCCGCGCCGGCCCATCAGGCCACGCGGGCGCACCAGCAGGATCACCACCGCGATGAGGTAGATGATGATCTGGTCGATGCCGGGGATGATCTGCTTGACCTCGCTCATCGAGGCGAAGCTCTGGACAATGCCGAGCAGGAAGCCCGCGAGGACGGCGCCAGGGAGTGAGCCCATGCCGCCCACCACCACGACGACAAAGCTGAGCACCAGGAAATCCATGCCCTGGTGGTAGTTGGGCGGCAGCAGCGGCGTGTACATGACGCCTGCGAGGCCCGCCACCACGGCGGCGATGCCGAACATGATGGTGAAGCGCCGGTCGATATTGATGCCGAGCAGTCCCACCGTCTCGCGGTCGGCCATACCGGCCCGCACTACCATGCCGAAGGTGGTGAAGCGCAGGAAGGCGAAGACCGCGCCGATGACCCCGATCGAGAACAGGAAGTAGATCAGGCGCCACATCGGATATGTCAGCGCGCCGGGCGCGAGGCCGATCATGGCGCCGACGTCGAAGGCGCCACGGACGGACGACGGAATCGGCTGGCTCCACGGATTTGGGCCGAACACCGCCTTGACGATCTCCTGCAGCACGATGGCGAGGCCGAAGGTGACGAGAATCTGCTCGGCATGTGGGCGCTTGTAGAAATGCTTGATGAGCCCGCGCTCCATGGCGATGCCGATCAGCAGCATCACGGGGACGGCGAGGATGATGGAGAGCGGCACGGAATAGTCCACCAGCACCGCGCCGAAATCGCCGAACCAGGTCTGCGCGAGCGGCGTCTTGATCTCGAGCGGCGCGCCCCAGGGCGAGAGCTGCTCGGGATCGATGACGACCGTTTCGAGCGTGATCAGCTGGCGGAACGTCACGGCGCAGAAGGCGCCCAGCATGAACAGGGCGCCATGGGCGAAGTTGACGACACCCAGCGTGCCGAAGACCAGTGTCAGGCCGAGCGCGATGAGCGCATAGGCACCGCCCTTGTCGAGGCCGTTGAGAAGTTGCGCGAGTATGGCATCCATGTCCGCTGCCCGGATGATATCGAAGGTAACAACCACCCCGGCCGCAGGCGCGACCGGGGCGGCAGGGGGTCAACTCAACAGACGACCGCGGTGTCCGGGCCGAGCTCGCCGCCGAAGATGGAGGGGTCGTAGGTGACCGACTCCTTGGAGGCCACGCCGACGACTTCGAGCAGGTCGAACGGGTTGGCCGGGCTGTCCTTGCCCTTCACCGCGTAGACTTCCTTGAAGCACTGGTGATCTTCGGCGCGGTAGGTCGTCGGGCCGTTGCCGAGGCCGTCGAACTCGAAGCCTTCGAGCGCCTTGATGACCTCCGGCGGGTAGAAGGTCCCAGCCCGCTCCACAGCATCCGCATAGAGCAGCACCTGGGCGTAGGAGGTCTGGGCGATCTGGCTCGGCGGCTGGCCGAACTTGGCACCGAACGATTTGGTGAAGGCCTTCGACGCCTCGTCACCAAGCTGCCAGTCCCAGTTTGCGGTGCCGTAGACGCCCTTGATCGCTTCGCCGGCGCCCTTGGCCATGAGATCCGAAACCAGCGGCAGCACGATCTCGAAGTTCTTGCCGTTGGCCTGCTTGTCGCGCATGCCGAACTGCATGGCCTGGGTGATCGAGTTCACGCCGTCGAAGCCGTAGTGGTTGAGCACGAGCACGTCGGCGCCCGAGTTCAGCACCGGGGTCAGGTACTGGCTGAAGTCGCCGGCGTTCACAGGCGTACGAACCGGCGGCAGGGTCTTCCAGCCCAGGGCTTCGGTGGCGGCGATCATCGACTCTTCCTGGGTCCAGCCCCAGGTGTAGTCGGCGGTCAGGTGGTAGGCGACGCGCTCCTTGCCGTAGGCTTCGCCCAGAATGGGTCCGAGCGCGATGCCGGACTGGTAGGCGTTGAAGAAGTGGCGGAAGCCGTAGCGCTTCTTGTCCTTGCCCGTCGTGTCGTTCGAGTGGGTGAGGCCCGCCATGTAGATGATGCCCTTTTCCTGGCACAGGGCCTGCTCTGCGATGGCGACGCCCGAGGACGAGCAGCCGGTAATCATCACGGCGCCGTCGCGCTCGATCATGCGCCGGGCGGTGTCGCGGCCGGCGTCGGGCTTGGTCTGGTCGTCACCGGTGACATAGGCGACCTTCTTGCCAAGGATGCCGTTGCCCTTGAGCGTCTTGGACGAGAAGGTCGGGATCATGCCGCCGTCGCCGCCACCGTTCAGGTGCTCGACGGCGAGTTCGTAGGCGCGTTGCTGGTCGGCACCCTCGTCGGCATAGGCGCCCGTCAGTGGCATGACGAAGCCGAGAGTGACGGTGTCACCCGTTGGGTTGTTGCAAAACTCCTGGGCGTAGGCGCCCCGGGAGAAGATGAGCGGCGACACACCGGTGGCGACGATGCCGGCGAGCCCACCCTTCAGCAGACCGCGGCGGCTGAAGCCGTGCAGTTTGGTCATTTGGTCCTCCTCAAGCGCGGGGGACCGGTACATTGCCGATTACCTCACCCGCGATTGCGGCACGATGAGGCAGCGGTAAAAGCGCCGCAATATCCTGCTGTAATCATTGGAGAATTTTGTAAATCATTTCTCTTTGAGCTGTGATGTGGTGTAAATTCGTTTACATTGGGGGAGGGCGACATGCGGGCGCCGATCGGTTTGCGCATCAGCTCGAGGCGGCGGGCGCTGAAGATTTCGCAGGCCGAGCTGGCCCGGCGGGCGGGCATTTCTGCAAGCTATCTCAATCTCATAGAGGCGAACCGCCGACAGGTGGGCGGCGCGCTGCTGCTGCGGCTGGCGCACGAACTCGGAGTGGAAATCGGCGAACTGTCGGGCGAGGCCGAACACCGGCTGATCGCCGAGGTGGACGAGGCGCTGGCCGATCCGGTGCTGCAATCGGCGGAGTTCGGCGGGCTCAATGCGCGCGACCTGGTGGCCCAGCAGCCGGCGGCGGCGCTCGCCATCGCGCGGTTGCACCGCGCCTATCTCAGCGCTCAGGCGAATGCCGAGGACTATGCCGACCGCCTGCGCTCGGACCCGCTGCTCGCCGAACTGCTCCACCGCGTGCTGTCGGGAATCACGGCGGTGCGGTCCAGCGCGGAGATTCTGGAGGACGTGGCCGACCTCGAGGAGGCGGAGCGCCGCCGCTTCCTCGGCTCGATTACGCGCGAGACGCGCGGGCTGACCGACGTGGCGCGCAGCCTGATCGGCCAGTTCGAGCAGGAGCGGATGCGGCGCACGCTCTCGCCCATGCGCGAGCTCGACGATCTGATCTTCGAGCGCGACAACTATTTTGCCGGGCTGGAGGATACCGCTGGCGAGCTGCGCGGGGAGATCGAGAAGTCCGGGCCGTTCGGGGAGGCGACGCTGACGGCCGTGCTCGAGCGACGTTTCGGGGTGCGGGTGGTACGCAGCAACGGGCGCGAACTCGATGCGCTCGGCTTTCCGGGCCAGTACCATTTCAACCCCTCGACCCGGGTGATGTGGTTCCAGACCAGCGCCATTGCGGCGACGCGCCAGTTCCAGTTGACGCGGCTCTATGCCGAGCTGGCGGCGGCCGAGGCGATAGAGCGCGAGGTGCAGGCGCCGGAACTGGGCTCGGACGCGGCGCGGCGGCTCGGATACCGGGCGCTGAGCTCGTACCTGGCGGGCGCGATCGTGTTTCCCTATTCGCGTTTCCTCGCCGATGCGGAGGCGGCCCGCTACGACGTGGAGGCGTTGCGGCAAATCTACACGGCGAGCTTCGAGCAGGTGGCGCACCGGCTGGTGACGCTGCGCAAGCCCGGCGAGGCGGGGGTGCCCTTCGGCTTCCTGCGCTCCGATCCGGCAGGACGACTGACCAAGCATTTTCCTCTTCCCGGCCTGCCGCTGCCCAGTGCCGGACATGCCTGCCCGCTCTGGGTGATCTACGGGGCGTTCCGCACGCCCGAGACACTTGTGCGGCAGGTCGTGCAGTTTGCTGACGGGTCGCGCTACCTGTTCATCGCCCAGGCCCATGCGCGGCGGGTGGCGAACTTTGCCGAGCGCGGCGCCATTCATACCTCGGTGATGCTGGCCTGCGACGTGTTGCATGCCGACCGCATCGTCTACTCGACCGGCCTCGACCTCACCGACACGACGGCGGATGTGCCGGTCGGGCCTGCCTGCCGGCTCTGCCCGCGGCGCGACTGTGCCGACCGGCAGGAGGAGGCGCTGATGCCCGGCGGCCAGCCCGCGGCGGTGCGCGCACCATTGGTGCCGCGGCGTTTCGATATTGGCGAAGCCGATTGAGTATGCGTTACTGTTCGCAAGCGCCGATGGGGAGGTCGGCAGGAGGGGAACTTGGGCGTCGACGTACTTATTGCCGAAGATGAGCCGAGCATTCTGGATTCGCTCGACTTCATCCTGCGGCGCGCCGGCTTTTCGATAGAGTCAGTCACCGACGGCGATGCGGCCCTCGCCGCGATCCGGCGGCTGCGGCCGCGCCTCGTCGTGCTTGACGTGATGCTGCCCAAGCGCTCCGGCTTCGAGGTGCTGAAGCAGATCCGAGCCGACGCGGTGACGCGTGACCTGCCGGTGATGATCCTCACCGCCAAGGGGCAGGCGCAGGACAGGCAGATTGCCGAGGAGCTCGGCGCCTCGAGCTTCATCACCAAGCCCTATGCCAATGCCGACGTGGTCGGTACGGTGAAGCGCCTGCTCGACGGGCCCGCGGGATAGCGGCCATGGAGCGCCGGAAGCTCACGAGCGCCGCGCTGGTATTCACGCTCCTCGGGGCGCTGCTGTTCCTGCCGCCCCTCGCCACAGTGTTCCAGATCCGCCGGCTGGTACTGGGCGTGCCGGCCGAGGTGATCTACCTGTTTGCCGTCTGGGTGCTGCTGATCGTGGGGGCATGGTGGCTGTCGAAGCGCCTGCCGCACGAGGGCGAGGACGAGGGCTGATGCTCAGCGCCGACCTCGTTATCGCCACCGGCATCGCCTATGTGGGCCTGCTTTTCCTCATCGCCTACGTTTCGGACCGGCGGGCGCGCAAGACGCGCTCGAGCTTCCTGCGCTCGCCCTTCGTCTACACGCTGGCTATCTCGGTCTATTGCACCAGCTGGACCTTTTACGGCTCGGTGGGCTCAGCGGCGCGCAACGGGCTCGAATATCTGGCCATCTACCTGGGCCCGACCATCGTCTTCATCGGCTGGTGGTTCGTGCTCAGGCGCCTGGTGCTCATAAGCCATAACCAGCGCATCACCTCGATTGCGGACCTGCTGTCCTCGCGCTTCGCCAAGTCGAGCCGGCTTGCCGTGCTGGTGACCGTGATCGCGGTGATCGGCATAGCGCCCTACATCGCGCTGCAGCTCAAGGCGGTGACCTCGTCGATTCAGGCGATTGCGGGGGCGCGCGAGTTCAACGAGGGCACGCTGCGCGGCGTCGACGATGTCGGGCTCGCCTTCGGCGTGGCGGCGGGCATGGCGCTGTTCACGGTGCTGTTCGGCACACGCAATGTCGATGCCAAGGAGCAGCATCACGGCGTCGTCGCCGCCATTGCCTTCGAGGCAGTGGTGAAGCTCGCGGCGCTGCTGGCGGTGGGGCTGTTCGTGATTTTCGCCGGGGGCGGGTTCGAGGCGATCTTCTCGCGCGCCGAGGCGGCCGGGCACGACATCTACTCGGCCGGTACGTTCGATGACCGCTGGGTGGCGATGAACGTGCTCTCGATCGCCGCCATCATCTGCCTGCCGCGGCAGTTCCAGATCACGGTGGTGGAGAATTCCGACGCCAACCACCTGCGCACCGCGGCCTGGGCTTTCCCCGCGTACCTGCTGCTGATGAGCCTGTTCACCCTGCCCATCGCGCTCTACGGGCTCACCACCATGCCGGCGGGGGCGAACCCGGACATGTTCGTGCTCACCCTGCCGCTCGCCGCCGACCAGGAGGGGCTAGCGCTCTTCGCCTTCATCGGCGGGTTCTCGTCAGCGACCTCGATGATCATCGTGGAGTCAATTGCGCTCTCCATCATGGTCTCAAACCACATCGTCATGCCGCTGGTGCTGCGCTTCTCGCAGGGGGAAGGGGTGGGCGACGGGCGGGGCGTCAGCCGGTTGCTGCTCAACTCGCGGCGCTTTTCGATCGCACTCATCCTGACGCTGGGCTTCTCGTATTTCTATCTGACGCGCGACAGCGATGCGCTGGCGCCGATCGGGCTCATCTCGTTCTGCGGCGTGGCGCAGTTCCTGCCGGCGATCATCGCGGCGCTGTTCTGGAAGGATGCGTCGCTGAAGGCGGCGACGGCGGCGGTGGCGGTGGGTTTCGTGGTGTGGGCGTGGTCGAGTTTCCTGCCCTCGTTCGAATCCGCTTCGCCGGTGGTGGCGCAGCTGATGGCCGAAGGGCCGTGGGGCATCCACTGGCTGCGGCCCGAGGCGCTGTTCGGGGTGGAAGGCATCGACCCGCTGGCCAACGCGGTATTCTGGAGCCTGTTCCTCAATACCGGCACGCTGGTGATCGTCTCGCTGTTCACCAGCCAGTCGGCGCTCGAGCGGGTGCAGGCAACCCTGTTTGTCGACCTGTTCCGTCGGCCCGACGCGGTAGGCTCGCTGATCCGCGGCTCGGCGACCGCGGACGACCTGCAATTCGTGGCCCAGCGCGTGCTGGGGACCGAGAAGGCGAACGCGATCTTCGCGAGTGCCGGGGCGGCTGGCAGCGCGCCGACACCGCAGTTCATCGACCGGCTGGAGCGCGAACTCGCCGGATCGATAGGCGCCGCCTCGGCCCATGTGATGCTTTCCAAAGTGGTGTCGGGCGGCACGGTGTCGCTCGAGGAAGTTCTGCAGATGGCCGACGAGACGCAGCAGGCCATCGAGTACTCGCAGGAGCTGGAGCGCACCTCGGCCGAGTTGCGCGATACGGCGCACAAGCTCGAGCAGGCGAACCGGCAGCTGCGCGAACTCGACAGCCAGAAGGACGAGTTCCTCTCGCAGGTGAGCCACGAGGTGCGCACGCCGATGACCTCGATCCGCTCCTTCTCCGAAATCCTGCTCGGCGAGGGGACGCTGGAAGAGGAGGAGCGGCAGAGGTTCATCGCCACAATTCACAAGGAGAGCCTGCGCCTCACCCGTCTGCTCGACGAAATCCTCGACCTCAGCGCGCTGGAACGCGGCGAGCAGGGGTGGAGCAATGTGCCGATCGACGCCGAGGAGGCACTCGACCGGGCGGTGGAAGTGTGCAGCGCACTGGCGCGGCAGCGCGGCCTGGAGCTCGCCGTCGACAAGCGGGCGGCGGGCGCTGTGGTCGAGGCGGATGCGGACCGGCTGAGCCAGGTGCTGATCAACCTCATCTCCAACGCCATCAAGTACAATGACGCGCCCGAGCCACGGGTGGAGGTACGCTCGCGGCGGACGCGCCGCCACTACACGGTCGAGGTGATCGACAACGGCCCGGGGATTGCGCGTGAGGAACGCTCGCTGCTGTTCGAGAAGTTCTGGCGCGGCGCGGTGGGCACCACCATGGCGCCGGGGGCGGGGCTGGGCCTTGCCATCTCGCGGCAGATCATCAGCCACATGAACGGCAAGCTGGAACTGGTGCCGACGCGAGATCGCGGCGCCTGCTTCCGCATCACGCTGCCGCTGCCGGAGGTGGCCCAGGTGGCCGAGTAGCACCAAGGCGCATCGACGCGGCCTCATTTCCATCCTATGTCATGGCACTGACCTTACCGAGTTCCTGATCGACCATGCCCGCTTCATCCATGTCCGGCGACGCGCTTGTGGCGCAGTTGCGCAGCTTCGTCGGTGCCCAGTACGTCATTACGGACCCGCGCGCGAACCGGCGCTGGCGCAAGGGCTATCGCTATGGCGAGGGCAGGGTGCTGGCGGTGGTACGGCCGGGCACGCTGCTGGAGCAATGGCGGGTGTTCAAGGCCTGCGTGGAGGCGGGCCGCATCGTCATCATGCAGGCGGCCAATACCGGGCTCAACGGCGGCTCAACCCCCGCTGGCGACGACTATGACCGCGAGGTGGTGCTGATCAACACGATGCGGATCAACCGCATCGACCTGCTGAAAGGCGGCGAGCAGGTGCTGGCGCTGGCCGGCTCGACGCTGCACGCGCTGGAAAAGCTGATCCGCCCGCTGGGGCGCGAGCCACATTCGGTGATCGGTTCGACCACGATCGGCGCCTCGATCGTGGGCGGGGTGTGCAACAATTCGGGCGGGGCGCTGATCCGGCGCGGACCGGCCTACACGCAGATGGCGCTCTACGGCCGGGTGAACGAGGATGGCAGCGTGTCGCTGGTCAACCATCTCGGCATCGACCTGGGCAACGAGCCCGAGGAAATCCTGTCGCGGCTGGACAGCGGCCGGTACAGCGAAGCGGATGTGTGGCACGACACCGGCAAGCTCGCCTCGGACCCCGACTATTCGACGCTGATCCGGCAGGTCGACGAACCTGGCCCGGCGCGGTTCAACAACGATCCGCGCCTGCTCTACGAGGCGTCGGGCAGCGCGGGGAAGCTCTGCGTGTTCGCCGTCCGGCTCGACACGTTCCCGAGTTCGGGGCCGTCCAAGGTGTTCTATATCGGCTCCAACGACTACATGGAGCTCACCAATATCCGCCGCCACATTCTCAGCTCGTTCGAGACGCTGCCGGTGGCGGGCGAGTATCTCAATCGCGACGCCTACGAGATCGCCGAGCAGTACGGCAAGGACCTCTACCTGCTGATCAAGTATGCCGGCACCGAGCGCATTCCGACGGCGTTCGCGCTCAAGAGCGGGTTCGATGCGATTACCGGGCGGCTGGGGCTGGGGACGAACCTTTCGGACAAGATCCTGCAGGTGATCTGCAAGCTGCTGCCGAACCACCTGCCCAGGCGGATGAACGCATTCCGCGACAAATATGAACACCACCTGCTGCTGCGGGTGGATGGCGGCGGCATCGAGGAGGCGCGGGCCTATCTCGGCTCGATCTTCCCCTCGGCGACGGGCGATTTCTTCGAGGCCGACGAGGAGGAGGCGGCTGCCGCCTACCGCAACCGCTATGCCATCGGCGGCGGCTCGGTGCGCTATCGCGCCGTGCATGCCGACAAGGTGGAGAACATCGTGGCGCTCGACATGGCCATGCCGCGTAACACGCTCGACTGGCGCGAGACGCTGCCCGCGGAGCTGGAGCCCTACGTAGAGCGGCGCATCCGCTGCGGGCACTTCATGTGCCAGGTGTTCCACTACGATTATGTGGTGAAGAAGGGCACGGACTGGCTCGAGATCGAGCACAAGATCATCGAGCATCTCAACGGCCGCGGCATCGAGTTCCCGTCCGAGCACAATGTCGGCCACCTCTATACGGCCAAGCCGGTGCTGGCGGATTTCTACCGCTCGCTCGACCCGACCAACACCATGAACCCCGGCATCGGGCACACGTCGAAGCTCAGGAACTGGGCCTGATCAGGCATTCCGAGCCGATGGGGACAAAGCCGAGGCCGAGGAAGGCGCGCAGCGAGCGGGCATTGCCGGGCGAGACGGCGGCGAAGATCAGTTCGCCCTCGGGCGTGAGGTTCAGGGCTTCGGCGATGAGGGCAGTGCCGTGGCCCTGGTTGTGGGAGGCGGCTTCTACGCTCAGTTCGCGGCGGCCGCCGAGGCCGGCGCCGATGGTGATGAGGCCGCGGTCGTCGCCATAAACCACGACGTCGGAGCGGTACTGGCGCGCGTATTGCACGCGCGGGTGGTCGTCGAGGTCGTGGCGGACGGGGAGGGCTGGGCGTCCCTTGCCGCGAGCGACGAGCATGACGTCGATGACGCCGACGAAACCGGTGGGGCCGGCGAGCCAGCGCAGGAAATCGGGCGCCATGGAGCCGCCGAAGCCATCGGGGCCCTGCGCCAGCACCTCGTCGGCGGGGCGGGCGGTGGCGACGACGGCGTGGCCGGTGAAGGCCACCGAGCACTCCCAGCCACTGGCGAGCGGCGGCAGCACCGTGACGCGGCCATCGACGGGCGGGAAGCGGTTCTCGGCGGCTTCGGTGAGGACGTGGAGGAGCGGGTGTGGCATACGCGATGCTCGTTGGTTCGGTGCCCCTGCTGCGATATAGAGGCCGCCCATGAAAGTCACCCCGCCCAACACCATCGCCGACTTCGTCGCGCTGCGACAGCGCCTTCATGCGGTGCCCGAACTGAGCCGGGAGGAGGCCGAGACCAGTGCGCTGGTGGCGGAGCTGCTCAGCGGCTGGGGCTATGAAGTGGCGACCGGGATCGGCGGGCATGGGGTCGTGGCGACGCTGACCAATGGGGTGGGCGAGCGCAGGATCGGGTTGCGCGCCGACATGGATGCGCTGCCGATCAGCGAGGCGACTAATCTGCCCTATGCAAGCGGCAAGGCGGGTGTGATGCATGCCTGTGGGCACGACGGGCACACTACGATCCTGCTCGCGGCGGCGAAGGAACTGGCGGAAACGCGCAACTTCTCGGGCACCGTGCGACTCATCTTCCAGCCGGCCGAGGAGGTGGGCGGGGCGGTGGAGATGCTGGCCGATGGGCTGTTCGAGCGCTTCCCGGTCGATGCGGTGTTCGGGCTCCACAACTGGCCCGGCATTCCGGCGGGTGAATTCCGCTTCATCGAGGGGCCGGCCATGGCGGCGGTGGACCTGGTGATCATCACGGTGCGTGGCAAGGGCGGGCATGGGGCGAAGCCGCACGAGGCGGTCGATCCGATCGTTGCCGCCTCGGCGCTCGTGATGGCGCTGCAGTCGATCGTGGCGCGCAATGTCGATCCGCTGGAGACGGCGGTGATCACGGTGGGGTCGATCCATGGCGGCACGATGCCGACGGTGATCCCCGACAGCGTGGAGCTGCAGGCGACGGTGCGGACGTTCTCGGCGGCGGTGCGGGACACGATCCGGGCGCGGATCAAGGCGCTGGCCGAGTCCATTGCGGCGAGCCATGGCGCGACGGCAGAGGTCTATCACCCCGAGGGGTTTCCGGCGGTGATCAACGATGTGTACGCGACGGCGTTCGCGCGGCGGGTGGCGGTCGAGGCGTTCGGAGCCGAGCGGGTGGGGGAGCTGAAGCCGCTGCTGGTGAGCGAGGACTTTGCCTTCATGCTCGAGAAGCAGGCGGGGAGTTATCTGTTTGTCGGCAATGGCGACAGCGCCGACCTGCACAGTCCGCGGTATGATTTCAACGACGCGGTGATCGAGCCGGCAGCGCGGTATTGGGTGCGGCTGGTGGAGGAGTATCTGCGAGCCAACGGGTGAGTTGGACGGGCCAGGCTGGTGCCCGTTCCTCAACGCTGTCATCCCTGTCTTGACCCGGAAGCACTTCACCACCTGCGCGGGTTTCGAGTTGGGTCGCGGGGCAGGCCCGGGATGACACGTGGTGGGCGCTGCGCGGTAGCGGCTCGAAGGGCTGCGGGCCGGCCTAAGCCGATGCTTCTAGGCGTCCCGACTCGATGATGCGTTGCAGGAACTTCTGGGTGCGCGGGTTCTGGGGGTGGCGGAAGAGCTGGTGGGGTTCGCCCTGCTCGATGATGCGGCCGCTATCAAGGAAGCAGACGCGGTCGGCGACTTCGCGAGCGAAGCCCATTTCGTGGGTGACGATGACCATGGTCATGCCGCGCTCCTTGAGGTCGCGGATGATCTTGAGCACTTCGCCGATGAGTTCGGGGTCGAGCGCCGCGGTGACCTCGTCGAGGAGAAGAACCTCGGGCTCGGTGGCGAGCGAGCGCACGATGGCGACACGCTGCTGCTGGCCGCCTGACAGCTGCTCCGGATAGGATCGAGCGAACTGGCCGAGGCCGAAGAGTTCGAGCAGCTTCATCGCCGCCGCTTCGGCTTCGGCCTTCGGCCGACCGTGTACCTTGATGGGGGCGAGCGTGATGTTGTCCAGCACGGTCATGTGCGGGAAGAGGTTGTAGGCCTGAAAGACGATGCCAACCTTCTTATAGAGCCCGTTGCGGCCGAAGGACTTGTCGTAGATGTCGACGCCGTCGATCTTGACGCTGCCCTCGTCGAACTCGGTAAGCCCGTTGATGCAGCGCAACAGCGTCGACTTGCCAGAGCCCGAGGCGCCGATGAGGCAGACCACCTCGTGGTCGGAGACCGCAAGGTCGATGGCGTCCAGCACCAGGCGCTCGCCGTAGTACTTGGTGAGCTTTTCGATTTCGACGCGATACATCTAGAGGGCACTCTGAAGGCGGCGCTGGCGGTCCTTGCGCTGCAGGTGATCGGTCAGCCGGGCCAGCGGAATGGTGGCGAGCAGGAAGAGGATCGCAGCGACCACCAGCGAGGAATAGTTGAAGGTGCGGGCGGTGTAGATCTGCGCCTCGCGCACGGCGTCGCGGACGCCCAAGACGGAGAGCAGGGCCACGTCCTTCTGCAACGCGACGACGAGGTTCAGCATGGCTGGCACCACGTTGCGCAGGGCTTGCGGCAGGATGGCGTAGCGCAGCGTCTGCCACTGGGATAGGCCGAGCGCCTTGGCGGCCATGGACTGGCCTTCGTGCACCGCCTCGATGCCGGAGCGATAAACCTCGGTGGCGTAGGCGGAATAGCTGAGGATGAGCGCCACGGCGCCCCAGAACAGGCCCTCCTTGGGCAGGCCGGGGAGGTTGAGCGCCGGAATGCCGAAGCCGAAGAGCAGCACCAGCAACAGAGCCGGCAGGCCGCGGAACAGATCGACATAGAGGATGGCGAAGACGCGCAGCGGCGCGAACCACGGGCCGTTCATGGCGCGGAAGATGGCGAGGATCAGCGCCCAGATGCCGATACAGACGAGGCTGACCAGCCAAAGCTGCAGCGACACGAGGAAGCCGCGCGCGACGCTGGGCGCCGCCTCCAGCATGGCTTCGATAGAGAAGAATTGCAGCTGAATGCGCGGCCATTGCTCGGCCGAGCCGATGAACCAGGCCGCCGCGCCGAAGACGACGACGACACTGACCAAACTAATAAGGACCGGCGTGAGCCGGTCCTTGAGCGCGATCTTCCGGCGCCCCTTGCCGGGCCGTCGTGTCATTCGCTGATCGTGGGGATGGTGGGATCGGCGATCAGGTACTTCTGGGCGAGTTCGTCGATGACGCCCTTTTCCCTGAGCGCGGCGAGCCCTTCGTTGATCCACGGAACGATAGGATTGCCATACTCGAAGAGCAGGCCGAGGCCCTCGTCCTTCGGATCCTTGGGCAGGATTGCGGTGATCTTCGCTTCCGGCACCTGGCAGCAGGTGGCGTAGAGCGCCGTCGGCAGGGCCGCGATGGTGGCGTCGATCTGGCCGCCCTGCAGCGCCTGGAACACGCCGGCCTGGTCGTCGTAGACGGCGGCGTCGGCGATGCCGAGCACGTTGGTGACGTAGTCGAAGTCGGTGGTGCCGACGGCGACGCCCCAGCGGGCGGCCTTGAGATCGGCGAAGGTCTTGGCTTCGGCCACGGCGGCGGTGGGCAGGGCGATCACGGCCTTGTCCGACTGGTAGTAGACATCGGAGAAGGTCGCGACCTTGGAGCGCTCCGGCGTCACCGAGATCTGCTGGATCGAGAAGTCATAGGGCTTGGGACCGGGCGCGATGGCGCCGTCAAAGCTCACGTCGACCCAGACGACATCTTCCTTTGCGAAGCCCAGTTCGGCGGCAAGCGCATAGACCAGGGCAGCCTCGAAGCCTTCACCGCCCTCCGGGTTGTTGTCGAGTACCCATGGTGGATAGCTCGGCTCGGAGGTGGAGACGGTCAGCTTGCCCGGCGTGAACAGCCGCGGATCGTTGGGGGGCTTTTCCTGCGCGAACGCAGGCATGACCATCGCGACCGCGGCGAGAAGCGCGACCACGAAGACATTGTGCTGGTTAGCCATTCATCACTCTCATCGTTCCCGCCCGGCGGTAGCGAAAGCGCCCATAACCGAGCCCCGCGGGGGAATTTATCGACAATCGCCGGCAACGCCAGCCACAGAATTGCAAAAAAGCACCGGCGATGGAACGTTCATTGTCGGAGGCAGCGGGGCCGCTAATGCCGCCCGCCCGTCCCGACGCCACGCGTTTCGAGCGCCGCCTTGGCGACAATGGTCAGGAGCGCAATGAAGGCGAGGGTGGAGGCGGCGGCGAAGGAGCCGGCGACGTTGAAATCGTTGAACAGCAGGGAGATTTGCAGGGGCAGGGTGTTGGTCTGGCCGCGGATGGCGCCCGACACCACCGAAACGGCACCGAATTCACCCATGACGCGGGCATTGCAGAGCACCGCGCCATAGAACAGCGCCCAGCGGATATTGGGCAGCGTGACGTACCAGAACATCTGCCAGCCATTGGCGCCGAGCGACAAGGCGGCTTCCTCGTCGTCGCCGCCCTGCTGCTGCATGAGCGGGATGAGTTCGCGCGCGACGAAAGGCGCCGTGACGAAGAGGCTGACGAGGAAGATGGCCGTGACGGTAAACATCAGGCGGATGCCCGATGCTTCGAGGAGCGGACCGAGCAGGCCCTGACTGCCATAGAGGAACAGGTAGCAGACGCCGGCGACGATGGGGCTGATCGAGAAGGGCAGCTCGGTGATGGTGATGAGGAGGTTGCGGCCGGGGAAGCGGAAGCGCGTCACCAGCCAGGCAACGCAGACGCCGAAGGCGATGTTGATCGGCACCACCACGATCGACGCGAGCACGGTGAGGAACACCGCGTGGAGGGTGTCGGGCGCGAGGATATTGGCCAGATAGGCGCCGATGCCGGCCCTGAGCGCATAGGTGAAGATCAGCGCCACCGGCACGACGATGATGAAGAATGTCAGTACCAGCGTCAGGCCGATCAACAGGATTTCGGTGCCGGTGCGCGCCGGCCTGGGCGTGGCGTCCGACATCAGCGTGACTTGTCCATGTAGCGCAGCTGCCAGCTCTGCAGCAGGTTGGTGACCAGCAGGGTGAGGAAGGCGACGAGCAGCAGCACGGTGGCAAGCGCCGCGGCGCCCTCATAGGAGAACTCATCAAGCCGGATGTAGATGAGCAACGAGACCACCTCGGTGAGGCCAGGCAGGTTGCCGGCGATGAAGACCACTCCGCCGAACTCGCCGATCGAGCGGGCGAAGCTCAGCACGCAGCCGGCGATGAAGGCGGGCAGGATCACCGGCCAGATGACGCGCGCAAAGATCTGCCAGCGCGTGGCGCCGAGGGTGCGCGCCGCCTCCTCGATGTCGGGCTGGATGTCCTCGAGCACCGGCTGGACGGTGCGCACCACGAAGGGGATCGAAGTGAAGATCATCGCGATGACGATGCCGGCCTGGGTGTAGTTGACGGTGATGCCGAGGGGGATCAGCACCTGGCCGTACCAGCCGTTCTCGGAGAAGAGGGTCACCAGCGTCAGGCCGGCGACGGCGGTGGGGAGGGCGAAGGGCAGGTCCACCAGCGCCTCGAGTACGCGCTTGCCGGGGAAGTGGTAGCGCACCAGCACCCAGGCAAGCAGCACGCCGAACAGGCCATTGAACACGGTGGCGATGAGGGCCGACGAGAAGGTGATGCTGTAGGCCGCCATCGAGCGGCGCGAGCTGACGATGCGCCACAGGTCGTCCCAGCCGAGGCTGGCGGTCTTCAGCAGCATCGCCGCGATGGGCAGCACGACGATGATGGTGAGATAAAGCATGCTGACGCCGAGCGTCAGCCCGAAGCCGGGCAGCAGATGCCTTGATTTACGCGCAGTCGCGCTCATTCGTCCCCGCAAACGACGAAGCGGCGTGGCAGGGCGCCACGCCGCGATTGGTCAGTGCCGGAAAACCGCTTACTGGTTGACGAACACCTTGTCGAGCAGGCCGCCCTCGGCGAAGTGCTCCTTGGAGACCTTCTCCCAGCCGCCAAAGGCGTCCTCGACGGTGACGAGCTTCACTTCGGGGAACTCGGCAGCGTGGGCAGCGGCGACGGTGGGGTCGTTCACGCGGTTGAAGTTCGAGGCGAGGATCTCCTGGCCTTCGGGCGTGTAGAGGAAGTCGAGATAGGCCTTGGCGACCTCCTGGCTGCCGCGGGCATCGGCGACCTTATCCACCACGGCGACCGGAAACTCCGAGAACAGGCTGATGGAGGGGACGACCGACTCGTACTTGTCGGCGCCGAGCTGTGCCTTGACTGACAGCACCTCGGCTTCGAAGGTCACCAGCACGTCGCCCTGCTGCCGCTCGGTGAAGGCGGTGGTGGCGCCGCGACCGCCGGTCTCGAACACCGGCACGTTGTCAAACAGCTTGGTGAGGAAGGCCTCGATCTGGGCCTCGTCGCCGTTGAAGGCCTCGGTGGCGTAGGCGCGAGCGGCGAGATAGGTGTAGCGGCCGTTGCCGGAAGTCTTGGGGTTGGGGAAGATCACCTTGACGTCGTCACGGACGAGGTCGGACCAGTCCTTGATGCCCTTGGGGTTGCCGGCGCGGACCAGGAAGGCAGGCAGCGAGTAGTAGGGCGAGGCGTTGTTGGGGAACTCCTCTTTCCAGTTGGCCGACACGTAGCCTTCGGCCACCAGCTTGTTGATGTCGGTGACCTGGTTGAAGGTCACGACGTCGGCCTGCAGGCCTTCGAGGATGGCGCGGACCTGGGCCGAGGAGCCGGCATGCGACTGGTTGATGGTAATGCCGGCCTGCGGCGCATAGGCGGCATTGACGGCGGCGAAGAGCTCGCGCCCGATGTCGTAGGAAACATTGAGGATTTCGGTCGGCTGCGCCCATGCCGGCGAGGCACCGAGCGAGACAGTGAGCGCTGCTGCGGCGAGGAACTTCTTCATTGGCGGCCCCCTTGGCTGTTTCAGGTGAAGTGGGCGCTTCATCTACTGACAGCAGCGGGGCACTCAAGCCCAGACTTGGCCTGCCGGATGACAATTTCCCTCGTCGCATCCTGCGTGTAACGCCATCTCCAAAAACTGCCGCCTGACAGAAAATTGTAGAGGCCAAGGGCCGCCAATGGCTGCGCGACGAGCGGCCGGTAGCGGTGCTGTTGAAGCTGATGAAGCGGCAGGCCGTCATGTTGAGCTGGCCGCGCGACGGCAGCGGGCAAGCCGGGGGCCTTTTCCTGCCCCCGGTTCCGGTGAACTAGAACCGGAAGTTCAGGCCGACCCGGAGGATCTCGGCGGTGCCGCCGCCATTGGCCGTGACGGTGGACGGGCTGCCGAGGATGGTGCCATCGAGCTCGTATTCGGCCTCGCCCAGATCGACATGGGTGAAGTCCAGCGAGGCAAAGACGTTGTCCGACAGCGCATGGGCAATGCCCACGGTCGCCAGCCAGCCGGCCTGCTGTTGCTGGGCGGAGAGCTCCACATCCTCGGAGATGCCTGTGACATCGACGGAGATCCCACCGAATGCCACGCCGGCACCGGCATAGATCATCGTCTTGTCGAAGGCGTAGCCGGCAGTACCGAGCACCCCGGCCAGCCAGTCCACCTTGGTGTAGACTTCGGCGATATCGTCATCGCCCAGTTAGCCGACATATCCCCCCTCCAGCCTGGGGGCCAACACGAGGCCCTGGATGCCGAGCACCAGGTTGTCCTGCTGATGGTGGTAGCCGATACGGGCGCCGAGGGCGGTGCCGTCCATATCGAACTCACCATTGAAGGTGTCGATGTACTCCTCGTAGAGCGGGTTGCCGGTGGCGTCGGTGACGGCGTAGCTGGCACCGATGCCGGCAGCTTCCACGCCCGCGAAGACACCCGTCCAGTCGTAGGATTCGGGCGGATTGTATTGGACGGCCAGGTCGGCCGCGCTGGCGACCCCTGCGGACAGCACGAGCGCTGCAAATGCAGCAAAGTTTCGAAGGCGGGTCCTCCCAATGGTAGTCAAGTGTCTCTCCTGTAACGGTCAAGCTCCTCCCCCATGCCAAAGCTATGAGCGCTGAGTGACGGCAACTATCACCACTTCGTTGTATTCTTCGCGTCGTGGACATTTTACCGGCCGTCTACTGCGGCGCATGCAGATCAGGTGTGACGGTATTGTGCATGCGTATTTGTGCGTGCGTCGGGTGGTGCCGAGCGGTTTCCGTTGGGCGGACGTGGGAGTGTGGCTTAAGGTCCACCCGAAACTCGCTTGCGCCGGCGACGCAGTTGAGTTAGACGCGGCCTCAGGACATCTCGCCCTAACGCGAGACGCATAGGCCTGGGAGGGCCGCTTGATATGGCTGAAATGCCCCTGACCGCGCCGGCGGTGAAGCCGGCTAATCCGAATTTTTCGTCGGGCCCCTGTGCCAAGCGTCCTGGTTGGACGGTGGACGTGCTCGCCAACGCGCTCGTTGGCCGCTCGCACCGCGCCAAGCCGGCCAAGGCGCGCATCGAGAAGGCGATCACGCTGACCCGTGAGCTGCTCGAGGTCCCCGACGACTACCTGATCGGCATCGTGCCCGCCTCCGATACCGGCGCCGTGGAGATGGCGCTGTGGGGCATGCTCGGCGCCCGTGGCGTGGACATGCTGGCCTGGGAATCGTTCGGCGAGGGCTGGGTCACCGACGTGACCAAGCAGCTCAAGCTCGAGAACGTGCGCATCCTCAAGGCGCCCTATGGCGAGCTGCCGAACCTTGCCGAGGTGAACTTCGACAACGACGTGGTGTTCACCTGGAACGGCACCACCTCGGGCGTGCGCGTGCCGAACGCCGACTGGATTCCGGCCGACCGCAAGGGCCTCACCATCTGTGATGCGACCTCGGCCGCCTTCGCGCAGAACCTCGATTTCGCCAAGCTCGATGTGGTGACCTTCTCGTGGCAGAAGGCGCTGGGTGGCGAAGCCGCGCACGGCATCCTGATCCTCTCGCCCCGCGCGGTGGAACGGCTCGAGACGTTCAAGCCCGACCGTCCGCTGCCCAAGATCTTCCGCCTCACCAAGGGCGGCAAGCTGATGCGCGACGTGTTCGAGGGCGCCACCATCAACACCGTGTCGATGCTGTGCATCGAGGACGCGGTGGACGCGATGGAGTGGGGCAAGTCGATCGGCGGCCTCAAGGCCATGCAGGCCCGCGCCGACGCCAACTTCAAGGTGCTGGCCGACTGGGTCGCCAAGTCCGATTGGGCGGCGTTCCTTGCCAAGAATGAGGCCGAGCGCTCGAACACGTCGGTGTGCCTTGTGATCAAGGACCCGGCGATCACCGCGCTGTCCGACGAGGCGCAGGCGGCCTTTGCCAAGGCGATCGTCTCACGGCTCGACAAGGCCGGCGTCGCTTACGACATCGGCGGCTATCGCGATGCCCCGACGGGCCTGCGCATCTGGACCGGTTCGACCGTCGAGACGGCCAACCTCGAAGCGCTGGTGCCGTGGCTCGACTACGCCTTCGCCGTTGAGAAGGCTGCGCTGGCCCAGGCTGCCGCCTGATCAAACGCTGCAGGCCGCCCCGGGTGGGGCGGCTACTTTCCCCCATTCATGCGATCCGCGGGCCAATCCCGGAGCCGCAAGCCATTTGAGGAGGGCGCAATGCCCAAGGTTCTCGTTTCGGACAAGCTGTCGAAGACCGCCGTCCAGATCTTCAAGGACAACAATATCGAGGTCGACTACCTGCCGGATCTCGGCAAGGACAAGGAGAAGCTGCTCGAGGTGATCGGGCAGTATGACGGCCTCGCCATCCGCTCGGCGACCAAGGTCACCGAGAAGATCATCAACGCCGCCAACAACCTGAAGGTGATCGGCCGCGCCGGCATCGGCGTCGACAATGTCGACATTCCGGCGGCGACCAAGAAGGGCATCATCGTGATGAACACGCCCTTCGGGAACTCGATCACCACGGCCGAGCACGCCATCGCCATGATGTTCGCGCTGGCCCGCCAGCTGCCCGAGGCCGACAAGTCGACCAAGGCTTCGAAGTGGGAGAAGAACCGCTTCATGGGCGTCGAGGTCACCAACAAGGTGCTGGGCCTGATTGGCGCGGGTAATATCGGCTCGATCGTCGCCGACCGGGCGCAGGGCCTCAAGATGAAGGTCATCGCCTACGACCCGTTCCTGACGCCCGAGCGCGCCCAGGCCATCGGTGTGGAGAAGGTGGAACTCGACGACCTGTTCAAGCGCGCCGACTTCATCACGCTCCACACGCCGCTGATCGATGCTACCCGCAACATCATCAATGCCGAAGCCATCGCCAAGATGAAGGACGGCGCGCGGCTCATCAACTGCGCCCGCGGCGGGCTGGTGGACGAGGCGGCGCTCTACCAAGCGCTGAAGTCGGGCAAGCTCGCTGGTGCTGCCTTCGACGTGTTCGTCGAGGAGCCGGCAATCAACAACCCCCTGTTCGAGCTCGACAACTTCATCGCGACGCCGCATCTGGGCGCTTCGACGACCGAGGCGCAGGAGAACGTGGCGCTGCAGGTGGCCGAGCAAATCTCGGCCTATCTCAACACCGGCGAAATCACCAATGCGCTGAACTTCCCGTCGATCTCGGCCGAGGAAGCGCCGCGCCTCACTCCGTGGGTGAAGCTCAGCGAAATGCTGGGCTCGTTTGCCGGCCAGCTGACTGACGACCCGATCACCGGCATCAAGCTCGAATACGAGGGCAACGTCGCCGCGCTCAACGTGAAGCCGATGACGGCTGCGGCGGTGAACGGCGTGCTGAAGCCGCAGATGCCGACCGTCAACATGGTCTCGGCTCCGCAGATCGCCAAGGATCGCGGCATCAATGTCGAGGTCACCACCCGCGACCAGCAGGGCGCCTATGAAGGCTATATCCGGCTGACGGTGACGACCGACAAAATGGAGCGCGCCGTGGCCGGCACCATCTTCGCCAACGGCAAGCAGCGCATCATCCAGGTGAAGGGCATCAACATGGAAGCCGAACTCACCCCCTCGATGCTCTACGTCACCAACGAGGACAAGCCGGGTCATATCGGCCGCCTCGGCACGCTGCTCGGCAACCTCGGCATCAACATCGCCAACTTCAACCTCGGCCGCGCCGAGGTGGGAGGCGACGCCATTGCGCTGCTGTCGATCGACGGCACGGTGGACGAGAAGCAGTTGCAGGAGATCGCAGCACTGCCCGGCGTGAAGCAGGCAAAGGCGCTGGCGTTCTGAGCGACGGCATATCGAGATTGAGAGGCCGGGCCTGGTGCCCGGCCTTTTTCGTTTCAGCCCGGCTGGGTGCTGGTTTGGACGCGCCGGGCGCTCCACTCGGCCAGGACGATGCCGGCGGCGACTAGCACGCCGGCGACGAGGTGGAAGCCTTCGAGCGCTTCGCCAAGCACGATCACCGAGCCGACGGTGCCGAAGAGCGGGATGAGGTTGACGAACAGGCTGGCGCGGTTTGACCCGATCAGCTCGACGCCGCGTACATAGAACATCTGCGAGAGGATCGAGGGGAAGATGATCGTGTAGGCGACGATCAGCCAGCCCTCGAGATCGATCGAGGGGAGGCCGGCAATGAAGGCCGCAGGGCCGGGGCCGACGCTCGCCTCATAGGCGATGGCGGCGATGATGGCGCCGACGAAGGTTGAGACCATGAAGCTCAGCCAGTTGGTCTGCGGCCGCCAGCGCAGCGCGATGGAGTAGGCGGCGTAGACGAAGCAGGCGAGGATGATGAGCGCGTCGCCCAGGTTGACGTCGAGCTTGAGGATGCGGCCAAGATCGCCATGGGTGGCGATGAGTGCGACGCCGAAAATGGTGATGGCGACGCCAACGAGCTGCATCGGCTTCACCGTGAGGCGGAAGAGTGCGAAGTTCAGCGCGATGACGAAGATGTTGACCGCCACCTGCTCGAGCGAGGCGTTGACGCCCGAGGTGAAGTAGGCGGCGAGGTACATCAGCATGTTGAAGCTGGTGAAGCCGACGGCGCCGTAGAGCAGGTAGAGCCACCACTTGGCGCGGATCACCGGCCAGTCGCGCCTGAGCGGCCGCAGGGCGAAGGGCAGCACGAGGATGAGCGCACCGACCCAGCGCAGGATGGTGAGCGAGTAGGCGTCGATGTGCCCGACGGCCATCTTGCCCGCGACGGTATTGCCACCCCAGAACAAGTTGCAGATCACGAGGATAAGGTATGGGCGGCTCATCAGCGCGTCGAAAGCGCGGGTGAGCGGCGAAACGGTGCTGGAGGTCATCGGGCCGACATGTATTTTGCGGAGCCAGGGGGCGGCTCCGCGTGGGGTTATCGGCTGTTTCGGCGGCAGATGCCAGCCCCGACGGCGTCGCGGTGGCCATGCGGCCCGCGCATCGGATGGTGGCCGGGGTGCGGGTGGGGGCTTCCGCGTAACGGAAAAGGTGGACCCGGCGTCGCATAGACCTTTGCGCATTTGTCATTGGCGCGGGACTGGCGTATGGGACATCCGCAATTGCCGGTGCTTCGCGCCGGCGTTGCCCTTCTTTGCAATCGAGCGCACGCGGCGGGGCCGGCGCTCCCGGATGGGGCTTTACGCGTAAATGGCAAATGTGATCGTCGTCGGCAGCCAGTGGGGTGACGAAGGCAAGGGCAAGATCGTCGACTGGCTCAGCGAGCGCGCCGACGTGGTGGTCCGCTACCAGGGCGGCCACAATGCCGGCCATACGCTGGTGATCGACGGGACGAGCTACAAGCTGGCGCTGCTGCCCTCGGGCGTAGTGCGCGGCAAGCTCAGCGTGATCGGCAATGGCGTGGTGGTCGATCCGCACCATTTCGTCGCCGAGGTCGAGAAGCTGGCGGGGCAGGGGGTGAAGGTGACCCCCGACGTGCTCAAGATCGCCGACAACGCGCCGCTCATCCTGTCGCTCCACCGCGAGCTCGATGCGGTGCGGGAGAACGCCAATACGGGTCTCAAGATCGGCACCACCAAGCGCGGCATCGGCCCAGCCTATGAGGACAAGGTGGGCCGCCGCGCCATCCGCGTATGCGACCTCGCCGAGCCCGATACGCTGATGCCGAAGATCGAGCGGCTCCTGACCCACCACAACGCGCTCCGGCGCGGTATGGGCATGGCCGAGCTCAGCGCACAGGCGCTCTACGACGAGCTGACCTCGGTGGCTGACAAGATACTGCCCTTCGTCGACCGGGTGTGGGACCTGCTCGATGCGCACCGCAAGGGCGGCTCGCGCATTCTGTTCGAGGGGGCGCAGGGCGCGCTGCTCGACAATGACCACGGCACGTACCCGTTTGTTACTTCTTCGAATACTGTTGCCGGGCAGGCGGCAGCCGGTTCCGGGCTGGGTCCGACGGCGATCGGCTATACGCTCGGAATCACAAAGGCTTATACGACGCGGGTGGGCGAGGGGCCGTTCCCCTGCGAACTCTTCGACGAGATCGGCCAGCACCTGTCGACGGTGGGCCGCGAAGTGGGCGTGAACACCGGCCGGCCGCGGCGTTGCGGGTGGTTCGACTCGGTTCTGGTGCGCCAGACAGTGAAAACGTCGGGGATAAACGGCATTGCCCTGACGAAACTGGATGTTCTGGACGGCCTCAAAGAGATCAAAGTTTGCGTCGGGTATGAACTCGACGGTCAAAAAATTGACTACTTGCCTGCCTCAATGGGAGCACAAGCCGCTGTTAAACCGATCTATGAGACCCTCGAGGGTTGGTCGGAGACAACGGCTGGGGCGAGAAGCTGGTCCGAACTTCCGGCGCAGGCGGTGAAGTACGTCAGGTACATCGAAGAGCTGATCGGGGCCCCGGTTGCGATGTTGTCTACCAGCCCCGAGCGCCTGGATACCATCCTGGTGCAGGACCCGTTTCAAGACTGAGTTTTTTTGCTAAAAAGGCTCCAAATCACGGATATCGTGTAACGAATGGCGGACTACAAAGAGCTGTTACGTAGGGCGGTCGAAGCTCTGCCCGAGAACAACGGCGCCGCGCGTCGCGCGGTATACGAGAAGGCGCGTGCGGCCCTTGTGGGACAGCTGCGCGCCATCAATCCGCCTCTCGCTGCCCGCGACATCACTGCGCACCGTCTGCAACTCGAAGACTGCATCCGCCAGGTCGAGCAGGAAGCGAGCGAGGCCGTGATCGCCGGGCTGGGTTCGTCCAAGGAAGAGGCCCCGCCGCCACCGCCGGTCTATTTCGAGCCGCCGGCCAAGAAGACGCCGGCTTCGGTGGCGCGTCCGGTCGCCAAACCCGTGGCAGGCCCGGTCAAGGAGCCGCCCAAGCCGCTGCCGCCGGGCGGCAGCATCGAAGAGATAATCGCCGCGGCCAATGCCGAGCAGGCCGAACCGCCTCCGGCGGAGACCAAGCGCTCGGTGGTGCGGCCCGAAGGCAAGCCCTTGGGCAAGCCGGTGCCCAAGCTGGTGCCGAACACGCCGTCGCGACCGCAGATCGTCGCGCCGACGGCCCGCGCGGCCGTGCCGCAGCAGCCGGTGTTCGAGGAGCCGGAGGAGGACGAGGAGCTGCCCGTGCCGCCGCCGCGCGCCAACGGCAAGGCTGGCCGTCCGCTGCCCTCCATCGTGGCGCGGGCCGAGGCTGCCAAGAGCCGGACCAGTTCGACTGCCTTCGGGGCGCCGATCGGTGGGGCAGTGCGCGGTCCGGAACTGACGCCGCGCCGTGAGATTGCCGCGCCGCGGCTCGAGCCGGCCACGCGTAGCGGCCAAGTCGCCGCTGCACGCCAGATAGCGGCGGAACCGGTGGCGCTGTTCGATGAACCCGTGCCGGCCGCGATGTCGGCGGTGCGCGAGGTGGAGGTCGAACAGCAGGAAATCGACCCGCAGGATTCGATCGACCGGGCCATCGCGACGCTCGACCGCGAAGCGCGCGGCGAGGTGGACGATGAGCCGCAGATCAACGGCGTGCTGCACGAGCTGCCCGACGCCGACGAAGAGGCGGACGAGCCGCCCGCCAAGAACGGCTTTGCCAATGGCGCGCTGCGCGCCGATGGCCCCGCCGTGCCCTTCAACACTCGCAAGAACGGCAAGCCGGTGAAGCCGTCGGCCTTTGCCAAGAACGCGCGGCAGAGCAAGCGGCGCGAGGCCGAACCTGCCTTCCCCAAGGCGCGCGACGAAGGCGACCGCGGCGGCATGGGGGCCGTGACGGTGTTCCTCATCGTGTTCCTGGTGCTGCTGTTGGGCGCCGGGGGCGCCGGCTTCTGGGCCTGGCGCGAGGGCTTCATCAACCTCGACCAGATGTTCGGCCGCGCCACGACCACCACCGAGCAGGCCGCGGTGACGCCGGCCGCCCCGGCGGAGACCAAGGTGGCCGAGCCCATTGTCGGCCCGGACAACACCAAGACGCCGGATGTGCCCGATTCCAACAAGGTGCTGACACCGGACGACGATGAAGCGCGCTTGCCGGCCGAGGCTGCCGTGGAAGAGGCCAAGCCGCTGCAGCTTGCCCCCACGCCGGAGGAACCGCGCCTGACGACCACGCCGACCGCCGACGATGCGGCGCGCGAAGTTGCGGCGATCGATCCGGCGACGACGCTGGGCGGCCAGTCGCTGCTGCTCGAGGCATCCGACAGCGGCAAGACCGGCGCGGTGCCGTTCTCCGGCTCGATCGAATGGACCAAGGGTACCGACGAGATGGGCCTGCCGACGCTGATCGGCAAGGCGTCGATCCCGGCACGCAACCTGGCGGTGGACCTGCTGATCCGCAAGAACTCGGACCCCAGCCTGCCGGCCAGCCACCTGATGGAAGTGAACTTCAAGGTGAGCGACAGCTTCATCGGCGGCTCGATTGCCGGGCTGCCGGGCGTGCTGCTGAAGAACGAGGAACTCGTGCAGGGCACGCCGCTGGTGGGCGCTTCGGCCCGCGTGGTGGGCAACTCGTTCCTGTTCGCGCTGTCGGCCTCGCCCGAGGACGTCACGGCCAACAGCAACCTGCTGACCTCGCGCAAGTACATGGACCTGGCGCTGATCTATGCCACCGGCAAGCGGGCCATCATCACGCTTGAGAAGGACCCGGCGGCGGTGGCGCTGTTCAACGAGGTGCTGGCCGCATGGGGCCAGTCCAAGGCTGCCGACGCTCAGTAAGACGACCGCAATCCAATAGCTTGAAGGCCCCGGGCCCGCGCTCGGGGCCTTTGGTTTTCAAGCGAGCGCGAGGCGGCCATCCTCGAGCCGGTAGCGGCGGGCGGCAAGCGCTTCGATGTCGTCGGCGTGATGGCTCACCAGCATGGTGATCCAGCGGTGGCGCTCGGTGAGATCGCGGACCAGTTCGCGCACGGTGGCGCGGGTGCTGTCATCAAGGGCGGAGAAGGGTTCGTCGAGCAGCAGCACGGGCTTGTTGCGCAGCAGGGTGCGAGCGAGGGCGACGCGCTGCTTCTCGCCGCCCGAGAGGGTTGAGGCACGTTGGGCCTCGATGCCGGGGAGGCCGACCTCGGCCAGGGCAGCGGCGATGCGGCGGCTTGTTTCGTCGCGCGGTGTGCCGCGGGGGAGGCCGAGCGCGAGGTTGTGCCCGGCGCTCAGGTGCTCGAACAGGGTCTCGGACTGAAAAAGGATGGAGACCGGCCGTGCCTCGGGCGGCAGCAGGATGAGATCGGTGCCATCAAGGGTAAGGGTGCCGCCCGAGGGTGCGAGGAAGCCAGCGATGAGGTCGAGCAGCGTCGATTTGCCTGAGCCCGACTGACCGCTTACCGCGGTGATCTCGCCGGGGGCGGCGGCGAAGGTGAGCTCGTAGCGCTGCGCGGCACCGGGGTGGCTGAAGGTCAGCCGGTCAGCTTCGAGCATCGGTCAGTCTCGCAAACAGTTTGGGCAGCAGCACGAAGGCGGCGATGGTGAGGAGCAGCATCAGCGCGGCAATGGTGGCCGCGTCGTTGGTGCGATAGGCGCCGAGCGCCCGGTACATGGCGAGCGGCAGGGTGGTGAAGTCCTCGGTGCCGAAGAGGGCGATGACGCCGAGGTCGCCGAGCGAGAAGCAGAAGCTCAGTGCCACGACGACACCGGCATCACGGCCGATGAGCGGCCACTCAACCTCGCGAAACTGGCTCCAGCTGTCGAGACCGAGCGAGCGGATGAGGCGGCCGCGGCTGGTGGCGATGGCCTCGAGGGGCGGGGCGAGCGTCGCCAGCGCGAAGGGCAGGGCAAGCAGCGCGTTGGCGATGAGGACGACGATGGGCGCGGCCATTTCAGGCAGGATGCCCATGTCGCGGACGGTGAGGAACGCACCGAGCGACAGCACCACCGCCGGGACTGCGAGATAGGTGTAGGCGGGGGCGCCGATGAGGGTGCGGGCCGTGCGCGAAGCTGTGGCGGCGCGGGCCATGCCGATGACCAGCGCCAAGAGCAGGGTCAGGGTCGCCGAGCCGGCGCCGATGGCGAGGCTGGTGGCGACGGCGCGCCAGAAGCTCGGCCGCACGGCGAGGTCGATGAGGCTGGGGCCGATGCCATCGAGCAGGATGGCGAGGAGTGGCAGGGCAAAACCGGCAAGGCCGATGGCAAGGATCAGCCACTGGAGAGCCCGGACCGGCCCGCTGTCGCGCCAGCGCGGCGGCCGCGAGCGGGCGGTGGCAGCCGAAACCGGGGCGAAGGCGGCGGTGGCAAGGATGATGGCCGAGCAGATGGCGATCTGCACGAGGGCGAGCTGCACGGCGCCCGCGAGGTCGAAATCGAGGCGGACGGCGGCGAAGATCGCGACTTCGAGCGTCTGGTTGGCGGGGCCGCCGCCCAGCAGTAGCACGACGGGGAAGCTGGTGAAGGCGAGGAGGAAGATGATCGAGGCGAGGCCGGGCAGGGTGGGACCGAGCATTGGCCAGTCAATGATCGTAAAGCGCCGGAACGCGGAGAGGCCGAGGCTCTGGCCCATCTTCAGCCGCGCCTCGGGGATGGCGTCGAGCCGCGCCAGAAGAATGCGGGCGGCGAAGCTGGCATCGAGAATGACATGGGCGGCGACGATGCCGCCGAGGCCGAAAAGGGGTACTTCGAGCGGCTGGCCAGCGAGCCAGAGCGAGGCTTCGTTGACCCAGCCTGAGCGCCCCCACACGGCGAGGAGGCCGAAGGCGATGATGAGGCCGGGCGTGACGATGGCCGAGGCGAAGAGGCCGACGATAAAGTCGCGGCCGGGAAAACGCAGCCGGTTCAGCGCCCAGGCGAGGGCGATGCCGACGATGAGCGACAGGACGGTCGAGAGCGCGGCCTGCGTCGTCGTCATCACGATGAGGCGCCAGATATCGACCCGCGATTCCGCCGCGCCGGTGGCGGAGCGGAGGATGGAAGCGAGGACAATGGCGACCAGCGCGGCAATGGCGAGGGCGAGGGTCGCCCCGGCGACGAGCCGTAGTGGCCGCCGGGGCAGGCTGGGGTTCATTCCGGGCGCGCCTACTGCAGGGCTTCGAGCGCTTCGTCCACCCAGCCCTTCAGGCTGGAGGTGACGGTGGCGTCGTCGACGGCCAGCACCTTCGTGGGCGGGGTGCCGAAACTGGCGGGCAGGGCGTCGCCGATATCGAGGACGGGGTACATCCAGTTGGTAGTGGGGATGACGGTCTGCGCCTCGGTGGTGACGAGGTAGCTCAAAAACTGGCGCGCCAGTTCGGGCTGCCTGGCCATCTTCAGGACGCCCGCGACTTCTACCTGGGCGACATAGCCCTCCGCGAAGTCGGCATAGGCGTAGCGGTCGTCGTCCTCGGCGATGGCGTGGTAGCTGGGCGAGGTGGTGTAGCTCAGCACCATGTCGGCCTGGCCGTCGAGGAAGAGGCCATAGGCCTCGGACCAGCCGCGCGTGATCGTCAGCACATGGGGCTTGAGCCCCTTCCAGATCTCCGGCGCGCGGTCGCCATAGGCGGCGCGGACCCACATGACATTGCCAAGGCCGGGGGTGGAGGAGCGCGGGTCCTCGAGCACGACCTTGAAGCTCGGGGGCAGGGCAATCAGCTCCTCGAAGCTCCTGGGTGGGTTGGCGGTCTTCTCCTTGTTGTAGACGAAGGCAAAGTAGCCGTAGTCGAAGGGCACGAAATCGGCATCGGTCCACTCGATGGCGAGCTTGGGCAGCGTCAGGCCGTGGGCGGCGAAAAGGCCGGTCTTGCGCGCTTCGGGCGCGGTGGCGGTATCGAGGCCGACTACCAGGTCGGCGGGCGAGGCCGGGCCTTCGAGCTGCACCTTGCGCAGGGTGGAGATGGAGTCCTCGGAGGTGGAGAAGTTCACCGTGCAGCCGCAGGTCTTCTCGAACCCGGCCTTGAGTGCCGGGCCCGGGCCCCACTCGGCCGCGAAGCTGTCATAGGTGTAGACGGTGAGGACGGGCTTATCCTGTGCGAGGACAGGAGAGGCGATGGCGCAGAATGCTGCCGCCAACGCGAAGTGCTTGAACGACATAGCGTTCCCTTCCGTTTGCGGCCATGTGGATTGAAGAGAGGCTCAATGGTAAGGGTCCCGGCGAGGGTGCCCATTGCCATCTCGTACTTCCTCCGCCAGCATGACCTGGTTCAGGTTCAATGGGTAACTCTCAGCCACGGAAATCCGTGACACCCCAGCGAGACGAACCAAGAGATAGACAGAGTTTCCTTCCCGTGCAAGCGCGAGCTCCCCAGACCAACGTCGCAGTCTTCGACGACCTTATGGTGCTCGTGGGTGGCGGCAGCCTCGATGACGAGCTGCTGCGGGAGCTCTATGCCTCGGGCGGGCACCTGGTCGGCGCCGATGGCGGGGCTGACCGGATCGTGGCCGCGGGGCTGAAGCCCGAGCTGATCATCGGTGACTTCGACTCGCTCCATAACCCGCACGAGTGGCTGGGGAGGACCCGGCTGATGCAGATCGCCGAGCAGGAAACGACCGATTTCGAGAAGGCGATCTACTCGACGCGGGCGCCGGTAACGGTGGCGCTGGGGATGACGGGCAAGCGCTTCGACCACACGCTGGCGGCACTCGACGCGGTGGCGCGCTACGCGGCGCGGCGCAAGATCATCCTGGTCGACGAGGAAGATGTCGCGGTGGCGCTGACGGCGAAGTTCAGCTTCGAGGTGGCGCCGGGCGGGCGGGTGTCGATCCATCCGCTGGCGCCGGTGACGTTCTGGCGCTCGGAGGGGCTCAAGTATCCGCTCGACGCGGTGAAGCTGGCGCCGGGAGTGCGCACCGGGACCTCGAACGAGGCGCTGACGGGGCCCTTCACCATCGTGCCCGAGGAGGGGATACACGCCCCCTACCTGCTGATCCTGCCGCGCACCTATCTTGCGCCGCTAATCGGCAAATTGCTGCTCGAAAGCCGCTAGGCGAGCGAATTTCCGCCACCTTCGGGCTCTCTTGTGCGCGCCGCAAGATATTGGGCCAACATATGAAAATACTGATTGCAGCGTTGCTGCTGAGCCTTTTCAGCGCAACCGCCAGCCGGGCCGAGACGGTGTGCACGCTGGTTGTGGACGCAGCGACCGGGGCCGTACGGCTCCAGGAAGGCGGGGGCTGCGCCCGGCCGGCAGCCCCGGCCTCGACCTTCAAGGTGCCCCTGGCGCTGATGGGGTTCGATGCCGGCATCCTCACCGGACCGCAGGAGCCGGCCTGGCCGTACAGGAAAGCCTATGCGGCCGTGCGGGAGGCCGACCGGCAGACGGTGACGCCGACGATCTGGTTGGCGGAGTCGGTGCTGTGGTACTCGCGGGAAACGGTGAAGGCGCTGGGGGCGGAGAAGTTCGCCGCCTATGTCGCTGACTTTGCTTATGGAAATGCCGACGTTTCGGGGGATCCGGGCAAGCAGAACGGGATGACCCGGAGCTGGCTCAACTCGTCGCTGCAGATCAGCCCGGAGGAGCAGGTGGCGTTCCTGCGCCGGATGCTGGCCGGGGAGCTGCCGGTATCGGCGGCGGCGCGGGATGCGGTGGTGTCGATCATGCCGCGCTTCAGGGCGGGGCAGTGGACCGTGGCCGGCAAGACCGGGACCTATTACGAGCGTAACCGCGATGGCAGCAACAACACGAACCGGCAGTGGGGCTGGTTCGTCGGATGGGCCGAGCGGGACGGCGAGCGGCTGGTGTTTGCCTACCTGATCCGCGACCCCAACAAGACGGCGGGAGCGGCGGGGCCGCGGGCGCGCGATGCGCTGTTGGCTCGGATCGCCAGGTGGGGCGACGGGCAGATTGCCGTGCGGCCAGGTCCGTTCATGCGCCTGAACGCCGGATGAACGGTTCCTGAATAGCAAAGGCGCCGCGGATGGCGGCGCCTTTCGTTTGTGATTACAAAGAGTTACGCGGTTTCGCGGGGCTTGGCAGCCGCTTTCTGAACCGCCTCCTGCACCTTTTCAAAAGCGCGCACCTCGATCTGGCGGATGCGCTCGCGACTCACATTGTATTCCTGCGCCAGCTCCTCGAGAGTAGCGGGCTCGTCGCGCAGGCGGCGGGCCTGGAAGATGGCCTTCTCGCGGTCGTTGAGGTCCTGCATCGCGTTGGTGAGAAGGCCCATGCGCTCGGTGAACTCCTCGGACTCGCCCAGGGTGGTTTCCTGGTCGGGCGTGTCGTCGGCCAGCCAGTCCTGCCACTCGGAGGCGCCCTCGTCGGCGCGCATGGGCGCGTTGAGCGAGGCATCGCCGGAAAGGCGCTGGTTCATCGACACCACGTCTTCCTCGGAAACGTTGAGCGTGGTGGCGATCTGCTTGATCTGGTCGGGGTGCAGGTTGCCGTCATCGAGGGCGGCGATCTGCCCCTTGATCTTGCGCAGGTTGAAGAACAGGCGCTTCTGCGCCGCCGTGGTGCCAATCTTCACGAGGCTCCATGAGCGCAGCACATATTCCTGGATGGCGGCCCGGATCCACCACATGGCGTAGGTGGCGAGGCGGAAGCCCTTTTCGGGTTCGAAGCGCTTGACCGCGTGCATGAGGCCGACATTGCCCTCCGAGATCACCTCGGAGATGGGCAGGCCATAGCCGCGATAGCCCATGGCGATCTTGGCCACGAGCCGCAGGTGGGACGTGATGAGCTTGTGTGCCGCTTCAGGATCCTCATGCTCCTTGTAGCGCTTGGCGAGCATGTACTCCTCGTCAGGCTCGAGCATGGGAAACTTGCGGATTTCCTGGAGATAGCGGGCGAGCCCGCCTTCAGTCGACAGGACAGGAAGATTTGTCTGGGCCATTGTGCACCCTCGTCTTTCCCCCGATACACGGGCAGAGATTCAGGCCGTGTCCAGTCCGGCACACGGCTGACTGTCAGGTCTATATAGGTCGAAATTTGGTCTTGATAAGACCCACTGATCCGCGAGCCCTAACGTGGTTCCCGCCGATTGGTTCCGCTCGCCGTCAGCGGGGGACGTAGGCGAGATCGTAGGGCTCGAGGGCCGCCTCAAGCGCCTCGAGATCGGCCGGAAGCGGCGCCTCGAAGAACAGCTCCTCGCCTGTGACCGGATGCTCGAAGCCGAGTTCGGCGGCGTGGAGCGCCTGCCGGCCCAGCGCGGCGACAGCCTGTTTCGGCTCTTCGGGCAGGCGGTTGATCTTGGTGGCAAAGCCCGTGGCATAGAGCAGGTCGGAGACCAGGGGGTGGCCGATATGGGCCATGTGGACGCGGATCTGGTGGGTGCGGCCGGTTTCGAGCTCGCACTTGATGCGGGTGATGTCCCAGCCTTCGCCGCCGAAGCGTGCCTCCACGTTGTAGTGGGTGATGGCCTCGCGCCCGTCCTGGCGGACGGCCTGCTTCAGGCGGTTGTGGGCATCGCGGCCGAGGGGGGCATCGACGGTGCCGCGGGCCTGCTGAGTGCGGCCCCAAGCCCAGGCGAGATAGGCACGGTGGAGTGGCCCGGTGCGGCCATGGTCGGCAAACTGGGCGGCGAGGCGGTTGTGGGCCTGCTCGGTCTTGGCGGCGACCATGACGCCCGACGTATCCTTGTCGAGCCGGTGGACGATGCCGGGGCGTTTGACGCCGCCGATACCCTTGAGGCTGTCGCCGCAATGGTAGAGCAGGGCGTTGACCAGCGTTCCGGACGGGCTGCCCGGCGCAGGGTGAACGACCATGCCGACCGGCTTGTTGATGACGATGAGCTCATCGTCTTCATAGAGGATGTCGAGTGGGATGTTCTCGGGCGCGGGCTCGGCCTCGACCGGTTCGGGGGCGACGAGCACCACTTCCTCGCCGGCCTTGAGCTTGTATTTGGGCTCGGTGACCGGAACGCCATTGATCGCGACGGCTCCGGCCAGTATCAGGTCCTTCAGCCGGTTGCGCGAGAAGACCGGCACGGCCCGGGCCAGCGCGACATCAAGCCGGCTGCCCGCATCGGCCGCATCGACGGCAACGAGCCATTCCTGTTCCTCGCCGGAAAAGTCCTGCATGAGCGATCCCCAAGACAACAAACCCAACGCGGACCTGACCCCGGAGCAAAAGGCGGTGCTCAACCGCGCACGGAAGAGCTTCATGGTGTCGATCGGGCTACTGGTGGTGGGCCTTATGGCCGTGGGCGGCGCACTTGTCTACCGCGCCTCGCAATCGGAACCAAAGGCGGGCGGCGACTATGTGATCGCGGCGCTGAAGATTCCGTCGGGCGGAGAAGTGGTGTCGGCCGTGGCCGCGGGCGGGCAGGTGACGGTGACCTACCGGCTCGGCGCGATGACGAGCGTGCGGATTTTCGACGGGAAGTCGGGAGAGATGGTGCGCGAGATTCCGGTCGTTTCGGAGTGACGCGGGAGCGTCCCCTCTCCCGGGTTCCGTCAAGCTCCGCTGTCCTGCCTGCCGGGGAGTGGCAGTCGCCTTTGTGCTGAATGCGGCAGCCGTCCGGATTGGATAGGCTGATCCCTATGGGGCCGCATTTACGCGAGGGGGCTGCGGGTGGGTATCTACGAAGAGCTGGGCATCAGGCCCGTCATCAACGCGTCGGCGACGCTGACCAAGCTTGGCGGGTCGCGCATGCCTCGGGAAGTCCTCGAAGCGATGAACGCGGCAGCGGGCGCGTTTGTCGATCTGCCGCTGCTGCAGACGCGGGTCGGTGACCGGATCGCCGAGCTGACGCGGAACGACGCGGCGTTCGTTTCCTCGGGCGCGGCAGGCGGCATCGTGCTGGCGGTCGCAACGTTGATGGCGGCGCCGGACGAACCTGATCCGATGGCGTATCCGATGCTCAGGGGAATCGCGAAGAACGAGGCCATTGTCTTTGCTTCGCAGCGCAATGGCTACGACTTCGCCATTCTGCAGACCGGTGCTTCGATCGTGGAGTGCGGCGACAGCCTTGAATCGTTCGAGGCGGCGATAGGCGAGCGGACGGCGTGCCTCGTGTGGTTTGCCGGGGCGCTGGCGGAAAAATCTCCGCCGCTCGAGGGGGTCATCGCTATCGCGAGGAAGCACGGCGTCCCGGTGCTGGTGGATGCCGCCGCACAGATACCGCCGGTCTCCAATCTCTGGCACTACACGAAGGTGCTGGGCTGCGAGGGCGTTGTCTTCAGTGGCGGGAAGGGGATTCGCGGGCCGCAATCAGCCGGTCTGGTGCTCGGGACGCGGGAGTTGATCGCGGGGTGCCGCCGGCTTTCATCGCCGACGCAGGGGATCGGCCGGCCGTTGAAGGTCGGCAAGGAGGAGCTGGCCGGCATGCTTGCCGCCGTGCAGTACACGCTGGCTCAGGACGAGGAGGCGATGCTTGACGGCTATGAGGCGATCGTCCGGAACTGGATCGACGGCCTTTCCGGGATTGCGGGCGTGACGGCGGAACGGGGCTTTCCGAGCGAGGCGGGGCAGCCGCATGCGCGCGCCATCGTCCGCTTCGATGCCGGGTGTGCGAAGACGCGCGACCAAGTGATTGCGGAACTGAGGACCGGCGATGTGTGGATCGAGGTCGCCGCGCTGGGCGATGACGCCATCGCCCTGAACCCGCAGACGGTGACGGCCGAAGAGGTCGATATCGTTGCTGCCCGGCTGCGGCAGGTCCTGACGAGCTGAGGAGACCATCGATGGCATTCAATGTCCGGAAGCGCGGCAAGCTCACCTATTACTATGAAGGCGACCGGCCGGTTCTTTCGGCGCTGGTGACCGAGGAGCAGGCGGATGGCGACCTCAAGATCCATTTCGCCGGCCTGACGGGCGGCTACTCGGCCAAAGGCGTACTGGGGCTCGATGAGCTGGTGTCGATGGATCCCCACCAGGAGGTCGCACTGGTGTTCCGGTGCTGGGAGAAGTGGCTGATCGATGCGGGGATCTGCTCGTCGCTGCGGGATGTCGACTTCATCGAGATGCACGCTTTCGGTGCCCAGCCAAAGACGCCGAACATCCTCGCCGACCCCGCCGGATATGCCGCCGAGCAGGATCGGCTTCGGAAGGCCTATGCCGAGGCCTATGCCGCCTTCTTTGCCGACAACCTGCCCGACAATGGCGTGCCCTGCCGCTTCACCGTCCACCTGATCGATTTCCCCGACAAGGCGGCCTCGTACGAGTTCTATTCGACTGCGCTGCTGCAACGGGGATTGCAGAAGGGGGCTTGATCAGGCGCGGGAGATGACCTGGGCGATCTCCCACTGACGCCGGCGCTCGTTGCTCCCCCCTTCCGCTCTGCCGGGTGCCTTCCTCCTGCAAGCGGAAGAGGAGACGTGCAGTCCGCCTCCGATGCCACGCATAGAGACCGGGAGCTCAGTTCCCTTCCTGCAGTTCGCGCAGGGTCGTGAGGCGGTCGGAAATTGAGCCTTCGGGGGGGCGGGCGTTGGGGCCGCGGACGGGGGTGGGCTGGTCGGGGGTGGGGTCGGCGAACTTTTCGACGATGGAGGCGAGGCTCTCCTCGGGGTCGGGGAGACCGTTGCCTTCGAGCGCGTAGACGAGGCGGGAGACATCGGAGGCGATGTCGTTGAGGCGCTCGCGCAGGTGCGATTGTTCGAGCCGCTCGGTGTCCCAGTCCGCCATGACGGCCTGCTCGACGCCGGTGACCTTGCCGCGGAGCTTTTCCATCTCTTCCTCGATACGGAGCTTTTCGGCGAGCAGCATGTCGTGCTTGGCTTCGCCGTCTTCGACGAGACGGGTGGTTTCGGCGAGGATGGTGGTGACGCGGCTTTCGGCGTCGGCGATGCGGGCCTCGGCGGCGACGAGTTCGTCGTCGCGGGCGGTGACGGCGTCCTCCTCACGCGCCAGCTTTTCGCGCAGGTCGGCGGCATTGGCGGTGACTTCAGCCTGGCGCCGGTCCGAGCTTTCAAGCTGGGCGATGAGGGTGCGGTTCTGGTTCTCGAGGAACTCGGAGCGCTTGGCTTCGACTTCGAGGCGGGCAAGCACCGCCTCGATGTCCTTGTTGTAGTCGCCCGAAAGCGACTTGCCGTCGAGCACGAAGGCGCGCGGTGCGTTGCCGCGGATGACTTCGCGGGCGGCTTCGAGCTGGCTCGATTTCTCGCTCAGTTCGCGATCGCGCATGCGCAGCTTCTGGGCGAGGTCGGCGCCTTCCTTTTCGAGTTCGAGGATGCGGCGGCGGGCCTCGGCCTCGCGCTCCTCGAGTTCGCGGACGATCTGCAGGTGCTGGTCGCGCTCGGTCTTGATGCCCGAGACTTCGGATTTCTTGCGGTTGATGTCGCGCAGCTGGTCGGCGAGGCGGCGGCGCAGGGCTTCGACATTCATTTCGAGGCGGCGGGTGGCGAGGGCGAACTCGGCGCGCAGCTGGTCCTTGTCGGCGCGGAACTCGGCCATGGTCATGGGCGTGGCCGCCTCGATGCGCTTCTTGGTGAGGCGCACGGCGCGGCGCCACACGGCGGGCAGGACGATCAATGCAATGAGCCCGGCGACGAGCAGGCCGAGCACGAAATACATTATGTTTTCAATGACCATCACACTGCTCCGCTACCGGAAATGCCCGGTCCGGGTGAACGCACACCATCAATGGCAGCGATGGCGACGCCCAGCCATACCTGCCATTCGGTAACCTTACCCCAGACGGGGGCGAGGGGGTAGGGGTGGGCGAACGGGGCTTGGCGTGTTGGCTTGACGAAGGGCGGGCGGAGCCCGCTGCACCCCCGCCCAGCTTCGCTGGGTGCTGCAGCGCCAAGCAGCGCTATCCTCGCCCGTGAACGGGAGAGGGACGCATTGTGACTGTTGGGAGCGATTTGCCGCGCGGGACGCTCAGAAGGGGTTCCAGGTGGGTTCCTGGGTGAATTTCAGGTACCCGACATTGATGCCGAGGCGGGCGCCGACGCCGGAGCGGATGGGGACCATGACGACGTCGCCATACTTGAGGACGGTCATGCCGAGACCGCCAATACCGTAGGCCGAGCCGTCGACGCCGGGATAGCGGCCGAAAACGTCGGAGACCGATGCGAGGTTGTAGACCAGCATCATCACCTTGGAGCCGTCGCCGCCGAAATCGAAGCCGATGCTGGGGCCCTGCCAGTAGACCGGGTGCTCGCCCTGATTGCGGGTGTACATGGTGCCTTCGCCATAGCGCGCACCGGCGAAGATGGCGCCCGAGCCTTCCTCGCCGAGGATATAGGCATTGGGCAGGCCGAACTGGGAAACGGCGCGCTCGACCAGCGAGGCGAGCCCCTGCGCCACGCCGCCGAAGAACTCGCCGCCGGTCTCGATCAGTTCTTCGCCCGAGAAACTGTCGGACACCGAGCCCTGCTGGGCGTGCGCCATGGTGGGGATGAGCACCATGGTGGCGGCGGTCATCACCACGAAAGTCGCGAGGATGATGTAAACCATGCGGTTGAGCATGAAGGGCACTCCGGTCTTGTCGGCGTCCATTTACGCGCCGCTTACCCTGACGTGGGATAAGCTTTGGCTGAGGACCACCTGAGGAGCCTCAGGCTAGGCCTTCATGGCGGCAATGATGCGGCAAAAGCGTAAACAAATCTTAACCATAACCGCCCTGATCGTGGCGCTTGTGTGTGCGCTGATGCCGCTGGGTGCACGGGCCCAGGCGCTGGTGCAGACCATCGTGACCGACCCGCTGACCGGGGTCGCCATCGAGGGCTATGACGTGGTGAGCTACTTCACCGAACCCGAGCCGCTGATGGGGCTGCCCGACTACGAATATGTGTGGCAGGGGGTGCCGTGGTATTTCGCCTCGGCGGCGAACCGCGACGTGTTCATGCGCAACCCCGAGATCTACGCGCCGCAGTTTGGCGGGCACTGCCTGATGAGCCTGTCGCGCGGCTTCCTCTCGGACGGCAAGCCGCGGCTCTACGTGATCGAGGGCATGAAGCTCTACCTTTTCTATTCGCCGGCAAATCGCGAGGCGTTCCTCAGCAGCGGGGTGGGCACGATGACGACGGCGACCAACAACTGGCATCGCCTGATGCAGGGGCTGGCGGGACCCGCGCCGAGCGTCGCCGACGCCGTGGCGGAGCAGGTGACCGGGGCCGGGCATTAGCTCGGGGCTAGGGACAGGGCGCGGTTGCAGTTACGCTAGCGCCAAATTGATTCGAATTGGCCGGAGACCAGGCAGGAATGGCGGATATCATCGAGCTCAAGGCAACGGACCTCGCGGCAATGCTGTGCTCGCGCGTGTGCCATGACCTGATCAACCCCGTGGGTGCCATCGGCAACGGGCTCGAAGTGCTGGCCGACCCCAGCCAGTCGGCGATGGCCGATGGCGCGCAGGAGCTGATCTTCAACTCGGCCAAGCAGGCCCGGGCCAAGCTCGAGTTCGCCCGCCTCGCCTATGGGGCGAGCTCGACGGCGGGCACCGATTTCGACACGCGCGAGTGCGAGCGCGTGGCGCGGCTGCTGTTCGAGATCGAGAAGGCCGATCTCGACTGGCAGGTGCCGCTGATCCTGCTGCCCAAGCACAAGGCCAAGCTGCTGATGAACATGCTGCTCATCGCCTCGATGGCGGTGCCGCGCGGCGGCGTGGTGACGGTGAAGGTGGAGGGCGAGCCGGGCAAGGAGGTGTTCACCCTCATCTCCAAGTCGGACCCCGAGAAGCGGCAGAAGACGCTGATGCCCTCGGGCGCCGAAGGCCTGCTCTCGGGGGCACCCGAAGGCGGCGTGGACGCTCGCGGCATCCAGCCCTTCTATACCGGCATCCTGGCACGCATGACCGAGATGGAACTCAAGATCGGGGTCGAAGGCGACGTGTTCACGTTCACCGCGACGCCGAAGGCCGTTGCCGCGGCGGCCTGAGGGCCAACGGTCCTCCGGCATGACCTGAGCGAGACGGCCCCCCGGCCTTACCAATGAAGGAGAGGTGAAGGGGGCGTGTCGCGTCGTCAGGGCATGAGGTCGCCGAGGGCGAGGGTGTCGGTGGCCAGTTGCGATGACGTCGCGCCCGGCCCCGATCGTGCTCTCGTCCGCGTCGCGGAAAATGCGAAAACGGCAGTCACGGCGCCGGAAGGTCTTTCACTGCCAGTAAATGCGCAAGCAAAAGGTACTGCGAGGGCGAAGATCACCAGTTGGGCGGTGCGACATTTGTGCCCAATTTCTTCCGGTCAGGTGCGATCTACTTGGCGCGAGTGTTCCAGAACGGAGCGGGGCTCTGCGGGCGGGCGCGGCGACCGACGCCGCGTGCCTTGAAAATCAGTAGCTTGGCGGAAAATCATGGTTGGCAAAAGGTGAATTCTTTGCGGCCATTTCTAGGCAATCTCACAACGCGCCTTTAGGCCGGCCAAGGCATAGTGAGCCTCACCAAATGCACAGGAGGCTTGGTTGAATACGGTTGCTAAGTTCATCAACGACGAATCCGGCGCTACCGCCATCGAATATGGTCTGATCGCCGCGCTCATCGCGGTTGGTATCATTGCCGCCGCGACCACCCTTGGTGGCGGTCTCTCGACCCTCTTCAACAACATCTCGACCAAGCTGAACGTCACCGTTCCCGGCGTCTGATCCCGGTCGAGCCAAGGATTGCGGGCGACGCCCAGGGCGTCGCCCGCACTCACGCTGCTCAGAGGCGTGCGATAACCCTGCGTTCACCATTCGTAGGGAGATTTGAGGGATGATGGCTGCAATAGCCGGCCTTCGTCCATCGACCTGTCCGAAAGCGCGCAAATGAAGTCCTGCCTCGTCGTCGATGATTCAAGCGTGGTGCGCAAGGTGGCGCGCCGGATCCTCGAAGATCTCGACTACATCGTCGACGAAGCCGAAGACGGCCAGGAAGCTTTCGACAAATGCCGGCAGGAAATGCCGGACGCCATCCTGCTCGACTGGCAGATGCCCGTGATGAGCGGACTCGAATTCCTCAAACTGCTGCGAGCCTATGTCGGCGGCCAGGCGCCGCGGGTGGTCTACATGGTCACCGAGTATGACGTGGGGCAGATTGCGCTGGCGCTCAAGGCCGGCGCTTCGGACTTCATGATGAAGCCATTCGACCGCGACATTCTCGAGGGCATGTTCGCGAGTCAGCAGCAGCTCAGCCGCGCCACCGCCTGAACGGCATCAGCCCCCTCTCACCATCGGGACTATTCCTCGCCGGCGCGCTGGGGGCGCATGGCGATCGAGTCCTGGCCGCGGAACTGGGCGATGCGCAGGCGGAAGCTGAAGGCGATGCGCTCGGCGCGGTCGACGAAGAGGCCCGCGATTTCGGGTGGGCAGTGGGCCTCGGCGGTTTCGCGGAAAAGGCGGAGCCAGCGGGCGAAATGGGCATCGCCCAGCTCGGGGATGGCAAGGTGCTTGGGCATGGGGCGGCCCATATAGCGCTGCGTGCCCAGCAGCATGGAACTCCAGAAATCGGTGATGGTCGCGATGTGGTGCGGCCAACGTTCCTCGGGAATGATGCGGTTGAAGATGGGGCCGATGAGGTCGTCGGCGCGCACGCGGGCGTAGAAGTCGCTCACCACGGTGGCCACCATGGCTTCATCGAGTTCGGCGGGAATGAGGCGCCCCGTGGGGTGGAGGCGCGTGCCGGTGGGAATTGTCACTGAACGACGTCCTGAGCTTGCTCGGTTGTAGCACCATGTGGTGCCTTGCGCCGCGTGGTGAAAGGACGCTGGCACGGCAAAGTTGCCGGGGTGGCGGAAAGCCGCTAGCACTCGGCGCGGGCTGCTTTTTCGGGCCTTTCGCGATGCTTGCGGCAGGCGGATGGCAGTTCCACGCCAGGGAAGGAAGCAGCACCATGCCACGGCCGAAGACCGTTTCCGACGAGGAGGTGCTTTCCGGCGCCCTCGAGGTTCTGGGCGCCAGGGGGACCGGCTTCACGCTCACGGAAGTGGCCGAGCATGTCGGGCTATCGCGGGCGACGCTGATTCAGCGTTTCGGCGACCGCGATGCGCTGCTGGTGCGGATGGCCGAACACGAGGTGGCCCTGACCCGCGAATGGCTGAACGGCCTGCCGGTTGAGCAGGGTCCGAAGGCCCTGTGGCGCTTTCTCGAAACCATTGTCGGCAGCATGGGGGCGGGCGAAGGGTTTTCGGTCCGGGTGGCGGTGGCCGCGCTGGAAACGGCCAACCCGCGATTGCGGGTGTTGGCGGGGCAGCGCTACCGGCTGGTGCAGGAAGCGATTGCGCAGCGCCTGCCGGAGGGGCCGGACAGGATGGAGCGGGCAGTGCATCTCCACACCATCATTGCCGGGGCGAGCATGCAGTGGGCCGCGAGCGACGGGAGCGTCGGGCTGGCGGACTACATTCTCGCCCGGCTGCGGTGGGCGGTGGATCGCAACCAGGGTTGACTTCGCGCTGTTCTATTTATAACCAACGAGAAGGTTATAAATGTGGGTGGGGATGCAACGGCGAGGTTTTGTGCTTGGGAGCGCTGCACTCGCCGGATTGCTGCAGGCTGGAATGGCGCATGGAGGCGAGGCGATGGCGGCGGTTAAGCAGAAGCGGGTAACGACGCGCGGTGCCGAGCTGGCGACCGAGGCCTGGGGGGAGGGGACGCAAGGCACGATCCTGCTCGCGATGGGGGCGACCGCCTCCATGGTGTGGTGGCCCGACGCGCTGCTCGAGGCACTGGTGGCGGGCGGATACCGGGTGATCCGCTTCGACCATCGCGACACCGGCCAATCGACGACGGGTGCGCCGGGGGAGGTGGGCTACGACATCTTCGACCTGGCGGAGGACCTGATCGCGGTGCTCGATGCCTATGGGGTCGAGGCCGCGCATGTGGTGGGCATGTCGCTGGGGGGCTATGTGGCACAGATCGGGGCGCTGCAGCGCCCCGAGCGGGTCAAGAGCCTGACGCTGATCGCCGCCGAGCCGCTGGGCATCGGCTACGAGGCCGAGGGGATCGCCCCGGAACTGATGGCGCATTTCGGCACGATGGGCGCACTGGACTGGAGCGACCGCGCCGCGGTTGCGGCTTTCATGCTGGAGATCGCCCGGCTCAGCGCCGGGAAGGGGCGGGCCTTCAACGAGGCCGCGTCGCGGCAGCGGATCGAGCGGGAGATCGACCGGGCAAGCAACATCCAGAGCGCCTTCAACCACGCCATGGTGGGTGGCGACCTGCCCGCAGGCATGACGGCTGCGGGGCTCAGGATGCCGGTGCTGGTGGTACACGGCAGCGACGACCCGGTGATCTCCGTCAAGGCGGCGGAGACGACGGCGCGGGTGGTGCCGGGGGCGGAACTGCTGGTGCTCGAGGGCGCCGGGCACGAGTTGGCCGAGGTCGATCTGCCGCGGATCGCGGAGGCAGTGCTGCGGCACGCCAATCGCACAGGCTGATGGGCGGCAGGGGGGGCGGGAACGGTTGGGCCGGTGCGTGGTTCGTCGAGGGAGCGGAGTGAGGTTCGATGACCGACGTGACCGGTGGCGGGATAAAGGCCGACAATTCCCGGGCATTGCCCTGGGCAGGGCTGGCCCTCGGGTTCGGGCTTGGAGGGTTCTTCGACGGCATCCTGCTGCATCAGATCCTGCAGTGGCACCATCTGCTGAGCGGGGTGGAGGAGGCGCGGCAGGATCTGTCGGTGTTGCTTCTTGCCGACGGATTGTTCCACCTCCTGATGTACCTCGTGACCGCGTTTGGGCTGTGGCTGATGTGGAGGGCGCGGCGGGCGTTTGCAGCAGCCGGCGGTGATCGGCGGCTGATTGCACATGTGATGCTAGGCTTCGGGGCGTGGCATGTCGTTGACGGCGTGCTGTCGCACTGGGTGCTGGGCATTCACCGGATTCGCATGGACGTCGCCGATCCGCTGCTGTGGGACGTGCTCTGGCTCGTGCTGTTCGGGCTGCTGCCGCTGATTGCCGGGTGGTGGATGCGCGGACGTAGCGGCGGCGCGCGGCTGATGAGTTCGCCGCTGGCGCTCATTCTTGCCATCGTCGTCGCAGGAGGATGGGCGTCGCTACCGCCGCCTGACCGGAGCGAGGTGGTCGTGCTGTTCCGGCCCGACGTCAGTGAGCAGCAGGCGGTAGCGGCGATTGCTGCCGCGGGCGGGCGCGTGCTCGGCTCCGATGTGTCGGGCCGGGTGTGGGCAGTCAGGGTCGGTGACGGCGCCGACCCGGGAACGCTGTATCGCCATGGAGCGGTACTCGTGAGCGACAGGTTGCTGCCGCTCGGGTGCTTCGGCTGGACGCGCGCCTGAGGTGGTTCCTCCCCCGCGCACGGGGGAGGAGGCATTGCAGGCGATCAGGCCGTGACTTTTTCGAGGGCCTGCTCGACGTCGGCGATGATGTCGTCGATGTGCTCGATGCCGACCGAGATGCGGACGAGATCCTCGGAGACGCCGGCCTTCGCCAGTTCCTCGGGGCTGAGCTGGCGGTGGGTAGTCGAGGCCGGGTGGCAGGCGAGCGACTTGGCGTCGCCGATGTTGACGAGACGCAGGATCATCTGCAGGGCGTCGATGAACTGCGCGCCGGAAGCGGCGCCACCCTTGATGCCGAAGCTGATGATGCCCGAGGCCTTGCCCTTGGTGATCTTCTTCGCCGTGGCGTTGTACTTGCTGTCGGGCAGCTGGGCGTAGTTCACCCAGGTGACCTTGGGGTGCTGCTTGAGCCAGGCGGCGAGCTTTTCGGCGTTCTCGCAGTGGCGCTCCATACGCAGGCCAAGGGTTTCGAGGCCTTGCAGGAACAGGAAGGCGTTGTGCGGCGAGAGGGCCGAGCCGGTGTTGCGCAGCGGAACGACGCGGGCGCGGCCGATATAGGCGGCAGGGCCGAGCGCCTCGGTGTACACGACGCCGTGATAGGACGGGTCGGGCTCGTTGAGGATGGCGAAGCGCTTCTTGTCGGCCGTCCAGTCGAACTTGCCGCTATCGACGATCATGCCGCCGATCGAGTTGCCGTGGCCGCCAATGTATTTGGTGAGGGCGTGGACGACGATGTCGGCGCCGAACTCGATGGGCTTGCAGAGGTAGGGGGTCGCCACCGTGTTGTCGACGATGAGCGGCACGCCGTGCTTGTGCGCGATCTGGGCGAGGCGCTCGATATCGACGACGTTGCCGGCCGGGTTGCCGATCGACTCGCAGAACACCGCCTTGGTGTTCTCGTCGATGAGCTTTTCGAGCCCGTCGAAATCGGCCTGGTCGGCGAGGCGGACCTCGATGCCCTGGCGCGGGAAGGTGTGCACGAACAGGTTGTAGGTGCCGCCATAGAGCTGGGAGACCGAGACGATGTTGTCGCCGGCCTGCGCGATGGTCTGGATGGCATAGGTGATGGCCGCCATGCCTGAGGCGACGGCGAGGCCGGCAATGCCGCCTTCCATCTCGGCCACGCGCGCTTCGAGCACGGCCGTGGTCGGGTTCATGATGCGGGTGTAGATGTTGCCCGGAACCGCGAGGTTGAACAGGTCGGCGCCGTGCTGGGTGTTGTCGAAGGTGTACGACGTCGTCTGGTAAATGGGAACGGCCGCTGCCTTGGTGGTCGCTTCGGCAGTGTAGCCGTGGTGGAGCGCGATGGATTCGAGCTTCATGGGGTCTCCCCTTGGTTATTGTTGTCCCACGCGGCAGCGTTGGTACCACGCCGTGCGAATATCGTAACCCCTGAGCGCGGAAGGGTTTGGCGCAAGACGGCGGGGCAGGGGAATGTTCTGCCGCGGGGGGCCAAGCCATCGGATGCGGCACCGGCCGGGTGGTCCGGACAGCCCAAAAGCAAAAGGCCCCGCGGGGTGCGCGGGGCCTTTTGAGTTCCGGAGGCGTGGGGGATCAGGCCACGCTGGATTCGGAGAAGTTTTCGGCCTCGTCGGGCTCGCGCAGCACGTAGCCGCGGCCCCAGACGGTCTCGATGTAGTTCTTGCCGCCGGTGGCGACGCTGAGCTTCTTGCGCAGCTTGCAGATGAACACGTCGATGATCTTGAGCTCGGGCTCGTCCATGCCACCATAGAGGTGGTTGAGGAACATTTCCTTGGTGAGCGTGGTGCCCTTGCGGAGCGAGAGCAGCTCCAGCATCTGGTATTCCTTACCGGTGAGGTGCACCCGCTGGTTCTGCACTTCCACCGTCTTGGTATCGAGGTTCACCGTCAGGTCGCCGGTGGTGATGACCGACTGGGCATGGCCCTTCGAACGGCGCACGATGGCGTGGATGCGGGCGACCAGCTCGTCCTTGTGGAACGGCTTGGTCATGTAGTCGTCGGCGCCGAAGCCGAGACCACGCACCTTGTCCTCGATGCCGGCGAGGCCGGACAGGATGAGGATGGGCGTCTGGACCTTGGCGACGCGGAGCGTACGCAGCACCTCGTAACCCGACATGTCGGGGAGGTTCAGGTCGAGAAGGATGATATCGTAGTCATAGAGTTTGCCGAGATCGACACCCTCTTCCCCGAGATCCGTCGTATAGACGTTGAAGCTCTCGGATTTGAGCATCAGCTCGATGCTCTGCGCCGTTGCGCTGTCGTCCTCGATCAAGAGTACACGCATGCCGTCGATCCCTTTTAACCGTTCCTCGCTGGAACCGGCCGAAGCGGTGATCGCTCCGAGCCCTAACCGAACCCTACTGGATATGACTCAAAGCTAACGGCAATTAGTTAACAAAGTTTAATTCTGATCCGCAAGATGCAAACTCCTAGGTGCTAACGATATATTAAGTCGTTGAAACAAATGAAGAATTTGGCGTCGGCCGACTTAAGATTTTAGGTTAAGAAACCCCTGCAATCGACTCTGCGGACTCAAGGATTTCGGGGCACTGAGGTGGGGAAAAAGCAGGGATCGGAACGTTCGGGGAAACCCTGCTGGCAAGGCAAGGTTAGTGCGTCATGCTTAACGGTCGGTTAACCTCACGGGCAAGCGATTCGAGGCTTCAGGAGGCCGCATGCAGTCCCTCGTGGCCATGATCGACGGTATCGACGACGTCGAGGTGTTCGGCCGGGTCCGCACCGTGCAGGGCCTGCTCATCGAGGTGGTGGGGCCGGTGCGCGAACTGCGCGTCGGCGGACGCGTGGCGATCGAGACCGCCGACAACGAGACGCTCAACGCCGAGATCATCGGGTTTCGCGAGGGGCATGCGCTGTGCCTGCCGTTCGGGCCGCTGACGGGCGTACGGCTCGGCTGCCGCGCCGTATTCAAGAAGCATGACGGGTCGGTAAAGCCCTCCAGTGCCTGGCTCGGCAGGGTGGTGAATGCCGAGGGCAAGCCGATCGACGGCAAGGGGCCGATCCTCCACGGCCAGGACGACTACCCGCTGCGCCAGACGCCGCTTCCGGCGCATGAGCGGGCACGGGTGGGCGAGCCGATCGACATGGGGGTGCGCACGCTCAACACCTTCACCACCATGTGCGAAGGGCAGCGCATGGGCATTTTCGCCGGCTCGGGCGTGGGCAAGTCGGTGCTGATGAGCATGCTGGCGCGCAATGCCCAGGTCGACGTGGCGGTGATCGGGCTCATCGGCGAGCGCGGCCGCGAGGTGCAGGAGTTCATTTCCGAGTATCTCGGCGAAGCGGGTCTGCAGCAGGCGGTGGTAGTGGTCGCCACCTCCGACGAGGCGGCGCTGATGCGGCGGCAGGCGGCCTATCTGACGCTGGCGCTCAGCGAGTATTTCCGCGACCAGGGCAAGCGCGTGCTGTGCATGATGGACAGCCTCACCCGCTTCGCCCAGGCGCAGCGCGAAATCGGCCTCGCCATCGGCGAGCCGCCGACGGCGAAGGGCTATCCGCCAACGGTTTTCACCGAACTTCCCAGGCTGCTCGAAAGGGCCGGGCCGGGCCTCGTCGGATCGGGCTCCATTACCGGTCTATTTACCGTTTTGGTGGAAGGTGATGATCACAATGAGCCCATTGCGGATGCCGTGCGCGGCATCCTTGATGGGCACATCGTGATGGAGCGTTCGATTGCCGAACGGGGTCGCTACCCGGCTGTCAACGTCCTGAGGTCGATCTCGCGCACCATGCCCGGGTGTGTGCCGGTGAGTTTCCGGCCCATCCTGCAGAAGGCGCGGGAGCTCATGTCGACATATGCCGACATGGAGGAGCTGATCCGGCTGGGGGCTTACCGGAAGGGATCGGATCCAGGCGTCGACCGAGCCATTGCGATCAACCCGGCGCTGGAGCTGTTCATGACCCAGCAGCGGGAAGAGCGCACTTCGATTGCCGACGGCTACCAGATGCTACAGGCGATCGTCGAGAAGGCCGGCGCGTGAGTTGGGTGTGTGACTTGTTGTGTAAGGAGTACAAGTCGTGAAGTCGCGCAGCGAGAGCCTGATCCGGCTCAAGAAGTTTCAGGTCGACGAGAAGCGTCGGCAGGTCGCGCAGATCGAGATGATGATTGCGGATTTCGAGCGCATGGCCGCCGAGCTGGACCAGCAGATTGAAATCGAGCACCAGAAGACCGGCATTTCCGACGTGGCGCATTTCGCCTACTCGACCTTCGCCAAGGCGGCGATCACCCGCCGCGACAACCTGCTGAACTCCGCCCGCGACATGCGCGTGACGCTGGAGACCGCCCAGGACGCACTCGCCGAGGCGGTTGAGGAGCTGAAGAAGGTGGAACTGCTCGACCAGCGCGAGCACGGCCGCGAAGCGGAGGCGGCGGCCAAGGCCGAACAGGCCGACTACGACGAGATTGCCCGGCTGCGGCACATGCGGCGCTGAGCGCCGGCACAAAGTTTCCGGAGGGAAAAAGGGGCTCGCTGGTGCGGGCCCTTTTGCTTTTATGGGGCAAGGACTTTCGCGGGGGGAGGACGATGATCGCGACTATCGAACTCGAGCCATTCGACATCATCGGTGTGCCGGTGGAGGCGCATTGGGACGACCTGCCAAAGGCGGTCCCGGCGGCATGGAGTGAACTGTTCAGGAGCCTGCCGGAGGCGCTCAGGTTTGTCGAAGTTTCGCTCGACCGCGGGGACGCCGTCTACCGGGAGATCGTCGGGTATGTCGCGGAGGCAGGCGACGTGGTGCCGCCGGGCATGATCCGCTACCGGGTCGAGGGTGGCGCCTTCCTTCGCGCCGTACACGAGGGGGAACTGCATCAGATCGCGGAACGGTTCGCGGCGATCTACGCGCATGCGGAGGTATGCGGTATCAAGGCGACGGACTTCAAGCTGGATTTCGGCTACACGCCGGGACTACCGGCCGGGCGGCACGAGCTTTATGTGAGGCTGGGGTGAGGCAAGATGGGCACGATTGACCTCTCGCCAAGGCCAACCGGATGACAGCGCCTCCTCGCCCCCCGATCTTCTTCGACCTGCTGGCCGGCCGGGCGGTGGAGATGCCGCACGCGCTGCGGGAGCCGGGTTTCCTGATCGACGATATGGCCCGGGACGTAGAGTCGTGGCCGGACTGGGTGCTGGACGATGACAGCCGGCAGGCGATCCGGCTTCGCGTCATCGAACATGCCAGCGGGCAACTGCTGGTGGTCGGCTTCGAGGCAGGAACGGCCCACGGCACGATCACGGCGACTCCAGACCCGTCGGGTTACCTGCGCGCCGTCGTCCACGTTGCCGGGGCGGAGTATCTCACGCTTTATGGCGAGCGCATCTGGGAGGAGTTCGAGTTCTGGCCGCCGGACGCGACTGCCGGGATTGAGGAGGAGGCGCCGGGCCGCATGGGGAAGCGGCGGAACTGGGTGTCCATCTCCGCCGCGGGTTGGCCGGTGCTGGCCGCGGTGGCCAACGATCATGGTTGGCTGAACCTGCGGCAGCAGGAGGCGCCCCTCAGGTGACCAGCGGCATGATGTCGACGCTGTCGCCCGGGAAGTGCGTGAGGTGGGGGTGGCTGTCGAAGATCTTCGCCGCCGCCTCGATGGTTTCGGCCTCGACGACAAGGTAGCCACAGATGGTGTTGGTGGCCGGCGCGGCGCTGCCGTCGCGGCTGACCCGCAGGGTCTTGCCGACCATGCCGCCACGATCGGTGATGCTGGCGGCGTGCTTTTTCTCCCACTCCTCCCACAGTGGCAGGCCTAGATTGTCGATGCGATCCTGCTCGGCCTTGGGCATGGCCCGGAAACGGGCCAGGGCCTCGGGGAGCAGGTTGTAGATGGCGAGGAAGCGGGGCATGCGAGTCTCTCCCTTCATTGTTTCGGAGAGCCTAGCGCGTTCTGCTTGCAATATGCAAGCGGTTGGCTGCGGCAGCGCCCAACAAGAAAGGCCCGCCGGAGCGGGCCTTTCGGATGCGGGGGGCGATCAGCCCTGGGTGACGAGACGCTGCTGGTCGCGCGAGGTCTTGTAGGTGTTGGCGTCGAAGGCCGGAGCCTGCTCGAGCTGCTCGCGGGTGACGTTGAGGCGCACGTAGCGGGCGTTGTTCTGGTCCTGCTGGAAGGCGAGGCCGTCGAACGCCACGGCGACCGGCTTCGTGCCGATGCCGAGGAAGCCGCCGAAGTCAACGATCACGGCATCGACAGTGGTGCCGTCATCGGCAAGGACGACGTCGCTGATATCGCCCAGGTGCTCGTTGTTGGGGCCGTAGGCGGTGGTGCCTTCGAGCTCGTCGGCGGTCAGCTGCACATCGGTGAAGCCGGTCGGGTCGATGGTCATGGCACCGGCGGGAGCGGCATTGGCATCGGCCGGAGCGGCATTGGCATCGGCGGGAGCGGCGTTCGGATCGGCCGGAGCGGCGTTCGGATCGGCCGGGGCCACTGCGTTGTCAGCCGGGGCGGCGTTGTTGTCGACCGGGGCGGCCATGTTATCGGCCGGAGCCGCGTCAGGCGGCGGGGTCTGGTCCTCGGCGCGGAAGTCGGGAGCCTGCTCGAGGGCTTCCTTGGTGGTGGGCAGGATGAAGCGCTCGGAATTGTCCTCGGCCACCACCCACTGCAGTTCGGAGTAGTTCACGGCGACGTTCTTTTCGCCGATGCCGAGGAAGCCGCCGACGCCGATGACCACGGCGGCGACTTCGCCGTTCTCGCCGATGATGAGATCGTTGACGTCGCCGATATGCTCGGCGTCATTGGCCTCGGACGAGTAGACCTGGCGGCCGATGATCTCGGTGGCGAGGTTGTCCTTGTCGGTTACGGTGTAGCCGGTGGCAAGGATGGAGGTGGGCGCCTCGACCGTGGTGTCGGTCGCGTTGGTGTCGGCCGGAGCCATGGGATCGGTCGCAGGGGCAGCCGGGTCGGTCGCAGGGGCTTCGGTGGCCGGGGCGGCGTTCGGATCGGCCGGAGTGGTCGTATCCTGGGCGATGACGCCGGCGGTCAGCAGGGTCGCGATCGCCGTGGTGGCGAGGAGGGTGCGGATCATAGTATGGTCCCTTCGTTCTTGTTCGAGAACAAGGCCGTGCGGCACAACGCTTGGCGGTGAGGTGCCGCACGGCCAGATGTCCCTTGAACGCCGTGAAGGGGCGAGCGTTCCCACGGGCCGAGCGACTGCCGGCCGAAATGTGGCAAATAAAAAGGCCGGCCTCGTTGTTCGAGGTCCGGCCCTTTCCGCCTCCCGGGCGAAGGTGGAGAAGCCCTGCGCCTCGCCGCGCGAGGCCTCCCCGTTGACGCCGACACTAGCGCGGAATTCGGGTTTGGCGAGCGCCGGCCGGGTTAACGGGTAAACGCAAGGTTAATTCAATATGTCCGCATCTCGACATGGAGGATGCCGGAGCCGTCGTCGGCCGGGGCGCTGACGGGGCGGAAGCCGAGCCGCTCGTAAAAGCCGGTCTTGTCGTGCTGGGCGCTGAGGGCGAAGCGGGTATGGCCCTCGGCGCGGGCGGCCTCCATGGCGTGACGCACCAGCTGGTGGCCGATGCCGCGGCCGCGCGAGGGCTTTGCGACGGCCACGCGGCCGATCTTCATGTGCTCGGGCGTTTCAATGAGGCGCAGCGCGCCCACCACTTCGCCGGCGACGATGGCGACGAAATGGGTGGCGGTACGGTCGTAGTCGTCGAACTCCTCGTCCTCCACCTGCTGCTCGTCGATGAAGACGGCGCGGCGGAGCGCAAAGGCGAGGTTGCAAAGGGAAGAGAAGACGGGGACCTGGAGGATGGTAAGGTTCGGCATGGGCGGGAGATGAGCATGGAAGCGGGAGGGCGCGAAAGGGGCCGCTTGACCCGGCGTGGCGGTCGTGAGTGGATCGGGCATGTTCCTTTCGGTGTTCGACATCTTCAAGGTGAGTGTGGGGCCCTCGTCGTCGCACACGATGGGGCCGATGATTGCGGCGAAGCGCTTTGTCGACAAGGTGGCCCGGCTACCGGCGGGCGGAGCGGCGCTCGAATGCCGGCTCTACGGCTCGCTGGCCTATACGGGCGAGGGGCATGGCACGCATCGCGCTGTGCTGTGCGGCCTGATGGGCATGACGCCCGAGACCTATGATCGCGAGGCGGCGGACAGGGCGCTCGCAGAGCTGGCAGTGACGCGCAGCGTGACGATTGGCGGGCACCAGGTGCGGCTCGACCCGGCGACGGCAGTGCTGGCGATGAAGGGCAAGCGGCTGCCGGGCCACCCCAACGCCATGCAGTTCCGGCTGCTGAAGGGCGAGCCGGACCTCCTCAACGAGACCTACTATTCAGTGGGCGGCGGCTTCGTGCTGAGCGAGGCCGAGCTGGCCGCGGGGGCCGTGGCCCATGCGGCGGAGGCGGCGGTGCCCTATCCCTTCGCCACTGCGGCCGAAATGCTGGCAATGGGCGAGGCCTCAGGCCTCACCATCGCGCAGATGAAGCGGCGCAACGAGGCGGCACGCCATCCCGGCAGGGCGCTCGACCCCGCCGTGATGGGCGTGTGGGAGGTGATGGAGCGCTGCATCGACCGCGGGCTCAAGGCCGAGGGCATCCTGCCGGGCGGGCTCAACGTGCAGCGGCGGGCGGGCAGCCTGCGCGAAAAGCTGGCGCAGGGAGCGTCCAACAACGCGGCTCCACTCCACGCGGCCATCGACTGGCTCTCGGCCTATGCCATGGCGGTGAACGAGGAGAATGCGGCGGGCGGGCAGGTGGTGACGGCGCCGACCAACGGGGCGGCGGGGGTGATCCCGGCCGTGCTGCGCTATTACCTCGACTTCATCCCCGGCGCTTCGCGCGCGCATATCCCCGACATGCTGCTCACGGCAGCGGCGATCGGCGGACTCATCAAGACCAATGCGTCGATCTCGGGTGCCGAGGTGGGGTGCCAGGGCGAGGTCGGCTCGGCTTCGGCCATGGCGGCGGCAGCGCTCTGCTCGGCGCTGGGCGGCACCAACGCGCAAATCGAGAACGCGGCCGAGATCGCGCTCGAGCATCACCTGGGCATGACGTGCGACCCGGTCCGCGGGCTGGTGCAGGTGCCGTGCATCGAGCGCAACGGCATGGGGGCGGTGAAGGCGGTGGCCGCCGCCTCGCTCGCAATGCTTGGCGACGGCGAGCACATCGTGCCGCTCGATGCGTGCATCGAAACCATGCGCCAGACCGGCCGCGACATGGACGAGCGCTACAAGGAGACGAGCCTCGGCGGGCTCAGCGTGGCACTGCCCGAGTGCTGAGCCGGGGCCTCAGGCGGCGGCCGGAGCGAGGGCCGGGCGGGGGCGGAAGATACCCCAGGCGGTGAGGGCGAGGCCAATGACGACCCAGGCGACGAGGGTGAGCGTCGCTTCGCTGCTGCCGGCAAAGTCGAAATAGGCGGCCGAGCGAACGAGGGTGCCGGTAGCGCCCGGGGGCAGGAGCTGGCCGAAGAGGCCGAGGCCGTTCGGCAGCCAGGCGCCGGTGGTGGCGATGCCGGCGAGCGGGTTGCCCAGGAACATCATCACCATGGCGCCGATGGTGAAACCCTTGGCGCCGAAGACCTGCTGCAGGCCGGCAAGGGGCAGGGCCATGGCAGCGACGCCCAGCGCCATAGCGCCAGCCACGGGCCAGAAAGTGCCGGCGATGGTGCCGAACCAGAACTGCAGGACGGCGGCGACGATGAGGCCGCTGGCAACAGCGGTCAGCACGATGCCGCCCATGCGCCAGGCATTGCTGTTGGGGAAGGCGCTGCGGAAGGCGACGACCGGCACGATGCCGCCGAAGACGAGCGGGAAGGTGAGGCCGCCAATGCCGATGCCTGAGGGATCGGCAGCGGGCAGCGGCACCACGTCGGTGACGGTGAGGGGCAGGCCGGAGGAGGCCGCCAGCTGGCTGGCGGCGCCCGTGAGGGTGCCGGAAATGGCGGTGGAGCCGGCGCTGGTCACAAGGGTTTCAAGGCCGGTATCCGAAACGACGAGGCCGCCGACGACTTCGCGCGCGGCGATGGCGGTGCGCAGTTCCTCGGCCGAGACAAAGGAGCGCGGGATCCAGGCGCCGGGCATGAGGCGGTCGAGATCGGCTTCGACGGTACTGATGGCTGTGGGCGTGCCGACGAGACCGAGGGGCAGGTCGTGCGGACCGCTCTTGAGGGAGGGCAGGATGAACAGCGCGAGGAGCACGACCAGGATGGCCCCGAGGCCAGCGGTGAGCCCGGTGAGGGCAATGACGGGATGGAGGGCGCGGCGGGGCTTGGGGATTTGGCTGTCGGTCATCTGCAGGGCCTGGAAAAGGAAAGGGGCAGAACGGTGCCGTCCTGCCCGAGATCAGTGCAGCGCAGATGGGGGGGAGGGGGCGGGAGGGAAAGTGACAGATTGTCGCCTCAGGGGGACACGGGCGGCGGTAGCATGACGCGGCTGATCAATGTCGGCCCCTGAAACGCTTGGGGCCGGCTGGTGGCCGGCCCCGGGGGTGTTATTCGCTTAGAAGTCCAGGCCGCCGCCGGCAGGCATGGCGGGGGCGGTTTCCTTCTTGGGCTTTTCGGCGATCATCGCCTCGGTGGTGATGAGGAGGCCAGCAACCGAGGCGGCGTCCTCGACGGCGGTGCGGACGACCTTGGCGGGGTCGATGATGCCCCACTTGTAGAGGTCGCCGAACTCACCGGTCTGGGCGTTCCAGCCGTGGGCGTAGTCGGCGCTCTCGAGCAGCTTGCCGACGATCACCGAGCCGTCCTCGCCGGCGTTGAGGGCGATCTGCTTGGCCGGAGCCTGGATGGCACGGCGTACGATGTCGACGCCGGTACGCTGGTCGGGGTTGTCGGGGTTGAGGGACTCGAGCGCTTTGGCCGCGCGCAGCAGGGCGACGCCGCCGCCGGGCAGGATGCCTTCCTCGACCGCGGCGCGGGTGGCGTGCATGGCGTCGTCGACGCGGTCCTTCTTCTCCTTGACCTCGACCTCGGTGGAGCCGCCGACGCGGATCACGGCGACGCCGCCAGCGAGCTTGGCCAGCCGCTCCTGCAGCTTTTCACGGTCATAGTCCGAGGTGGTTTCCTCGATCTGCTGCTTGATCTGAGCGATGCGGCCCTGGATGTCGGTCTTGGAGCCGGCACCATCGACGATGGTGGTGTTCTCCTTCTCGATGGTCACCTTCTTGGCGGTGCCGAGCATCTCGAGCGTGACGTTCTCGAGCTTGATGCCGAGTTCCTCGGAGATGACATTGCCGCCGGTGAGGATGGCGATGTCCTCGAGCATGGCCTTGCGACGATCGCCGAAGCCCGGAGCCTTCACCGCCGCGATCTTCAGGCCGCCGCGCAGCTTGTTGACGACGAGCGTGGCGAGCGCCTCGCCCTCGACATCCTCGGCGACGATGAGCAGCGGCTTGCCGGTCTGCACGATGGCCTCGAGCACCGGCAGCAGAGGCTGCAGGTTGGAGAGCTTCTTTTCGTGCAGCAGGATGTAGGGCTCTTCGAGCTCCACCCGCATCTTTTCGGGGTTGGTGACGAAGTAGGGGCTGAGATAGCCGCGGTCGAACTGCATGCCCTCGACGACATCGAGCTCGGTCTCGGCGGTCTTGGCTTCCTCGACGGTGATGACACCGTCATTGCCGACCTTCTGCATGGCCTCGGCAATCATCTTGCCGATGGCAGTCTCGCCGTTGGCCGAGATGGTGCCGACCTGGGCGATCTCGTCGTTGGAGGTAATCTTGCGGGCGTTCTTCTTGAGCTCGCCGACGACGGTCGAGACGGCAAGGTCGATGCCACGCTTCAGGTCCATCGGGTTCATGCCCGCCGCGACGGCCTTGGCGCCTTCCTTGACGATGGCCTGGGCGAGGACTGTGGCGGTGGTGGTGCCGTCGCCGGCCTTGTCGTTCTGCTTGCTGGCGACTTCGCGCACCATCTGCGCGCCCATGTTCTCGAACTTGTCGGCAAGCTCGATTTCCTTGGCGACGGTGACGCCGTCCTTGGTGATGCGGGGAGCGCCGAAGCTCTTCTCGATCACGACGTTGCGGCCCTTGGGGCCGAGGGTCACCTTAACGGCATCGGCGAGCACATCGACGCCGCGCAGCATGCGGTCGCGCGCGTCGAGGGAGAATTTGACTTCCTTAGCAGCCATTTGTCGTCACTCCTTGAGACGTAACGAGGTTTGACTCTGTTTTCGGGGATGGTGGGGCGAAGGTCAGGCGGCCTTCTTGGCCTCGGCGCTGGGCTCGATGACGCCCATGATGTCGCTTTCCTTCATGATCAGCAGCTCTTCGCCATCGAGTTTCACCTCGGTGCCGCTCCACTTGCCGAAGAGAACGCGGTCGCCGACCTTGACGTCGAGGGCGACGATCTCGCCGCGCTCGTTGCGGGCGCCGGGGCCCACGGCGATGACTTCGCCTTCCTGCGGTTTTTCCTTGGCGGTATCGGGAATGATGATGCCCCCCGCCGACTTCTGCTCCGCGTCAATGCGCTTGACCACAATCCGGTCGTGCAAAGGACGGAACTTCATGAAGCTTCCTCCATTGGACAGAACAACAGGTTGAGGATGCCGGGGCCCGGGGACCCAGGCGTCAAATGAACTAGGCACGCCGAAATTTGGCTTCAAGGGGCGCGCGAAGGAATTTTCTCCTTCGCGGCAGGTGGCCGCTATCCCTTTGAAATCGCTGGGCTGCGTGGCCGTATCAGGCGGCGGCGGGAGTGTTTATGGGGATGGGGCCGGTGGGGCCGGGAACGGTCCACTGCACGGCACCCGCCTCGCGGATGACGCGCGCGATGAAGCCGAGCTTTTCGATGACTTCCGGGGTGAGCACGAAGGGATAGGCGTCATGCTGGCCGACAGCGCGGTTGAGGTTGTTGATGAGCGAGCTCAGCGGCACCCAGTTGTCGATCAGCTCGGCGATGTCCGCGAAGGCGTAGGGGTTGAAGTCTATGCGGGCGGTGAGGGCACCTTCGGTATCGACCTGGGGCCGGAGGCGGACCCCGAAGGCGGCCGCCATCTCGGTGGTATCGACGACGTGGAGGCAGTGGGCGAACGTTTCGGCGAAATCCTCCCACGGATGCGCGGTGGCATAGGCCGAAATGAAATGCGACTGCCAGTCGGGCGCGGCGCCATTGGCGTAATAGGCCTGGAGCGCGGTCTCGTAGGGCTGCGTCTCGTCGCCGAAGAGGCGACGGAACTCTGCGAGATTGGCCGGGTTCGAGCCGATGAGGATGTCCCAGTAGTGGTGGCCGATTTCGTGGCGGAAATGGCCGAGCAGGGTGCGATAGGGCTCGTTGAACTGGGTGCGGCGGTATTCGCGCGCGGCGTCGTCGGCTTCGGCCAGCGCGATGGTGACGATGCCGTTCTCGTGGCCGGTGAGCACCGGCGTGGGGGCGATCGCCTCGTCGAGGAAGCGGAAACTCAGGCCGTGGACGACGTCCTCGTTGCGGGTAGCCAGCGGTAGGCGCAACCTGAGCAGGCTGTAGACGAGGCGCTTCTTGGCCCGCTCGATGACCTGCCACTGGGCGAGCTTCTTCGGATCGTCGAGGGGCGGAACCAGCTCGTTGTGGCGGCAGGCGCGACAGAAGAGCGTGGCGCCGGGGGCCTGGGGGACCAGCCAGTTGCAGGCGCCATGCGCGGCATTGGCACAGAAGACGAACTGACGGTTGTCGAGAAAAGCCGCGGTCCACACGACGGGGCCGCCATCGAGCGAGCACATCGCATTGCTTTCGGGCTCGTAGCCGAGCCGGCGGCCGCAGCGTTCGCAGCGGGTGTTCTCGAAATAGAGCAGGTGGCCGCAATGGTCGCAGCGGAAGAGTTTCATCGGCGCCCCGTGATGTTGCGAGACGGGAATGCCCCGAGGGTGCCCGAAGTTCCGGGCCTTACAGGGGTTTGTTAGGCCGGATGCGGCAAGCTCGTCGCCATGGATGGGGCTCCTGCACGAATGATGACGCTGTCGCCGCGCTTGCGCTGGGCGGTGCTTGCGCTGACGGCGCTCGCCATGGCGCTGCTGCTTGCCGTGGTGTTTTCGCGTGCCCCGGCACCGGTGTCGCCCGAGGGGGCGGCGGCGGGCGATGCGGTCAGTTACGCGCGCATCATCGAGCGGATGCGGGGTGGAGAGGGATACTACCCGGCCGCGCATGACGTGCTGGTGGCGGACGGCTACGGCACGCGCTCGGTGTTCAACTGGCGGACGCCAGCCTGGCCGACCATCCTCGCGCTGCTGCCGCCGGGAGGCGGGCCGGTGCTGCTCGGGGTGCTGGCGGCGGTGGGGCTGGCGCTCACCTATCGCATGGCGCGGCCGGCGGGGCTGGTGGCGGCGGCGACTTCGGCGGTGGCCGTGGGGCTCAGCTTCGGCTCGCTGCTCGCGCCCGAGGCGGCAGTGTTCTCGGAAGTGGCTGCGGGAGTGCTGATCCTCGTCTCGGTGACGGCCTATGGCAATGGCTGGCGCTGGCTCGGCTTCGCGGCGGCGATCACGGCGCTGTTCATCCGCGAGTTGGCGATCTTTTACGTGCTGGTCTGCGTGGTGTTCGCCATTCGCGGCTATCGCTGGCGGAAGTTCGTGGCCTGGGGCGTAGCGCTTGTCGCCTATGCTGCATATTTCGCGTGGCACGCATGGATGGTGCTGGGGCAACTGGGGCCGATGGACCGTGCCTATGGCGAAGGCTGGGTTGCTTTCGGCGGGCTCGATTTCGTGCTCGCCACGGCGGGGTTCAACGGCCTGTGGTCGCTGGGGCCGGACTGGCTCCCGGCCGTGCTGCTGCCCCTCGGACTGCTCGGCCTGTGGCCTGCGCCCAAGTGGCGCGGACTGGCGACGGTGGTGGTCTACCTGACGGTGTTCCTGGTGATCGGCAAGCCGTCCAATGCCTATTGGGGTGCGCTCTATACGCCGGTGCTGATGCTGGGGCTGGGCTGGGTGGCGCCGGCAGTGGCTCACGCGCTCCAGCGCAGGTCGAGTTCGAACGCCGGCGGGGCCGCGACCGCAGCAGCGAAACCCGGTTACGGCAAGCCTAACGGCAGGATACGCAGCAGAAAGGACTAGATGCTGCCGATCGTCTTGAGCCGGACGCGGGGGTGGACCTCGTTCTGGCTCATCACCACGGTCTGCGGGCGGAAGCGTTCGATGATGGCGCGGACGTGGGGGCGGATGCCGGGCGAGGTGATGAGCACCGGGATTTCGCCCATTTGGGCGGCGTTCTCGAAGGCCTGCTGGACGCTGACGATGAACTGCTGCAGGCGCGAGGGCGCCATGGCGAGGTGGCGGTCGTTGCCTTCGCCCACCATGGCCTCGGCGAAGTCGCGCTCCCACTGCGGGCCGAGCGTGACGAGGGGCAGGTTCCCGTCCGGGCCGAGATTGGCGGCACAGATCTGGCGGGCGAGGCGCGTGCGGACATGCTCGGCGATGGACTGGGCGGTGCGGCCCGGGCCGGCGATTTCGGCAATGCCTTCGAGAATGGTGGGCAGGTCCCGGATCGAGATGCGCTCGGCGAGCAGTGTCTGGAGGACGCGCTGGATGCCGGAGACCGAAATCTGGCTGGGCACGATGTCCTCGACCAGCTTCTGCTGCTCCTTGGGCAGGCCCGAGAGCAGGGACTGGACGTTGGCGTAGCTCAAGAGGTCCGCGACATTGGCCTTCAGCACCTCGGTGAGGTGGGTCGAGATGACGGTCGAGGGATCGATGATCGAGTAGCCCTGAAGCTCCGCCTCGTCGCGCAGGGCGGGCTCGATCCAGGTGGCGGGGAGGCCGAAGGTGGGCTCGGTGGTGTGGATGCCCGGCAGGTTGATCTCGCGGCCCATGGGATCCATCACCATGAGCTGGTGGGCCCAGATCTGGCCGCGGCCGGCATCGACCTCCTTGATCTTGATCTTGTAGTCGTTGGGCTCGAGCTGCATGTTGTCGAGGATGCGCACCGGCGGCATGATGAAGCCGAGCTCGGTGGCGAGCTGGCGCCGCAGCGCCTTGATCTGCTCGGTGAGCCGGTCGGTGCCGGTATCGTCTTCCTTGACCAGAGAGAGCAGGCCGTAGCCCAGTTCGAGCTTCAGCTCGTCGATTCTGAGGCTGTCGGTGATGGGCGCCTCGCCCATCGGGCCGCCGGCCTGCTGGTCGCCGGGGCCACCCGGGACTCCCCCCGGCATGGTGATGGCGTCGAGCGCTTCCTGCGCCTGGCGGAGGTTGGCGCGCTTCGATGAGGTGAAGGCCATATAGCCGACGCCGCCGGCGAGGGCGAGGAACGGAATGACCGGCATGCCAGGCAACAGGGCGAGCGCGGCGATGACGGCCGCCGACATGCCCAGCGCCTTGGGATAGTGGGTGAACTGGCGCACCAGCGCCTTGTCGGCCGAGCCGGTGACGCCCGACTTGGAAACGAGGATACCGGCGGCGGTGGAGACGATGAGGGCCGGGATCTGGCTCACGAGGCCGTCGCCGATGGTGAGGAGCGTATAGTTGTGGCCGGCTTCCTCGAAACTCAGCCCCTGCTGCATCATGCCGATGATAAGGCCTGCGATGACGTTGATGAAGGTGATGAGCAGGCCGGCAATGGCGTCGCCGCGCACGAACTTCGACGCACCGTCCATGTTGCCGAAGAAGGCGCTCTCGGCTTCGAGGGTCTCGCGGCGCTTGCGGGCGGTGGCTTCGTCGATGAGGCCGGCCGAGAGGTCGGCGTCGATGGCCATCTGCTTGCCGGGCATGGCGTCGAGGTTGAAGCGCGCCGCCACTTCGGCGATGCGGCCAGAGCCCTTGGTGATGACGATGAAGTTCACGATCAGCAGGATCGCGAACACCACGATGCCGATGACGAAGCTGCCGCGGGTGATGAACTCGCCGAACGCCTCGATGACGTGACCGGCCGCGTCGGTGCCGTTGTGACCCTCGGAAAGGATGAGGCGCGTGGTGGCGAGGTTGAGCGCCAGACGCATCATGGCCGAGATCAGCAGCACCGTGGGGAAGGAGCTGAACTCGAGCGGCGTCTGGATGAAGAGGGCCGTCATCAGGATGAGGACGGAGAAGACGATCGAAACGGCGAGCAGGATGTCGAGCAGCAGCGGCGGCAGCGGGACGATCAGCACCATGATGATCGCCATGACGCCGACGGCGAGGCCGATATCCGACGAGGCGAGAGACTTGCCGAGGCCCTGCATGGAGAGGGCAGGAAGTTTAAGGCCGGCCGGGCTGGGGGAGTTGGAGAGGTCAGCCATGGGTGGTCTCTAGCTTGAACTTAACGGGCCGGGCCGGTCCCTCCCCAGCCCTCCCCGTAAAGGGAAGGGTGCTGCGCCGGGGTACTTTCACCGGACTGTCAACGCGCACCGTCTTCACCTCCCCCTTCATGGGGGAGGCCGCGAGGGGGCCGTCTCGGTCCGTTGCCTGGTTCACGCCACGTGGGTCCGCTGTTCGCCGGGGGCGGGGATGTGGATGCCTTCTTCGGCGTACTGGTTGAGCTTGTTGCGCAGGGTGCGGATGGAGATGCCGAGGATGTTGGCGGCGTGGGTCCGGTTGCCGAGCACGTGATCGAGCGTGTCGAGGATCAGGTCGCGCTCGACGTCGGCGACGGTGCGGCCGACCATGGTGCGGGTGATGGTCTCGGCAGTCTGGGCGGCCTGCGTGGCGACGCTGGCGGCGGCGGCGAACTCGCCGAGGCCGGTGCCGTCCGGCATGAGGATGGCATCGGGTCCGATGACCTCGCCGCCCGAGAGCAGCACGGCGCGGTGGAGGGTGTTTTCGAGCTCGCGGACGTTGCCCGGCCAAGGGGCACGGAGCAGGGCGGCGCGGGCATCGTCGCTCAGCACGCGGCGGCCGAGGCTGTTGGCCTTGGCGTATTTGTCGATGAAGAAGTCGGCCAGCGCGGAGATATCGGCGGGGCGCTCGCGCAGGGGCGGGAGCTTGAGGTTTACGACGTTGAGGCGGAACAGCAGGTCCTCGCGGAAGCTGCCTTCGCGCACGGCCTCGGCGAGGTTGCGGTTCGAGGTGGCGATGACGCGGATATCGACCGGAACGGGCTTGGTGCCGCCGACTCGGTCGATGAGCCGTTCCTGAAGGGCGCGCAGGAGCTTGGCCTGGAGGCGCACGTCCATTTCGGAAATCTCGTCGAGCAGCAGGGTGCCGCCAGAGGCTTCCTCGAACTTGCCGATACGACGGCCGATGGCGCCGGTGAAGGCGCCCTTTTCGTGGCCGAAGAGTTCGGACTCGAGAAGCTGCTCGGGAATGGCGGCGCAGTTGATCGATATGAAGGGCCGGCCGGCGCGCTTCGAGCGGGAGTGGAGGTACTTGGCCATCACCTCCTTGCCGGTGCCGCTCTCGCCGGTAATGAGCACCGAGGCCTCGGAGGGGGCAACCTGTTCGGCGAGCTTCACGACGCGGGCCATAGCCGGGTCGCGGTAGAGGAACTCGCTCGACTCCCGCGCCACGGCGGCGATGACGGCGGCGATCAGCTCGGCATCGGGCGGCAGGGGGATGTATTCCTTGGCGCCGGCGCGGATGGCGTTCACGGCCGCGGCGGCGTTGCTTTCTGTGCCGCAGGCGACGACGGGGATGACGATGCGCTCGGCCTCGAGGCTGGCGATGAGAGCGCCGATATCCATCATCACGTCGACGAGCAGCAGGTCGGCGCCGCGCCCGGCGCGCAGCGAGGCGAGCGCGATCTCGATCGAGGGAGCGTGGGCGACCTTGGCGCCGCCTTCCATGGCGAGCTTGGTTGCTTCGGTGAGCTGGCCTTCGAGCGGGCCGACGATAAGGAGCCGCATGGTTCTTTCCTAAGCCGCCTTGATGATTTCGGTCATGGTGACGCCGAGGCGGTTCTCGACCAGGACGATTTCGCCGCGGGCGATCAGGCGGTCGTTGACGTAGAGTTCCACCGCCTCGCCGACCTGGCGGTCGAGTTCAACGACGGTGCCGATATCCATCTTGAGGAGGTTGGCGATGGGGACGCGGGCGCGGCCGAGGACCACCGAAATGCGGACGGGGACGTCGAAGACGGCCTCGAGATCGGCGGCGGATTTCTCGCCGTGTTCGGGAACGGTGCTCTCGCGGACTGGGGCGTCCATCTCCTCGAAGGAGACGCCGGTGTCGCCGGTGCTCATGGTCAGGTCTCCTCAGCGGTGTTGATGCCGCGGGCTGCGAAGTATTCGACTATGGCCGCGTCGATGCTGGCCGAGAGCTGGCGAATGTCGCGAACGATGCCGCCATCGGCCCATTCGAGCCGCGCATCACCGATGGCGATTTCAGGGTCGCCGAGGACGACGAGGCGGCCGGTAAAGCCGGAATGGCTGATGCGGCTGGTGGCGATGTCGCGCACGCGGTCGGCCAGCATGGGCTCGCAGCGAATGACGAGGTGCGGCACGCCCTCCAGGCTCTGCAGGCACTCGGCGATGAGCGCCTCGATCTCGGCGGTGGGCTGCGCGGCGATCATGCGGCCGGCGAGCTTGCGGGCGATGGAGAGCGAGAGGCCGACCGCCTCGGCGACGGCCTGCTTGCGCGCCTCGTCGATGGTGCTGGCCATGGCCACGACCTTGTCGGCCAGCGCTTCGGCCGCGGCGGCGATCTGCTGCTCGGCTTGGGCAATGGCGGTGCGCTGGCCCTCGGCAAGACCCGCGGCGTGACCTTCGCGGCGGGCCTCGGCGAGGCGTTCGGCGAGCGCCGAATCCGAAAGCGTGGAGCGCCGCTCGCCTGAGCGGGTGCCCATATCGACATCGAAGGTGAAGCGGACGGGTTGAGCGCTCATTTAGGCGATCATCTCCTCGTCGGCCTTGCCTTTGGTGATGATGATCTCGCCCTTGGCGGCGAGGTCCTTGGCGGTGGCGACCATGCGGCCCTGGGCCTCGTCCACGTCCTTGAGACGGACCGGGCCCATGGACTGCATGTCGTCCTTCAGGACCTTGCCGGCGCGGGCCGACATGTTGGCGAAGAACACGTCCTTGACGGTGTCGCTGGCGCCCTTGAGGGCAAGGGCAAGCTCGCGCTTGTCCATCTTCTGGATCAGGGTCTGGATGGCACCAGGTTCGAGGCGGGCAAGGTCCTCGAAGGTGAACATCAGCGCCTTGATACGCTCGGCGGACTCGCGGTCGCGCTCCTCCAGCGTGGTGAGGAAACGGGCCTCGGTCTGGCGGTCGAAAGCGTTGAAGATCTCCGCCATCTGCTCGTGGCTGTCGCGCCGCTTGGTGTGGCTGAGCGTCGACATGAACTCGGTGCGCAGGGTCGCCTCGATCTTTTCGAGGATTTCCTTTTGCACCGGCTCGAGGGTGAGCATGCGGTGCACCACCTCCATGGCGAGGCTTTCGGGCAGGTAGGCCAGCACCTTGGAGGCATGATCGGTGGCGAGCTTGGAGAGGACCACGGCAATGGTCTGCGGGTACTCGTTCTTGAGGTAGTTGGCGAGCACGTCCTCCTGCACGTTGCTCAGCTTTTCCCAGATGTTGCGGCCGGCAGGACCACGAATTTCCTCCATGATCGCGTCGACCCGCTCGGGCGGCAGGAAAGACAGCAACAGGCGCTCGGTGGTCTCGGTATTGCCGGCCATGGTGCCGTTGGCCGAGATGGAGGTGACGAACTCGATCAGCAGGCTGTCGAGCATGTCCTGCGTGATGGGGCCGAGGCGCACCATGGCGCGCGAGAGCTGGCGGATCTCGACGTCGTCCAGCTCTTCGAGGATGGGGCGGCCAAAATCGGGACCAAGCGCGAGGAGCAGCGCGGCGGCCTTTTCGTCGCCGGCCAGAACGCGCTGGGTGGCATCGCCGGTAACGGAGAGCTGTTTGGCATGCAGCTCGTTATTCAGGGCGACGGCGGAGGCGGCCATGATCTACCTCAGCTCGCGCTCGCCAGCCAATCGCGGACGATCAGCGCGGCCTGCTTGGGGTTCTCGTCTACGAGGTTGCCGACGGTGCGGAGCGTCTGCGCCTGCTGCTCGCCCATCTGGCGCGCGCTGTTCATCCAGGCGGGAACGCGCTGGTTGTCTTCGGTGACCACGGACGGATCGTTGAGGTCGGCGCCTGAAAGGTTGGGCAACTGCGAGGTGACCGGGGGGGTGCCGAAGTTGCCTGGCCCCATGGCGCCGGGATTGTGCACCTCGGCTGAGGCCGGAAGGGGCAGCGCGCCGGTTTCGGGGGTGAGTACACGCTTGAGCAGCGGCCGCATGACGAACAGCACGAGGGCGAGCGCGATGAGCAGCGTCACGGCCATCTGTGCGGCGTTCATCAGGTCGTCGCGGGTGAAGTCGAACAGGCCCGGAGCGGAGGTGCCCTGGCTGCTGATCTCGGGCCGGGCGGCGAACTGCAGGTTGGTGACCTGCACCTGGTCGCCGCGGTTGGCATCGTAGCCGACGGCCGAGCGAACGAGCTGGGTCAGCTGATCGAGCGTCGCCTGGTCGCGCGGGGTGTAGACCGAGTTGCCCTGTGCATCGGTGGTGTAGGTGCCGTCGACGACCACCGCGATCGAGAGGCGCTTGATGCCGCCGGCATGTGTCTGCTCGTTGGTGACGGTCTTGGAGATTTCGTAGTTGGTCGTCTCCTCGGTGGTAGAAGCGGTCTCCGAGGTGCCGCCCGAAGCGGTGCCGCCCGAAGCACCCGGCAGCTCGTTGGAGACGCTGACCTGGCCGCTCTCGCCGGGGCCGACGGCCTGGTTGGCGAGCTCGCGCGACTGGGTGGAGCGGACGACCTGGCCGTTCGGATCGTAGAGTTCCGAGGTGCGGCTCACCTGGTTCATGTCTAGTTCGACGGCGACCTGGACGCGGGCGCGGCCGGAACCGACGATATTGGAGAGCAGGTCCTCGAGCTGGGTGCGCATGCGCTCTTCGAGGCCGACCTTGCGCTCGTCGGCTTCGCCCGCGAGGATCTGGTTGGGATTGTCGCCGGCGCCCGAGGCGAGCAGGCGGCCGGTATCGTCGACGACGGAGACGCGAGAAGGGATCAGCCCCTCGACGGCGGCGGCGGCGAGATGCTGGATGGCGCGGATTTCACCGGTCGAGAGTTCGCCGCGCACGGCGAGGACGATGGACGCTGTGGGATCCTTCTGCTCGCGGCTGAACAGGGCGCGCTCGGGCAGGACGAGGTGGACGCGGGCGCTCTTGATGCGGGCGAGCGAGGAGATGGTGCGGGCCAGCTCGCCCTCGAGTGCGCGGACATTGTTGATGTTCTGTACGAAGCTGGTGGCGCCCAGCGTCGATTGCTTATCGAAGATTTCGTACCCGACCTGACCGCGCGTGGGCAGGCCATCCTGCGCCAGCGTCATGCGGACCTGGGTGATCTGGTCGCGCGGGACGAGGATGGTGTCGCCTTCGCCACGCAGCTCGTAGGGAACGTTCTGGCTCTGCAGCTCGCTGACGATGGCGGCAGAATCCTCCAGCGACAGGCCAGTGTAGAGTGGCGCCATCGACGGAGCCGAGGCGCGCATTATGAGGAAGGCGAAGAACCCGAGAGTCAGAACCGCGACCACCGCCATTGCGGCGACGCGGGCCATCCCGAGCCGATTGAAGAACTGGAGGAAACCGTCCACGCCCGAACCTGACTTGACACCCCAAACGGTCGAGCGAACGCGCGACCGAGCCCATAGGCAAAAATTACCCAGCTGATGGTAAACAAGTTCTTAACCACCCCTCGCAGATCGCAGAAACCGGTAAGGATTGCCGGGTGAGCCCTCAAGGAGACTGACATGCCGGAAGCCCCGCCACTGGCCATTCTGGGCCGCATCACCTCGATAAACGTCCGCAAGGTCACCTGGACGGCAGACCTGATCGGGCTGAGCTACCGTACCGAGGTGTGGGGCCTGCCGCATCGCGACCCGCGCGAGGCGGAGTTCCTGAAGCTCAACCCCAACGCCCAGGTGCCGGTGATTCTCGACGATGGTTTCGTGCTATGGGAATCCGGCGCCATCATCCGCTACCTGGCGCGCAAGCACCGCAGCGGCCTGTGGCCAGCCGATTTCCGCGAGCGGGCGCTGGTGGACCAGTGGGTGACCTGGCAGGGCACCGAACTCAACCTGCAGTGGGGCTATGCCGTGCAGGCGCTGATACGGAAGAACCCGGCCTATACCGACAAGGCACGGATAGACGACTCGATCGCGCGCTGGGGAGCGGCGATGCGCATTCTCGAGGCGCATCTTCGGCAGGCCGGTGATTTCGTTGCCAACGGGCGGCTGAGCCTTGCCGACATCGTCATCGCGCTGTCGAGCCACCGCTGGTTCTCGACCCCGTTCGACAAGCCCGACCTGCCGGCAGTGAAGGCGCATTACGAGATGCTGAAGGCGACGCCGGAAGGCGCGAAATATCTCAGCGCCGAGACGCCCTAAGGCCCCGCGCAAAATGCAAAGCCCGCCACGGGTTCTGCCGGGGCGGGCCTTGAAGCTTGGAGGCCCTTGCGGGCTCCCGGAATCAACTCTCGCGGTAGTGCTGAATCCAGGTGGTGCGCAGGCCAGCGAGGCCGTGCTTGTCGATGGCTGCCTGCCAGTTGAGGAATTCATCGACCGACAGGGTATAGCGCTGGCAGGCCTCTTCGAGGCTCAGCAGGCCACCACGCACTGCCGCCACGACTTCCGCCTTGCGGCGGATGACCCAGCGGCGGGTATCCCGGGGGGGTAGATCCGCGATCGTCAACGGGCTCCCGTCGGGCCCTATGACGTACTTCACGCGGGGACGCATTTGGACGGTCATTGTACTCACTTACTCAACCTGACCACGGCCGAAACCCTAGCCCAACGCGCTTAAAATTCGGCTAAGGCATTACTTAGAATGCGTTAAAGACAAGGGGTTTCGATGCACGTATGTCGTTAACGGACGAGACGTAGGGGCGGCTCGACAGCGCCTCAAGACTTGGGCACAAATCGCCTGGAATTAAGATAGAATTAACCCTATCGGCGTGGGCGACGGGGCAGGAATTCAGAAAAGATGGCCAAGGACTATCCGGCGCTCAATGCGCATCATCGCGACTTCATCGCCCGGCAGCACTTCTTCTTCACGGCTACGGCGGCCGCGGGGACGCGGATCAACATCTCGCCGCGCTCGACCGACCAGTTCCGCGTGATTGGTGACAACGCGGTGGTCTATCTCGACCGCACCGGCAGCGGCAACGAGACGGCGGCGCACCTGCTTGCCGACGGCCGGATGACGATCATGTTCTGCGCGGTGGAGGGGTCGCCGCTGATCCTCAGGCTCTACGGCAGGGGCCGAGTGATCGTGCGCGGCTCGGAGGAGTATTCGGGGCTGCTGGCCGGCGAGTTCGGCGGCAGCGAGCCGCTCGGCGCGCGGCAGATGGTGCGGCTCGACCTCGACCTGGTGAAGACCTCATGCGGCTATGGCGTGCCGCTGATGGCCTACCAGGGCGAGCGCGACACGATGGACCGCTGGGCCGAGGCGAAGGGGCCGGACGGCATTGTCGACTACTGGGCCGAAAAGAACATGGTGAGCATGGACGGCCTGCCCACTGGCTTCCGGCAGGAATAGGGGAGAGCGTCGCACCGCAGGGACTAGATCGAGCTTTCCGGTGATGAGGCGTCGGCGGCGGTTTTCTGGCGAACGGAGAGGACGCTCGAGAGGTTGACGCGGGCGCCGCCGACGATAAGCACGGGCTCGGAGCCGGAAAAATCGACGCCGGTGACTTCGCCGGTCATCTGCGTGGCGACGTTGACGAGCCTGCCGTCATTGTCGCGGCCTTCGATGGTGACGGAATAGGAGCCGTCGGGCTTCTTGCGGCCGTCATTACCAATGCCGTCCCAGGTGAAGACGCTCTCGCCCTGATTGACCTTGCCGGTCTTGGTGAAGACGACGTTGCCGTCCTTGTCACGCACAGTGGCGGTGATGTTGGCGGCCTTGTCGGTGGCGAAGTGCCAGATAGCGGCACCATTGACCAGCTCGGTCCTGGCGCCCTCGGCGGTGACGATCTTGCCGATATAGCTCACCGCCTGGGCGTTGTTGGCGTTCTGCGTCGAGGTCATCATGGCCTCGAGGTACTGGTTGGTCTTGAGTTGCTGCTCGACGCCGGAGAACTGCACCAGCTGCTGGGTGAAGGCGTTGGTGTCGAGCGGATCGAGCGGGTTCTGGTTCCTCAGCTGCGTGGTGAGAAGCTGGAGGAAGGTGTCGAAGTTTTCGGCCAGCCGCGCCCCGGTTAGGGAGGTGCCGGAAGTTGAGCTGCTGTAACCGACGCCGCTGATGGCCATGGCCGCTACTCCTTACACGAACAGGTTGACGCCGCTCGCCGACGCGGAGCCGCGATAGTGGGTCTGAGCGGCGAGCTCGGTGCTCTCATCGGGCCCCGGGGCGCCGAAGGGACCGAAACCCGACTGGCCGCCATTGCCGTCGCCTTGGGCGAAGTCAGAGCCGGCAAAGGGGTTCTGGCGCAGCGAGAATTCAAGGTTGGTGCGCGAGGCATCGAGGCCGGCCTGCTGCAGGGCCTGCTGCAGGGCGCGCTGGTCGCGCATCATCATGTCGAGCGTTTCGGGACGCTCGACGACCATGCGGGCGTTGATGGTGCCGCTCCTGTCGAGGTCGAGCTTGACGTCGATGCGGCCCAGTTCGGGCGGATCGAGGCGGATCTGGAAGCGGGTGTTGCCGGCTTCGAAATGGCGCACCACCTCGAAAGCGACCTGCGGCAGGTTGATCTGGTGAACCGGGGCCGCGTAGGCGGCGTGGATGGCGCGGGCGGCGGTTGCGGGGGTGGCCGCCTGTGCGGCGGCTACGGTGGTGTCGGGCGTTGTCGCAGCGTGGGTCGGGGCCGGTGCAGGCATCTCGGCCTTGGCGGCGGACGGACGTGCATCTGCGGCGGGCTTCTCTTCGGCCGAGGGTTTGGCCTCGAGCGTCACCTCGGTGTCGAGAGAAGCAGCCGGGCGGGCGGGCTCCGCCGGGGCATCGGCTCTCATCGTCCCCGGCTTCTGGCCGGGCTGGGTTTCATCGGCCAGCACGTCGGGGATGTCGAGGACGGGGGCGGCAATAGAGGCGGTGTTCGCCGATTTGGCGGCGGGTTTGGCGGGCGCGCCGGCTAGGGCGGCGACGAGCTGGTCGAGCTCGGGGCTGGTGCTGTCGGCGACGCGGCTCAGGCCGAGCTGGGCCATGACATCGTCGGCAATGTCGCCGGTGCCGACGCGGTCGGCGAGGCGGGTGAGGGCGCTCGCAAGATCGGGTGAGAGTTTTTCCAGGTGGGCGGCGAAGTCCTTCAGCACTTCGCCGAACTGAGCGAGGCCGGAGGGACCGACCTGTGCCTGCACGACCTTCGGCGCGGACTCGAGCTGGGTGTCGGGGGACACCGGTAGAATGGCGCTGCCCGCAGCAGCTTCGGCGAGCCGGGTGGTGTCTACCGGTGGCGCCTGCAACTGGGGCTGCCCGGCAAACCAGGCAGCGACAGCGTCCGTGGCCTCGCGCAGCTTCCCTTCGAGGGCGGGGTCGAGCGGCTTGCCCTCGTCGATCGCGGTCCTGGCAGCCTTTAGGGCGCCTGTGAACGCCTCGAGGAGCGCCTTGCTGGTGGTCGGTTCGCCGAGGTTGGGCATAGCGGCGAGTGGTGCCTGGGGGGCAGGCGTGCCGGGAAGTGCGCTGGCAGCTGCCTCGGCATCGGTGGCGGCCTCCAGGTCCGGGGCGAGCATGGCGAGGAGTGCGGCGAAGATGCCGGCTTCACCACCCTCGGCGCTAGCATCGGCCGGAGGCGTCGCGCCCGAAGCGGGGGCAATCAGCGATGTGGAAGCCTGAGAGAAGCCGACGGTAACCGACACGAATGCCTCGCGAGACGGATTGGTGCGGTCCTTCAGTTGCAAGCGTCGTGCCGAATGCGAAAATTCAGTATTTTCAATTGGTTGTCGCGAGGGGGCAAGTGTTTGCCCCGGCAGATTTGGCTCAGTGGCGGCAATTGTTGCCGGGGCGGGCGATAGGGCGTATATCGCGCCGATCCAAAGTGGCCCTTGAACCCATCCGGATGAGAGACATGGACCTGAACTCGCTTGACCTGCCCAAGCGTCCCGAAGACACGCGCGTCGTCGTCGCGATGTCGGGGGGCGTCGATAGTTCTGTAGTTGCCGGGCTGCTCGCCCGCGAAGGCTACGATGTGGTGGGCGTTACCCTGCAGCTCTACGACCATGGCGAGGCAACTCACCGCAAGGGTGCGTGCTGCGCCGGGCAGGACATTCACGACGCACGGCGTGTGGCGCAGGCGCTCAACATTCCGCACTATGTGCTCGACTACGAGGAGCGGTTCAGGAACTCGGTGATGGAACCCTTCGCCAATGCCTATCGGCAGGGCGAGACGCCGGTGCCCTGCATCGCGTGCAACCAGAGCGTGAAGTTCGTCGACTTGATGGAAGTGGCACGCGACCTCGGGGCCGACGTGCTGGCAACGGGGCACTATGTGCAGAGCAAGCTGGTGGACGGGCGGCGGCGGCTGTTCCGGCCGGTGGATGACAGCCGCGATCAGAGCTATTTCCTCTTCGCCACGACGCAGGAGCAGCTCGACTTCCTGCGCTTTCCGCTCGGCGGCATGACCAAGCCGGCGGTGCGGGAGCTGGCGCGCGAGTTCGAGCTCGAGGTGGCCGAAAAGCACGACAGCCAGGACATCTGCTTCGTGCCGCAGGGTAAGTATGCCGACGTGATCCGCAAGATGCATCCCGAGGCGCTGGAAGGCGGCGAGATCGTGCATCTGGACGGCCGGGTGCTGGGCCGTCACGACGGGATCATCAACTACACGATCGGCCAGCGGAAGGGGCTCGGCGTCTCGACGGGCGAGCCGCTCTATGTGGTGAAGCTCGAGCACCGGACAGGGCGGGTGATCGTGGGTCCGCGCGAGGCGCTGATGACCAAGACCGTGCGGCTGCGCGACGTGAACTGGCTCGGCGACCGCGCGCTCGAGTCGCTTGCAGCGGGCAATGGCATGCCGATCGAGGTGAAGGTGCGCTCGACGCGGCCGCCGCAGGCGGGGGCCGTGCACATGGAAGGCGGCGAAGTCTATGTCACGCTGTTCGCGGGCGAGTACGGCATTTCGCCGGGGCAGGCCTGCGTGTTCTATGCCGACGAGAGCGACACTACCGAGGTGCTGGGCGGCGGCTTCATCGCCGAAGCCGTGCCGCAGGCGCTGGTGGCGTGATCATCCGGGCAGAGGGGCTTGCCGACTACGCTGCCGTGGCGGCCCTGATCGAAGTGGCGTTCGCGCCGATGGCGTTTGCCAGCGGCTCGGAGGCCGCGATCGTTGCGGCGCTGCGCGAGGTGAACGCGGTGACGGTGGGACTGGTGGCCGAGGATGGGGGACGGATCGTCGGGCAGGCGACGTTCTCCCCGGTGACGATAGATGGCCGCGAGAGCAACTGGCATGCGCTGGGGCCGATCGCGGTGCTACCGGAACGACAGCGGCAGGGGATCGGCGGATTGCTGATCGAGCGCGGCTGAGCGAACTCAGGGCGCTAGGCTCGGCGGGTTGCGTGCTGACCGGGTCGGGCTATTACCGGCGTTTCGGCTTTCGCAGCGCCGAACGGATGCGGGTCGCGGGCTATCCGCCAGAGCACTTCCTCGTGCTGCCCTTCAGCGAAGAGGAGGCCGGCGTCGTGGCCTTTCACCCGGCCTTCGGATGAGCGGTCAGTTGGCAGGAGCGGCCTGTTCGGCCTTCTGCTGCTGTGCGCCTTCCTTGAGCTGCTGATAGTTGGTGAGCCCGCCCATGAAGGTTGAGGCGATATAGGCGAGCAGCAGGACGCCGAGCACCAGCAGGACGACGCGCCCGCCATTGAGGCGCCATGGGTTGTTGTCGGGCTGTTTCGTAGGCTCGGTGGACATGGCGGTGGAGTAGCGCTTGCGGCAGGGCAGGGCAAGCGCGATGAGGTCGCGGCGAAAAAAGCGGGGGTGCGCCCAAAGGAGTTCCGCCGGACGAGCGTCTCATGGCTAGAATGTCGCGGGAGAGCTCATTCCGGTGCCACGGTCCTTCGCCCTGATGCCCCAGTTTGTTGACGACACGGTGGTTCCGCCGCCGCCCATTGCCGACGAGACGCTGATCGCCCGTGCGATTGGCGGGGACAGGCGTGCCTTCGGCCAACTGGTCGAGCGACACTATGACTTCATCTTCCGCACCGCGTGCAAATGGTGCGGCAAGGTTTCGGATGCCGAGGACGTGGCACAGGATGTGTGCGTCAAGCTCGCGAGTGTTCTGAAGAGTTTCGATGGCCGCTCCGCCTTCACCAGCTGGCTTTATCGCGTGACGCTGAATGCAGTGCGCGACATGCAGCGGGCGAGGACGCGGCGGGGACGCAATGTCGACCGCTATGCGGAGGTGGCGCCCGACGAGTACCTGCCCGACCAGGAGGACTCGGCCGCGGCCAAGGAACTCTGGGATGCAGTCCGCAGACTTCCCGACCAGCAACGGGATGCGGTGCTGCTCATTTACGCGGAGGGGATGAGCCACGCCGAAGCCGGCGTGATCATGGGGAGCAAGGAGGCAACCGTTTCCTGGCACGTCCACGAAGCAAAAAAGACCCTGAGGGGGCTCCTATGAGCAACCACGACGAAATCGACAGCAAGCTCTCGGCACTGCGCGCGACGAGGACGCCTGCGGCGAACGAAGCGCGGCGCAACCAGGCACTCGACGCGGCGCTGCGCGCCTTCGATGCCGAACAGCAGCGCGCCACCCAAGGAAATCCGATCATCAACCGTCTCAGGTCCGTCTTCGCCAATGCGAAAGGGACTTTTGCGATGGATAATCGTCTGACGTACGGGCTGGGCACGGCCGCGATTGCGCTGCTGCTCCTGCCCCTCGGCTATCAGCTCTACACCTCAACCGCCATCACGCCGGTCGGCGTGCCGCCGGTTACAGTCGAGCACACGGCCGAGCCGGACACGCTGGGGGGCGAAGCAAGCAAGGTTACGACCGAGGAAAAGAACGTCGAGGTGAACGGCGCAGCGGCAGCAACCGCGCCGATGGTGGAGGCAGAGATTGCCGCCGACGAAGCGGTGGTTCTCGCGCCGGCACCGGTTCCGGCCGATGCCAGTGCGGCCAAGCCGCTGTCGCGGACGCTGGTGTCGCCGGGCGGGGCAGCGCCGCAGATGTCGGCCGGGGTGCAGCCAAAGATGGCGATGGAGTCTTTCTCGGCTCCGATGACGGCCGAGCCGATGATGGCGCTGCCGGCCGATCCGTCGGGCAACATGTTTTCGAAGTTCACCGAGAGCCCGGTCAAGATCGTGAGGGACGAGCCGGTCTCGACCTTCTCGATCGATGTCGATACGGCGGCCTATTCCTATGTGCGCCGGGCGCTGACCGAGGGATGGGTGCCGGAGCCCGATGCGGTGCGCATCGAGGAGCTGATCAACTATTTCAGCTATGACTATCCGGAAGCGCCGGATGCCGCGACGCCGTTCCAGCCCACCGTGTCGGTCTACCCGACGCCGTGGAACGACAAGACGCAGATCGTGCAGATCGGCATCAAGGGCTATGTCCCGCCGGTGAGCGAGGACAAACCGAGTAACCTGGTTTTCCTGCTCGATACGTCGGGCTCGATGGATGCCCCCGACAAGCTGTCGCTGCTCAAGCGCGCCTTCGGGCTGCTCGTCGACCAGATGGGCGAGAACGATACGGTGTCGATCGTCGCCTATGCCGGGTCGGCCGGAGTGGTGCTGGAGCCGACAAAGGGCACGGAGAAGACCAAGATCCTCGCGGCGCTCGATACCCTCGCGGCCGGTGGCTCGACGGCGGGTGCGGCGGGTATCGAGCTCGCCTACCAGCTGGCCGAGCAGCACAAGGTGACGGGTGGGGTGAACCGCGTGATCCTCGCCACCGATGGCGATTTCAATGTCGGCATCGACGACCCCGAGGACCTCAAGGCCTATATCAGGCAGAAGCGCGACAGCGGCGTGTTCCTGTCGGTGCTGGGCTTCGGCTCGGGCAATCTCGGCGACGACACGATGCAGGCGCTGGCCCAGAACGGCAACGGCAACGCCAGCTATATCGACAGCTTCAAGGAAGCCCAGAAGGTGCTGGTGCGCGATGCCGGCGGCACGCTGGAGACAATCGCCAAGGACGTGAAGATCCAGGTGGAGTTCAACCCGGCGGTGGTCAGCGAGTACCGGCTGATCGGCTACGAGACCCGGGCACTCAACCGCGAGGACTTCAACAACGACAAGGTCGATGCCGGCGATGTCGGGGCGGGGACGACGGTGACAGCTCTGTACGAGATCACCCCGGTGGGTTCGGGCGCGGAGCTCAACGATCCGCTGCGCTATGGCACTGATGCGGCCGAGCCGGCGGTGGAGGCCGGCAGCGCCACGGAGTTCGGCTACCTCAAGCTGCGCTACAAGGCGCCGGATTCGGACACGTCGAAGCTGATCGAAATGCCGATTGGAAAGGACCTCGCCGTGGCGAGCCTCGATGCGGCGGGTGCCGACCAGCGCTGGGCGGCGGCGGTAGCGGCCTTCGGGCAGAAGCTCAAGGGTTCGCACTACGGCGACATGAGCTGGGCCGATATCCGCAAGCTGGCGCAGGGCGCCCGCGGCGAGGATGAGGCCGGCTACCGGGCCGAGTTCATGGGCCTGATCGACATGGCAGCGGTGCTGCGGCCCAATGTAGTCGCCGCCTCGCCAGCCGAGCAGGTCGAGGTGGCCCCGGCGCCTGTGCCGGAGGTGGCCCCTTCCAACTAACGGCGCTGGTTCACGAACAGCGCCGCTAGCCCCCCACGGCGCTCAGAGCGCGGTCCTTATGCTGAAGGGGCCGCGCTCGAACCGCTTGCGTTGGGTCAGAGCGGCTTGAGGCCGGCTTCGATTTCGGCGCGGCGGGGTTCGAGGAAGGGCGGCAGGGCGAGGCGTTCGCCGAGCGTTTCCAGCGGTTCGTCGGCGGTGAAGCCGGGGCCGTCGGTGGCGATCTCGAAGAGGATGCCGTTGGGCTCGCGGAAATAGAGCGAGGTGAAGTAGAAGCGCTCGACCTCGCCCGAGTTGCGGAGGCCCGCGGCGGTGACGCGGCGCACCCAGTCCTCGAACTCGTCGTGATCGGGCGTGCGGAAGGCGACGTGGTGGACGCCGCCGGCGCCCTGGCGGGCCTGCGGCAGAGTGGGGTTCACCTCGACGTGGAGTTCGGCGGCAGCACCGCCTCCGCCCATTTCGAAGACGTGGATTTCGCCGCTCTTTTCGCGCGCCGGGTAGGTGCGAACCTCGCGCATGTTCATCACATTGGCGAGGACGCTGGCGGTGCGATCGAGCCGGGGCACCGAGAGCGTGATGGGGCCGAGGCCGAGGATCTGGTGCTCGGCAGGAACGGGGCTCTTCTCCCACGGATGGGATTCACCGGCGTTGGGATCGGCGACGAGACGGAAGCGCTGGCCTTCGGGATCTTCGAAATCGAGCGAGAGGTGGCCGGCGCGCTCCTTGATGTTGCCCGAGGCGACGTCGTGCCCGGCGAGGTGCTGTTTCCACCAGAGGAGGTCGGCCTCGGAGCGGATACGCAGGCCGGTGCGGCCGACTTCGTGGTTGCCGCGCCGGTTCGGAGCGGCTGGCCAGTCGAAGAAGGTGAGGTCGGCGCCGGGGGAGGCGATGCCGTCGCCATAGAACAGGTGGTAGGCCGACACGTCGTCCTGGTTCACGGTCTTCTTGATGAGCCGCATGCCCATGACGCGGGTGTAGAAATCGACGTTCTTCGCGGCTTGGGCCGTGACGGCGGTGAGGTGGTGGATGCCTTTGAGTTCAAGGGTCATTGGTGCCTCCTGCTATTCGTTGCCCAAACAGATAGAGGTGAATGAGCCTGAACGACAGGCCGCCAATGCCGACGGATCGTTCGATTCTCTCGAACAACGGCGATCACGAAAGGCGGCGCCCTGTCATTTGTTAGTGGCGAGGCGGGCACCGGTACGCTAGATACCCGCTGAACAAAACGAGAACGAAATGGTCCAGCTCAGTCTCAGTCGGAAGCTTGCGATTCTCTCGGATGCGGCGAAGTACGATGCCTCCTGCGCGTCGAGCGGGAGTGAGAAGCGGGACAGCTCGCGGACGGGCGGCATCGGCTCCACTGAGGGAAGCGGCATCTGCCACTCTTATGCGCCGGACGGGCGATGCATCAGCCTGCTCAAGGTGCTGCTGACGAATTTCTGCGTCTACGACTGCATCTACTGCGTGAACCGGTCGAGCTCGAACGTGCAGCGGGCTCGATTCAGCGTGGAGGAGGTCGTGAAGCTGACGCTCGACTTCTACAAGCGCAACTACATCGAGGGACTGTTCCTGAGCTCCGGGATCATTCGCTCGCCCGACTATACGATGGAGGAGCTGGTTCGGGTGGCCCGGACGCTGCGCGAGACGCACCGGTTTGCGGGCTACATCCATCTGAAGGTGATCCCCAACGCGGCGCCGGAACTCCTGACCGAGGCCGGGCTGTGGGCCGACCGGCTCTCGACCAATATCGAGCTGCCGACCGATGCGAGCCTCGAAACCTTCGCGCCCGAGAAGAAGCCGAGCGCGATCCGCACGGCGATGGCGCATATCGAGGGCAAACGCGAGGAGAGCCGACCGGAGGGCAAGGCGCCGAACGGCAAGAAGAAGCCGACGAAGCTCGCCCCGGCCGGGCAATCGACGCAGATGATCATCGGCGCCGACAGGGCCAATGACGCGGCGATCCTGAGGCGCTCGGCGGGGCTCTATTCGGGCTATGGGCTGAAGCGCGTCTACTACTCGGCATTCTCGCCCATTCCGGACGCCAGCGCCAAGCTGCCGCTCGCGCCGCCGCCATTGATGCGCGAGCACCGGCTCTACCAGGCCGATTGGCTGATGCGGTTCTACGGCTTCGGCGTTGAGGAGATCGTCTCGGGCGGGAGGGACGGGCTGCTCGATCTTCAGGTCGACCCCAAGCTGGCCTGGGCGCTCGGCAATCGCGGGCTGTTCCCGCTCGATGTGAACCGGGCGCCGCGCGAGATGCTGCTGCGGGTGCCCGGGCTCGGGGTGCGGGTGGTGGACCGGATCATCGACGCGCGCCGGCATCATCGGCTGACGCTGGCGGACGTGGCGCGGATGACGGGTTCGATCGGCAAGGTGCGGCCGTTCATTACGGCGGCGGACTGGTCACCGGGCGGGCTGACGGACGACCTTGGGCTGCGGGGGAAGGTGGTCAGCCGGCAGCTGGAGCTGTTCTGATGGCGTTTCCCACTGAGCGGGACGGCGCCCTCCCGGCCTCCCCCATGAAGGGGGAGGGGGAAGGAGCGGGCGCTGAGGCGGAGTGTTTCTCCAGCACCGTCCTCTTCATGGGGAGGGCTGGGGAGAGGGCATCCTGGCCAGTCGTCCGATGAAGACGGTGCATCTTCAGTCCCTCAACGATTTCGACGAGTGGCGGGCGGTGGCGCGGCGGTTGCTGCTGGAGGCGGTGCCGCCCGATGAGGTGATCTGGGTCGATCCGCGTTCGCCGCATGATCTGTTCGGGGCCGAGGAGAGCGTCGAGCAGGTGACGGGGCGCAGAGTAGGGACGGTGCCGCAGCGGTTCATCGACTGGGCCGAGGTGGGGATCTGCCACTCCGATCCGGAGCGGTTCGGGCTGCTCTACCGGCTGCTGTGGCGGCTGCAAAAGGACAAGGAGCTGATGAGTGTGCGGTCGGACCCCGATGTGGGGAAGCTCGACCGGCGCGTATCGGCAGTGCGGCGGGACGCGCACAAGATGAAGGCCTTTGTGCGCTTCAAGTCGATCGTCGACGATAGCGGGCTCGAGCGCTTCGTGGCGTGGTTCGAGCCCGAGCACTACGTGCTCGAGCGGGTGGCGCCGTTCTTTGCGCGGCGCTTCACCGGCATGATGTGGGGCATCGTGACGCCCTACCGGTCGGCCTTCTGGGACGGCGAGACGCTGGAGTTCGGCGAGGGCGGGCGGCGCGAGGACGTGCCGGCCGAGGACGCGCTGGAGCCGGTGTGGAAGAGTTACTTCGCTTCGATCTTCAATCCGGCGCGGCTCAAGGTTGCGATGATGAAGTCGGAGATGCCGGTGAAATACTGGCGCAACCTGCCGGAGGCCGAGCTCATTCCCTCCCTCGTACGCGGCGCGAAGGCGGCGGAGGAAGAAATGATCGAGCGCATGGCCAGCATCCCCTCATCGAAGCATGTGAAGCGGATGGAGCGACAGGAGGCCGAGGAGGCGCCCGCGACAGAAAGTTTCACCTCGCTGGCCGAGGTGAAGGCCGGGCTCGACGAGTGCCGGCGCTGCCCGCTCTACGAGATGGCGACGCAGGCGGTGATGGGCGAGGGACCGGCGACGGCCGAGATCATGTTCGTGGGCGAGCAGCCGGGCGACCAGGAAGACCTGACTGGCAAACCGTTCGTGGGGCCGGCGGGCAAGGTGTTCGACGCGGCGATGGCGGAGGCCGGGCTCGAGCGCGAGCGAGCCTATGTCACCAATGCGGTGAAGCACTTCAAGTTCGTGCCACGCGGCAAGAAGCGGCTGCACCAGCGCCCCAATGCGGGCGAGGTGAAGGCGTGCCGGTTCTGGCTCGGGCTCGAACGCGAGCTGGTGAAGCCGAAGCTGATCGTGGCGATGGGGGCGACGGCGGTGATGAGCCTTGCCGGCTCAGGCACGACGCTGGGCTCGGTACGGGGGAGGGTGACGTTGCTGGGGGACGGCACGCGCATGTATGCGACGGTGCACCCATCATACCTGTTGCGCATCCCCGATCGCGAAGAGGCGGCGCGGGAGCGCGAGAGGTTCGTGGAGGATTTGCGGGCGGTGAAAAAGCTGATGGGGCACTGAGTGCCCCATCTCAAACACATACAGTCGAGCTTGCTGCGGAGCATAGCTCTCCCGGCCTGATCTCCCAAAATCAGTCCACTGGACTGATTTGCCGCTGCGCGAGCGGAGATCAGTCCTTGGCGCGTTCGACGTAGGAGCCGTCTTCGGTCATCACGACGACCTTGGTGCCAACGCCGATATGGGGCGGGACCATGGTCTTGACGCCGTTGTTCAGCGTTGCCGGCTTGAACGAGGATGAGGCGGTCTGGCCCTTCACCACGGGCTCGGTCTCGACGATTTCGAGGGTGACGCGCTGCGGCAGCTCGATGGAGAGGGCGGCACCCTCGAAGGTCTTGATGAAGACTTCCATACCGTCGACGAGATAGGCAGCCTGCTCGCCCACCACGTCCTCGGGGACGGCGATCTGGTCGTAGCTCTCGGGCTCCATGAAGTGGTAACCCTCGGCGTCGTGGTACAGGAACTGGTAGGCGCGCTCATCGACATCGGCCTTCTCGACCATTTCGACCGTACGCCAGCGGGCGGTGACCTTCACGCCATCGACGATGCGCCGCATGTCGACCTGCGTGACCGAGTTGCCCTTGCCCGGATGGATGTTCTCGGCGGTAAGGATGACGTAGAGCTTGCCGTCGTCGTGCTCCACGACATTGCCTTTGCGCAGGGACGAGGCGATGACCTTGACCATATTTCTTCCTTGTTCAACGGTTGGCGGCGGCCTAGAGAGCGGCAACGAAGGCCGGCGGACGCGCTGACGTAATGTTCGGGTGCGGCCCGATACCCCATTTCTTCCAAAACTGCCAGTCCTGTTGCCCGAAAGTGTCCCCTACGTGACAAACGACCCCGTATCGCCCTGGTGGAACCCGCAGAAGCATGCGGACCGCCGTCCCATCCTCGTGGCGCGGAATCGGATCGAGCTGGGGGTGCGCAGCTACTTCGCCAACCGGGACTTCGTGATGGTGGATCCACCCGGATTGCAGCGCAGCCCGGGCAACGAGACGCACCTGCACGCCTTTGCCACCACCATGATCGGCAACGAGGGGGAGGGGCAGACCATGTACCTCCACACCTCGCCGGAGTTCTCGATGAAGAAGCTGCTGGCGGCGGGTGAGCGGCGGATTGCCTCGATCGGGCATGTGTGGCGCAACCGCGAGCGGACGGCGCTCCACCACCCCGAGTTCACCATGCTCGAATGGTACCGGGCCAACGAGCCTTATGACGCGATCATTGGCGACTGCGTGATGCTCTGCCGGCTGGCGGCCGACATTACCGACGTGCCGACGCTGCGCTATCGCGGACGGAGCTGCGACCCGCGCCTCGAGCCGCAGCGGCTGAGCGTGGTGGATGCGTTCCGCGAATATGCCGGGATCGACCTCTTGACGACCATGGATGCCGAGGGCAACACCGACGCCGAGGCGCTGGCGGCGCTGATGCGGCGCGTGGGGTTGCAGGTGCCTGCCGAATACACCTGGTCCTACCTTTTCAGCCGGGTGCTGGTGGAAATGGTGGAGCCGGCGCTGGGGCTGGGGCGGATCACCGTGCTCGACCGCTACCCGGTGGCCGAGGCAGCGCTCGCCCGGCGTACGGCAGACGATCGCCGGGTGGCGGAGCGCTTCGAGCTCTATGCCTGCGGGGTGGAACTGGCCAACGGGTTCGGAGAGCTGACTGATGCCGCCGAGCAGCGGCGGCGGTTCGAGATCGAGATGGAAGAGAAGGCGCGGCTCTATGGCGAGCGCTATCCGATCGACGAAGAGCTACTTGCGGCGCTTGCGCTGATGCCCGAAACCTCGGGGGTGGCGCTCGGGTTCGACCGGCTGGTGATGCTGGCGACAGGGGCGCCGCGGATCGAAGACGTGCTCTGGGTTCCGGTGGCGGGAGGCGAGCGATGAAACATGATCGGGCCATCCGCACGCCGGTTGAGTTGGTGGAAGCCGGGCTGGCGCCGGCCGCGAAGCTCGACGAACTCGAGGCGGTGGCGGCGCGCTATGCCGTAGCGATCACACCGACGGTGGCGGGGCTGATCGACCGCGCCGACCCCAGCGATCCGATCGCGCGGCAGTTCGTGCCCGATTTCGCCGAGCTGACGGTGACGCCGGAGGAGCGCGCAGACCCCATCGGGGACCTGGCCTACTCGCCGGTCGAGGGGATCGTCCACCGCTATCCCGACCGGGTGCTGCTCAAGGCAGTGCATGTCTGCCCGGTCTATTGCCGCTTCTGCTTCCGCCGTGAAATGGTCGGCCCCGAAGGGCTTGGCACGCTGACGCCCGAGCAGATGGATGCGGCCGTCGGCTATATCCGTGAACACACCGAGGTGTGGGAGGTGATCCTCACCGGCGGGGACCCGCTAGTTCTGTCGGCTCGGCGGCTCAACGAGATGATGGCGCGGCTCGCCGACATACCGCATGTGAAGGTGGTGCGCTTCCATACGCGCGTGCCCGTGGTGGAGCCGGAGCGCGTGGACGAGAAGCTGGTCGACGCGCTCAGGGCATCGGGCAAGGCGACCTACCTCGCGGTGCACGCCAACCATCCGCGCGAGTTGACGGAGGCGGCGCGGGCAGCGATCGGGCGGCTGGTAGATGCAGGTATCGTGATGCTGAGCCAGACGGTGCTGCTGCGCGGGGTCAACGACGATCCCGAGACGCTGGCGGCGCTGATGCGCGGCTTCGTCGAGTGCCGGGTGCGGCCCTACTACCTGCACCATCCGGACCTCGCGCCGGGGACTTCGCATTTCCGGGTGACGATCGAGGACGGGCAGAGGCTGGTGGCGGGCCTGCGGGGGCGGGCGTCCGGCCTCGCTCAGCCGACCTATGTGCTCGACATTCCGGGCGGCCACGGCAAGGCGCCGATCATGGCGGGCAACATACGGCCAGCGGGGGATGGCTGCTACACGATTTCGGACTGGCGGGGCGGCGAACACCGCTATCCGCCAAAGAACTTTGACTGAGAGGGAGACTGTCTGATGGCGAAAGTTGCGTTCCTGGGCCTTGGGGTCATGGGTTATCCGATGGCCAGGCATCTGAGCCAGAAGGGTCATGAGGTAACAGTTTATAACCGTACCACGGCCAAGGCCGAGAAATGGGTGTCGGAGTTCGGCGGCCGGTTCAGCCGGACGCCGGCCGAGGCGGCGCAGGGGCAGCAGATCGTCTTCGCCTGCGTGGGCAATGACGACGACCTGCGTTTGGTGACGCTGGGGGCGGACGGCGCGTTCGGTGCCATGGACAAGGGGACGATCTTCGTCGACCACACCACGGCTTCGGCCGAGGTGGCGCGCGAGCTCAGCGCCGCGGCGAAGGAACGGGGCTTCGACTTTCTCGATGCGCCGGTTTCGGGCGGCCAGGCGGGGGCCGAGAACGGCCAGCTCACCGTCATGGTGGGCGGCGAGCAGGGGCCGTTCGACGTGGCGCAGCCGGTGATCATGAGCTTTGCCCGCGCGTGCAGGCTGCTGGGGCCCGCCGGGTCGGGGCAGCTCGCCAAGATGATGAACCAGATCTGCATTGCCGGAGTGGTGCAGGGGCTGGCCGAGGCGATCCATTTCGGCAAGCGGGCCGGAATGGATATCGAAGCGGTGATCGAGGTGATCTCCAAGGGCGCCGCGCAGAGCTGGCAGATGGAGAACCGCTACAAGACCATGAACGAGGGCAAGTTCGATTTCGGTTTCGCCGTCGATTGGATGCGCAAGGATCTCGGCATTGTGCTCGATGAGGCGCGCGGAAACGGGGCGCGGCTGCCGCTCACGGCGCTGGTCGACCAGTTCTATGCCGACGTGCAGCAGATGGGCGGCAACCGCTGGGATACGTCGAGCCTGATCGCACGGCTGGAGAAGCAGTAGGGGGCGAGGGCGGCTCCCAGAGCTTCGTATTTCGATCGCGGCGAATGGGACCGCCCCCTCCACCACGCACCGTGGGGTAGGGGGCGTGCTCTTTCAGAGTCCCCGAATTCTCGGGCGCCACTTGGCGATGAGGGCTTCGGCGTCGCGTTCGGCGCCCTGCATGTTGGCGCTCTGGTAGACGTCGATCTCGATGCCGCTCTCGGCGAGCTGGTTCACCGCTTCGGCGAGCAGCGCGTTGAGGATGAAGACGCCGACCATGGTGGAGGTCGGCCCCATGCGGACGGCGCGGCCAGCGATGGGTAGCGCGGCGTCGCCATATTCGCCGCCATTGTCGAGCACCAGGTCGGTGATCTGGTAGAGCAGCTTGCCCGAGCGGTGACGCGAGGTGGTCTGCTTGGCGTGGCGCAACGAGGTGAGCGCGATGGTGGTGGCGCCACGCGCCTTGCAGGCGAGCGCCATCTCGATGGGGTAGGCGTTGCGGCCGGAGTTCGAGGCAACCACGACGATGTCGCCTGGGCCGACTGGATAATTGGCGAGCACGCGCTCGGCGCGGCCCTCCTCGCGCTCGAGCAGGGTGGAGCGCTCGGCACCCATATGCAGCATCAGGTCGGGATCGAGAATGGCCTGCGCCTGGGCGATGCCGCCGGCGCGGTAGAACACTTCCTCGGCGAGGAGGTGGGAATGGCCCGACCCGGCGACATAGAGCAGGTGGTTGCCGGCAAGCGCCTCGGCGAGCGCGTCGCGGGCGGCGTCGAGCGAGGCGGACTGGCTGTGGATGACGTCGTCGATGATGCCGAACAACTGGTCGCGGTAGCGGCTACGGAGCGCCTCCATCTCAGCCCCTGATCTCGCCGACATACTTGTAGCGGTCGCCGCGATACCAGCTTACCGCATCCTCGACCACCGAACCGTTCTCGCCATAGCCGAGCTGGGTGATTTCGAGCACGGCAGCCCCCTCGCGAATGCCGAGGTGGCGGGCGATGTCGGGCGGCGCCCCGATGGCCTGCAGCGACTGCAGGATGCGCCGGGGACGGGCGTTGCGCTCGTCCATGCGTTCATAGAGCGAGCCCGAGCCGTCATAGGTGGGGCCAACCGCTTCGACCGGCACCATGGCGCGCTCGTAGGAGAGCGCCTCGCCGCCCGCCATGCGCAGGCGGACCAGCGTCATCATCGGGGTGCCGAGCGGCAGGCCGGTGCGGAAGGCATCATCGGGCGAGATCGGCGCGATGGAGCATTCGAGCACTTTCGAGCTCGCCAGCAGGCTGCGCAGCCGCATGTCTTCGGTAAAGCCGGAGAGGCGCGAGAGGGCTTTTGGTATGCGACCGGTCACCACCGTGCCGGCGCCGGGCCGGGTGGTGACGAGACCCATCTGCGCCAGTTCCTTGAGGCCCTGGCGCAGGGTGGAGCGGGAAACCGCGAGCCGCTCGGCCATCTCGCGTTCGGAGGGCAGTGATTCGCCGGGAGCGATGGCGCCGCCTTCGATGACGGAGGCTAGAGCATTGCGCAGCCGCTCGCCCAAAGGCCCGTGCTGACGCTCGATCCGGTCCTGCAATACGCCGTAGAAATCCACCAGCTGCCCGCCCTTTCCCACTCGGCTTCCACCTAACCGGTATGATTTTGGCCTGACGATGGCAAGCCCTGCAAGCAACGCAGATGCCCGGTGAGTGTCGTCGAAGTCATTTCCCGGCCCGCGAACGTTGCTATGGACAATCTGCGCCAAACCAATATCGTACCAGTAGGCGCGGCGCTGCTGGGGTGCGTCGGGCGCTGAAGGAGGGACGCAGGGACATGCAGGCTTTCAAGTTTTCGCTGGCGGCAACGGCCGTGGCGCTGATGTTGTCGACCACGGCAGCGATGGCGCAGACCGAGGTGCGGTTCACCCACTCGTTCACCGGCGGCGCGAGCCGGGTAGCGCTCGACACGATCATTGCGGGGTTCGAAGCGGCGAACCCCGACATCAAGATCAAGGAAATCGTCTTCGATGACGACCAGTACTCTAACCAGGGCCTGATCACCCAGCTCAAGAGCAACGAGGTGCCGGATATCTTCTTCGAATGGGCCGGCCTTAGGGTGCAGCGCAATGTCGAGGCGGGCTATGCCTACGACCTCAGCGAGGCGATGGCGACGGACGGCTGGAAGGAGAGCTTCTCGCCTTCGGTGTGGACCGATGGCGCCGGCACGATGGTGGACGGCAAGCCGTACATGGTGCCGCTCTCGTTCGATCTCACCAACACCATCTGGTACAACAAGACGATCTTCGCCGAGCACAACCTGACGCCGCCCAAGACCTGGGACGAGTTCGTGGCGCTCGCCAAGACGCTAGCCGATGCCGGCGAGACGCCGATCGTCGAGGGCAACAACGAGTTCTGGCCGCTGGGTAACTGGGCCGGGCACATCGCTGCCATGGTGGTGCCGCCCGATGAGTATGTGGCGGCGTTCAAGCAGGAAGGGCCGTTCAACACGTCGGCCTTCGAGAAGGCCCTGGAGCTGCTGGTGCAACTGCATGATGTCGGCGCGTTCAACAAGGACATGCAGGCGCTCGGCGCCGACCCGGCCATGGCGACCTTCTTCCAGGAAGGTGCGGTGATGCACCCGATCGGCTCGTGGCTGGTGTCGGAGACCGAAAACCTGGCCGAGGAGGGGTTCGAGTATTCGCAGTTCAACACGCCGGTGATCGACCCGGCCCATCCGCTCGCCAACAGCGTGATCGGCACCATTACCGGGCTCATGGTACACAAGAACTCGGCGCATCCGGACGAGGCGATCAAGTTTCTCAAGTACCTGACTTCGCAGGAGAGTCAGATCGCCTGGGCCGAAAGCGGGCAGATGAGCCCGGTTGCCGGGGTGAGCGAGAAGGCGAAGCTCGACGAGCAGACGCAGGCGATGTTGGCGCTGATGAGCGGTGCGCCAGCCATCGTGCCGCCGCCCGACACCACCTATCCAGTGCCGGTGGCCGAGGCCTTCTACCAGGCTGCTGCGTATGCCGCGGCCGGGGAAAAGAGCGCCAAGGAGGCGTTGGTCTGGCTCGACGAAACCGTCACCGCCATGGGCAAGCAGTAAGGCCGCCGCGTTCGTGGCCATAGAAGATCGCGCAGCCCCGATCAGCTCGGGCGCCGGGAACCTCTGGTTCGCGGCGCCCGCCATGCTGCTCTTCGGCACCTTCGTGCTGTGGCCGCTTGGCGCGTCGGTCTACTACGCCTTCACCTTCTGGGACGGGTTCAGCGCGCCGCGCTGGGCGGGCTTCGCCAACTTCGCCCGCGGGCTCACCGACATCACCTACCTGATGTCCTATGTGCATGTAGTGCTCTACATCCTCGCGACGCTGGTCTTCGAAGTCAGCTTCGGGCTGGTGATGGCGGTGCTGCTGAACTCGGACAGGCCCGGCTTCGCGCTGATGCGCGGCATGTTCTTTTCGCCGGTGGTGCTCTCCATGTCGGCGGGGGGCGTGCTGTGGACCTTCGTGCTCGACTACCGCACGGGGCTGCTCAACTCGGTGCTGAAGGCGCTGGGCCTGGGCGACTGGGCGCAGCCCTGGATGAGCCAGCCGGAGACGGCGCTGCTCTTCATCTGCCTCGTTTCGGGCTGGAAATATGCCGGCTTCTACATGGTGATCTTCTTTGCGGCGCTGAGGCGCATTCCGAAGAACATCTACGAGGCGGCGCGGCTCGACGGGGCCAATGCGCTGCACCAGTTCTTCCACGTCACGCTGCCCATGCTGCGGCAGAACATCCTCGTGTGCGTGCTGCTGGCGGTGATGGGTGGGTTCGCGGGGTTCGACCTTTTCTTCACCATGAGCAACGGCCAGCCCTTCGGGGCCACCGAGGTGCCGGCAACATGGATCATCAAGCAGGCCTTCGACCAGGACCAGATCGGCTATGGCGTGGCGCTGACGGTGATCCTGACCGTGGTCGTGTCGCTGATTTCGATCGTCTACATCCGGCTGTCGGAGCGCGCCAATGTCACGCGCTACTGAGCGCCGGCGCAGCCCGGCGGAGTGGCTGCAGTTCGGCATCGCGGCGGTGATCGTCGCGGCCATGTTCTACCCGGCGATCTGGATGGTCTACTCGGCGTTCAAGACGAACCGGGAAATCTTCCGCACCCCCTTCGCGCTGCCCAAGGAGTGGCAATGGGGCAACCTGATCGAGGCCTGGGAGGTGGGCAAACTCGGGACGCTCTACCTCAACTCGGTCTTCATCACCACGGCGGCGGTGGCGATGTGCGTGCTGCTGGCGACGGCGGCGGCCTTCGCCTTCACCCGCCTCGAGTTCCCGGGGCGGCGGCTGATGTACCGGCTGCTGCTGGTGGGACTGCTGATCCCGCCGCCTTCGGTGGCCATCGCGCTCTTCACCCAGCTGCGCGACATGCACCTGCTCAACACGCCCTGGGCGCTGATCCTGCCTTGCGCCGCGTGGCAGCTGGCGCTGACGGTGTTCCTGATGCGGGCCTATTTCAATGCCGTGCGCCCGGAAATGGAGGAGGCGGCCCGGCTCGACGGGGCCAATGTGTGGCAGATCTTGTGGCACGTCTCGGTGCCGATGGTGTGGCCCGCCATGCTGACGATGATCGTGCTCAACACCATTGCGGTGTGGAACGAGCTGCTGTTCGCGCTGCTGTTCATCACCGACGATTCCCAGCGTACGCTGCCGGTGGGGCTGGTACGCTTTTCCGGCTACCACAGCACCGACTATGCGCTGGTGTTCGCGGCGCTCGCGATCACCACGGTGCCCATCCTCATCCTCTACTTCATCCTGCAAAAGCAGGTGATCGCCGGGCTGACGGCGACGGCCATGGATTGACCCGAACGATGCCGACCATGCGTGACGAACCGATTGCCTCCTCGCTGCCGCCGGGCCTTGCCGGCTGGTCGATGGACACGGCCTTTGCCCCCTGGAACGACGAAGAGGAGGGGGCCGTGGCAGACGAGAAGCCGCTCCTTACCGGGGTGATCGAAGGCTTCTATGGCCGCGCCTGGACGCATGCGCAGCGGCTCGAAATGCTCGACTGGATCGCGGGGGCGGGCATGAACACCTTCGTCTACGGACCCAAGGACGACATCAAGATCCGGGCGCGCTGGCGCGAAACCTATGACGCGGCAGAAGCGGCGGCGCTGGCCGAACTGGCCGAGGCAGCGCGAGGGCGCGGGCTCAACTTCATGGTGGCGATCGCCCCGTGCCTCGACGTGGTCTATTCGGACCCTCGCGACCTCGCGGCGCTGACGGGGCGGCTCGACCAGTTGCTCGGGCTTGGCGTGAAGCATTTCGCGCTGCTCTTCGACGACATTCCGGCGCAGACGGCGGCGGCGGACGCGCAGGCGTTCGACAGCTTTGCGGCGGCGCAGGTCTATTTCGCCAACTCAGCCTTCGAGCACCTGAAGGCTTCGGTCGGGGACCCGGTGGTGCTGTTCTGCCCGACCGAGTACTGCGCCGCCTTCGCCGGGCGCGACGTGCCGGGATCAGCCTATCTCAACACGATCGGCGAGGGGCTCGACCCGGAGATCGGCGTGTTCTGGACGGGACCGGATATCGTCTCCGAGACGATTTCGGCCGAGAGCCTACGCGAGATCGGTCGGGTGCTGCGGCGGAAGCCGGTGATCTGGGAGAACTTCCACGCCAACGACTACGACATCCGCCGGGTCATGGCGGGGCCGCTGGGCGGACGCAAGGCCGAAATCCTCGGGCTGGTCGACGGGCTGATCACCAACCCGAACAACGAGTTCGAGGCCAGTTTCGTGCCGGTGCATACGACCGGGGCCTTTGCCCGCGGGGTGGACGACGAGGGCGAGGCGCTGGCGGCGGCGCTCGGGGCGTGGCAAGCCGCGGTTCCGGCTGGCCTTCAAGTCGTCGGTAGAGACGCTGTCGATCAAGGAGCTGCGCCTGCTGGTCGAACTCAACTACCAGCCGTTCCGGCAGGGGCCGGAGATCGAGGCGCTGCTGGCCACGGCGCGGGGACTGCTGGACGAGGCGCGGCCGGATGTGAGGTCGGCCGAGTGGCAGGCGGGACACCGGGCCATCGTGGCGCTGCGCGACCGCATCCGGCAGCTGTTCGAGCGCATGACCGAGCTCGAGAACCGCGATCTGTTCTATGCCTTCCATCCCTATCTATGGGAGGCTCGGGAGGAGGTGACGCACCTCGTGACCTATCTCGACTGGCTGGCCGAGGAGCCGCCGCCGGGTGCGAGTTTTCCGCACCGCGAACGCATCTACAATTTCTATCGACGCGGGTTTGGCGTGGCGGTGCAGGAACTGCTGCCGCGGGACGCGGCCGGTACCTACCGGCACTTCGGGGCATGAGGGTGGAGCTGGATTTCGGCGACGGCTACACGCTGCGCAGGGCGCTGTGGGCGGACTATGCGGCGCTCAACCGCGTGTGCCTGCTGACCGGAGACTCGGGCAAGGACGCGACGGCGCGGGAGGATGATCCCGACCTGCTCGGACTGATCTATGCAGTGCCCTACCAGGTGTTTTCGCCCGAGTTCGCCTTTGTGGTGCAGGGGCCGGGCGGGGTGGCGGGCTACATTCTGGGCACGCCGGACAGCGAGGCGTTCTACGACCGGGTCGGGCGGGAGTGGTTTCCGCCATTGGCCAAGCGCCTGCGCGACCCCGGCCCGGACGAGGCGAAGTGGGCGGGGAGCGACTGGGCACGGTACGCCATCCACCACCCCGAGTTCGTCTATCCGCCGGTACTGCACGACTATCCGGCGCATGGGCATATCGACCTTCTCGCGGAGGCACGTGGGCGCGGGATCGGCTCGCGCGGCATGCGGTTGCTGATGGACCGGCTGGCGGCGACCGGAGCGAAGGGCATGCACCTGCAGGTGAGCCCCACCAATGACGGGGCGCTCGCCTTCTATCGCACGCTGGGGTTCTCGCGGCTCGAGGACGAGAGCCTGCCCGAGCACACCGTGTTCATGGTGATCCGCTTCTAGGCGCGGTCGGGCTCGATCCGGAAGTTATTGCCTTCCGGCAGGAGCTGCCCGCCATCGACGACGATAGTGGTGCCGGTGATGTAGCTCGCCTCGTCGGAGGCGAGGAACAGGAAGACGTTGGCGACATCGCGCACCGAGCCGAGCCGGCCAAGCGGAATGGCGTCTTCCATCGACTTGATGAACTCGGCTGAGCGGTGTTCCTGGATGGCCTCGGTGAGGATGTTGCCCGGCTCGACGCCGTTGACGGTGATGCCGTAGCCGGCCCACTCGAGAGCCGCGGCGCGGATCAGGCCGTTGATACCGGCCTTGGTGGCAGAGTAGTGGCCGTGGCCGGGGCTGGTGACATGGGGCCCGGTGATCGAGGAGGTGAAGAGGATGCGGCCCGAGCGTTGCGCCTTCATCGGGGTGAGAGCGGCCTTGGCGGCGAGAAAGCAACCGCGCAGGTTGGTGGCCATCACCCGGTCCCAGTCGTCGGCGCTGGTGTCTTCGAGCAGCTGCCAGGGGTAGATGCCGGCATTCTGCACGAGGATGTCGAGACGGCCGTGCTTCTCGACTGCCAGGGCGACGGCGGCCTCGGCATCGGCGGATTTCGATACATCGGCGATGATGTGGCTGGCGCCCAGCTCGCGGGCGGTAGCTTCAACGCGTGGGTCGAGGTCGGCGACGACGAGTCTGGCGCCTTCCTCGGCGAAGCGGGTGGCGATTCCCTTACCGATGCCGCGGGCGGCGCCGGTGATGAGGGCGACCTTGCCTTCGAGTCTCCTGGTCATCATGCGAGCCTTTGCCGGAGGGTTTGCTTGAAGCTGTCGAGCAGCACTGCGGCGAGCACCAGCAGGCCGTGGATCAGCTGGGTGGAAGTGGGCGGCAGGCCCATGAGGTTGATGGCGGTGTTGATGGCCGAGAGCAGCAGCGCACCGGCATAGACGCCGGGCAGGGCGCCGACGCCGCCCTTCAGGCTGACGCCGCCGATCACCACGGCCGCAAAGGCGTTGAACAGCAGGCCCATGCCGAGATTGGCGGTGGCGCCCGAGGTGCGGATGGCGAGCAGCCAGCCGGCAAGCGCCGCGATGGCGCCGGCCATGACGAAGGCGATGATGAGCAGCCGATCGACCTTGATGCCGGCGCGGAAGGTAGCGTTCTGGTTGCCGCCGATCATGATCAGGTGCCGGCCGAAGCGGGTCTTGGCCATGATGAAGGAGAAGACCACGAAGCAGGCAATGGCGATCCAGGCGGTGAGCGGCAGGCCGAGCACGCGCTGGATGGCGAACCAGCGGATGGTGGGCGCCAGCCCCTGCGCCGAGGCGCCGCCCGACAGCACCAGCACGAGGCCACGCACCCAGATGTAGCTGGCAAGCGTGACGATGAAGGCGTTGAGCCTGAGCTTGACGATGAGGAAGCCGTTGACGAGACCGACTGCGGCGCCGACGACAAGCCCGAGGATCAGCGAGACGGGCACGGCCAGCCATTCGGGCGTGAGCGTGATGCCAAGGCCGATGCCCGACGTACAGAAGACGATGCCGACCACCATGGCGCTCAGCGCCGCGACGCTTTCGACCGACAGGTCCATGTGGCCGGCGATGATGACGAGCGCGAGGCCGATCGACATGACGCCGAGCACCGAGGAGGCCTCGATGATGTTGGCGAAGATGCCGGGCTGGAAGAAGTTCGGGATGAAGACCGAGAAGGCCGCGAGCACGACCAGCAGCATGAACCAGACGAGATTGTCGAGAACGAACTCGAGCGTGCGGCGGGTGCGTGGGGACATGATTATTGTTCTGCGACGTTTCGGCGGTTGCAGTTCGTTTTCTGATCTCTGAAGTGTCATCCCTGCGAAAGCAGGGACCCACGCCACCACCTGCGCAGGTTTCGAGTTGGGTCCCTGCTTTCGCAGGGATGACACGTCGGGGAACGAATGGCGGGGCGGCCCATTCGATGGGAGGGCCGCCCACACCTTCTACTCGATCGACTTCACCGTGTCGGTCGGAGGCTTGAGGTTGCCCCAGAACTTCGGATCGTCGACGTTGGACTTGTCGATGGCGGCGCCGGGCAGCTTGATGTTCGGGCCCCAGCTCTCGTGGGTCACCGTGCCGGTGAGGCCGATGATGTCGTACTCGCCGGGCGCGATTTCGGCCTTGGCGACGATCTTGTCCATGAAGGCGGCGACGGCGGCAGCCTGGGCATAGAGCGGCTGTTCGACTTCGACGTTGAGCCAGCCCTTGCGGATCAGGTCGAGGCCGACGGGGGCCCCGTTCGAGCTCATCAGCATGATCTCGCCCGGCTGCTTGCCGGCCGCTTCGAGCGAAGCGACGACGGCCACCGAGAGGTGCGCGGCGTGGCTGAAGATGAGGTCGATGTCGGGGTTGGCGACGAGCTGATCGGCGGCGATGGTGCCGGCGTTGCTGGCCTCCCACTGCATGGCCGGCAGCGAGATGATCCTGGCATCCGGGAAGGCGGCCATCTTTTCTTCGAAGCCCTTCTGGATGTCGAGGGTGTAGGGGTCGCCCGGATCGCCGAGGATCTGGAGGATCTTGCCCTTCACCGAACCGTGCTTTTCGGTCAGCAGCTTCTGGGCCTGCTCGGCGGCGATGTAGCCGATCTCGATGGTGCCGGCGACCGAGGTGAAGGAGGACGGCGTCGAGGTGATCTGGCGGTCGAACTCGACCACCGGGATGCCGGCGGCCATGGCAGCCTCGATGGAGGGCTGCAGCGCGTTGAAATCAACCGCGGCGAGGATGATGGCGGCAGGGTTGAGCGCGATGACGTCGTTCATCTGGCTCTGCTGCACGTCGGTCTTGTTGTCGGCGTTGAGCGTCTGCACTTCGTAGCCGACCTGGCCGAGGAAGGTTTCCAGCGCCGAGACGGAGCCCGTCTGGAACTCATCGAGCAGGGTCGGCACCAGGTAGTAGACCTTGCCCTTGGACTGGGCGAGGGCGGGCGTCACGAGGCCGATGGCCAGCGCGAGCACGCCGAAGATGGCAAGCAGTATTCGCTTCATTTCGTTCGCTCCTTACCGGATTTTCCCTCTTTGCCCCGTCAGGCCGCCGCTCCGGCAGCGGTGGCTTCCCCAGTGATCATGCCGATCACCGCGTCGGGGCTTGTGTCCCTGGTTGCAACATCGCCCGCCACGACGCCCTGGCGGATCACCACGATCCGGTCGGCGACCTGGAAGGCCTGCTGCATGATGTGCGTGATGATGACGACGCCGATGCCCTGCTTGGCAACGGCGCGGATCATTTCGAGGCCCCGCCGCGTCTGGTCGACGCCCAGCGCGGCGAAGGGTTCGTCGAGCAGCACCAGCTTGCCGCCCCAGTGGACGAAGCGGTTGAGCTCGATGGCCTGGCGTTGGCCGCCCGAGAGGTGCTCGACCTTGGTGCGCAGCGACGGGATGCGCGTGCCGGCATTCCTGAGAGCGTCGGCGACGATGGCCTCCATACGCTTTTCATCGAGCACCGGGATGCCCATGACGCGTTTGGTCAGCTCACGGCCCATGAAGAAATTGGCGACCACATCGACATTGGTGCACAGCGACAGGTCCTGGTAGACCGTCTCGATGCCGGCGGCCTTGGCCTCGGCCGGAGTCCTTGCCAGCCACTCGCGGCCCTCGAAGATCATGCGGCCGGAGGTGGGTTCGAGCCCACCCGAAATGATCTTCACCAGGGTGGACTTGCCGGCGCCGTTGTCGCCGAGCAGCGCCACGACCTCGCCCTTGCCGATGGTGAAGCTGATTCCTTTCAGCGCTTCGATGGCGCCGTAGTTCTTCTTGATATTGTCGAGGACGAGCAACGGTTCGAACGTTGTCATGCATGTGCCCCAAGTCGTCGTTGCGGCGACTGTTGCAGGGGTCGGTTTGCTTGGCAAGTGACGCGAACTAGACCTTAGTCTGCCTCTGTGCAGCCGGTTCCTCCCAGCCGAAGACGGTACGCCCGCCATATTCGTGCGAGCGCCGGCGCTCCTCGGCGATGAAGGCGTCGAAGCTCGGCCCTTTGGCAGTAGCCTCGAGGGCGCGGGCTTGGGCGTCGAGGCGCCTGAGAGCGTCCAACTCCTCCTCGCGGCCGAGCCTGGCCTTGGTCACCGCCGACTTCAGTACGCTGATGGTCTGGTCGTAGACCTTCAGCGGCACCGGGAAGGGGTGGCCGTCCTTGCCGCCATGGGCCATGGCGAAGCGGGCCGGATCGGCAAAGCGGTGGGGGGCGCCGTGGATCACTTCGGCCACCTGGGCCAGCGCCTTCACCGTGCGGGCGCCGACGCCGGGGACGAGGAGCAGCGATTCGAAATCTTGGGGGCCGCGGTCGGCTGCGGCGGCGAGACTGCCGTGGAGGCGGCGCAGCATCACGTCCTTGGGCCGGATGTCGTGATGCTCGGGCATGACGAGGTGCGGGAGGAGTGGCTGGTCGTCTTCGGGCGCGGGGGCGGGGGGGCGGCTACTCCAACCGAGCTTTTCGGCCTCCTTGACGATGCGGTGCGGGCCGAGCGCTTCGAGCATGCGTACCTGGGCGATACGGTTCTGCGCGGCGCGCAGGTCGGTGAGGTTGGTGATGGCGCCTTCGTTTTTGCCGTCGATGGCGATGTGCGGCGCCTCGACGAAGCTTTTCAGCCCGTCGGAGCGCCAGTGGTAGCGGCGGGCGATGCCGCTCTCGCCCTTCATGCCCTGCTGCACCACCACCCACTTGCCGTCATCGGCGACGATGAAGCCGTGGAGATAGAGCTCGAAGCCATCCTGCACGGCGGCGCTGTCGACCTTGGCGACGAGGCGGCTGGCCGCGGCGAGTTCGGCGCCATCGAAGCCGACGCGGTCGCCGATGGCGATCAGTTCCTCCGGCGTCTTGCGCGAGTGCCGCCCGCGCCCGCCGCAGACATGGAGACCAAGCTCCTTCTCCAGCGGCTTGAGCCCGCCCTTGAGCGCGCCGATGACCGAGGTGGTGATGCCGGAAGAATGCCAGTCCATCCCCATCACCGCCCCGAAGGACTGGAACCAGAAGGGGTGCGACAGGCGAGAGAGCAGCTCGTCGCGGCCATATTCATGCACGATGGCCTGGCAGATCACCGCCCCGAGCCGCGCCATGCGCTGGCTCAGCCATTTCGGCACGCGACCGGAGTGGAGGGGCAGATCAGCGCTGCCGGCGCGGGTGGACATGGGCGATTCCGGGGTGGGGTTCGAGTAGAGGATAACAGAGAACGGAACGGAAACATAGGGCAGGCTGCCATCGAGGGTGCCAGGGTGCCAGCGGGCACCTTTGACTTTCGATGTGGGCACGCAGGGTGGATTGGGGACGCGTCGAAGCGCCCGCCGGCCATGTGGCCTCGGGTTGATGGATGGTCCTGCCCCCTTCGGGGCAGTCGAAGCGGGCCGGCGAGGCAATTGCCCCACGCGGTTAGTCCGCAGATGTAACGAGGCTCCCGCCTCGCCGGCCGATCGGGGTTTTGGGCTTATGGCACCGTAGCCCGGGAGCATCCCGTGCCGCATCGCCAGGAACACGGGCGGCCTGCGACCGGGAATCCACCCGCATCACCACCTCTCCCAGCCGCCTTATACGTGGCAGCCTCGCCCCCTGAAGGGCTCCGTATCGAACCCCTCCGGCGTTGCAGCGGCTTGACCGGCGAACCGGCCCATGCCGCGGTACTTTAGGCCTGACGCAAGCGACCCTGCGCCACCCGACCCCCACCGCACCAACCACTCGTCATGATCTCGCTTCGGTGCAGCGGATGAGGGGAGAGTCGCACGTTCAGGATTCGCGGGGATAAGTTGCCCGACCGATGCCACTCCCCACTGTGTCATCCCGCCCGGAGAGCCGGGAACCACGTTATCTCCTGCGCAGGTTTCGAGTTGGGTCCCGGGTCAAGCCCGGGATGACACGTTGGGGTTGGGAATGGCGTGGGGAAAAAACTCCGACGGGGTGAGGCGTCGTGTTTGCGGTCCCCCTCCCCCCGCTTCGCGGTGGAGGATCCAGGTCGCGCTACTTGCTGCGTTGGTGGGCACAACGGGCCTTAGGGTCCTCCCCTGCGAAGCGGGGGAGGGGGACCACCCGGAGGGTGGTGGAGGGGGCGGCAACGCGCATCTGCGCTAACCCTACACCGGCACCCGCGGGTCCAGGTGAAGGGGAACTCGTGGTTGGGCGGGAGCGCGCGTTGCCTGGCGCGTGGGCGCGTCCGCCCTACGGCCTCGTCCGCAGGAATGTCGCGAGGTCGGCCGTCACGTGGTGGACGTGGGTGCCGCCGGTGCGTTCGAGTTCCCAGGCCTCTACCTGATGGTGGGAAAAATCGTCGCCGGCAACGACCTGCACCGTGACCATTCCGGTCTCGTGCGGCACCACGAGGTTCTTTTCCAGGTCGTCGAACATGGCGGCGCGGGAGGCGTCGATGCCGTGCTTTTCGAAGAACGTGTCATAGGCTTCGCGCAGCGGCTTTGGCTTGTAGCTCATGGCGCGGATATCGAAGATGTCCTCGAACAGCGCATCGGCGTCGCCCAGCCGCTTCAGAACCGCCGTGGCGTGGCCGACATCGCCATTGGTGAGGATGAACTTGCGGCCCGGCAGGTCGCGGATGGCGCTCACCAGGTCGGGATGCGACGGCACCGGGCTGTAGTCGATATCATGCACCGTGCGCAGGAAGTGGTCGGGGTCGACCGAATGGCGCTGCATCAGCCCGTTCAGTGTCGTGCCATAGTCGCGGTAATACGCCTTCTGCAGCGCCCGTGCCTCCTCGTACGGCAGCTGGGTGACACCGACCATGTACTCGGAGATGAGCAGGTCGATCTGTGCGAAGAGGTTGCACTCGCGCGGATAGAGCGTGTTGTCGAGGTCGAACACCCAGTCGGTGACGTGGGAGAGCGAACGGGTGGTGCGGGACGGGTCGATCATGGTGACAAGCATACAGGAACGCGCGCCGCTTCGCACCCGTGTGTGACGCGCGGCTGTCACTCCCGAAACGCTCATCATTCATTTGATTGAGAAAGAGCGATGGCGTATCGAGCGGGCGCTTTGCGCCCTGCGAAGGCGACGATCACGCCGCGCTGGGCATCGGCGGCGCAGGGCGTCGACTGATTGGCCGAGGAGGGCCGACCGTGAGCCACCACTTCCACGTGCCCCAATCGAAGGCCGAGGCCGATCCCCGGCGCTGGATCGCGCTGTTCGTGTTGCTGCTCGCGAGCTTCATGAACCTGATCGACGTCACCATCGTGAACGTCGCCCTGCCCAGCCTCCAGGAAAATCTCGGCGCTGATCCGGCGCAGATCGAATGGATTTCCGCTGCGTACCTGCTTGCCTTCGCCCTCGGCCTGCTGCCCTTCGGCCGGCTCGGCGATGTGGTGGGGCGCACCAACATGTTCCTCATCGGCGTGGCGTCCTTCACCCTCGCCTCGGCCTTCTGCGGCCTCGCCCCTTCGATCGAGTGGCTGGTGGTGGCGCGCGCCCTGCAGGGGCTCGCAGGTGCCATCATGACCCCGCAGGTGCTCGCCATTGCGCAGGTGACCTTCCCGCCCGAGGAGAAGGGGCAGGCCTTTTCGCTTTTCGGCCTAAGCTCGGGCATGGCGGCGGTGGCCGGTCCGATCGTCGGCGGCCTGCTGATCGGCGCCGACCTCTGGGGCCTCGACTGGCGCCCGATCTTCCTCGTCAACATTCCCGTCGGCATCCTCGCCGTGGTGGCGGGCTGGTTCCTCATCCCGCGCACGCCGGGGCACCCGGACCTCAGGAACGACTATGTCGGCATCGGCGTTTTCGTCCTCGCCGCCGTGGCACTCGTCTTTCCGCTGGTCGAAGGCCATACGCTCGGCTGGCCGTGGTGGACCTGGGCGATGATGGCGGCCTCGCTCGTTTTCAGCGCCATCTTCGTACTGTGGCAGCGCCGCCGCGACGCCGCGGGCGAGGCGCAGCTGCTGAACTACAGCCTCATCTCGAACGGCAATTTCCTGCTCGGGCTGCTCGTCACCACCATCTTCGCCTCCGGCGTGCCGGCCATGTTCATGGTCATCTCCCTGCTGCTGCAGGCGGGCTATGGCCTCACGCCGCTGCAGTCGGGCTTCACCAACACGCCCTTCTCGGTGGGCGTGCTGATGGTGTCGCTGTTCATCGGTCGGCTTGGGCAGCGCTGGCTGCGCGCCCGGCTGGCGGTCGGGGCAGGGTTTCTGGTGATCGGTATCGGCTGGCTCGACCTCATCATCCGTGGGCTCGGCGAGACGCTCGACCAGTGGCTCCTGGTGCCGCCGATGCTGGTGGCGGGCCTCGGCCTGGGCATGGGCTTCTCCGGCCTGTTCCAGACGGTGCTGTCGAGCGTGCCGCCGCGCGACGCTGGTGCCGGATCGGGAGCGCTGCAGGCCTTCCAGCAGATCGGCGGATCGATCGGCATCGCGCTGGTGGGCCAGATCTTCTTTTCCGGCCTCGCTGCCAACTTCGCCGCCGGCGCCAGCCCCGAAGCTGCCTATGCGGCGGCGGCCGGACCGGCCATCACCTACCAGATCATCAGCTTCGCGGCCGTGGTGCTGCTGGTGCCGTTCCTCAAGATACGTCCGCCCGCCGGCGGACCGGGACGCGCTCCGGCAGCGGCAGCAGCCGCAGAGGCATAGGGCAGGGGCGCTTCGGCGCCCCTTCGGTTTGCCGCCCCGCTGCACGCAAGTGTCTGGTTTACCACTCGTAAACCAGACATTTCGATTGCAGTTCAAATGCCACGAATTGGGCCGCGTCCCTCCACAATCCGGCCCCGACCCGGTGCGAGCAAGTCGCCACTTGATTTGCCGGAGAGACGACCATGAGCAGTTCCATCACCACCTTCATCGCCACCGCGCTGGTGCTGTTCTCCCTCGGCCAGGCGCTGGCCGACCCCGCGCGTGAGGCCGCCCATGTCGCGGACACGCCGAAGGCGTCTGTGAACGGGCGCTGAGCCGGCGATACCAACGAAAAGGGCGGCCGCGGGGCCGCCCTTTTCGTTTGCGCTTGAGCCGACCGTCAGCGGACGATCAGCGTGCCGGCGCCGTGTTCGGTGAACAGCTCGACCAGCACCACATGCGGCGTCTTGCCGTTGAGGATCACCACGCCCTCGACGCCGTTCTCGAGCGCCTCGAGGCAGGTTTCCACCTTGGGGATCATGCCGCCCGAAATGGTGCCGTTGGCGATCAGCTCGCGCGCATCGCGCATGGTGAGCTCGGGGATGAGCTTCTTGTTCTCGTCGAGCACGCCATCGACGTCGGTGAGGAACAGCAGGCGCTTGGCGCCGAGCGAGCCGGCGATGGCGCCCGCGAAGGTGTCGGCGTTGATGTTGTAGGTATTGCCGTCACGGCCCGGGGCGACCGGCGCGATGACCGGGATCATCTCGGAGCGGGCGAGCGTGTCGAGCAGGGTGCGGTCCACCTCCACCGGCTCGCCGACAAAGCCCAGGTCGAGCACGCGCTCGATGCTGGAGCCGGGATCCTTGAAGCGCTTCTCGGCCTTGCGGGCGAAGACCATGTTGCCGTCCTTGCCGCAAAGCCCGATGGCCCACTCGCCCTCGGCATTGATCAGCGCCACGATCTCCTTGTTGATGGAGCCCGCGAGCACCATCTCGACGATCTCCATCGTGCGCTTGTCGGTGACGCGCAGGCCCCCCTCGAACTTGCTCTCGATGCCCAGGTTCTTGAGCATCAGGGCGATCTGCGGCCCGCCGCCATGCACCACGATGGGGTTCACGCGCGACTGCTTGAGCAGCGCGATGTCCCGCGCGAAGGCGCGGCCAAGCTCGATGTCGCCCATGGCGTGCCCGCCATATTTCACGACGACGGTCTTGCCTTCGTAGCGCTGCATGTAGGGGAGCGCCTGGCTGAGCACGCCGGCGTCGCGGGTAAATGTCTCAAGGTCGGGCATAGCGCGCACAGTATCCATGGTGCCTCGTCGTATAGCGTATTCTGATCGAGTGGGAAGCGGCTTTTAGAAGGGCGTGGGCTTCACACCCAAACACGATCATTTCGTGACCGGTGGGTGGATAGGCAGCACGCGGCGGCTCGGGTAGGGTTCGCGTCGATGACGAACTCCAGCCCCGAGATTGCCGAGCTCATTTCCCGCTGCGCGTTGCGGGATCGCGAAGCCTTCCGCGATCTTTACGGCCGCACCAGCGCGAAACTTTTCGGCGTCGTGCTCCGTATTCTCAAGGACAGAGCAGAAGCCGAGGAGGCCCTGCAGGAAGTCTACGTCAAGATCTGGCAGAGGGCCGACCGCTACGTGCAGGGAGCCTACAGCCCGATCAGCTGGCTGGTTGCGGTGGCGCGCAATCACGCCCTCGATATCCTGCGGGCCCGCAAACCGGTCAGCGACGACATCGACCTCGCGCTCGATATTGCCGATGCCGGCCCCAACCCCGAACAGGCGGCGGTCGACAGCGGCGAACGCGGACGCATCGATGCGTGCCTCGATACGCTCGACGAGGACAAGGCCGATTGCGTGCGCGGAGCCTATCTCGACGGCTTCAGTTATGAAGAACTGGCGACGCGCCACGGCGTGCCGCTCAACACGATGCGAACCTGGCTGCGGCGCAGCCTGATCAAACTGCGGGAGTGTCTTTCGGCATGAGCTCGGACGGCGAACATGGCGGCGGCATGGAGGACGATCGCGTCCTCGTCGCCGAATATGCGCTGGGCCTGCTCGAGGGCGGCGAGCGGGCGCTGATGGCGCATCGCATCGCCACCGAGCCCGCCCTCGCCGCCGAGATGCGGCTGTGGCGCGAGCGGCTTGCCGCCATGGACAACGAGTTCGCCGAAGTGCCGGCCCCGCCCCAGGCGCTGGGCGAGATCGAGCGCCGCCTCTGGGGCGAACCCGCAAAGCCCGCCCGCTGGTGGGATTCTCTCGCCATGTGGCGCTGGGCCACGGCCTCGGCGCTTGCCGTGGCGGTGGTGGCGGTCGGCTTCAACATGATGGCGCCGCGCCCCGACGCCAACGCGCTCGCCACCCAGCTGGTCGCCGCGCTCCAGGCGCAGGAGGGTTTTGGCGTCGAGTTCGTCGCCTTCTACGACCAGGTGTCGGGCGAAGTCCGCATCACTTCGCTATCCGGCGAGGCGCTGCCCGACCGCGACTACGAGCTGTGGTACATCAAGGGCGATGCCCCGGCCGTGTCCATGGGCGTGCTGCCCATCAACGAGCGCCGCCAAATCCCGCTCGACGAGGCGGCCCGACAGGGCATCGAAGCCGGCACCACCCTCGCCGTCACCCTCGAACAGAAGGGTGGCTCCCCCACCGGCGTCGCCCAGGGCCCGATCGTGGCGGTGGGCAAGGTCATGCCGATCTAGGCTTCGGCCCCCATACGTCAAACCGCCGCGCCAAGTTTCACCAACTGCGAAAATAAATCCCCAAAATCCCTGAAACATCCCGCGCGGTCCTTCCGTAGCTCCGCCTGTCCAATCCGAACAAACCTCGGACAGGCTCCAAAGGAAGGAACAACGCAATGAAGCTCTCTACCCTGCGCGTGCTCGCCGTTTCGGCCATACTCTCCGTCTCGGCCATCGCCGGAACTGCGGCCTATGCCGAAAACCCGATGGTCGGCGGCGCCGCGATGTCGGAAACCAAGGACATCGTCGACAACGCCGTGAACTCGGCCGACCACACCACGCTCGTCGCCGCCGTACAGGCCGCTGGCCTCGTCGAGACGCTGAAGGGCGAAGGCCCGTTCACTGTCTTCGCGCCCGTCAATGCCGCCTTCGATGCGCTCCCGGCTGGCACCGTCGATACCCTGCTCGAGCCCGAGAACAAGGACCAGCTGGCCGCCGTGCTGACCTACCACGTCATCGCCGGCAAGTTTGCCGCGGCCGACGTGGTCAAGGCCATCCAGGATGGCGGCGGCAGCTTCAAGGCCGCCACTGTCCAGGGCGGCGAGCTGACCTTCAGCCTCGACGGCGACAACGTGAAGATCACCGATGCCACCGGCGGCACCGCGACCGTCACCATTGCCGACGTGATGCAGTCGAACGGTGTCATTCACGTCATCGACAAGGTGCTGCTCCCCGCCTCGTAACCTTTGCGCCTGCGCGCGCGAACTCAGGTTGACGCGTGATCGTGTCCCGCAGGGAGCAATTCTCGCGGGACACGAGCTTTTGAGGTGTCGGACACGCGTTTCTCCGGCTAGGATGACACCAGTTGGAAAGGCTTCAGGCCATGAAACTCGATCGCCGTTCGGTTCTATTCGGCGGTACTGCGACTGCGGCGCTCGGCGCAGCTGGTCTCCTGTGGGGGCCGCTGGGCGTGGTCGTTGCTGCCGAGGGCGACTTTCCCTTCAAGCTCACCGATGCCGAGTGGAAGAAGAAGCTGCGGCCACTCACCTACCAGGTGCTGCGCCACGAATATACCGAGCATCCGGGAACGTCCGAATTGCTCTGGGAGCACCGTGTCGGCACCTTCCATTGCGCCGGATGCGACGCCCCGCTGTTCGACTCGGCGACCAAGTATGATAGCCGTACCGGCTGGCCGAGCTTCTACCAGCCGCTCGAGGGCGCGGTGGGCGAATCGACCGACTACAAGCTGGGCTATCCGCGCACCGAGGTGCACTGCGCCAATTGCGGCGGCCATCTCGGCCATGTGTTCAAAGATGGCCCCCAACCCACCGGCCTGCGCTATTGCATGAACGGCGCTGCGCTCCAGTTTCACGCCTCCGAGGCGTAACGAGTACCGACCTCCAAGCTCGGTAGCCCCCGGCCGCAAGGCTGGGGGTTTTTCTTTTGGGAGGCGTGCAACGAGGGCAAGGCGGACACGCATCCGGTGCGCTTGCAACGCCGCCGAAAGCGGGCCACATCTCAGCCATCATGAAGCTCACCATTCTCCAGACTGGCGACGTTCCGGCGCCGCTGCAGGCCGATTTCGGCGCCTATCCGCCCATGTTCATCCGCATGTTCAAGGAGGCGGGGTACGCCTTCGACTACGACATCGTGCGGGTATGGGAAGGGGCGCCGTTGCCCGATCCGGCCGGGGTCGAGGCCATCCTCATCACAGGCTCGGCCGCCGGGGTGTATGAGGACCATGACTGGCTGCCACCGCTGCGCCAGTTCATCCGCGGCGCCTATGCCGCCGACACGAAGATGCTCGGCATCTGCTTCGGCCACCAGGTGATGGCCGATGCGCTGGGGGGCGATGTGCGCAAGTCGGAGAAGGGCTGGGGCCTCGGCCGCCATACCTATGCGGTCAAGAGCAGGCCTGCCTTCCTCGCCACCGACCTGCCGGCGCTCTCCGTCGCCTGCTCGCACCAGGATCAGGTAATCGTGCCGCCCGCGGACGCCGAAGTGTTCCTCGCCTCCGACTTCACCCCCAATGCCGGGCTAGTCTATCGCAACGGCAAGGCGCTCAGCCTGCAGCCGCACCCAGAGTTTCTCGACGATTACGCCCGGGCGCTGGCCGAACTCCGTCGTGGCAAGGCGCCCGACGAGGTGGTGAACAAGGCCGTCGCCTCGCTCGCCACGCCTTCCGACAGCCACAGGGTTGCGGTCTCGCTGGCTCGATTCCTCGCCGGCTAGCGCCGCATGGACTCAATAACGTTATTTGGGAGCGCGGCCCCCGTGGGGGCCGCGCCAGGTTCGTAGATCGCGCCCGCGATCAGGCGCGTACTTCCTGCCGCTGGAAGATCACATAGGCGATGGTGAAGAGGACCAGCATCGCGGCCACCATCCCCGAGATCTGCGGCCAGATGATCAGGATGCTCTGGAACGTCGAGAGCGGCGCCCCGATGAGCGCGCCCTGCAACTGTCCGAGGAACACCGGCCCGACCGACCGCGATGTGGGGTCGAGCAGCATCGCCGAGATCTCGCCGTAGAGCGTTGCGGGCGAAATCCGCGAGATGGCCTGCTGCGTCTCGAACTGCCACAGCACGGTGATCGGGTTGAGCGGATCGAGCGGCACCAGCGCCTGGGCGGCCAGCGGCGAGATCATGCTCCAGAACACCGAGAGGATCAGCCAGATCGCGAGCGCCGTGAGCGCCGCCGTCGCGGCCGAACGCAGCACCGTCGACAGCGCGATCGACAGCGCGAGCCACACGCTGGCATAGACCACCGTCGACAGCAGGTACGCCAGACCACGCGCCACGTCGTCGCCCGATGGCGGCAGGCCGAGCAGCAGGATGCCCAGCCCCATCATCAGCAGCCACAGCGTCACCAGCGCGATGGCGATGACGAGAAGTCCGCCGAGGAACTTCCCGAACAGCACCGCGTCCCGGTAGATCGGCTGGGCGAGGATGCGGCTAAGCGTCCGCCGGCCGTACTCGCCATTAACCGCGTCGAAGCCGAGCGCGATGCCGAGCAGCGGCAGCAGGAAGCCCATGAACGAGGCGAACGACGGGAGCGGCTCCCTGGCGACCGTGAAGAGCTTCAGGAACAGGTACGGATCCTGCGCCGTCGTCTGACGGATTTGCCCGATGGCCGCATAGACCGCCGCTCCCGCCGAGAGCAGCAGGAGCAGCATCATCAGGTGCATGCGCGCGCTCGTGATGTGGTCCGCCGCCTCCTTGAACGCGACCGCCATCAGGCCGCGCAGCGGTGTACCTTCACGCTTCATGGCGGGCCTCCTCGAAGAACTTCGTGTAGGCTTCCCCGAGCCCCATGCGGTGGGCATCGAGGCGCTTCAGCTTGCCGCCGCTGTTGACGATCGTTCGTGCCAGCTCGACACGGATGTCGGACTGTGCGGCAACCTGCCAGCCGCCCGTCGGCCCGGGCTCGACCGCGGTCACGCCCGGCACCTGCCTGACCTTCTCCGGATCGACCTCGTCCGCCTCCAGCTCGATGCGGAACGATGCCTTGTCCACCCGTTGCGCCAGCTCGTCGGGCGTGCCGATGAAGCCGATGCGGCCGCTGTTGAAGAGCGCGACGCGCGTACAGATCGACTGCACCACGTCGAGCAGGTGCGACGAGATGAGCACGGTTGTGCCGTCCTGCGTGAACTGCTGGATGATGCCGAGCAGCTCGTTGGTCGATTGCGGGTCGAGGCCCGAAGTCGGCTCGTCCAGGATGACGATGCGGCAGCGCCGCATCAGCAGCTCGGCGAGCCCCAGGCGCTGCCGCATGCCGCGCGAGTAGGTGCTGACGCGCCGGTCGGCGACCTGCAGCAGGTTGACGCGCTCGAGCGCCTTGTCCATGCGCTCCTTCGCTTCGCTCGCCGTGAGCCCGCCGAGCCGCGCCGTATAGGCGAGGTTCTCCCGGCCGGTCAGGTTGTCGTAGAAGCCGACCTGATCCGGCAGGTATCCGACCTCACGCTTCACCGACAGCGGTTCGCGCATCGGATCCTTGCCGAGGATGCGGACCGTGCCCGCGCTGGCCTCGGTGAGGCCCAGCAGCATCAGGATCGTCGTCGTCTTGCCGGCGCCGTTGGGCCCGAGCAGACCCAGCGCCTCGCCTTCGTTGACGGTGAGATCGATGCCGCCGACGACGGTCCGTCCACTATATTGCTTGGTGAGGCCCTTGGCCTCGATCACGATCCCGCTCATCTGCGGCCGTACCTCAGGACCGCGAAGACGAGGATGAGCACGGCGATGCCGATGACGCCGAGACCAGCCATGCCCCAGACGGTCGAAGTATTGACCGTGGTACGGAACTGGGCCGACTCCGAAACGCCGTCGCCATTGACGCGCAGGCTGACCATGTAGTCACCGGCGATCGCCTTCTCGGAGGGTTTGATGGAGACCGAGACCTCCCGCGTCGTGCCGGGCTCGAGAACGGGGATTTCCTGCGGCTCGAAGGTCACCTCCCAGCCGCTCGGCGGCGTCGCGGAGAGCTTCACGTTCTGCGCCGGGGCCGATCCGGTGCTGCGCAGCGTGAAGGGGAAGGTCGTGGCTTCGCCCGCCGTCGCCGACCCGCTCAGCCGCTCCTGCGGGCCGATGAGGTCGATGTCGGCCGTGCCGATGACTTCGAGGCTGAGGTCGGTCTGCGCCGAGAGCTCGCCCGCGAGCGTCTCGACCTTCACCGGATAGCGGCCCGCCGGCAGGCCCGGCATCGGGCGCACTTCGAGCGTCACGGTCTCGGTCGCTCCCGCCGCCACCGGAATGCCGGTGATTTCCTCGGAACCGAAGCCGCGCTTGAACGTCGTCCTCAGCCCATCGGGTACCTGCGCCGCGAGGTTGAACAGGGCATCCTCGGCGCCATCGTTGGTCACCTTGATGCGGAACTGGAAGTTGGACGTGGGCGAACCGCGGAGCGCCGGCAGTTCAGGGGCGAGCGTCACGCCGCCGGCTTCGTCCTGGGTCAGCTCGACCCGCAGGGGAAGCGTCACCGCGCCGGAATCGTAGGTCGCGGCGACCTCGAAGGCATAGGCGCCCGGGGCGGCATTCTCGGATGGAACAACGTTTAGCGTGAGGTCGCGCGCCTCCTCGGGCCCAACCATCGCGGCGGTCACCGCTTTGCCGGCACCGGTGAGATGGGCTTCCCAGCCTTCGGGCAGGCCGTTCACCGCGAACTGGGCGCGCTGCGGGGGCAGGCCGCTATTGCGCAGGGTAAGCGTGACGCTGCCTTCCTCACCGACCGGCAGTGAGAATTCGGGGTAGGGCGTCGTCAGCCACAAGCCGCTGGGACGGTCGGGCCGGACAGCCTGCGCAGCCGTCCCCGGCGCATCCTGCGCGCCGGCGGGTGTCGCGGCGGCAAGGGCGGCTGCCAGCGCGACGACATGCAACAAATGGGGTGCTCCTTTCATCCTTGGTGTCTCCATTCATATGCTCGGGCCGCAAGACGCGGCAGCCAAAGGGACTGCCGGTCCGGCGTGCGCCGAATGGACGCGCGCCACCGTGCGTTCGCACCGGCCAATGGCCGGTGGCGTCCTTCCGGGCGCTGGTCCGTGCTTTCAGTCGTGGGAATGCCCGCTCGATGCGGGAGAGGATCAGGCGGATTGTCGCAAGGGAGAAAACCGGCAGCTCCGCCGGCAGCATCCGTCGGCCTGGCCGCGCACCGGGATGCGCGGGTCCCAGGGGACGACGGAGGGTATTCCTCCCGCACTTCGTGCAAGGTTCCAGAGACCATCGTGTGGCGTCCGGCTCGAGCCGAGTGTTCTTGCTTGTTCCTCTCTGCGCCGAGGAAACCTCACCTCCCCCGGCAGGCAGACGCTCAGGTAGGTACACGAATTTGATCTTCAAGGGCCGCGAGCGTCCCGTCGCGAGGGCGCGCCCGCTCCGACGCGGCGGCAGGGTGGAGGGCCTCTGGCAGCCGCGAAACGATCAGGGACGGAATCGAACCGTCCTCACGCGAACCTGGGAGCCGTCGCGCAGGCGGCTCCCCTCCGTTCTCAGTGCTGCAGCAGCTGGTGGATTTCGGCGCGCAGGATCTCGATCCCGGCTTTCGTCTCCGATGAGGTGACGATCAGGTCGGGGTGGGCGGCAGGGCGCTTGGCGATGGCCTCGCGCGTCTTGCGCAGCGCCTCTGCCAGCTCCGAGCGGTTCGGCTTGTCGGCCTTGGTAATGACGATCTGGTAGCTCACGGCTGCCTTGTCGAGCTCGTTCATCACCGTCTTGTCGTTGGCGTTCGGACCATGGCGGCCGTCGATCAGCACGTAGACGCGGCGCAGGTTCGGCCGTCCGGTCAGGTACTGGTGGATCAGCCGCGTCCACTGCTTCACCTTGGCCTCGGGAGCCCGGGCATAGCCATAGCCGGGCATGTCGACGATGCGCAGCGGCGCCGACGCGCTCTCGAAGATGTTGAGCTCCTGCGTCCGCCCCGGCGTGTTCGAGGTGCGGGCGAGCCCGGTGGTGCCGGTGAGCGCGTTGATGAGGCTCGACTTGCCCACATTGGAGCGCCCGGCAAACGCCACCTCCAGCCGGTCGGCATCGGGCAGGTCGTCGATGCGCACGGCGCCCTTCACGAAGGTGAAGGGGCGGGCGAACAGCAGGCGTCCGGCTTCGATCTCGGCTTCGTTGAACTTGGGCGTATCGGTCATGGCGGTTCAATAGGCGAGGGCAGGGGGAAAGGAAAGGGTCGGACGTGTGGCGCCTCCCCCTTGCGGGGAGGGTAGGGGCGCCAGGAGTGAAGCGACGTGGCAGGGCTGGGGTGGGGGGATGCTACAGCGGATACCCGAACGCCCGCCTCTCCAGCCCGCGCCGGGTCAGTTCGCGCGAGAATTGCGGCCAGTTGCCGAGCTTGTCGGCTGCCGCCTTCACCCGGTCCTGCTTCACCAGCCCAGTTGTCGTGAGCGTGGCCGGCACGCGCAGCGTGATGCCGACCTGCCCGGCGGCGGCGCTGAGCCGCTTCAGTGCCC
>ENA-UOVV01000137-UOVV01000137.1-compost-metagenome-genome-assembly--contig:-NODE-137-length-110359-cov-6.425977_pt1 | contig 110359 bp, 114 predicted proteins | sample MGYA00238155_ERZ761577 | MGnify/ENA primary metagenome ERZ761577 (study PRJEB28898, sample SAMN06268775) | compost metagenome | isolation source: Emeryville, CA | place: USA:Emeryville, CA | collected...
CAGGGCGCTCGCATTCGACGTCGAGCAGTTCTTCGCCAAACCCGCCGCGTCGCAGTACGAAACGATCATCGCGGCGTTGGCGGACCGCCCTGCCGATGTCGTGCTCGCCGACGCGGTGTCGTTGGGCGCGGCATTCCTTCTGGGGCAACCTCGTTCGCGGCGCCCGGCCGTCGTCATGTGCGGCATCGTTCCGTTGCCGCTGCAGAGTCGCGACACCGCACCATATGGCATGGGCCTGTCGCCGGTCCGGATCCTGAATCGCCCGCGCAATGCCGCGCTTGCCGCACTGAATCGTAGGGTGCTGCGGCGCCCCGTCGAACTCGTCGACGTGGCTTACCGCCGGATCCACGGCACCGGCCCGACGTTCACGTTGCTGAACTGGGGCTGCCATGCCGAGGCCATCGTGCAGTTCACCGTGCCGTCGTTCGAGTATCCGCGCTCCGACGCGCCATCGAATCTGCACTTCGTCGGGCCGTTGTCGGCCGCCGGATCGCAGGCACCGCTGCCGCCGTGGTGGCCGGAGCTCGACGGTTCCCGACCCGTCGTCCACGTCACGCAGGGCACCGTCGCAAACACCGATTACGACCAGGTGATCGCACCGACGCTGCGCGCGCTGGCCGATGAGGACGTACTGGTCGTGGTGGCGACCGGTGGCCGCCCGGTGGAGACCCTGCCGCCGATGCCGGCCAACGCGCGTGCGGCGGAGTTTCTGCCATACGACGAATTGCTACCGCGTACATCGGTTTTCGTTACCAACGGCGGATACGGCGGGGTGCACTACGCGCTGCGTTTCGGCGTGCCGATCGTCGCGGTCGGCGGCAAGGAGGACAAGCCGGAGGTCGGCGCCCGCGTCGCGTGGTCGGGTGTCGGGCGGCGCATCCGCAGTGGGCATCCGTCACCTCGCGTGCTGCGCAGGCATATTCGCGCCGTGCTCAAACGACCGCGATACCGCGCGGCGGCCCGCGGCATCGCGGCCGACCTGGCCGACGCCCCCGGGTTCGCCGGTCTGGCCGCCGTCGTCGACCGGGTCGCGGTCGGCGCCCGCCGCGCCGATTGACCGTCTGGTTGCCGATCGGCTACCGTGCGCGTAGCCGATCGGCAACCAAGCGTTGGAGCAGACGATGAGACGAACTGATGGCGAGTTGATCATGCTCTGGGCGCTGCCCGCGATGCTCATCATCTGGGTGTCGGCGTTCTTCCTGTTTCCCGGTTTCCTGCACCCGATGTCGCCGACCCTGCCCGCGGAGGAGGTCGCGGCGTTCTACCGCGACGAAACCGCCCGAATCCGCTACAGCATGATCCTGTTCAACTGGTTCGGCGTCGGGTTGATCCCCACCGTGATCCTGCTGGCGATGCAGGTGCGAAAGATGGCTCACCGCACCCCGATCCTGTCGTTCTGCCTGATCGCCTGCGCCGGTGGACCGCCAACGCTGTTCTTGATCGCCAACATGTTCTGGCTGCTGGGCGCGTTCCGCCCGGACCGCTCGCCCGAGTTGACCCAGTTGCTCAACGACCTGGCCTGGGTCACCTTCACCGTGCTGGTGCCGTATCTGATCGCGCAGTGCCTGCTGCTGGCGCTGGCGATCTACTGGGATCGTGGCGATCCGCCGGTGTTTCGGCCGTGGGTGGCGCACTTCAACGTGCTGATCGCCGTCGCGCTGGCGCCCGCGGCCTTCGGCGCGGTGACGTTCACCGGGCCGCTCGCCTGGGACGGGTTGCTGTCGTTCTGGGTGAAGAACAGCGCGATCGCACTCTGGATTGTCGTTATGGGAATCGTTCTCGCCCAGCGCATCCGCCAGCAACGCGCCGAGGTCGTGGCGGCCGCATGAGCACCGCGACAACCCTCCCGGACGCGCCGGAGTTTCCCGGCGGCTCCCGCCTGCAGCGATTCGCCTGGAACGTCCGGCACCACCCCAAGCGCGAGCTGTGGTTCGCCTGGTACGTGATGGTCGTGTTCTACAACCTGTACGGCGTGCTGTTCTTCCTCGTCACCCGGGTGCAGCCGCCGCCGAGTCCGGACTGGGACACGCCGCTGGTGGTGCAGTGGTTCGACGAACACCACCTCGGACTGCTCACCGGCTTCGGGGTGGTCTTCCTGATCTCGGGGATGTGCGCGCCGATGAACGCCCTTCTGGCGTACTCGATGTGGCGCATGTCGGTCAGCCGCGTGTTCGCCTACTCCTACCTGATCATGTACTCGCTGGCCGCGCTCCCAGGCATGCTGGTGATGGCCATCGCGATGACGGTCGGTGCGCTGCGGGCGGACCGCGATCCCGAACTGATCGTGTGGATGTACGACTTCGCGTTTCTGTCGTTCTCCGGCACGATGGGGGTGTTCCTGGTCGGCTCGGTGGTGTGGCTGGTCGCCATCCTTCTCGACAAGAACAACGTGTTCCCCAAGTGGTTCGCCTACCTCGGCCTGTGTAACGCGTTGACCGAGGTCGTCGTCGCACCCGCGTGGATCTTCCAGCGCGGTGCGTTCGCGTGGAACGGTGCGATCGCGTGGTGGATCAACATGGTGGTGTTCATCCTGTACACGGCGGCGTTCATCGTGCTGCTGCGCCGGATGATCGAGCGTGAGGACTTCGGCACCGGACCGCTGCCGGACCCGGCTGCCAAGGCCGAGCCGGTGAAGGCGGCGCGATGACGAATCTCGCTGAGTCAGAACACGTCACGGTGCCGCCGCGGAGGGTGCCCGGACAGCCCGACATGTGGCTGTTCGTGCTGTTCGAGGCGATGCTGTTCACCGGGTACTTCTCGGTCTACCTCGCGCTGCGCACCCAGAACGAAGACCTTTTTCTGCAGTCGCAGGCCGACCTGGACCTGCGCGTCGGGGTGTTCAACACCATCGTGCTGCTGTCGAGTTCGTGGGCGGTCGCCCGGTGTGTGCGCGCCGCGCGTGCCGGCCAGTACCGGTCCGCGATGACGTTCGCCGCCGCCACCGTCGGCTTCGGTGTCGTGTTCGCGATCTTTAAGGTCGGGGAGTGGATTCACGAGATCCGCCTGGGCAACACGTTCACCAGCAGCGAGTTCTTCCAGCACTACTACTTCCTGACGTCGCTGCATCTCATCCACGTGCTGATCGGCTTCATCGTGCTGGGGGTGCTGATCTACCAGTTGCGCAGTCCGTTGCGGCGCTCGCAGGAACTGGTCGAAACGTGCGCCACCTATTGGCACACCGTCGATTTCCTGTGGGTGATGATCTTCGCCATGCTCTACATCGTGAGGTGATCGGTGCGCGACAAGTCCACCAAGAGGTTGCTGATCGTCTGGGCCATCCTGACCGCGCTGACGCTGGTCTACGTGTGGCTGGACCACACCACCGACGCCAACGGCACGCTGCACGCCAGCAGCGTTGTCACGGTGAGCGCGATCGCCATCGCCCTCATCAAGGTGCGCATCATCTTCCGCGAGTTCATGGAGGTACGCGGCGCCCCGGCCTGGTTGTGCCGGCTGACCGACGGCTGGGTGGTGGTCGTCGCCGCCTGTCTGCTCGGCAGCTACTTCATCGGCTCGGCCGTGGCCTGATCGGCTGCACGCGGGACCTAGACGCGCGCGGACACCGCCCTGCCCGCCCGGTAGCCGAACACCATCGCCGGGCCGATCGTGCCACCCGCGCCGCCGTAGGCCTTACCCGTCGCGCCCGCCATCGCGTTGCCCGCGGCGAACAGGCCGGGGATCGCGGCCCCGTTGACATGCAGGACGCGGCCGTCGCGGTCGGTGCGGGGTCCGCCCTTGGTCCCCATCGCCCCGATGTACACCGGCACGGCATAGTACGGCGGGGTGTCGATCGGACCGAGCGTCCTGCCCGCCTGCGTCGGAGCGTTGAGGTCGCCCCAGTAGCCGTCGTAAGCGCTTGACCCGCGGCCGAAGTCGGGATCCTGGTCCGCGGCGACATGCTCGTTCCACGCCGCCAGCGTGCGCGCCAGCCCGTCGGGGTCGATGCCGGTCTTCTCGCCGAGCTCGGCGAGATCCTTCGACGGCGAGAACCAGTCGGGCGCCTGTCCGCCGGGTTCCACGCCCAGGAACCCGTAGCGCTTCAGATGCTGATCGTCGAACACGATCCACGCCGGGTCGTTGGCGTAGCCCAGCTTCGGGTCGAGGTAGTGGAACGGGCCTGCCATCGAGTTGTACTCGCCCGCCTCGTTGAGGAACCGCCTGCCCGCGCGGTTGACGATGATGCTCCTCGGACGCGTGCGCTCCAGGCGCACACTGCGGCTGCGCGGATGGTCCAGGAACGTGTCGTCGGGCAGCTTCACGATCGGCACCCACCACGCCTCACCCATGTTGGCCAGGTCCGCGCCGTGTGCCATCGCCATTCGCAGGCCGTCACCGGTGTTGTACGGCGGGGACACCGCGCCGCGCATCGGTCCGCGCAGGTACGCCTCGACGAGCTTCGAGTCCCACTCGAAACCGCCCGTCGCGAGCACCACGCCGCGGCGGGCGTGCACCCGAAATTCGCTGCCGTCTGTATTGATTCGCACGCCGATGATGCCCAGCGCGTCCGAGATCAGCTCCACCGCCCGTGATCCGGTCTGCACCGTCACGCCGCGGTCCAGCAGACCCTTCAGCAGGCCGGCGATCAGCGCGGTGCCCGCCACGCAGTAGTCGCCGGAGGAGTTGTCGACGGCGGCGTGGATGCGCGCGCGAGTTTCGGCGTCGATGCCGACGTTGCTGAAGTCTGCCGGGAACGACGTGATGCGGTTGCGCCATTCGCCGAGCCGGGCGAGGTCGAACGGTTTGGCGTTGAGCGAGCGGCCGCCGGTGGGCCGGCCGCCGGGCAGCTCCGGCTTGTAATCCGGGAAGCCCTCGGCGATTTCGAACTCCAGCTCGCTGTTGGCCTCCACGAAGTCCAGCATCTCCGGCCCGGTGCGGACGAACGTCTCCACCAGTTCGTCGTCCATGTATCCCAGCGATTGGGCGCGCAGGTAGGCCATCGCGTCCTCGACGGTCAACTCGCCGTCGGGGCAGCGGTTGTGCGCGGGAATCCACACGATGCCGCCCGAGACGGCGGTGGTGCCACCGACGGTCGGGGCCTTCTCGTACACCTGGACCGAGGCGCCGTTGACCGCGGCGGATAGCGCGGCGGTCAGTCCCGCGCCACCGCTGCCGAGCACGACGACGTCGACCTCATGATCCCAGTCGGTCACCCCTGCCTCCCTTCAACTGAGGATCTTCGACAATTCCTCGGCCGCGCGGATCACCGCATCCTTACCGCGCAGCACGACGTCTTCGCGGTGCGAGATCAGGTTGATGCACGTCGGCGGCGACGGGGGAGTGCGGCGCACCGGCACCGCGAGGCCGTAGGTATTCGGCTCGACCTCACCGTGGGTGATCACCCAACCCTGTTGTCGCGCAAGTGGAACCAGGTCGCGCTCGCCCGGCCGTGGCGGCATGCTGGCCAGCAGTGCGATGCCGGCCGCGCCGCGGTCCAGCGGATAGCGGCTGCCCTCGTGGAACGCGAGCTGGTAGTAGACGTTAGTCGGGACGATCACCGCGATCGCCACCTGCTGATCGCCCTCGGCCACTAGCAGCGACACCGTGCTGCCGAGTTCGTCGGCCAGCGCGCGCAGTGTGGGCAGGCTCAGTTGGCGCACGTTGTTGTCGAACGACGCACCCAGCACCGCCAGCGCCGCCGCCGACCGGTACCGGCCGTCCTCACCCTTGGCGATCAGGCGGAACTGCGACAGGGTGGCCAACAGCCGATAGGCGATCGTGCGGTGCACGCCGATGTTGTCGGCGACCTGCTGCGCGGTCAGCCCGGACGGTGACGATGCGACCAGCTGCAGTGCGGCCAGCCCGCGGGCCAGCGTCTGCGAGCCGGGGGCACCGTTGGGGGCCGCACCCGAACCGTCCGATCGCGGCATCGCCTCACCCGTCCTTCCGTGCCCTTCCCGGGCTGGCCCGAGCCCCTGAACATCCCTTGACATTCCGCACTCGCGAGAGTGATGCTCTGACTATAGTGCACGTATATGTGCGATAAATGAGCAAAGCGCTTATCGGATCCGAGAATCGGATTCACGCAAAGAGAGGGTGCCGAGTGTCCGAGCCTGCCTTCGAGAGCGTCTGGAGCGACCTTCAGGGCGTGCCGTTCTCGCAGGGCTACCTCGACGCGGACGGGGTGCGCACCCGCTATCTGCACGCCGGCGACCCGAATCGGCCCACGCTGGTGTTCCTGCACGGTTCCGGCGGCCACGCGGAGGCTTACGTGCGCAACCTCGCGGCGCACGCCGAGCACTTCTCGACCTGGTCGATCGACATGATCGGCCACGGCTACACCGATAAGCCGGGCCATCCGCTCGAGATCAAACACTATGTGGCACACCTGATGTCGTTCCTCGACGCGATCGGCGTCGAACGGGCGCACATCAGCGGCGAGTCGCTGGGCGGCTGGGTCGCCTCGCGCGCCGCGATCGACCACGCCGACCGGGTGGACCGTCTGGTGCTCAACACCGCGGGCGGGTCGCAGGCCGATCCGGAGGTGATGAAGCGGATCATCACGCTGTCGATGGCCGCCGCGGAGAACCCGACCTGGGAGACCGTGCAGGCCCGGATCAAGTGGCTGATGGCCGACAAGACCAAGGACTACGACGACATCGTCGCCAGCCGCCAGCGCATCTACCGCCAGCCCGGTTTCGTCGCGGCGATGAAGGACATCATGGCGCTGCAGGATCCGGAGATCCGGGCCCGCAACCTGCTGGGTCCGGCCGAATACGGTGCGATCACCGCGCCCACACTGGTGGTGTGGACCAGTGACGACCCGACCGCCGACGTCGCCGAGGGCCGCCGGATCGCGTCGATGATCCCGGGCGCGCGCTTCGAGATGATGCCCGGCTGCGGGCACTGGCCGCAGTACGAGGACCCGGACACCTTCAACCGCCTGCACATCGACTTCCTGTTGGGGCGGTGATGACAACCGACTTCGACGTCGTCATCGTGGGGGCCGGCCCGTCCGGTCTGACGCTGGCGAACATCCTCGGGCTGCAAGACGTGAAGACGCTGGTCGTCGAGGAGCGCGACAAGCTGATCGACTATCCGCGCGGCGTCGGCCTCGACGACGAGGCGCTGCGCACTTTTCAGTCGATCGGACTGGTCGAGCAGATCCTGCCGCATACCGTGCCGAACCAGATCCTGCGGTTCTTCGACGCCAAGCGCCGCCTGCTCGCCGAGATGGCGCCGCCGGACGCCCGCTTCGGCTGGCCCAAGCGCAACGGGTTCGTCCAGCCGATGGTCGACGCCGAACTGTACGAGGGCCTGAAGCGTTTCCACCACGTCGAGGTGCGCTGGGGTCACCGGATGGAGTCCTGCGAGGAGACCGACGACGGTGTCACCGTGGGCTTCTCCACCGGACAGGATCCGGTGCGGACCCGCTACGTCGTCGGCTGCGACGGCGGCCGCAGCGCCACCCGCCGGCTGATGGGGGTGTCGTTCGACGGCACCACCTCCTCGACGCGCTGGCTGGTGGTGGACGTGGCCAACGATCCGCTCGGCCACCCCAACAGCGAGGTCGGCGCCGATCCCGCCCGGCCCTACGTGTCGATCTCGATCGCCCACGGCATCCGGCGCTTCGAGTTCATGATCCACCCCGACGAGTCCGACGAGCAGGCCGACGACCCGGCGTTCGTCAGACGCATGCTCGCCCAACGGGTTCCGTACCCCGAGCGCGTCGACATCATCCGCCACCGGGTGTACACCCATCACTCCCGGATCGCCGGATCGTTCCGTAAGGGCCGACTGATGCTCGCCGGCGACGCCGCGCACCTGATGCCGGTGTGGCAGGGGCAGGGCTACAACAGCGGGATCCGCGATGCTGCCAACCTGGGCTGGAAGCTCGCCGCGGTGGCCAAGGGGCAGGCCACCGACGCACTGCTCGACACCTACGACGTCGAACGGCGCAAGCACGCCCGCGCGATGATCGACCTGTCCACCATGGTGGGCCGGGTCATCTCGCCGACCAACCGCCGGGTGGCCGCGTTGCGCGACCGGGTGATCCATGCGGCCTCCATCGTGCCGACGCTGAAGAGGTACGTGCTCGAGATGCGCTTCAAGCCGATGCCGCGCTATCAGCAGGGCGCGGTGTTCCACGCCAGCTCGTCGCCGAACTCGCCGACCGGCACGCTGTTCATCCAGCCCCGCGTCGACACCCGAGACAAGCAGAACGTCCTGCTCGACGACGTGATCGGCCCCGGTTTCGCGGTGCTGTGCTGGAGCAACAATTTGCGCGCGGTCCTCGGTGAGTACGCGTTCGCGGCGTGGAAGACGTTGGGCGCCAATTTCATCGAGGCCCGGCCGATGACCCAGCTGCACTGGCCGGGGCACGACGATCCCGACGTGACCGTCGTCGGGGATCGCACCGGCGCGCTGAAGGGCTGGTTCGACGTCTACACCGACTCGGTGCTGTTCCTGCGTCCGGACCGGTGCATCGCGGCGGCCTGCATCGCGCAGCGCGCCGCAGAGACCAGCACCGCACTGTTCGATGTTCTTTGTCTGACTCAGGGAGGAGGCTCCGGACTTGACGGGCAATCTGGCCGTGTGCTGCATGTCGCACAGCCCGCTACTGAATCTTCCGGGTCCGTCGCAGGAACTCCTTGACGACATCGAGTCCGCGCTCGGCGCCGCCCGGGACTTCGCCGCGCGGTTCGACCCCGAACTCGTCGTGGTGTTCACCCCGGACCACTACAACGGGTTCTTCTACCGCACCATGCCGCCGTTCTGCATCGGCACCGCCGCGCAGGGGGTGGGTGACTTCGGCACCCACGCGGGTCCGCTCGACGTGCCATCCGAAATCGCAACCGACTGTGCCCGAGCGGTTCTCGAGTCGGGCGTCGACGTCGCACTGTCGGCGAGCATGGACGTCGACCACGGCACGGTCCAGCCGCTGGAGAAGCTGTTCGGTGACGCCACCTCGCGCCCGGTGATCCCGATCTTCATCAACTCGGTGGCCGCACCGCTCGGCCCGCTGCGACGGGTGCGGGCGCTCGGCGCCGCGGTCGGCACCTATCTGGCGACGCTGGGCAAGCGCGTGCTGGTGGTGGGATCCGGTGGCCTGTCGCATGATCCGCCGGTGCCGACGCTGGCCACCGCGCCGCCCGCCGCGCTGCCGCGCATCGTGCACGGTGAGCCGATGACGCCGGAGCAGCGTCAGGCGCGCCAATCGATGGTGATGCAGGCCGCGCAGGCCTTCGCCCACGGCGACAGCCCGCTGCAGCCGCTCAACCCGGAATGGGATCAGGCGTTCCTTGAACTGCTCGACACCAACCGGCTCAGCGACATCGACGCCTGGTCGAACACCTGGGTGGAGCAGGAGGCCGGGCACTCCGGACACGAGATCCGCACGTGGATCGCGGCGTTCGCGGCACTGGCCGCGCACGGCCGGTACGAGACCGGACACAGGTACTACCGGCCGGCGCCGGAGTTGATCGCCGGATTCGCAATCAGGACGGCGGTGTTGACCCAGTGACAACCTACGACCACATCGTCGACGTGCTCGTCGTCGGTTCCGGCGGCGGCGGGATGACCGCCGCGCTGGCCGCCGACGCGTTCGGCCTCGACACGCTGGTGGTGGAGAAGTCGCCACAGTTCGGCGGGTCCACCGCGCTGTCGGGCGGCGGGATCTGGGTGCCGGGTGCGCCGTCGCAGCGTCGGGAGGGCTATGCCCCCGACCCCGACGGGGTGTTCAAGTACCTGCAGCAGATCACCGGCGGACTGGTCAGCGATGCGCGGCTGCGTCAGTACGTCGACTCCGCGCCGGAGATGATGGAATTCCTCGAACGGCTCAGCCCCTGGTTCGAGTTCGTCTGGAAGCCCGGCTACGCCGACTACTACCCGGAACTGCCGGGCGGCTCGGCGCTGGGCAGCACGATCAATGTGCCCGCGATCGACCTGCGCAAGCTCGGTGACGAGGAACAGCACCTGCTGCAACCGCTGGCGTTGGCGCCCAAGGGAATCTGGTTCGCGCCCAAGGACCTTCGATTGTTCTACCAGATTCGACAGAACTGGCGCGGCAAGGCGGTGCTGGTCAAGCTGGTCTGGCGGATGTTCCGGGCCCGGGTCTTCGGCGACCGGATGGCCGCGATCGGACAGTCGCTGGCGGCGCGGCTGCGGCTGGCGCTCAAGCAGCAGAACATCCCGTTGTGGCTGAGCACACCGATGACCGAACTGATCACCGACGACGACGGGACGGTGACCGGCGCGGTGGTGGAACGCGAGGGCAAGCCGATGCGTATCCAGGCCCGCCACGGGGTGATTCTGGCCGCCGGCGGCTTCGACCACGACATGGCCTGGCGCAGGCAGTACCTGCCCGAACTCGAGAAGGACTGGAGTTTCGGCAATCCTGCCGCCATGGGCGACGGCATCCGGGCCGGCGAGAAAGTCGGCGCATCGACCGACCTACTCGATGAGGCCTGGTGGTTCCCGGCGATCTGCTGGCCCGACGGCCGCCTGCAGTTCATGCTCAACGAACGCATGATGCCGTCACAGTTCGTGGTCAACGGCAACGGTGAGCGCTTCATCAACGAGGCCGCCCCGTACATGGACTTCGCGCACGCGATGATCGAGGGGCAGCGCTCCGGCGTGCAGCACATCCCGTGCTGGCTGATCACCGACATCCGCTCGTTCCGCCGCTACGTCGTCGCCGGCCATCTGCCGATCCCGAAGGTGCCGTTCGCGCCGGTGCCGACCGGCCGCAGGGTACCCAAGGCCTGGCTGGAATCCGGAGTCGTGGTGGAGGGCAACAGCTTCGAGGAACTGGCCACCAAGATCGGGGTGCCGCCTGACGCGCTGCGCCGCACCGCCGAGCGGTTCAACGAACTGGCCCGCAAGGGGCACGATGACGACTTCAACCGCGGTGACAGCGCCTACGACAACTACTACGGCGATCCCACGCTGCCGAACCCGAACCTGTATCCGCTGGGCGACCCCCCGTACTACGCGTTCCAGATCATCCTCGGCGACCTCGGCACCTCCGGCGGGCTGCGCACCGACGAGCACTCCAGGGTGTTGCGCGCCGACGACACCGTCATCAAGGGGCTCTACGCCGTCGGCAACAACTCCGCGGCGGTGATGGGCAGAAGCTACGCGGGTGCGGGCGCCACCATCGGCCCGGCCATGACCTTCGGCTACGTGGCCGCCAGACACATCGCCAGCCAGCTGCCGGACGGGTCCGGCGCCAAGACCGATTCGACAGTCGATTCACATCGGAAGGTGATCAAATGAAGATCTCGCTGTTCTACGAGTTTCCGCTGCCGCGGCCGTGGAGTGACGACGACGAGCGCAAGCTTTTCCAGGACGGCCTCGACGAGGTGGAGCTCGCGGACAAGGCGGGGTTCTCGACGGTCTGGCTGACCGAGCACCACTTTCTCGAGGAGTACTGCCACTCCACCGCGCCGGAGATCTTCCTGTCCGCAGCCAGCCAGCGCACCAAGAACATTCGGCTGGGCTTCGGCATCATGCACCTGCCGCCGCCGGTCAACCACCCGGCGCGGGTCGCCGAGCGCGTGGCGACGCTGGACCTGATCTCCAACGGCCGCGTGGAGTTCGGAACCGGTGAGTCCTCGTCGGTCGGCGAGTTGGGTGGTTTCGGCATCGACCCGGCCGACAAGCGCAAGATGTGGGAGGAGGCCCTGGAGGTCTCGATCCGCTGCATGATCGAAGAGCCGTTCACCGGATTCAAGGGCGAGCATGTCGAGATGCCGCCCCGCAACGTGGTGCCCAAGCCGCTGCAGAAGCCGCACCCGCCGGTGTGGGTGGCCTGCACCCGGCCCGCGTCGGTGTCGATGGCCGCGCAAAAGGGTTTGGGCGCATTGAGTTTCGCTTACACCGGGCCCGGACCGCTGGCCGAGCGCGTGCAGGGCTACTACCGGGAGTTCGAGGAGAAGGCCGCGCCGGTGGTGCCGCAGCCGAACCCGAACATCCTCGCCATCGGCGGGGACCTGTCGATGATGCTGGCCCGCACCGACGAGGAGGCCATCAAGCGGCTCGGCAAGGGCGGCGGGTTCTTCGCGTTCGGGATCATGCACTACTACATGACCGGCATGCACACCCCCGGGCGCACCGGCGTGTGGCAGCGCCACCTCGAGGAGTGCGAGAAGGATCCGTCGCTGGTGTACGGCCCGGACCGCGGGCCGATCGGCAGCCCGGCGACGGTGCGCGAGTTCCTGCGCGGCTACGAGGAGACCGGCGTCGATGAGCTGATCCTGCTGCTGACCCCGCGCCGGCACGAGGAGACGATGGAGTCCATCGAGCTGATGGGCAAGGAGGTGCTGCCCGAGTTCATCGAACGCCACGAGAAGGCCGCCGCCGAGAAGGCCAAGCGGATGGAGCCCATCCTGGAGAAGGCCGAGGCGCGCCGACCGGCCTCCAACGCGCCGGAGTTCGACGAGACGTACGCGTTCGGCGGGCTGCCCACCGGTCGGGAGAACTACACCGCCAACGAGGTGTCGCTGGCGATGGAGGAGATGAACGCCGGCATCGAGGCGGCCGCCGCCAAACTGCGCTCCGGTGAGGGCTGGACCAGCCGCAACCCCAACGCAGACGCGCAGAGCAGCGACTGAACCACGCATGACGCAGAGCGACGAGCTGTGGCGCTACGACGGCAAGCGCGTCGTCGTCACGGGGTGTGCTTCCGGCATCGGCGCCGAGGTCGCCCGCCAGGTGGCCGATCTCGGCGCCGAGGTCGTCGGTCTGGACCGCAAGCCGCCCGCCGAACCGGTCGGCGAGTTCATCGCGATGGACCTCTCCGACCAGGAGTCGATCGACGCGGCCGTCGCCCGGATCGGCGGGCGGGTCGACGCGTTGTTCAACATCGCGGGCGTGTCGTCGGGGATCCGCGATCCGCTGCGGGTGGTCACCATCAACTTCCTCGGCACCCGGCGGTTCACCGAGGCGCTGGTGCCTGCCATGCCGTCGGGATCGGCGATCGCCAACGTGTCGTCGCTGGCGGCGTCGGCCTACCGGCAGAACGCGGCGGTCACGGCCGGGCTGGTTTCGACCTCGTCGATGAGCGAGGGCATCGAGTGGTGCAAGAACCACCCGGACGCGCTCAACGAGGGCGGGGGCTACCGGCTGTCGAAGGAGGCGATCATCCTCTACGGGATGGCCAACGTCACGTGGTTGGGTGCCAAGGGTATTCGGATCAACTGCACCGCTCCCGGGGTGACCGACACACCGATCCTCGATCAGCTCCGCTCGGCCTACGGCCAGGAGTACCTCGACTCGTTCCGTACACCGTTGGGTCGCACCGCCGGGCCCGGCGAGCAGGCTAGTGTGCTGGTGTTCCTCAACAGCAGGGCCGCCAGCTACATCACCGGACAGGTGATCTGGGTGGACGGTGGGACGATCGGCGAGACGGACCTCGCCGACGCGGTGTCGCGACGATGAAAGGCGTCTATGGCTGAGCTGGCTTCGATGGCCGATTTCCGCAGGGTCGCAGACGATGTCCGCAACTGGGGGCGGTGGGGCGACGACGACGAACTCGGCACCCTGAACTTCATCACCGAGGAGAAAATCGCCCAGGCCGCGTCGCTGGTCAAGCACGGCAAGGTCTTTCCGCTCGGGGTGGACTTCGGCTCCTCCGGCCCCCAGGGTGCCTTCCAATACCGGCAGAACCCCACGCATGTGATGACCATCGACGGGGGCGACGCCGACACGCTGCTGCAGTACGGCCCCCAGTGGCTGAAGAACCCGTCGGCCGTGCAGCTGAGTGGCTATTCGCAGAACGGCCCGATGCGCTTCAACGACGACATGATCATCATGCCGTTGCAGGCGGCCACCCAGTGGGACGCGCTGTCGCACGTGTACTACGAGGACAAGCTGTACAACGGCTTTCCCGCCGATTCGGTCACCAGCCTCGGGGCGTACTACTGCGGCATCGACAAGGTCGACGGCAAGGGGCTGACCTCGCGCGGGGTGCTGCTCGACATCGCGCGGCTGCGCGGGGTGGAGACGTTCTGCGAACTCGGTGACCCGATCACCCCCGACGAACTCGACGCCGCGGCCCGTGCACAGGGCGTTGAGGTGCAGCGGGGCGATATCGTCTTGGTGCGCACCGGTTGGTGGGCAAGGTTCCTGCAGACCGGTGACGGTGCGGAGCCCGGCGCCGGATTGGACTGGACGTGCGCGTCGTGGCTGCACGACCACGAGGTCGCCGCGGTGGCCGCCGACAACCTGATGGTGGAGAACCCGGTCTCGGGCGTGGACGGCGCGATCCTGCCGATGCACATGCTCTGCCTGCGCGACATGGGCCTGATGCTCGGCGAGTACTGGGACCTCAACGCGCTGGCCGCCGACTGCGCCGCCGATGGCGTCTACGAGTTCCAGTTGATCGCCCCGCCGCTGCGGGTGACCGGCGCGGTCGGTTCGCCCGTCAACCCGATCGCGATCAAGTAGGAACCAGATGAGCGCGTTCGAACGCAAGACGATCCTCGTCGACGGGCTCGTCACCAGCTATCTGGAGGCCGGTCGGGGCGAACCGGTGGTGCTGCTGCACGGCGGCGAGTTCGGTGCCGGAGCCGAAATCGGCTGGGAGCGCAACATCGAGGCGCTGGCGGCACGGTACCGGGTGCTGGCCCTGGATATGCTCGGGTTCGGCGGGTCGGCGAAGGTCATCGACTTCAACGACGGTCGCGGCATGCGCATCCGGCACATCGCTCGGTTCTGCGAGGTGCTCGGCATCGACTCCGCGCATTTCGTCGGTAACTCGATGGGGGCGGTGAACCTGTTCGTCGACACCACCTCGGAGACGCCCGTGCTGCCGGTGCGCAGCATGGTGGCGATCTGCGGCGGCGGCGAGATCCAGCGCAACGAACACTCCGCGGCGCTCTACGACTACGACGCGACGCTCGACGGTATGCGCCGCATCGTCACGGCACTGTTCTACGACCAGTCCTATCCCGCCGACGACGCCTACGTGCAGCGCCGCTACCAGGCCAGTATCGCGCCCGGTGCCTGGGAGGCGTTGGCGGCAGCGAGGTTTCGTCGCCCCGGCCTGGCACCCCCGCCGCTGCCGTCCAGCCGGCGCGCCTATGACCGCATCACGTTTCCCACCCTGGTTGTCGAGGGTGGTGGGGACAAGCTGCTGCCTGCGGGCTGGGCCGCGGAGATCGCGAACCAGATCGCGGGGGCGAGGTCGGCGGTGGTGCCCGACGCGGGTCACTGCCCGCAGATCGAGCAACCCGACGCGGTCAACCGACTGCTGCTGGAGTTCCTGGCCGAGTGCAGCTCGGTGACCGCCTGACATGAAGGGATGCCATGACTGACGAACTGGCCGGCAAGGTCGCGATCGTCACCGGCGGGGCGTCGGGTCTCGGTGCGGGGATGGCGCGGCGGTTCGCCGCCGAGGGCGCCAAGGTGGTGATCGGCGATGTGGACGCCGAGGCGGGCGTGGCGCTGGCCGAAGAGCTCGGCGCGAGCGTGCATTTCGTCGAATCCGACGTGTCCGACGTCGAGCAGGTCGCCGCGCTGGTGTCGACGGCGGTGGACCGCTTCGGCGGTCTGCACGTGATGGTCAACAACGCGGGCGTGTCGGGCACTATGCACCGCAACTTCCTCGACGACGATCTCGCCGACTTCGACACCGTGATGCGCATCAATTTGCGCGGTGTCATGGCGGGCACCCGCGACGCCGCCCGACACATGGCCGAACACGGTGGCGGCTCGATCATCAACCTGACGTCGATCGGCGGCATCCAGGCCGGCGGTGGGGTGCACACCTACCGCGCCTCCAAGGCCGCGGTCATCCAGTTCACCAAGTCGGTCGCGATCGAGTTGGCGCACTACGAGATTCGGGTGAATGCGATCGCCCCAGGCAACATCCGCACCGCGATCGTGCGCAAGTCGGCGTCGGGGGAGGACCTCAAGCGACTTGAGGCGTTCGAGGAGAAGATCCGCGAACAGATGCGTAACGACCGCCCGCTCAAGCGGGAGGGCACCACCGAGGACGTCGCCGAGGCCGCGCTGTACTTCGCCACGGACCGGTCGCGGTATGTGACCGGCACCGTGTTGCCGGTCGACGGGGGCACCACCGCGGGCAAGGTGATCCCCCGCAAGCCCAAACCCGCGAACTAGTGCTCGGCGCGATCGACGTGTGCCCGCACCAGGCGGGGATAGCGGGCGCGGTCGGGCCGGAAGATGTCGTGCGGGGAGTCGTCGAACTCGATCAGTTCGGCGTGCGGGAACAGCTGGCGGTAGCGTGCCCAGTCCGTGTCAGGAACCAGGATCCGCTCACTGCTGCGCACCGCGAGCAGCGGCAATCCCAGTTGCGCCAACGGTTCCCAGAACGACCGCCGACGCGCCGCCGCAAAGGTCCGGTGTGCGGCCGCCACATCGAGTCGGGTGCTGACCGGGGTTCCGCGCCAGCGACCGTCGAGCAACCGGTGCCGTATCTCGTCGGGCAGCACCTTCTCCTCGGGGACGTAGTCGCCGATCGCCAGGGAACGCACCCGCTGCGGGTGGGCGAGCACCCACGCCACCGCGTACGTGGTGCCGCGCGAGAACGTGACAACGTGCGCGGGGCCGTCGGTGAGCGCGTCCACCACCGCGCCGACGTCACCGGCCAGCGTGTCGAGGTCGTACCCGTCCTCCGGGGAGTCGCTGCGGCCGTGGCCACGCAACTCCAACACCGCGATGCGGCGACCGAACTGCGGCAGCACCTCGGCGTAGTCCTCGGCGAGGTCGCTCATGCCCGGCACGAACACGATGGGCGCGCGACCGTCGTCGTCCCCCGACTCGAGGTAGTGGATGGCCACGTCGCCGTGCCGGGCGTATCGCGAAGTGGTCCGCACAATCGTCATGGTCAGCGGCACTCTATGCGCCGGCAACGCGCGGACCAGTCGAAATTCTTAAATCAGTCGCTTGACTTAATCAGCCGGGGAGCGTGTACTAGGGCGGTGACCACCGCCAGCAGGACGGTTCGCACCGAGCGGGCCAGCCTCACCCGCGAGGCGATCCTGGCCGCGGCCGAGCGGCTGTTCGCCGAGCACGGCGTCTACGCCGTATCCAATCGACAGGTCAGCGAGGCGGCCGGACAGGGCAACAACGCGGCGGTCGGCTACCACTTCGGCACCAAGACCGATCTGGTGCGCGCCATCGAGCAGAAGCACCGGGTGTCGATTGAACGCCTGCTGGAGCGCATGGTGGCCGAGATCGGCGGTTCCACCGAACTGCGCGACTGGATCGCCTGCATGGTGTGCTCGCTGACCGAACACCTCGACCAACTCGGCAACCCGACGTGGTACGCGCGCTTCGCCGCGCAGGCGCTGGCCGACCCGGCCTACCAGAAGATCGTGGTCAAGGACGCGCTGGCCTCGCCGGCACTGCAGCGGGTCGTCGAGGGCATCACCCGCTGCCTGCCCGATCTGCCGATGCCCGTCGTGGTCGAGCGAAACATCATGGTGCGCAACCTGATGATGCACACCTGCGCCGATTTCGAGCGGGCGTTCGCCGAGGGCGGCGACGTGCCGCGGTCCAACTGGAGCGCGGTGGCCTCGGGCCTGATCGACGCGATCGTCGGATTGTGGCAGGCGCCGATCACGGAGCAGCCCTGACATGAAAGTCCGTGTCGACCAAGACAAGTGCGTCTCCTCCGGGCAGTGCGTACTGAACGCCTCCGATGTGTTCGATCAGCGGGACGAGGACGGCGTCGTCGTGCTGCTCAACGAGAACCCACCACCCGACCAGAGCGACAACGTCCGCAAGGCCGTCGCGGCCTGCCCGGCCCTGGCCATCGAAATCGAGGAATGACCGAACGCATGTCCGACACCCTGACCAGCGAAGAGACCACCGACGCCGCCGTCCCGTTCTATCCGATGGACCGCGACGCCAAGTGCCCGTTCGCCCCGCCACCGCAGATGCTCAAGATGAACGAGGCCAAACCGCTGTCGCGGGTGCGGATCTGGGACGGCAGCACGCCGTGGCTGGTCACCGGCTACGACGTGGCACGCGAACTGTTCGCCGACTCCCGCGTCAGCGTCGACGACCGGCGCGAAGGCTTCCCCCACTGGAACGAGCACATGCTGGCGACCGTGCACAAGCGCCCGCGGTCGGTGTTCACCTCGGACGCCGAGGAGCACACCCGGTTCCGGCGCATGCTGTCCAAGCCGTTCACGTTCAAGCGCGTCGAGGGGTTGCGGTCGGCGATTCAGCAGGTCACCGACGAGTGCATCGACGACATTTTGGCGAGCGAGAAACCCGCCGACATCGTCAGCAAGCTCGCGCTGCCGGTGCCCACCCGGGTGATCAGCGAGATGCTCGGCGTCCCTTACGAAGACCACGAGTTCTTCCAGCACCACGCCAACATCGGCCTGGCCCGGTATGCGACCGCCGAGGACGGGCAGAAGGGCGCGATGGGGTTGGCCAAGTACCTCACCGACCTCGTCAAGGCCAAGATGGAGAACCCGTCCGAGGACGCGGTGTCCGACCTCGCCGAGCGGGTGAACGCCGGTGAGATCAGCGTCAAGGAGGCCGCGCAACTCGGCACCGGCCTGTTGATCGCCGGACACGAGACCACCGCGAACATGATCGGCATCGGTGTGCTCGCGCTGCTGGAGAACCCCGATCAGGCGGCGGCGCTGCGGGACGCCGACGACCCGAAGGACATCGCCAACGCGGTCGAGGAGTTGATGCGCTACCTGTCGATCATCCAGAACGGTCAGCGCCGGGTCGCGATCGAGGACATCGAGATCGCCGGCGAGACGATCCGCGCCGGTGAGGGCATCATCCTCGACCTCGCCCCGGCGAACTGGGACGCCCGGATGTATCCCGAGCCGGACAAGCTCGACCTCAGCCGCGACAACGCCGGTCAGCATCTCGGCTTCGGATACGGCCGTCACCAGTGCGTCGGGCAGCAGCTGGCGAGGGCGGAACTGCAGATCGTGTTCCACACGCTGTTCCGGCGCATTCCGACGTTGCAGCTGGCCGTGCCGTTCGAGGAGGTGCCGTTCAAACACGACCGGCTCGCCTACGGCGTCTACGAACTTCCGGTGACCTGGTAACCAGGTCCGTTGCCCAGCTTGATTGGAGTACCGACGATGTCAGCACCCACCACCACCGCCACGCTCTACCCGCCCGAGGGGTTCGGCGCGCCAAAGTACCGAAAGGCGCATGCCACAGGTGATTTCGGCCTCCCCAAGGGCACGGAGATCTTCTCCGCCGACAACCACATCTCGGTGGCCGACGACATCTTCTACCAGCGGTTCCCCGACGAGCTCAAGGGCGCGGCGCCGCGCATCTGGTACGAGGACGGCGCCTACATGGTCGGCATGAAGGGCAAGGCGTGGACCGGCGGCGACTTCGGCCGGGTGCTGATGCAGTACGACGACATGGCGGGCGCGACGTCGAACGACATCGACGCGCGGATACGCGAGCTCAAGGAGGACGGTATCGATAAGGAGCTGGCCTTTCCGAACGCCGTACTCGCGTTGTTCCACTACCCGGACAAGGCGCTGCGCGAGCGGGTGTTTCGCATCTACAACGAGCACATCGCCGATCTGCAGGAGCGCAGCAAGGGCCACTTCTACGGGGTCGGGCTGATCAACTGGTGGGATCCCAAGGGCACCCGCAAGACGCTCGAGGAGCTGAAATCGCTCGGCCTGAAGACCTTCCTGCTGCCGCTGAATCCGGGTAAGGACGACGACGGCAACATCTATGACTACGGCGCCGCCAGCATGGACGCGGTGTGGGATGAGATCGAGGCGGCCGGACTGCCGGTCAGCCACCACATCGGGGAGACGCCGCCGAAGACGCCTTGTGAGTACAACAGCGTGGTGGTCGGCATGATGGTCAACGTCGACTCGTTCCGCGAGCAGTTCGCCAAGTACGTGTTCTCCGGCATCCTCGACCGCCATCCCGGCCTCAAGATCGGGTGGTTCGAGGGTGGTATCGCATGGGTGCCGACGGCGCTGCAGGACGCCGAGCACATGCTGGCGTCGTACCGGCACATGTTCAACCATGAGGTCGAGCACCCCGTGCGCCACTACTGGGACCACCACATGAGCGCGTCGTTCATGGTGGACCCGTTGGGGCTGCGGTTGATCGACCAGATCGGCGTCGAGAACGTGTTCTGGTCGTCGGATTACCCGCACAACGAATCCACGTTCGGTTACTCGGAGAAGTCGCTGGCGGCCGTCGTCAATGCGGTGGGTCAGCAGAACGCGGTGAAGATCGTCAGCACCAACATCAAGAAGTTCCTCGGAATCGAGGACGGCGCCTAGCATGACCACCTCCGCCACGGTGGCCCCCGGTGCCATCAAGGATCCCGGCGACATCCCCGACACGCCCGATATGAGCCGGATGTACCGCGAGAGCGGTGCCCGGTTGCGCGCGGCGATGGCCGATCACGGTGTCGACGCGTTGGTCCTGTTGAACAACGGCAGCGTCGTGTACGCGACCGGTGCCAGTTGGCCACTGCTCGACGCCGGCCTGTCGCACGTGGAACGGCCGGTCGCGATCGTGCTGGCCGACGACGAGCATCCGCATCTGTTCCTGCCGTTCCGGGAGGGCGCGGCCGCGGCCGCGGACATCCCCGCCGACCACCTGCACCCGCCGCTGTACCTGGAATTCGACGAGGGTGTACAGCATTTCGCTCGGGTCCTGACCGACCTGGTGCCCGCGGGGGCCAAGCTCGCCATCGACGAGTTGACCGGCGCGATGCGACGGTCCGCCGATCCGAGGTTCGCCGGTGCGGTGGACGCTGCGCCGATCGTCGGCGCTGCCAAGCTGGTCAAGACGATCGACCAGATCGCGGCCATCCGGAAGGCCTGCCGCATCACCGAAGAGGCGGTCGTCGATGTGCAGAAGGCGTTGGCTCCGGGGGTGCGCCAGATCGATCTGTCGGCCCAGTTCGTCCGTCGCGCTTTCGAACTCGGCGCCACCACAAACATGCTTGAGGCGATCTGGCAGGTGATGCCCGAGTCCAGGGCCGCAGGCACGTGGACCACCCACGGTGATCTGGCGCTGCCGCTGTTGACCACCGAGCGCGAACTGTCCGCCGGTGACGTGCTGTGGACCGACGTCAGCATCACCTACCGCGGGTACTGCTCGGACTTCGGTCGGACCTGGCTGGTCGGCGATTCGCCGACCTCGCGGCAGCAGGACCAGTTCAGCCAGTGGCGCCACATCCTCGACGAGGTGCTCAAGGTGACCAAGGCGGGCGCGACGTCCGGAGACCTGGCCCGCGCCGCCACCGCCGCCAACAGCGGCCACAAACCGTGGCTCCCGCACTTCTACCTGGGCCACGGGATCGGCACCAATGCGGCCGAAATGCCGATGATCGGAACGGATCTCGGTGAGGAGTTCGACGACAAGTTCGTCTTCCCGGCCGGCATGGTGCTGGTGCTCGAACCGGTGGTCTGGGAAGACGGCACCGGAGGTTATCGAAGCGAGGAGATCGTCGTGATCACCGACGACGGGTACGTCCCGTTGACCGACTACCCCTACACCCCCTATGGCGACTGAGGTTCTGCCCGACGAACGGGCCCTACGCAATGCCAGACGCGAACGCGCGCTGGCCCAGATGGAGGCACACGACCTCGACGTGCTGGTGCTCGGGCGCCAGGCCAACGTCAGGTACTTCTCGGGGGCGCCGCAGCTGTGGGTGGCCGGTACCCGGCCGTTCGGGCCGATCTGCACCGTCGTGCGGTCCACCGGGGAGATCCACCTGAACAGCACCTGGGACGAGGGCATTCCCGACGACATTCCCCATGAGCGGCTCTATGGGCTGGCGTGGAACCCGATGACCCTCATCGAGGTGCTCAAGGGGATCGATGGCACCGCGACCGCCAACCGCGTCGGAACCGACGCGCTGACACCGTCGTTCGCGAAGCTCCTGCCGCTGGCGTTTCCCAACGCAGAGCTGGTCGACGGTGAGCCGGCGATGCGCGCCGCCCGCCGGATCAAGACTGCGCACGAGCTGGCGGTGCTGCGCGGCGCGTTGGGGATCGCGCAGGACTCGTTGGCCAAGGCGGTCGCCGAACTGCGCCCCGGGGTGACCGAGCAGGAGTTGACCGGCGTGATGCTGGAGGCTCAGGCCGCGGGCGGGGTCTGCACCCCCGCCACGCAGGACGGCGCCTGGGTGACATCCAGGGAGCACCCGTGGCGGCGGGCCCGCAGCGACGGGCGGGTCGAATCCGGTGACCTGGTGGCGTTCGCCGCCGGTGTGCTGGCCGACGGGTACGTCGGCGAGGTTGGGCGGACCTGGCCCGTCGGCGACATCGACGGGCCCGCCGTCCGGACGCTGTATGACCGCTCGCAGGCGTTGTGGGACAAGCTGATCGCCGCGATCAAACCGGGCGCGCGGGCCGGCGATCTGCTCGCGGCCTACGACGCAGCGGGCGAACCGCTGCCCGCGATGCCGGTGGCGCACGGGCTTGGCCTGGGCTTCGATCCGCCAGTGGTGACGCCGCAGTTGCGGGCCACCGCCGACGCGGAGGTGCTCGAGCCCGGCATGGTGCTCGCGGTCACCGGGTACGTGTGGCGTGAGGGAACCGGGGCGGTTTTCGGGCGCGAGGCGGTGCTGGTCACCGCGGACGGGGCGGAGGTGCTGACCTCGAGCCCGTCCTACGGCGCGACACCGTAGGGCGATGACCGAGCGCCCGAGCGCGGAGCAGATCGTCCGCTACGAGAAGGATCCGGCGACCAAGATCGCGACAATCACGTTCGACCGGCCGGATCGGCTCAACGCACCGACCTCGGAGGCCCGGCTGCGCTACGCCGACCTGCTTCGCGGCGCCACCGTCGACGACGACGTGAAGGTGGTCGTCATCCGCGGCGTCGGAGATGATTTCGGTAGCGGAGCGGATCTGCCCGACTTCATGGCTGGTACCGAACAGGATCGGTTGGCCGAGTTGCGGATCGACGATCCCGATGTGAAGTACCCCCCGAAGGGGTCGTTCCGGCACGGCGCGACGATGGGGCAGTGGTACGCCAACGTCGCGGCGGGGAACCGGGCGCTACAGGAGCTCAAGAAGATCAGCATCGTCGAAGCCAAGGGCTACTGCTACGGCTGGCACTTCTACCAGTGCGCCGACGCCGACCTGGTGATCTCCAGCGACGACGCGTTGTTCGGCCATCCGTCGTTCCGGTACTACGGCTGGGGACCGCGAATGTGGACCTGGGTGCTGACCATGGGGCTGCGCCCGTTCCAGGAGATGGTGTTCACCGGCCGACCGTTCACCGCCGACGAGATGAAGGCGTGCAACTTCGTCAACAAGGTGGTGCCACGCTCCGAGTTAGAGGCCGAGGTGGACAAGTACGCGCGGGCGTGCGCGCGAAACCGTCCGGTGGACACGGTGTTCCAGCAGAAGGTGTTTTTCGAGGTGGTCAAGCAGTTCCAGGGCGAGTATCTGGGCAGCCTGCTGGCGGGAATGTTCGAGTCGATGGGCGGAACCGTTCGGCCCGACGAGGGTGAGTTCATGCTCGGCGACGCCATCGACGCCGGGCTGGCCGATTCGGTCAACACCAACGACGAGAACTTCCCGCCGGAGTTCCGGCTGAGCAAGTCCAATCGCAGGAAGCCCGAATAGTGGCGGCCCTGGACGGCTACACCGTCATCGACCTGTCGGTCGGCATCGCGGGTGCGTACTGCACCAAGCTGCTCGCCGACGGGGGGGCAACAGTGGTCAAAGTGGAGCCGCCGCAGGGCGATCCGTTGCGGCGGTGGTCGGCGTCAGGCGCCGAGATCCCGCCGGGCGCCGACGGTGCGCTGTTCTCCTTCCTGGCGTGCTCGAAGGACAGCGTGGTCATCGACCCCGCGTCTGCTGCCGACATGGACCTGCTACGCAGCCTGTTGCGGTCGGCCGACGCGGTGGTGACATCGCGCGGGTCGGCGATCGTCGAACTCGACGAGTTCACCCCGGCCGTGATCGCGGCGACACACCCCGATGTGGTCGTCACGTCAATCACGCCGTTCGGGCTCGACGGCCCGTGGGCCGACAAACCCGCCACCGAGTTCACGGTGCAGGCGTGGTCGGGCGGCATCATCGGCCTGGGGCGCGGCGCGGCCGACCGGGCTCCGGTGTTCGTCGGCGGTCAGATCGGAGAGTGGCTCGCGGGTGCCTACGCCGCGGCCGGCACCCTGGCGGCCGGTTCCGGGCTGGTGGACGTGTCACAGCTGGAAGTCGAGATTCTCTGCCTGACCTACTATTCGGTGTCGTTCTTCGACGCGCTGGGTCGACCGTTCCGCGAGGCGCGGCGGCTCACGATTCCGGGCGTCGCCACCGCCGCGGACGGGCTGGTGGCGTTGGGCTGCGGCACCGCGCAGCAGTGGTTCGACCTGTGCGCGATGGTCGGTCACGACGACTGGATCGACGAGCAGTCCGAACTGTCGATCACCGAGCAGGCCAACATCCACGCCGACGAGCTGTACGAGTGGGTGCGAAAGAATCGGGTGGCCGACATCCTCGAGCTGTCGAGCGCGTTCCGCATCCCCAACGCGCCGGTGGGCAACGGCGCCAACGTCACCGAGTTCGAGCAGTTCGTCGAGCGCGGGACGTTCACCGCCAATCCGCGGGACGGGTTCGCCCAGCCCCGGCCGCCGTACCGCGCCACGCCCGCGCTGAGCCGTGATCCCCTGCCCGCGCCCCGCCTCGGCGAGCACACCGCGAAGTACCGCGTCGGCATTCCGGGCGGTGCGAGGCGGCCGGCGATCTCCTTCGACGGCCTGCGGGTGCTCGACATGACCAGCTTCTGGGCCGGACCGTCGTGCACGCACGTGCTGGCCCAGCTCGGCGCCGAGGTGATCCACGTCGAGTCCACCGGACGACCGGACGGCACCCGGCTGATCGCCGGAGTGCCGATCACCGAGGAGCAGTGGTGGGAACGCTCGCCGATCTTCACCGGGCTGAACACCAACAAGAAGAGCGTCACCCTCGACATCCGCTCACCGCGCGGCGTCGAGTTGCTGCGCGAGCTGGTCAAGACCTGCGACGTGATCGTTGAGAACTACACACCGCGGGTGCTCGACCAGATCGGGCTCGACTTCGACGCCGTGCAGCGGCTGCGACCCGACGCGATCATGCTGCGCATGCCGGGCTTCGGGCTCGACGGTCCGTGGCGCGATAAACCGGCATTCGCCTACGTGATCGAGGATGCCTCCGGGATCACCTGGCTCACCGGACATCCCGATCAGAACCCGGTCGAGCCGTACTCCGTCGGCGACCCGAACGCCGGTATCCACGGCCTCACCGCGTTGCTGCTGGCGCTGGAACACCGTCGCAACACCGGCGAGGGGGTGCGCATCGAGGCGGCGATGGTCGATGCGGCGCTCAACGTCGCCGCCGAGCAGGTCGTCGAGCACTCGGCCTACGGCGCGCTGCTGCAGCGCGACGGCAATCGCGGGCCGACCGCTGCGCCGCAGAACCTGTACCGCACCGCCGAGCTCGACGAGTTCGGCCGCCCCGACGACTGGGTCGCGATCGCGGTGGCCACCGACGCGCAGTGGGCGGGTCTGGTCGAGGTGCTGGGCAGTCCCGACTGGGCGTGTGACGACGAGTTGTCCGACGCGGCGGGCCGTCGACGCAGACACGACGAGATCGACGAGCATCTCACCCGCTGGTGTGCCGAGCGCACCGGCGACGAGATCGTCGAAACCCTGTGGGCCGCAGGCGTGCCCGTCGCAAAGGTGATGCAGCCGCATCGGGTCGCCGACCTGCCGCAACTCGTTCACCGCGGCTTCTATGAACGGGTCGAGCACCCGGTGAACCCGCCCGCGCGCCACAGTACGCTGCCGATGCGGTTGTCGTCGGGGCCGCAGCGGTTCCACCGCGCCCCGGCGCCACTGCTCGGTGAGCACAACCGTGAAGTGCTCTCCGGGCTGGGCCTCAGCGACGCGGAGATCACTGAACTCGAGGAGCAGGGCGTCATCGGCAATGCGCCTGCCGGATTGACGATTCGTACCACCAAGACCGGGTGAGGAAGCGATGGCCATCGACCCGTCCGTGATCATGCTCACCGGCCGCACCGCGGTCGTCACCGGTGGGGGGCGGGGGATCGGCCGCGGGATCGCCGAGGCCATGGCGGCGTTCGGCGCGAAGGTGGCGATCTGGGAACGCGATCGCGACGCGTGTGACGCCGCGGCCGCCGACCTGGGCGTTCTGGGGGTGGTCGCCGACGTGCGAGACAGCGCGCAGGTCGATGCCGCGCTCGAGCGCACCGTCGGCGAACTGGGCGAGGTGTCGATTCTGGTCAACAACGCCGGCGGGGTGTTCAAGTCGGGCTTGCTGGACACCAGCGAGAACGGCTGGGATGCGTTGTACCGCAGCAACCTGCGCCATGTGCTGTTGTGCACGCAGCGGGTGGCGCGCCGCCTCGTCGATGCCAGGATCGGCGGCAGCGTCATCAACCTGACCTCGATCGAGGGGGTGCGTGCCGCGCCCGGATACGCCGCCTATGCGGCCGCCAAGGCCGGCGTCGTCAACTACACCCGAACCGCGGCGCTGGAACTGGCGCCGCACGGTATCCGGGTGAACGCGCTCGCTCCCGACCTCACCCTGACCGAGGGGATCATCGAGCTGTCGGGTGGCGCCATGAGTCCGGACGCGCGCATGCCCTACATCCCGATGAACCGCGCTGGGCGGGTCGACGAGATCGCCGGTGTCGCGGTGTTTCTGGCCTCCGAGATGTCGAGTTACCTGACCGGGCAGACCATCCACGTCGACGGCGGTACCCAGGCCGCGGGCGGCTGGTACCACCACCCGCAGACCGGCGAGTACCACCTCGGCCCGCTGCCGTAGTGCTTTCGCTCAGTGGGTCCAGCCCGCGGCGGCTTGTTCCTCGAAAGCGCGGTCGATGCGCTCGAAGCGACGCTGGATCGACCCGCGGGCGGCGGTGTGCGGAATCACATAGAGCCGGTTGGCCAGGATCGCGTCGGCCATCAGCGCGGCGACGGCCTCGGCGGTCACTTCGGGGTCGGTCGACGCCGCGGGCAGCTCGCCGACCGGCGTGGGGGCGGCGCCGTAGCTTTCGCTGCGGACGCGTTCGCTGTTGGCCATGAGGTCGGTCTCGACAATCATCGGGCACAGTACCGAGACCCCGATGCCGTTGGCCCGCACCTCGCGCGACAACGTCTCGGCCAGCGCGACGACACCGTACTTCGCCACGCAGTACGGGCCTAGGCCGACGTTCGGGATGAGCCCGGCGAACGAGGCCGTAAACGCGATGTGGCTGGGCTCGGCCTGGGCGATCAGCCGCGGCAGGAACGCCTCGACACCGTGAATCGGTCCCCACAGGTCGACGTCGATGACGAAACGCCAATCGTCATGGCTGGTTTCGGCGATCGGCCCGGCGTACGCGATGCCCGCGTTGTTGAACACCACGTGCACGGCGCCGAACACGCCGAACGCCTCGTCGGCCAGCGCGACGACGTCGTCGAGCCTGCGCACATCGCACACGACGCCGCGGACGTCGGCCCCGGAGGCACGCAGGTCAGCCACGGCCGCGTCGAGACTGGTCCGATTGACGTCGGCCAGCATGAGGCGCGCCCCGCGACGGGCGAACTCCTTGGCCGTCGCCAACCCGATTCCGCTCGCGCCGCCGGTGATGACTGCGCTGCGTCCCTGGAAACTGTCCACGGCGCGACCCTATGCGGTCTAGGTGAAGTCGCGGGGGCGATCCCAGGACGGATCGCCGAGCTTGGCCCTGATCGCGCCCCACGGGTCGGCGTAGGTACCCGGCGCGTTCCAGTAGGCGCTGCGCCGTTTCATGACCTCGCGGACCAACGGCGTCACCAGCCTGCCGGGATACTTCAGCCACTTCATCTTGTCGGCGATCTCGGCTTTCATGTCGGGCCACGTGTGGCGCTGGAACTGCAGCGCCTCCTGGGCCCGGGTGGCGTCGAGCCAGTCGGTGAGGAACCAGTCGGCGTCGCTGTCGGGATTGCCGGGCCGACCCGGACGCTTGAGACCGGGTAGGCCGATCGTCTCGAACACCTCGGCGGTGATGTCGCCGAACAGCATGCGGTGCGAGTCGTCGCCGGCGATCAGCAGGATCTCGCCGACGACGTCGGCGGTGGTCGCCGCCGCACACGCGACCGCCACGTCGCGGACATCGACGTTGTGCAGCCTGCCGTCGATGGGCAGCGCGCTCTCGAAGTACAGCGCGTCGGAGTTCAACGGCAGCGACGTCACGTCGGTGGTCAGCACGCCGCCGAACCGCAGCACCACCCAGTCGAGGCCCGACGACCGGACGATGTCCTCGGACTCGGCCTTGGTGCCGCTGTAGATATCGCAGGGCCGCATCGGGTCGTCGGCGGTCAGCGGTGGGGTGGTTCGGTGGGGGTTGCGCGGGCCGAACACCGCGTTGCTCGACGCGTGCACGAAGCGCGGCGGCGGCCGCCACGAGCGTGGCCGTGGCGTCGACGTTGACCCGGCGCGCCACGTGATGCGGCACGCGGTAGATCGCCGGTGCGATGATCGCGGCCAGGTGGATGATCGCGCTGGGCGTGGTCTCCGACACCAGCCGCTGCACCTGCTCGGGGTCGGTGAGGTCGGCCCAGCGGTACTCCGCGCCCGCGGGTAGCTTCGCGGCGGCCTTGCGGTTCGCCGGCGTCGCCAGATCCGCCGCGATCACCCGCCTGCCGTCGGCGGCGAGCTGGCGAACGGTCGCCGAGCCGACCAGTCCGAAGCCACCGGTGACCAGGACGGTGTCTGGCATAAGTCTCCTACCTGCGGATATGGAATTCTCTTTTTTGGAGAGTACTCTACGCGGCAAAGTGGACGGATGGCGGGGGCAACAAGTGGGAACAGGTCAGGCATGACCGACGGGGCGAAAGCCGAAGTTGCCAAGTGGGATCCCGGGTTCACCCGGCGGATTGTCGAGCGGATCGGTCCGCTCATCAAGCGGTACTTCCGGGCCGAGGTGCGCGACATCGAGCGGGTGCCCGCCGCGGGTGGGGCGCTGGTGGTGTCGAATCACTCCGGCGGCATGCTGACCCCCGACGTGATGATCTTCGCGCCGGCCTTCTACCGCGAGTTCGGCTACGACCGCCCGGTGTACACGCTGGCGCACTACGGCGTGTTCCTCGGCAACGTCGGCGACTGGATGCGCCGCACGGGTGTGATCGAGGCCAGCCGCGAGAACGCCGCCAAGGCGCTGCGTGACGGCGCGGTGGTGCTGGTCTTCCCGGGCGGCGACTACGACTCCTACCGTCCCACCTTCACCGAGAACGTCATCGACTTCGCGGGACGGACCGGGTATGTGCGCACCGCCATCGAGACCGGGGTGCCGATCGTGCCGGTGGTGTCGATCGGCGGCCAGGAGACCCAGTTGTTCTTGGCGCGTGGCGATTCCATCGCCCGCCGACTCGGGCTGACCAAGGCGCGGATGGAGATCCTCCCGCTGTCGTTCGGCTTCCCCTTCGGGCTGTCGGCGATCTTTCCGCCCAACCTGCCGCTGCCGGCCAAGATCGTCACGCGGGTGCTCGACCCGATCGATGTGCGCGCCGAATTCGGTGAGAATGCCGACGTCGAGGCCGTCGACCTGCACGTGCGCGCCGTGATGCAGGCGGCGCTGGACGAATTGGCCCGCGAACGACGCTTTCCTGTGCTTGGCTGACGGGTCATGGCCGACACTCTGGGACTTCTCCAAACGCTCTGGCGGGCACGGTTGATCGCGCCGATGCGGCCGGACAGGTACCTGCGGATGGGCGCTGCGGTGCGCCGGGTCGGGATGACGGCCACTGTAGGCTTCGCCACCGCCGCACAGCGCTGCCCGGCCCGCCCCGGGCTGATCGACGAGCGCGGCACGCTGACCTGGCGCCAGCTCGACGACCGGTGTGACGCGCTGGCCGTCGCGCTGCAGGAACTGCCCGGGGGGCCGCCGCAGACCGTCGCGGTGATGTGCCGCAACCATCGCGGATTCATCGAGGCGCTGGTGGGCACCAACCGGATCGGCGCCGATGTGCTGCTGCTGAACACCTCGTTCGCCGGGCCCGCGATGGCCGAGGTGGTCGAGCGCGAGGGCGCCGACGTGGTCATCTACGACGAGGAGTTCACCGCGATCGTCGACCGGGCGTTACAGGGTAAGCCGAACGCCACCCGGCTCATCGCGTGGACCGATCACCCCGACGGCCACCAGACGATCGAGTCGTTGATCGAACCGCGGATCGGGCGGCGGCCCAAACCGGCCGAGCGCAAGAGTGACATCATCCTGTTGACCTCGGGAACGACCGGAACACCGAAGGGCGCCAAGCGTTCCGCGGGCAGTGGCGGCGCGGGGGACCTGAAGGCGGTGTTGGACCGCACGCCGTGGCGCGCGGAGGAGCCGATCGTCATCGTGGCGCCGATGTTCCACGCGTGGGGATTCTCGCAGCTGTTGTTTGCGGCACTGCTGGCCTGCCCGATCGTCACCCGCCGCAAGTTCGACCCGGAGGCCACCCTGGATCTGGTCGATCGCCATCAGGCGACCGGACTGGTCGTCGTGCCGGTTATGTTCGACCGGATCATGGATCTGCCCGACGAGGTGCGAAACCGCTACAGCTGCACGTCACTCCGGTTCGCCACCGCATCGGGGTCGCGGATGCGCCCGGACGTGGTCATCAAGTTCATGAACCAGTTCGGCGACGTGATCTACAACAACTACAACGCCACCGAGGCGGGCATGATCGCGACCGCGACGCCTGCCGATCTGCGGGCCGCGCCGGATACCGCCGGGAAACCCGCCGACGGAACCGAGATTCGCATCCTCGACGCGGAGTTCAACGAACTGCCGACCGGCGAGGTGGGCCAGATCTACGTCCGCAGCGGCACCCTGTTCGACGGCTACACCTCAGGCACGACGAAGGACTTCCACGACGGCTTCATGGCCTCGGGAGATCTGGGCTATCTCGACGAGGCCGGCCGGTTGTTCGTGGTCGGCCGCGACGACGAGATGATCGTGTCGGGTGGCGAGAACGTGTATCCGATCGAGGTGGAGCGGACCCTCGTGGCCCACCCGCAGGTCGAGGAGGCCGCGGTGCTGGGCGTCGACGACGAGCAATACGGGCAGCGCCTCGTGGCGTTCGTCGTGCCCACCGCGGGCGCGTCGCTCACCCCCGACGATCTCAAGCAGCACGTGCGCGAGACCCTGGCGAACTACAAGGTGCCACGGGAGATCACGCTGATGGACGAGCTGCCGCGCGGGAGCACGGGCAAGATCCTGCGCAAGGAACTGCTGGACCGCCAGGCCTAGGGCAGGCCTAGGTAGCGACCGCGTCGATGTAAGCCGCAACAAGAGACGGCGACGCCCGAAGGAGCCGCCGTCCCGAGGTGCGGGTGCCTACTTCAGGCAGCTGCCACCGTCGACCGGCAGCGTGACACCGGTGATGTAACGCGCCTCGTCGGAGGCCAGGAACAGCACCGCGTTGGCGATGTCCTCGGGCTCGACCCACCCGATGGGCAGCGTGTGCATCATCTGGGCGACGACCTTGAGGTCCTCCGGACCCGGGTTCTCCAAGTCGGGACGGAACAGCTTCATCGTCCCCTCGTTCATGAACAGCGGGGTGTTCACGTTGGTCGGATGCACCGAGTTCACCCGGATATTCTGCGCGCCCAGTTCGACGGCGAAGGTGCGCATCAGGCCCACCACACCGTGCTTGGCGGCGACGTAGTGCCCGGTGTGCGGGTAGGCCTTCAGCCCGCCGACCGAGCTGGTCAGGATGATCGAGCCGCCGCGGCCGCCCGCGATGATGTGCGGCACACCGGCTTTCACGGTCTTCCACACGCCGGCGAGGTTGACGTCGATCATGTCGGTCCAGTCGGGCTCGCTGGTCTTGTCCAGTGTGGCCCCGCCGTTGCCGATGCCGGCGTTGGCGACGATGATGTCGAGCCGGCCGAGTTGCTCGACGCCGGCGTCGACCGCGGCCTTCAGCGCGTCGAAGTCGCGCACGTCGACCTCGGCGGTGTAGATGCGCCGGTTGAATCCCTTGACCAGGTCCGCGGTCTCGGCCAGGTCCTCCGGCGTCGACAGCGGAATCTGCACGCTGTCGATCTGGCGGCAGATGTCGACGGCGATGATGTCGGCACCCTCCTGAGCCAGCCGCACCGCGTGTGCGCGGCCCTGGCCACGCGCGGCTCCGGTGATGAATGCGACCTTGCCTTCGACACGTCCAGTCATTGATAACCTCAATTCGTTGATATTGGAAGGGTTTTCACTCAGGTCAGGGGAGTATTGCCGGCATCGACTCCCAACCGCGGACCGTCGATGTCGGTGACAGCCGCGCCTGGCTCATGTCGACGTCCCACTCGGGGAACCGCTTGAGGATCTCCTCGAGCGCGACGCGGCCCTCGAGCCGGGCCAACGCCGACCCGAGGCAGTAGTGGGTGCCGACGCTGAACGAGAGGTGCTGACGCGGCTCGCGGTGGATGTCGAAAACGTCGCCGTCCGGAGGGAATTGGCGATGGTCGCGCACCGCGGCGCCGATCAGCATCATCATCACGCTGCCCTCGGGCACGGTCTTGCCGTAGAACTCGACGTCGCGCGTCACATACCGGCACACGTGCGGCGCGGGCGGCTCGAACCGCAGGATCTCCTCGATCGCCTGCGGGATGAGCGCGGGGTTCTCGACCAGTTCGCGCCGTTGATCGGGGTGTTCGGCGAGCACCTTGCCCGCCCAGCCGATCAGCCGGGTGGTGGTCTCGTTGCCGGCGCCTGCCACCACGTTCAGATACGTCACCAACTCCTGACGGGTCAGCGTGCGCTTGGTGCCGGTCTCGTCGACGAACTCCGCGTTGAGCAGTTCGGTCATGATGTCATCGGACGGATGTTCGGCGCGCCAGTCGATGTAGGCCTCGAAGTGCTCGCCGACGGCGAACTCGGTGCTGGCCGCCATCGGCTTACCGGCCTCGGTGCGCAACTGCGCGTTGGCGCGGTCGCGGACCATCTCCTGATCGTCCTCGGGGATGCCCAGCAACGCGCTGATCACCTTCATCGGCATCTGCGCCCCGAGGTCGGCGACGAAGTCGAATCGCTTGGCGGAAACCAGCGGGTCCAGGCACTGCGCGCAGAACTCCCGGATCATCGGTTCGAGCGCGTTGACCCGGCGGGGGGTGAACATCCGCGCCAGCAGCTTGCGATGCACGTCGTGCAGCGGAGGATCCTCGAAGATCACTGTGCCGGACGGCATTTCGATGTTCGCCTTGATCAACTCCAGGATCGCGCCCTTGGCGGAGCTGAACGTCTCCCAGTCCACCAGCGCCTTGTTGACGTCGGCGAACCGGCTCAGCGCGTAGAAGTCGTATTTCTCGTTGTAATAGAGCGGCGCCGCTTCGCGCAGCCGCTTGAAATACGGGTAGGGGTCGGCGTTGATTTCGACGTCGTACGGATCGAAGTAGGCAGCCTCGACGGACGGGTTCTCAGCGCTGATCGTCACGGGTCACCTCTCGCTGGCCCAAGGGGTAGATAAGACATCCGGCTGCAATTTGTCTCACAACTCTGGCATCACACTACTAGGGTGTCAACAACAGATCCGTTTCGGGCAATTTGTACTCTTCGCTTAGAAGAATCTAGTTCTCCGGGAACCTCAGCAGCGCCTCCTGCGCGTACGAGGCGACCAGCGCGCCGTCCTCGGTGAGCACATCGCCGCGGCCGAAGCAGCGGCCATGCGCGAGCACCGGGCTGTGCTGGCGCAGCAGCAGCCAGTCGTCGGTGCGGATGGCCCGGTGAAACCAGATGGTGTGCGCGGTGACCGCCGAGGTGAACTGGCTGCCGTTACCGCGCTGACCTGCGCCGTCGATGGGCCGCAGCGCGGTGCCGATCAGGGTCAGGTCGGTCGCGTACGCGGTCAGCGCCGGTGCCAGATCGGGGTGCACGGCGGGCGTGCGCATCCACATCTCGAACTCCGGCGGGCCGGTGCCGGTGGCATTGAGGTCGACCGTCGTGCGGGTCTGCCACGGGATGAGGTCGAGCGGTCGGTCGTGCTCGGGGCCGAGCACCGGCGGCACCGGGGCGACCGCCTGGTGTGCGGGCCCACCCTCGACGGCGTGCATGCTGACCGTCGAGGTGGCGATGACTCCGCGGCTCTCCTGGCGGGCGGTGATCGTGACGGCGGCGAACGACCGCCCCTCGTGCAGGCGGGTGGCCTCAAACGTGACGGGTTCGGCGGTGGTGCCCTCCCGGGTGAACACCGTGTGCTGGGACTTGCCGACCTTGTCCGGGCAGGTCAACGCGGCGATCCGGAGCGCCTGCGCGAGCAGTTGACCGCCGAACACCGGTGGTAGTCCAGCTGCTGGTTGCGGCCCCGGTAGGTGGCCACGGCGTCGCCCGTCGATCCGGTCTCCTCGAGGTCGAGGCAGGCCAGCAGGTCGGTCCAGAGGTCGGGCATCCGGCCGTGATTCTCGGGCGCTGAGAACGTAGTTCTCGGGTCAGCGGGCGGCGAATCCGTGGGCGATGAAGTCCCACATCTCGTCGGCGGTGATCGGGTGCGACGACCCGTCCTCGGCGTCGCCGCTGGACTGGGCGGCGTTGAACATCACGGTCTGCATCGTGATCGCCGCCATCCGCTTGGGATTGATCCCTTCGCGGAGCTGACCGGCGGCCGCCGCTTCCTCCATCAGCTCGGTGAGCAGGGCGACCAGCGGGGCGTGGGCGATCTTGACCTCGGACGGGTGCGACACCAAGAGCCGCGGCGCGAAGTCGGTGAACAGCGGCCGCTTGGCGGTGGGGTCCGGGCGCGACGACTCGAACAGCAGCGTGATCGCCACGCGCAGCCGCTCGATGGGCTCGTCCGCTGTGGTGGTGGCCGCGCGAATCTGGTCTGCCGACTTGGCCAGCGCGTCCTCGAACAGTGCGAGCAGCAGCTCGTGCTTACCGTCGAACTGCAGGTAGAAGCTCCGCAGCGACTGCCGGCTGCGGTCGACGACCTCCTGCACGGTGAAGTCGGTGCTGCCCTTCTCGATGATGATGGCCTGAGCGGCGTCCAGGAAGCGCTGCACGCGTTGTGCGGCCCGAAGCTTGGCGGTTTTGATCGACCGTTCGACCGCGCGCTGCTTCCAGGCAGGCTCTTCGCTGGGGCTCGTCACCGGCGGCTCTGCTGCTGCGCGGGTGGGGAGAACATGAACTGACTGTACCGGAGAACGCCTTGGCATTGCGGTCCTCGACCCCCTCGCGGCCAACGTGTCAGAGATTGTAACTTTCTCACTTGGAGAATAGTATTCTCATTTTGGAGATAACAGTAGTCTTACCAAAAGTTTGATCCAGCGGGAGTGCCGTGCAGCTGACCTTCGACGCTGACGTCGAGGCCTTCCGCGCGGAGTTCATCGCTTTCCTCGACGAGCACCTGCCCTCCGGCGACGAGGCGCTGACCCGGTCGGGGTCCAGCAGCGACGTGCCGGACTGGGCGCGCCGCTGGCAGCGGCTGATGTTCGACCACGGCTGGCTGGTGCCGGGCTATCCGCCGGAGTTCGGCGGGCGAAACGCCACCATCCTGCAGCAGTACGTGCATCAGGAGGAACTGGCCCGCCGCCGCGTCTACCTCACGTTCAACCCGCAGGGTGTGGGCATCATCTCGGCGTCGCTGATCACGTTCGGCACCCCCGAGCAGCAGCGCAAGTGGGCGATCCCGATCCTGCGCGCCGAGATCACCGCGTCGCTGGGGATGAGCGAGCCGGGCGCGGGCTCCGACCTCGCGTCGCTGCGAACCAGGGCCGAGTTGGCCGGCGACGAGTTCGTGGTCAACGGGCAGAAGGTCTGGACCTCCGGCGCGCACGACGCCGATGTGCTGCTGACTTTCGTTCGGACTGATCCGAACGCCCCCAAGCACAAGGGCATCAGCGTGCTGATGATCCCGACCGACACCCCCGGGGTGGTGCGCCGCCCGTTCGCGTCGGTCTGCGGCGCCGACGATCTCGACTTCAACGAGGTGTTCTTCAACGACGTGCGGGTGCCCGCCGAGAACCTCGTCGGCCCGTTGAACGAGGGTTGGCGGGTGGCCAACGGCTCGCTGGGTCACGAGCGGAACATGTTGTGGCTCAGCTACGCCGATCGGTTGCAGGAGCTGGTGGAGGACTGGCACCCGCGGACCGAGCTGGAACGCGACCGGTACGCCTCGCTGGTGATGGACAACTACGCGCTTCGACTGTTGGGCTCGATCGCGTTGTCGGCGGCGGGGCGCGGCGAGGAGGACCTCGGCAAGCTGTCGGTGCTCAAGCTGCTCGGCTCCGAGGCCTCCCAACTGGCCTCCGAGTACGCGCTGGGCGCTACGGGTGCCGACGCGCTGACGCATCCGAACTGGTCCGGGCCGTACAGCGCGCAGCATCTCGACGTGTACCGCGTCGGTTGGTTCGAGCGCTACGTGCGGTCGTTCGGCGGCACCATCGCCGGCGGCACCTCAGAGATTCAACGCAACATCATCGCCCAGCGCCTGCTGGGCCTGCCCCGCAACTAGAGGATCGCCATGTACATCGAATACGAGGTCGCCGACAAGATCGCCACCATCACGCTGAACCGGCCCGAGGCGGCCAACGCCCAGAACATCGAGTTCCTCGAGGAACTCGACGCCGCGTGGACCCGCGCCGCCGAGGACAACGACGTCGTGGTGATCATCCTGCGCGCCAACGGGAAACACTTCTCGGCCGGACACGATCTGCGCGGCGGTGGACCGGTGCCGGACAAGATCACGCTCGAGTTCATCATCCAGCACGAGCAGCGGCGCTATCTCGACTTCACGATGAAGTGGCGCAACGTGCCCAAACCGTCGATCGCTGCGGTGCAGGGGCGCTGTATCTCCGGCGGGTTGTTGTTGTGCTGGCCGTGCGACCTGATCATCGCCGCCGACGACGCCCTGTTCTCCGACCCAGTGGTGCTGATGGGTATCGGCGGCGTCGAGTATCACGGCCACACTTGGGAGCTGGGGCCGCGCAAGGCCAAGGAGATCCTGTTCACCGGTCGCCCGATGACCGCCGACGAGGTGGCTGCGACCGGCATGGTGAACAAGGTGGTGCCCCGCGATCAACTCGACGCCGAGACCAGGGCGCTGGCCGAGCAGATCGCCAAGATGCCGCCGTTCGCGTTGCGTCAGGCCAAGCGCGCCGTCAACCAGACGCTCGACGTGCAGGGCTTCTACGCGGCCATCCAGTCGGTGTTCGACATCCACCAGACCGGGCACGGCAACGCGCTCAGCGTCGGCGGCTGGCCGGTGCTGGTCAACCTCGACGAGATGAAGGCCAACATCAAGTAAGCCCTCCCGCGCGAGCGTGCGTGTCTGCACACGACACGCCACGAAGTTTCGACACTTTGCGCACGTTCACGCAGCGCGCTCGCTGAGCTCGCGCCGCACCCGCGCCACGAAATCCCAGGCCCGGTGTCGCACGTCGTCGAACACGATCGAGATGACGGTCCAGCCGATGTCCTGCAGCGCGAGGCGGCGACGACGATCGTTGCGCACCGCATCGGGATCGCTATGCCAGTCGACGCCGTCGTACTCGACCGCGACGCGGAATTCCGGCCACGCGAAGTCCAGGCGACGCCGTTGGCCGTTGCCGTCGACGACCTCGTACTGCAGCTCGGGTGTGGGCAACCCGCCGTCGATCATCACCAACCGCACCTCACTCTCCAACGGCGACTCTGCACGCGGGTCGGCGAGCAGAATGAGCTCGCGCACCGCGACGATGCCGCGCCGCCCGCGCTGTTGTGTTGCCGCCTGCCAGAGTTCGTCACGCGTGCAGGTTCCGGATCGCAGCGCGGCATCGAGCGTCGCCAGTGCCCGCGGGCGCCACAGTGCGCGGGCCACTTCGACTGCGGTCCAGGCGGGAGCGGTCGCCTGCCGTCCGTCGACCATCACGAGCGGAGCACCCTCTCGGCGATGCACCACCAACCCGTCGGCGTTGCGGAGTTGATGGCCTGACGGGTTGAGCACGTGCAGGTCGGCGGGTTGCTCGGTGTCGAAGCCGAAAAGCGCCGCGGCGGTGGACATGCAGACCGGCACGGGAGTACCGCAGAGCAGATCCAGGCCCCGCAGGCGGGTTTCGTCGGTCGGCTCGCCGAGCACGTACACACCGTGCCACAGCCGTTCGAGGTGGCGGGTCTTGAGAACCGCTTCGAACTGGTAACGCGAGACGATCGCCAGGATCTGACCGCTCGTGGCAACGCCACCCTGTGCGTCGAACAGCTGTTTCAGTGCGCGATTCATGCGACCATCGTCAGCCCGGCGACGGTATCGCGATGAACACAAGTTGGTCAGCCTGTGGATAACTTGGCGTCCGCCGCGGCGCGAGCGTGCGCAGAGTGTCGAAATTTCGCGGCGCGTCGTGTGCAGACACGCACGCTCGCGGCAACCTTCTTAGAGGTAGGCCAACCGCGGCACCGAGCCGCGCGCCCGCAGACCCGCTCCGGCCCTGCGGGTCAGTTCCTTTGAGCTGCCGAGTAATCCGTCGAGCACCAGGGCGCGCTTCACGTGTACGTGCAGCTCGTGCTCGGCGGTGAATCCGATGCCGCCGAGCACCTGCTGACAGTGCTTGGCCGCGGTCAACGCCGCCTTACCCGCGGCGGCCTTCGCCAGCATCGCCGTCAGGTCGGGACTCTCGTCGCCGGGCAGGCCCAGCGTCGCCTCGGCGCCCTCGATGGCCACCAGCGTCTCGGCCAGTCGGTGCCGGATCGCCTGGAACTGCGCGATCGGCCTGCCGAACTGCACCCGGTCCAGCGCGTGCTGACGGGCGAGGTTCAGCATCGCCCGCGCGGTGCCGACCAGCCACCAGCCCGCGGCGCGGCGGGTATCGCCCAACCGCATCGTCTCGCCCTCGGGCACCCGCCGCAGCGGCAGCCCGCCCAGCGTCGGCTCCGCGTTTGCGGTGCGCTCCCATACCACCCAGCCGCCGCCGGCGTACGGCATCGGCGGGGTGCCGCCGGGCAGGCCGCCGATGGTCTCCAGTAGCACATCGTTGAGAATCGAAGCGTGCGAACCGGTTTCGCCGAGTAGCCGGAAAACCAGGGGGATGGCCGTGTCAGGCATCTCGGACAGCATCTCGGCCCAGCCGAGTTCGGCCAGCGCGGCGTCCAGTTCGGCGCCCGACTTCGACAGCATCGTCTTGCGCAGGGTGTCCTCGAGCATCGCCAGGGACTCGGCGTCCAGCGTCTCCACGCTCACTCCTTCCCCAGGTCGAGCAGGCGCCGGGCGATGATGTTGCGCTGCACCTCGGCGGTACCGCCGTAGATGGTCGCCGCGCGCGAGTATAGGAACTCGGTGCGCCAAGGGTCGTCGGTCAGTTCGATGCGTCCGGGCAGCAGGTCGCGGACGGTGTCGAAGAGCTGCTGTTCGGCGCCGGCCAACAGCACCTTGTCGATCGAGGTCTCCGCGCCGAGCTTGTGCCCGGCGGCCAGTCGGTGCTGCGTGGCGCGCGACCGGCAGCGCAGCGTGTGCAGCGCCAGGTACACCTCGCCGAGCTCCGAATCTGACGCGGCGCCTTGGCCTTTCACCTCATCGACCAGGGCGTCGAAGCGCGCGTACAGGTACGCGATGCGCTGCCAAAAGCACGTCGAGCGCTCGTACGGCAGCAGGTCCATCGCCAGTTTCCAGCCGTCGCCGACGCGGCCGAGCATCCGGTCGGCGGGCACCACCACGTCGTCGAAGTACACCTCGCAGAACTCGTCGACGTCGTGCATGGTGCGCAGCGGCCGCACGGTGACGCCGGGTGAGTCGAGGTCGACGAAGAACGCGGTGATCGCCTGGTGGTTCGGCACCTCGGGCCCACCGGTACGGGTGAGCAGCACGCAACGGGTGGCGTACTGGGCGAAGCTGGTCCACACCTTCTGCCCGTTGACGACCCAGTGGTCGCCGTCCTGCACCGCGCGCGTGGTCAACGACGCCAGGTCGCTGCCCGACCCGGGTTCGGAGAAACCCTGGCACCAGGTCTCCTGGCCGGACAGCAGCCGCGGCACCATCTCGGCGGCCAGTTCCGGTCGCGCGTAGTCGATCATGGTCGGGGTCAGCACGTCGAGCATCGAGTACGGCCCGGGATGGTCGAGGCCGCGGCCGACGACCTCCTCGCCGACGATGGCCCGCAGAATGTCCGGCCCGCCAAGTCCGCCCGCCGATTCGGGCCAGCCGTAGCGCATCCAGTCGGCGTCGTAGAGCGCCTTGAGCACGCGCAGGTGTTGTGCCTGATGGGCGTCCAGCGACTGGTCGCCGGGCGGGGGAGTCAGGTCGTTCTCGTCGAGCCACTCACGCAGCGCGGTACGGAAGGTGGCGGGGTCGAAGAGCTCGTTGCTCATCCCGCTTCGGGCCTGCCGATCGCGTGGGGGCGCCCGGAGTCGTGCGCACCGCTGCGCCGGATGAACGTCATGGCACGGGTTTTCAGCCGCCAGCCGTCGTCGGTGCGGACGTAGGTGTCGTTGTAATAGCCGATACGCATGTCGTGCTTGGAGTGCTCGATGAAGCACAGCGGCTGCGTGCCGCTGGCCTTGTCGGGATCGTCCGGGTCGAACTGCACCAGCGACGTGCCGGTCATGAACAGCCCCTTGGGCGCCGCCTCGACGAGTTCGGGGAAGCGGGCCAGGGTATAGGTCGAGCCGAACGCGCTGTACGTGCCGTCGGGGGTGAACACCGAGATCAGCCCGTCGATGTCACCCTGAGTGATGGTGACCGCGTACTTGGCGAGCAGCTGCTGGATCTCGACCAGGTCGTCAGTTCGCGTGGTCATGTCGGAAGACCTTACCGCCCTTCATTACAAAATTGACATCCCGTGTAACGGTGATATCCGCCAGTGGATCGCCCGGCACCGCGATGATGTCGGCCACGCACCCCTCGGCGATCCGGCCGAGGTCGGGCTTGTCGATCAGCTCCGCGGCGGCGACGGTCGCCGCGCGTAGCACGGCGTCGGCGGGTAGGCCCCACTCGACGAGCGTGACGAGTTCGTCGGCGTTCTTACCGTGCGGGATGGCCGGCGCGTCGGTGCCGACGGCGATCTTGACCCCCGCCTCGTAGGCGGCCTTGATAGACGTGCGCGCCTTCGGGAACATCTCGGCGGCCTTGTCCTGCAGTTCCTTTGGCGCCCGCGACACGTCCATCGCCTCAGCCAGCCGGCGGGTGGTCACCAGCCAGCGGCCGTTCTCAACCATCAGCCTGATGGCCTCGTCATCCATCAGGAACCCGTGCTCGATGCAGTCGATCCCGCACGCGATCGCATGCTTGACCGCCTCGGCGCCGTGGGTGTGCGCGGCGACCTTCAGCCCACGGCGGTGCGCCTCGTCCACGATGGCCCGCAGCTCGTCGTCCGAATAGTGTTGTGCGCCGGGCTCTCCCGTCAGCGACATCACGCCGCCCGACACGCAGATCTTGATGACCTGCGCGCCGTGCTTGATCTGGTAGCGCACCGCCTTGCGGACCTCGTCGATGCCGTTGGCGATGCCCTCCTCGACCGTCAGCTCCAGTGCGCCTGGCATGAACGCGGCGAACATCGTCGGATCGAGATGTCCGCCGGTCGGGGTGATCGCGTGGCCGGCAGGGACGATGCGCGGGCCGTCGACCCAGCCGGCGTCGATCGCCTTGGCCAGCGCGACGTCGAGCAGATAGCCACCGGTCTTGACGAACAACCCCAGGTTGCGCACGGTGGTGAATCCCGCGCGCAACGTCCGTCGGGCGTTGCCGACGGCGCGCAGCACCCGGGTCGCGGGATCGTCCTGGACCTGGGACAGCCCGGGGGTCTCCCCGCGCCCGCCCAGCAGGAGGTTGACCTCCATGTCCATCAGCCCGGGCAGCAGGACCGAGTCGCCGAGGTCGATGACGTCGGATTCCGCTGTGCCGCCGACGCCGACGATCCGGCCGTCGTCGACGTGAACGATTCCGGGACGGACGATTTCGCCGGCGTCGACGTCGAGCAGACCGGCGGCTTTGAGGGTCAGCATGATCGTGCCGAGACTACGGTTCTTGACGAGTTTTCGCCGATTTCCGTCAGAAACCGTAGTCTCGGCGAGGCGTCGTGCACGCTCAGATCACCGGCTCCTCGATGCAGGTGAGGTAGGTCGCCCCGCTGTCGATCACCCGCGGCTGCTTCCACACCTCGACCGGGAAGGACACGTTCACCAGCGACTGCATCAAGTGGATGAGGGCCTTTGCGTCGTCGGGCATCTGGTCGAGCGGAAGCCGGGCGTCGCAGTACTCGATGACGGCCTCGAGCCGGGGGAACGCGGCGTCGTAGAACTCCTGTAGCTCTTCCATCGTCGAGCTCAGCCGCTTCTGGTAGCGCTCCTCCTCGGTGGGCAGGCACCAGTCGGCGAACCGTTCCAGGTCGGCGAATTCGGGTGGCAGCTTAGGCATTGATCGCGTCCTTCTCGTTCGGGGTCGCGGCGCCATGACCGTTGGCCGAGCCGTTGTCGAGCCCCTTCTCCTTCTTGTACCGGTCGACGTAATCCCGCGCGGTCTTGTGCAGGTGGCGCAGCAGGATCTCCTGGTCGCAGAGCGGGAACTCCGTGACCACCCCGGTGCCGATCATCGTCTGGGTGGCCTCCAGGGTGTTGGCGTCCTGGAACGCGTACTCCTTGAACGTCACCGCAGCCAGTTCGTGCGCGAGTCGCTCCCGGGTGTTGGTGGCGGGCACGAAGTACAGCGTGCCCTCGAAGATGTGCTTGTCCACGTCGGTGGGCCAGTAGTGGTAGGTCAGGTACCAGCCCGGCGCCCAGATCAGGATGGTGAAGTTCGGGAAGAACTCGAACGAGTCCTGACCCCAGGCGTGGTGGCGCGACGGGTTGACCGCCGGCGGCAGCTCGTCGGGCTGGATCCCCTTGATCTTCGGCCGGTCCCACGGCCCGAACAGGCCGCTGCGCAGCACCCGCTCGATCGGCTTGACCATGTTGAGGTCCTTCGGCGGGCTCATCCCACCCCAGGACGAGATCATCGAGTGCGGGCCCTTGAGGTCGTAGTGCAGTGCCTCGTAGCCGTACTTGGCCAGCTTCTCGGCCTCTTCCTTGACGGCCTGCTTCTGGTGCAGCACCGGCGCGTGGTAGAACTCGACGAACGCGTCGATGAACAGCTTCCAGTTCGCGTTGACCTCGGCGCGATACGAGTACGTCTCGGTCATCTCGTGGAAGGGGTAACCCTCGAGTCCCTTCGCGAACTCGCCCAGGTAGTCGATCAGCGGTTCGGCGTTGTTGTCGAAGTTGATGAAGATGAAGCCTTCCCACACCTCGCAGCGCACCGGTACCAGGCCGAAGTCCTTCTTGTCGAGGTTGAAGAACTCGCCCTCCTGCTGGACGAACGTCAGGTCGCCCTTCAGTGAGTAGCGCCACGCGTGGTACTTGCAGGTGAACTGCCGGCAGGTACCCGAGACCTCGTCGCCCGGATAGTCGTTCCACACCAGCTTGTTTCCGCGGTGGCGGCACATGTTGTAGAACGCGCGGATCTGGTCATCGGTGTCGCGGACGATGATCACCGACGTGCCCTTGCCCGCGGACGGCATCTCCTTGGTGAAGTAGCTGCCCTTCTTCGGCAACCGCTCCACCCGGCCGACGTTGAGCCAGCAACGGCGGAAGATGGCCTGCTGCTCAAGCTTCCACTGCTCCGGGTCGATGGAGTCGGTGTAATCGACGGGCGCAGTGCCCAACTCCGGCCAGTGTTCGGTCCAACTGCCCTCGGCAGGTTTCGGGAAAAATGCCACGGTAATACCTCTCCTAATCCGGTTGTACGCCGAAGGTCTTCAAAGCCATTGCCACGGTGAGGTAGCAGCCCACGGTGAAGACGAAGTCCATCCGCTGTCGGTCGTCGAAGCGCTCGCCGAGCGCCGCCCAGGTCGAATCGGACAGCTCGTAGTTGTCCATCAGCTCGTCCACGCCGGCCAGCACGATGCGGTCGAACTCGTCGCCGGCCTCGCCGCGCTGCACGCCGGCGATGTCGTCGTCGGTGAGGCCTTCGTTGCGGCCCATCCGGACGTGCTGGATCCATTCGTATTCCGACTCGGTGCGGTGCGCGACGCGCAGGATCGCCAGTTCACGCAGCCGCGGCGGCAGCGTGGAATGGAACAGCAGGTGGATGTTGAACTTGAGGAACTCCTTGGTCAGCGCCGGGTGCCGGACGAAGGTCGACAGGATGTTGCTCGCCTTCTCCGGGGTGCGGCGCTCGCGGGGCAGCATGACCGCCAGCGCGTCGTCGACAGCCTCGTCCCACTGGTCAGCGGGCAGCGGCGGCAGGCGCACCGGCAATCTCCTCTCGCTCATGAGAATCAGGTTCTCATATTTCGCCAATAGATTTCCACTTTTCCTCCGAATGGTCAACGGTGGGTGGTGGGCCGCACCGGGCGCTGGGAGGCCGCTGACGGGCCGATATCGCTGCCAGAGGGGCATCGGATCGCGTACGGACATTGATTCTCGCCCTGCGAGAAGCTAGTTTCCTGCGGTAGAGAACAAGACTAGGCGTCTAGTGTTGGGGACATCACACTCATCGAGGACGTCGACGGAGGTAACAGGCATGAACAGAGACGACATGATCTTGATCAGCGTGGATGATCACATCGTCGAGCCGCCGGACATGTTCAAGAACCACCTGCCGAAGAAGTACCTGGATGAGGCGCCTCGGCTGGTGCACAACCCGGACGGCAGCGACACCTGGCAGTTCCGCGACGTGGTGATCCCCAACGTGGCGCTCAATGCGGTGGCCGGCCGGCCGAAGGAGGAGTACGGGCTGGAACCGCAGGGCCTCGATGAGATCCGGCCGGGCTGCTACAACGTCGACGAGCGGATCAAGGACATGAATGCCGGCGGCATTCTCGGCTCGATCTGCTTCCCCTCGTTCCCCGGCTTCGCCGGTCGCCTGTTCGTCACCGAGGATCCGGACTTCTCGCTGGCTCTGCTGAAGGCCTACAACGACTGGCACGTCGAGGAGTGGTGTGGGGCGTACCCGGCGCGGTTCATCCCGATGTGTCTGCCGGTGATCTGGGACGCTGAGGAGTGCGCCAAGGAGATCCGGCGCAACGCCGAGCGTGGCGTGCATGCGCTGACGTTCACCGAGAACCCGGCCGCGATGGGCTATCCGAGCTTCCACGACGACTACTGGACGCCGATGTGGGAGGCGCTGGTCGACACCGAGACCGTGATGAACGTCCACATCGGGTCGTCGGGCCGGTTGGCGATCACCGCGCCGGACGCGCCGATGGACGTGATGATCACCCTGCAGCCGATGAACATCGTGCAGGCCGCGGCGGATCTGTTGTGGTCCAAGCCGATCAAGAAGTACCCGACGCTGAAGATCGCGCTGTCTGAGGGCGGCACCGGCTGGATCCCGTACTTCCTGGAGCGCGCCGACCGCACCTACGACATGCATTCGACGTGGACCGGTCAGGACTTCGGCGGCAAGCTGCCCAGCGAGGTGTTCCGCGAGCACTTTTTGACCTGCTTCATCTCCGATCCGGTCGGGGTCAAGCTGCGCCACCAGATCGGGGTGGACAACATCTGCTGGGAGGCCGATTACCCGCACAGCGACTCGATGTGGCCGGGCGCTCCCGAGCAGCTGTGGGAGGTGCTCACCGAGAACCAGGTACCCGACGACGAGATCAACAAGATCACGTACGAGAACGCGATGCGCTGGTACCACTGGGATCCGTTCACCCACATCACCAAGGAGCAGGCCACCGTCGGCGCGCTGCGCAAGGCCGCCGAGGGTCACGACGTTTCCATCCGGGCGCTGTCCAAGAAGGAGAAGACCGGGGCCAATTTCGCCGACTTCGCCGCCAGCGCCAAGCAAGTGACCGGTAATCAGGACTGACGCCGGTACCCAATCGAATAAGCAGTGCGCCGGTGCGAAGCACGCGTCTCCGCGCCGGCGCACTGTCTTGTGCGGCAGGGAAATAGAGGGGAGCAGACGTGCCCGGCGGGATGAGTTTCGAGCTGACCGACGACCAGCAACTGATCCGCAAGTCGGTCGCCGAACTGTGCAGCAAGTTCGACGACCACTACTGGATGGAGAAGGACAAGGCGCACGAGTTCCCCCAGGAGTTCTACGACGCCATCGCCAAGGGCGGCTGGCTCGGCATGACCATCCCGGAGGAATACGGCGGCCACGGCCTGGGCATCACCGAGGCGACTCTGCTGCTTGAGGAGGTCGCGCGCTCCGGTGCCGCGATGAACGGGGCGAGCGCCATCCACCTGTCGATCTTCGGGATGCAGCCGGTGGTCAAGCACGGCTCCGAGGAACTCAAGCGCGAGACGCTGCCCCGCATCGTCAACGGCGACCTGCATGTCTGCTTCGGCGTCACCGAACCCGGTGCGGGACTGGACACCTCACGCATCACCACCTTCGCCAAGCGCGAGGGTGACCACTACCGCATCAACGGCCGCAAGGTGTGGATCTCCAAGGCGCTGGAGTCGGAGAAGATCCTGCTGCTGACCCGGACCACGCCGTACGACGAGGTCGCCAAGAAGACCGACGGCATGACCCTGTTCCTCACCGACCTCGACCGGGACCACGTCGACATCCGCCCGATCGACAAGATGGGCCGCAACGCGGTGAGCTCCAACGAGGTGTTCATCGATGACCTGAAGGTGCCCGTCGAACATCGGGTCGGCGAGGAGGGCAAGGGGTTCAAGTACATCCTGGACGGGCTGAACCCCGAGCGCATGCTGATCGCCGCCGAGGCGCTGGGCATCGGGCGGGTCGCGCTGGAGAAGGCCGTCAAGTACGGCAACGAACGCGTGGTGTTCAACCGGCCCATCGGTATGAACCAGGGTCTGCAGTTCCCGCTGGCCGACTCGCTGGCCCGCCTCGACGCCGCCGAACTGGTGCTGCGCAAGGCAACCTGGCTCTACGACAACGGCAGGCCGTGCGGTCGTGAGGCCAACACCGCCAAATACCTCTGTGCGGACGCGGGATTCGGCGCGGCCGACCGCGCCCTGCAACTGCACGGCGGCATGGGTTACTCGGAGGAGTACCATGTCTCCCGCTACTTCCGCGAGTCCCGACTGATGAAGATCGCCCCGGTCAGCCAGGAGATGATCTTGAACTTCCTGGGTGAACACGTGCTGGGCATGCCGAGGAGTTACTGATGAGCTATTTCGACCTGACCGGGCGCTCGGCCCTGGTCACGGGCGCGGCGGGCGGCATCGGATCCGCGGTTTCGGCGGCGCTGGCCGACGCCGGCGCCGCGGTACTCGTCACCGACATCGACAAGGACGCCGCCGCCGCTGTCGCCGAACGGATTTCGTCGAATGGTGGCCGCGCGGAGGCCGCCGCGCTGGATGTGTCGGACCGGGACAGCGCCGATGCCGCCGCCGCGCAGGCCGCCGCGCTCACCGACGGCAAGCTGCACATCGTCATCAACAACGCGGGTGTGACCAGGCCGGCGATGTTCGAGAAGACGACCGCCGACTCGTTTCGCCTGCTCTTCGACATCCATGTGATGGGCGCGTTCCACGTCACCCAGGCGGCGCTGCCGTACATTCCGACCGACGGCACCGGCCGCATCGTCAACGTCACCTCGGCGGCCGGCCTGACCGGAACCCTCGGCCAGGTCAACTACTCGGCGGCCAAGGCCGGGATCATCGGGTTCACCAAATCGCTTGCGCGCGAACTGGCCACCAAGAAGATCTCGGTCAACGCGCTGGCCCCGCTGGCGGCGACGCCGATGACCGAGACCATTCGCACCAACGAGAAGTTCGCCGCCAACATGATGAACCGCATCCCCATGAAACGGTGGGCGGAGCCGACGGAGATCGCCGGCGCGTTCGTCTTCATGGCCTCCGACGCCGCCTCCTACATCACCGGACAGGTGCTGCCGGTCGACGGCGGCATGGTCATGTGAGCAACTCAGGCGCGCCGCTGAGCGGCGTCACGGTCGTGGCGATGGAGCAGGCCGTCGCCGCGCCGATGTGCACCCGGGTGCTGGCCGACTTCGGGGCCCGGGTGATCAAGGTGGAGAACCCCAACGGCGGCGACTTCGCGCGCGACTACGACGATGTCGTCAACGGCCCCGGCGGGTTGGCCGCGCACTTCGTGTGGTGCAACCGCGGCAAGGAATCGGTGACGCTGAACACGAAGTCGCCCGCGGGCATGGACCTGCTGCACCGGCTGCTCGACCGCGCCGACGCGTTCGTGTCCAATCTCGCGCCGGGGGCCACCGCCAGAATGGGGATCTCCGCGGCGGACCTGGCACGCCGTCACCCCAACGTCATCCCCGTCGAGATCGACGGCTACGGACCCGGCGGGCCGATCTCGCACAAGCGCGCCTATGACCTTCTGGTGCAGGCGGAGTCGGGCTCATGCGCCGTCACCGGCTATCCGGGCATGCCCGCCAAGCCGGGGCCCGCGATGGCCGACTTCAGCACCGGCCTCTACGCGGCGATCTCGATTTTGGCGCTGCTGTTCGCACGGACCAAGCGCGCGCCGGGAACACCGGCCCCGGCCGTTGAGCTCAGCCTGTTCGACGTGATGACCGACGTGATGGGTTACGCGTTGACCTACACCCAGCACACCGGCGTCAACCAGGAGCCGCTCGGGGTGGGCTCACCCGCGGTCGCTCCGTACGGCGCGTATCGCACCCGCGACGGCCAGACCGTCGTGCTCGGCACCACCAACGACCGCGAATGGCAGCGCGTCGCCCGCGAGATCATCAACCGGCCGGACCTCGCCGACGACCCGCGGTTCGCCACCAACCAGAGCCGGTGCGAGCACCGCGAGATCCTCGACGAGGCGATCGCGTCCTGGTGTGCCCAACACGATCTCGCGTTCATCCAGAAGACCGCCGATGACGCCGGAATCGGCAACGCGCGCTACAACGTGCCCAGCGAGGTGGTCGCGCATCCACACCTGCGCGCCCGCAACCGCTGGCGCACCGTGGCCACCCCGAAGGGCGACATCGAGGCGCTGCGCCCGCCGCCGGTGATCACCGGGTTCGAGCAGCCGATGGGCGCGATCCCGGGTCTCGGCGAGCACACCGATGCGGTGCTGCGTGAATTGGGTTGCAGCGAAGCGGAAATCGCGCAGCTACGCGCGAAGGGAGCGATCGGACCGGCCTACTCATGAGCGACGTGCTGTTGATCTCCGACTCCGGCGGCGTGCGGACGCTGACGCTCAACCGCCCGCAGCGCAAGAACGCGATCAACCCGGAACTGTGGGAGGCGCTGGCCGACGCCCTGCGCGCGGCGGCCCGCGACACCGAACTGCGCGCGCTGGTGATCACCGGCGCCGGGGGAGCGTTCTGCTCGGGTGCGGACATCTCCACGCCCGAGGACATCCATCCCCGGCATAAGCTGCGCAGGCTCAGCGAGGTCGCCCTGGCCCTGCACGAGCTGACCGTGCCCACCATCGCCAAGGTCACCGGGGTGGCCGTCGGGGCGGGCTGGAATCTGGCGCTCGGTTGCGACTTCGTCGTCGCCACCCCCGAGTCGCGGTTCTGCCAGATCTTCGCCAAGCGCGGGCTGTCGGTCGACCTCGGCGGGTCGTGGCTGCTACCCAAACTGGTCGGGCTGCAGCAGGCCAAGCGGCTGGTGCTGCTGGCCGACATGATCGACGCCGCCGAGGCGCACGCTCTCGGGCTGGTCACCTGGGTCAAGGCGGCCGACGAGATCGACGGTTTCGTCGACGAAGTGGCGGGTCGCCTGGCCGCCGGGCCGCCCGTCGCGCTGGCCGCGAGCAAGGCGCTGCTCAACGACGGCGCCAACTCGACCCTGCGCGAGGCACTCGTCAACGAGGCCCGGGTGCAACCGGGTAACTTCGCCACCGAGGACTCCACAGAGGCGTACGCGGCGTTCGCGCAGAAGCGGGAGGCCGCATTTACTGGTCGATGGGCGATTCCGCCTAGATCGGAGTGAGAACATGCGCGAAACCGTGATCGTCGAGGCGGTGCGGACCCCCGTCGGCAAGCGCAACGGCGGGCTGTCCGACATCCACGCGGCCGACCTGTCCGCGATCGTGCTCAACGCGCTGGTCGAGCGGGCCGGCATCGATCCGGAGATCATCGACGACGTCGTCTGGGGGTGCGTCTCCCAGGTCGGCGACCAGTCCAGCAACATCGGCCGCTACTCGGTGCTGGCCGCGGGCTGGCCGGAGAGCATTCCGGGCACCACGGTCAACCGGGCCTGCGGGTCGAGCCAGCAGGCGCTGGACTTCGCGGTACACGCGGTGATGTCCGGGCAACAGGACGTGGTGGTGGCCGGCGGTGTCGAGGTGATGAGCCGGGTGCCGCTCGGCGCGGCCCGGGCCACCGGCCAGCCGTACGGGCCGAAAGTGCTTGACCGGTACCAGAATTTCGCATTCAACCAGGGCATCTCGGCGGAGCTGATCGCGCAGAAGTGGGGCTTTTCTCGCACCCAGCTCGACGAGTACTCGGTGCGGTCGCACGAACTGGCCGCCGCCGCGCAGGACAGCGGCGCGTTCGAGACGCAGATCATGCCGGTGTTCACCGACGGTGAGCCGGTGGTCGCCGACGAGGGGGTGCGGCGCGGCAGCACCGTCGAGAAGCTCGCCGGGCTCAAGCCGGCCTTCAAGGAGGACGGCGTCATCCACGCCGGCAACTCGTCGCAAATCTCCGACGGCGCCGCGGCGCTGCTGGTGATGTCGGCCGAGACCGCGGTCACGATGGGCCTGCGGCCGATCGCGCGGTACCGTGCGGGCGCGGTCACCGGCGCCGACCCGGTGCTGATGCTGACCGGCCCGATCCCGGCCACCGAGAAGGTGTTGCGCAAGGCGGGGGTGCGCCTCGACGAGGTCGGCGTGTTCGAGGTCAACGAGGCGTTCGCGCCGGTGCCGCTGGCCTGGCTGGCCGAGACGGGCGCCGACGAGGCCAAGCTCAACCCGTTGGGCGGGGCGATCGCGCTCGGCCACCCGCTGGGCGCATCCGGCGCGGTGTTGATGACGCGGATGCTCAATCACATGCGCGGCAACGGGATTCGCTACGGTCTGCAGACCATGTGCGAGGGTGGCGGCACCGCCAACGCCACACTGGTAGAACTCATCGCGTAGGCGATATAAATCCAGCTTTCGGCATAGGAGAGTCGTGCGCAGAGATCTGTTCACCGAAGACCACGAGGCGTTTCGCGAGCTGGCGCGCGACTTCGTCGAGAAGGAGGTCGTCCCGCACTATCCCGAGTGGGAGAAGGGCGGCCGGATGCCCCGCGAGGTGTTCAAGCGCATGGGCTCGCTGGGCATGCTCGGCATGGCGATCCCCGAGGAGTACGGCGGCGGGGGCACCCCCGACTACCGCTACAACGTCGTGCTGCAGGAGGAGGCCGCCCGCGCACTCGTGACGTTGTCGACGGTGCGCACCCAACTCGAGGTGATCCTGCCGTACTTCCTGCACTACGCGAATGAGGAGCAGCGCAAGCGCTGGTTCCCGGGGCTGGCCGCCGGCGAACTGCTCACCGCGATCGCGATGACCGAACCGGGCACCGGATCCGATCTGGCCGGCATGCGCACCACCGCGGTGCGTGACGGCGACGACTGGATCATCAACGGCGCCAAGACCTTTATCACCGGCGGCATGCAGGCCGACCTGGTGATCGTGGTGGCGCGCACGTCGACCGATCCGGACAACCGGCGCAAGGGGTTGACGTTGTTCGTCGTCGAGGACGGTATGCCCGGCTTCACCCGCGGCCGCGAGCTGGAGAAGATGGGCTGCAAGGTGCAGGACACCGCCGAGCTGTCGTTCGTCGACGTCCGGGTGCCCGCCGCCAACATGCTCGGCGAGGAAGGCGAGGCGTTCGGCTACCTCGGCCACAACCTGCCGCAGGAGCGGTTGACCGTCGCCGTCGGCTCGGTGGCGCAGGCGCGCTCGGCGGTCGCGGCGGCCATCGACTACACCAAGAACCGCAAGGCGTTCGGCACCCCGGTGTCGTCGTTCCAGAACACCAAGTTCGAACTCGCCGCCTGCTCGACCGAGGTCGAGGCCGCCCAGGCGATGCTCGACCGCGCGATCATGCTGCACGTCGAGGGGGAGTTGTCGCCCGCTGATGCGGCGCGGGTGAAGCTGTTCTGCACCGAGATGCAGGCCCGCGTGGTGGACCGCTGCCTGCAGCTGTTCGGTGGGTACGGCTACATGATGGAGTACCCGATCGCCCGGCTGTACACGGACGCCCGGGTGGCCCGCATCTACGCGGGCACCAGCGAGGTGATGAAGGTGATCATCGCCAAGTCGCTGGGCCTCTAGCCCCCGAGGTCGGGTCTGACCTGCGGTGTGACGGCCGCCAAAAGCGAATTTCACTGAGACCCTTGTCACACGTCGCAAACCTACCTACTGTGTGTTCACTAGGTTGGTTCAACGAAGGAGCCCGGTGTCGTCAGCCAGTGATTCGTCCGAGCTGGGCGCGGAGCCGCGCAGGCCGTACGAGTCCCTGCTCGCGAAGGGGGAGGACCGCAGGCAGCGCATCCTCGCGGTGGCCGAGCGGCTGCTGGCGCGCAACGGCTGGCGCAACACCTCGCTGGCCCAGATCGCCAAGGAAGCCGGTGTCACCCCGGCGGGGTTGCTGCATCACTTCGAGTCCAAGGAGCAACTGCTCAACGCGGTTCTCGACGCCCGCGACGCCGACGACGCCGTGCACGCCGACTACCGGTCGGGCGATCTGATCGCCGAGATCAGCCGGGTGCCCGAACGGTTCGACCGGGCACCGGAACTGATCGGTACCTTCACGGTGCTGCTGGCCGAGAACATCGCCCCGGACGCCCCGCTGCACGACCGGCTGCACCAGCGCTACCGCGACGCCGCCGACATCATCACCGGTCTGATCGCGCGCGGCCAGCAGGAGGGCCGCTACCGCACCGACGTCGACGCGGCCAACAAGGCCGTGGAAATCCTCGCCTTCATCAACGGAATGGAGACCCTATGGTTGCTCGATCGCTCAGTACCGCTGACCGAGGTGTTCAAGGAGTACGCCGAGGCGCTGGCGCGCGACCTGGCACCCAGGAGCTCGACATGAGGTATCGCCTCGATGTCGTCGCACCCTCCGTCCGCGATGCGGTGAAGTACGCGGGCGGGTGGATCTACGACCGCGTGATGGCCGGCTGGGAGGTGACGGTCCTGGTGGATGCGGCGCGCACCGCCGATGACCCGCGTCCGCTGCAGATCCTCGGCGCGCGGTGCCTCGACCTGGAGTCGGTGCTGCAGGACTGGTCCGCGCGGGCGCATCCGCAGACCGTCGCCGTCGCCGCGGATCTGTTCGACCGCGATCCGCGCGTCCTCGCCCACGTGCGCAACGCGCTCGACCAGGGCGCGACCGAGGTCACCCTGTGGGGGGAGCGGTTGCCCGCCGAACTCGACGGCAGCGTCGACTCCGTCGCACATCATCTGAGCGCCGCGGCGCGGGCGTTCAAGTCCCTCGCGCTGGCCGCGGCCCACGACCCCGGCGCGGACGCCGTCGCTCCCACCGAGACGTTCCGCTGCGGGGTGATGGCGTCGGTGGCCGCCGACCTCGTTCCGGCCAGCTGATCCTCGGGTCCGCCGCGAAATGGCATTCCAGCAGAGAAAGTGCGAATAACTCCCTGCCGGAATGCCATTTCGCGAACTAGGTGAGGTCGATGAGCACCTTGCCGATCGCGCGGCCATCGCCGACATGGCGTAGCGCGTCGACCACCTCCGCGAGCGGGTAGACCGCCCCGATGTGCGGGCGCACCCGCCCGCTGACGAGCAGGTCGCGCAGTTCGGCCTCGTTGCGGGTGAACTCCTCGGACGGCACATCCTGGAAGGCGAAGCCGCGCACCACGACGCCCTTCACGAGGATCAGGTTCAACGGGATGCGGGGGATGGTCCCGGAGGCGAAGCCGATGGTGACGAACACCCCGCCGCGGCCCAGCGCGCGCAGCGCGGGCTCGGCCAGCTCCCCGCCGACCGGGTCGAGTACCGCGTCGGCCCCCGTCGGGATCGCCTCCTTCAGCGCCGCGCGCAGGTCTGCGTCGGTGTGGTTGATCGCGTGCGCGGCGCCGTATCGCGCTGCCGCGGCGAGCTTTTCGTCTGTCGATGCGACCGCGGTGACGCGCGCCCCGAGCGCGACCGCGAGTTGCACCGCGGCCAGCCCGACGCCGCCGCCCGCGCCGAGCACTACCACCTGATCGCCGCACTCGACGCGCGCCACCGACCGCAGGGCGTGATACGCCGTGCGGTACGCGACGCCGAACGCCGCGGCGGTGCGGTCATCGACGCCGTCGGGGATCGCGGCGAGCGCGGCCACCGGCGCGACGACCTCCTCGGCGAACGCCCCGAACATCGCGGTGCCGGTCACCCGGTCGCCGACGGCGAAAGCGTCGACGTCGTCGGCCGCTTCGACGACGACGCCGGCGAACTCACTGCCCGGTACGAACGGCACCGGCACGTTGACCTGATAGCGATCGGCGACCAGCAGCACGTCGGGGTAGTTCACCGCCGCCGCGGCGACGCGGACGCGCACCTGCCCCGGCGAGACCGCGGGCACCGGGCGCTCCTCGACGAGCACGACATCCGGCGGCCCGTAGCGCGGACAGACCGCCGCTCTCACTTGTAGTCGCTCGTCTCGGCGAGCTCGGCGGCCGACCGCATCAACTCCAGAATGACCGGACCGTAGGCCTGCAGCTTCGGATTGTCACCGGCGCGCTGGAAGCCCTGCTCGAGCACGATCGCCAGCTTCCACTTGGCCAGCACCAGGTAGTAGTCCAGATCGTCGACCTGTCGACCGGACACCTTGGCGTAGTGCTCGACAATCGTTGAGCGCGATGGCATTCCGCGCATGTCGACATACGTCATCGCGGTCGTCTCATCGGGCTTCTCCGGCCAGCTCTGCACCATCCAGCCGAGGTCGAGCTTGGGGTCGCCGACGGTGCCCATCTCCCAGTCGACGATCGCGGCCATCCGCGCGGGCGCGCCGTGGTGGTACATCACGTTGGCGAACTGGTAGTCGCCGTGCATCAATCCGGGAATGTAGTCGCGCGGTCGACGCCGGCGCAGCCATTCGGTCGCGACGTCCAGGCCCTCGATCTCGCGGCGCTTGATCGGTTTGAGGAACTCGATCCAGCGGTCCACCTGCCGCTCGTGGAAGCCGTCGGGCCTGCCGAGATCGTGCAGGCCCTTGGCCCTCCAGTCCACCTTGGACAGCAGCGCGATGCCCTCGGCGAGTTGATAGGACAGACCGGCGCGGGCCTCGAGGTCGCTGTGAAACGGTTCCGGCCACCGCCGATCGGCAAGGTCCATCGGCGACCAGCCGTCGACGTAGCCCATCAGGTAGAACGGCCGGCCCAGCACCGACGCGTCCGGGCAGACCGCGACCGCGGCGGTGTGCGGCACGTCGGTGCCGTCGAGTGCCTCGATGATCCGCCACTCCCGCAGGATGCCCTTGTCGCGATCGGCGGGCGCGTCCGGCGGCGGCATGCGCAGCACGCACACCTCGTCGTCACGGCGGATCCGGTAGATGACATTCTGCGTGCCGCCGGACAGGAACGTCGTCTCCAGCGGGGCGCCCTTGCCGGGCAGCCCGGCATCGTCCATCCACGCGGCCAGCCGGGCGGTGTCGATCTGCGGTTCGGTCACAGGTTGCCCACCTCGTGTTCCAGGAACTCGGCGTACTTTGCAAGTGCGGCTTCGCGTTTGGCGGGTAGCCATTCCGTGGGCCAGGTGCCCTCGGCGGGCTGGTAATCGCGCAGCACCTGCTTGGCCACCGTCGCTTTGTGCACCTCGGTCGGACCGTCGGCCAGCCCCATCACCGCGGCACCGGTGACCATGCCCATGAACGGCATCTCGTTGGTGACGCCCAACGCGCCGTGCACTTGCATTGCCCGCCAGGCGATGTCGTGCAGGACAGTCGGCATGACCACCTTCACCGCGGCGATGTCCTTGCGGACCTTCTTGTAGTCGTTGTACTTGTCGATCTCCCACGCGGTGTAGAGCACCATCAGGCGGAACTGCAGCAGCTGTGCGTAGGAGTCGGCGATGTAGCCCTGCACGAACTGTTTCTCCGACAGCCGGCTGCCCTGCGTCTCCCGGCTCAGCGCGCGCTCGCACATCATGTCCAACGCTTTGCGGGACAACCCAATGGTTCGCATCGCGTGATGGATCCGGCCGCCGCCGAGCCGGGTCTGCGCGATCACGAAGGCCTGACCCTCGCCGCCCAGTAGCGCATCGGCGGGCACCCGCACGTTGTCGTAGTGGATCAGCGCATGACCGCCGTGGCCTTCCGGTTCGCCGTACAGACCGATGTCGCGCTCTATCTTCACCCCCGGTGTGTCGGTCGGCACCAGGAACATCGACATGCCCTGGTAGGCGCTGACGTCCGGATTGGTCACCGCCATCACGATCAGAAACGACGCGGTACGGGCGTTGGAGGAGAAGAACTTCCAGCCGTTGATCACCCAGCTGTCGCCGTCGCGCACGGCTCGGGTCTTGAACAGCGTGGGGTCGGCCCCGGCATGCGGTTCGGTCATCGAGTAGCAGGAGAAGAGCTCACCGTCGAGCAGCGGCTGCAGGTAGCGCTTCTTCTGCTCCTCGGTGCCGTAGTGGGCGAGAATCTCAGCGTTGCCGGTATCGGGCGCCTGACAACCGAACACCACCGGCGCCCACTGTGAGCGGCCGAGAATCTCGTTGAGCAGCGCGAGCTTGAGTTGTCCGTAGCCCTGGCCGCCGAGCTCGGGACCGAGATGCGTCGCCCATAGGCCACGCTTGCGCACCTCCTCCTTCAGCGGGTCGACCGCCTCGCGGCGCTTGCCCTCGAGCGGCACGAACTGCTGGTTGGGGAACGCGAGATCGAGCGGCTCGACCTCCTCGCGGACGAACTCGTCGGCCCAGTCCAGCACTTTCTGGTACTCGGGGTCGGTCTCGAAATCCCATGCCATGCCCGTGCTCCTCTCAATCGAACGTCACGACGATCGCGGCTTCCTCGCGTTGAAACCGGTAATCAGCGCTGCGATGTCCTCGGTCACCACCTCGGCGAAAGAGCGACCACCGAAACCTCCTGCCGCCCAGTGACGTACGCCCTCGCTGACATGCATGCTCGCGAGCAGGGAGAGATGGCGCACATCGACGTGCGGGGCGATCTTGCCGTCGCGCTGGGCGCGGGTGAACAGTTCGCCGAACATCTCGGCATCGTCGTCGCCGACCAGGTCGGCAGAGTCTCCGGCCATGATCCGGTGTTCGTGCCGATAGCCCTCGAGGATGGTCTCGATGATCAACTCCGGCGGATTGCGGACCATCGACCGCTCGAGGCTGCGCAGCGCCTCTGCGATGACGGCCTCGACGTTGTAGTCGGTGTCGAGCAGCGCGTGCACCTTCTTGCGCGCCGCGCGGGTGGACAGCAGGCCGACCTCGAACAGCACGTCCTCCTTGGCCGGGAAGTAGAAGTAGAACAGCGCCCGCGACACGCCCGCCGCCCGACAGATGTCGGCGACGGTGGTCTTGGCATAGCCGTTCGTCCGCCACAGCGCCATCGCCGCCTGCACCAGGCTGCGCTTGGTCTCATGCGACCTGGCTCGCTGAAACGATGCCCTTCGCTGACCACCGTCAGCAGCGACGGGCTCGGCGTTTGCGGGCACAACGGCACCTTAACAACGAGATTGGCTCTTGCAAATAGTTGACGCTTGTCCAACTATCTACACATGACCGCAGCACTGAAAGGCCGCCGCATCCTGGTCACCGGCGGCGCCACCGGAATCGGCGCGGCGGCCGTCGGCGTCCTGACCGACGCGGGCGCGCAGGTCGTCGCGACCTATCACCAGACCCCGCCTCCCGCCCGCGACGACGTGACGTGGCTGCAGTGCGACGTCCGCGATCCGGACGCGGTCGACGCGACTGTCGGCAAGGCCGCGGACGTGCTCGGCGGACTCGACGTGCTGCTGCATGCGGCCGGTCTGTGGCAGCCCGGCATCCCGGGCCAGATCACGGTCGACGACATCGACTTCCTCGTGGACACGAACCTGAAGGCGACGATCCTCACCAACCAGGCGGCCTACGCCGTCATGCGCCGCAACGGGGGTGGACGCATCATCAACTTCGGTTCCGGGGAGGCGGTGATGGGCAGCCCGATCTCGGCCGTCTACGCCGCGACCAAGGGTGCCGTCGCCGCCTGGACCCGCTCCATCGCCAAAGCCTGGGCCGCCGAGAAGATCTCGGCCATCGCACTGGCACCCGCGGTGCAGACACCCGGCGCCGACCGGCTGCGGGAGTTCCTTGGGCCCGCCGCGGCCGCGTTCATCGACGAGGAGATCAAGAAGACGATCCCGCTCGGCGGCGCGCTCGGCGATCCCGAGAAGGACCTCGGCCCGGCGCTGGTGTTCTTCTGCAGCGAGGGTTCACACTTCATGACCGGCCAGCTGATCGCCGTCGACGGCGGGCTGGTCATGCTCGGCGCCTAGCCGAACTCGGATATCAGCGAGGCGACGAACTCCTGGGTGCGTCGCCGCGAAACCCGGCGGGCCGCCGCGTCGTCGCCGAGCGGAACCACTCGCACCGCGAGATCGGTGACACCGGCGTCGCGGTAGCGGCGCAGCCGGGCCGTCACCGCCGCCTCGTCCCCCGCGGCCATGGTGTCGCCGACGTCCTCGGCGTCACCGTGCTCGAGCAGCCGCACGTAGTTGGGCGAGAAGTCGGCGTGGCCGAGCACCTCGCTGGCGTACGCGCGGGCCGCGTCGACCTCACCGGGGGCGCACAGCGCGACCGGAACACCCGCGACCACACGGACATCCGCCCGTCCTGCCGCCTCGGCCGCCTTGGTGATCCGTGGGACGACGTATTCGCCGATCGCCCGCTCGTCGGCCATCCACAGGATGGTGCCGCCGGTGCGCTCGCCGGCCAGGCGCAACATCGCCGGGCCCAGCGCGGCGACGAGCACCTGCACGTCGAACGCGTCGGTCACGTCGACCGGGCTGTGCACACCGAAGCTGTCGTTGTCGACGTCCACCGTGCCGGGGCCGGCGAACGCGGCGTCCAACACGTCGAGGTAGTCGCGGACCAGTTTGGCCGGACGGTCGTACGGCAGCCCGAGTTGATTACCGATGATCCAGTGGTGCGACGGGCCCAGGCCGAGCGTGAACCGCCCACCGCAGGCGATCTGGGTGGTGAGCGCCTGCTGCGCCATGATCATCGGGTGCCGGGTCTGGATCGGCACGACGGCAGTGCCGATCTCGATGCGACCGGTCGCTCTGCCCAACAGCGCGACGGCGGTCAGCGCGTCGAGATAACCGGGCACCTGCGGCATCCAGAACGACGTGAACCCCTGGCTCTCCGCGGTCCTGCCGTCCTCGAGCAGACCGTCGAGCCGGTCGGCGCGCGACCGTTCCTTGTCGGAACCGACCATCAAGCCGATGCGCATGCACCCTCCCTACGGGACATAGCGGTCCCACTCATACGGCACGACCGGATGGAACGGCGCTGCCAGCAGCGGCTCGGTACCGGTTTGCCTCCAACGCTTCTCGAGCGTGGGCCGCAGTCGCTCCGCGGTGGCCACCGGATCGTCGTCGAGGAAGCAATACGACACCGTCTGTCCGGACTTGGCGCTGGCGAGGCGTTCCTCGACATCCAGCGCCGCCGCCGACCACACGCCTCCGACACCGTCGACGGCGACCAGGTCCTCCGCGGTGGTCTCACCGCGCTCGAGCAGCAGGTAGACACCCCGCACCGGCCACCATGGCAGGATGTCGGCGCCGACCTTGATGCGCGGTGCAGCGGCCTTGCGCCGCACCCGATAGACACCCCGTTCGACGGGCGGCAACAGCGGAAGCTTCCGTTTCGCGTCGATCAGCCCTTTCGCCAGATCGAGGAATCCCTGCATCCCGTCGAGATGGGTGAAGAAGTAGGTCATCACATGGTCGATCGCGTCGTAGGGTGCCTCACTCGCCGCGCGCGCGGCGCGACAGGACGGCGTCGACACCAGGCGCAGCGACGCCCGCACGGCAGACAGTCGGTGCTGTTCCGGGCGGTGGTCCAGCGTGTGCCAGCGCAGGTACTCGGCGTCGGCGCCCTCGGGGTGACGGGTGGCCATCGAGACGAACAGCGTGGTGACATCGCCGTCGCCGGTCGCGAGCACGTCGGCAAGTTCGTCCGACGGCGTACCGGGTAACTGCATCGAAGGCCCTTTCACCTCAGGGAGATCTCGGGGTGGCGCGCCGCGATCATCCGCCGGAAACCGTCCCGCCAACCGACTTTCGTGCGGCCGAGCACCTCGTGCATGTAGGTGACGTCGGGCCACAGCGGCGTGTGCGCGTCGGGGGTGTACTCGAAAATCGGCTCCACGCCGACCAATTCGCCCATGTACGCGCAGTAATCCTCGGCGCTGACCGTCTCACTACCCGCCCAGTTCACCACGATTGGCGGACAGTCGGCGACCTCCATCGCTCGGATACCGAGTTCGACGTAGTCGTCCTCGTAGATCGGGTTGTAGTTGTTGGGTTTGTCGGGGTGCAGCCGAATCGGCTTGTGCGCCAGCATCAATTCCAGCCGGTCCGCGGGCGCCCCGCCCTCCGGACCGTACGTCGAACAGATGCGGATGATCGTCAGCGGGATCCGATAACGCTTGGCCACCCAGCTGCAGACGGCCTCGGCGGCGACCTTGGAGAAGCTGTAGTTCGCGCGCAACGGCACTCCCGGCGGATCGGACTCCCGCAGCGGGCGCCGGCCCTGGTAACCGTAGATCGACCCGGTCGAACAGAACACGAAGCCCTTGGCGGCGCGGCAGTGGTACAGCAGGTCAGCGGACCGTTCGGCGTTGGTCGAGAGCGCGCGGGTCCACTCACCGTCGCCGGGGTCGACGGCGGCATGGAAGACATAGGTGAAGTCGTCCGGCAGCCGACCGAGGTCATCGGCGCCCATGTCGAACGCGACGGGGGTGATCCCGGCGGCGACCAACCGGTCGCGGTCCGCCGGATCTCGCAACCGCGCCACGCCCCACACCTCGTTGCGGGCGGCCAGGGCCCTGGCGATGGGAAAGGCGATCTTGCCGGTGGCCCCGGTGATCAGAATCTTCTCCGCCTCGAGCATCTCATCAGTTCTAGCGCACGACGGCGCTGATGTTAAGTACTTGATACGGTGGGTGCGTGCAGCTCACCTTCGACCCCGAGGTGGAGGAGTTCCGCGCGGAGTTCGGCCGATTCATCGACGAGCACCTGCCGCCCGAGGCACGGGCCGTCGAGCGGTCCCGTTCGACGGCGCACGTGCCCGAGTGGGCGCGCCGCTGGCAGCAGCTGCAGTTCGATCACGGCTGGCTGCTGCCGGGCAACCCGCCGGAGTACGGCGGCCGTAACGCCGGTGTCCTCGAACAGTTCGTCCATCGCGACGAGCTGGCCCGCCGGCGCATCTACCACTGTTTCAACCCGCAGGGTGTCGGGATCGTCGCCGCGTCGCTGCTGTCCTTCGGCACCGAAGAACAGAAGCGCCGCTGGGCGATCCCCATTCTGCGCGCGGAGATGACGGCCGCACTCGGGATGAGCGAGCCGGGCGCCGGGTCCGACCTGGCGGGCCTGTCCACCCGCGCCGAGTTGGTGTCGGACCATTTCGTGGTCAACGGCCAGAAAGTGTGGACGTCGGGCGCACACGACGCCGACGTGCTGCTCACCTTCGTGCGCACCGACCCCGACGCGCCCAAGCACAAGGGCATCAGCGCGCTGCTCATTCCGACCGACACGCCGGGCCTGGAGCGGCGGCCGTTCGCGTCGGTGTTCGACCGCAGCGCGCTGGACTTCAACGAGGTGTTCTTCAGCGATGTGCGCGTACCCGCCGAGAACCTCGTCGGCCCGCTGAACGAGGGGTGGCGGGTCGCCAACGGATCACTGGGGCATGAGCGCACGATGATGTGGCTGGCCTTCGCCAACCGGCTCGGACAGTTGCTCGACGACCACCGGCCGGACGGGCCTGTCGAGAAGGACCGGTACGCCGGCATCGTGATGGATTACCACGCGTTGCGGCTGCTCGGTTCGGTCGCGCTGGGCCAGGCCGCCCGCGGCGAGCGCGACATCCCGGGCATCTCGGTGCTCAAGTTGTTCGGATCGGAGGCCGAGCAGAACGCCTTCCGGTTCGCGTTGGATGCGGCGGGTCGGGACGGGCTGTACAGCCCTGCGCTAACCGCACCGTACAACCCGTACAGCCCAGACCTTTTCACCGGCAGCTGGTTCACCCGGTACATCAGCACATACGCCGGGACGATCTCGGGTGGCACATCGGAGATCCAGCGCAACATCATCGCGCAGCGGGTGCTGGGTCTGCCTGCCCGCTGAGGCCTCGGCTATCGGATCGTCACGCCGGCATCGACTTTGAACTCGAGTCCGGTCACATACCGCGACTCGTCGGACACCAGGAACAGCACGGCGTTGCTGACGTCGGACGCGTCGATGAGCGCCGCGGGCAGCGCGTTGAGGAAGATCGGGAGCAGGTCTGGGCGTGCGTTGAACTGCTCGTGCATCCCGGGCGGCGCCATGCCGGTCGCCACCCCGGTTGGATGCACGGTGTTGACCCGGATGTTCTGCGCGGCAAGCTCGTTGGCGAGTGCGAGCATCATGCCCACGATGCCGTGCTTGGACGCGGTGTAGGGGACGTGGAACGGTGTGCCCTTGATGCCCGCTGACGAGCTGATGTTGACGAGGCTGCCGCCGCCCTGCGCGATCAGATGCGGTATCGCGGCGCGGCAGGTGTTCCAAGCGCCGACGAGGTTGACGTCGAGCACCAGCCGCCACTGCTCGGCGGTGGTCTGATCCCAGGTGCCGACGGTGAGCACGCCGGCGTTGGCCACGGCTGCGTCGAGCCCGCCCAGTTCGGCCGCCGCGGCGTCCACGGCGGCGACCAGGGCCGCCTCGTCCCGTACGTCCACTACGTGAGTGAGCGCGGACCTGCCCTGCTCGCGGACCAGTCGTGCGGTCTCCGCGAGATCCTCCTCGGTGGCCAGGGGATAGTCGACGCCCTCGATCGGCGCGCAGATATCGACCAGCACGAGGTCGGCACCCTCCTGGGCCAACCGCACCGCGTGGCTTCTGCCCATCCCGCGGGCCGCGCCGGTGACCAGGACTCGCTTGCCGTGTACGCGGCCGGGTGATTCGTCGCTCGCCATGCGGACAGCCTAAGGGTCGGGTTCACCTCGGTTGCGGCGCACTGAGTTCACCCAGTGCGGCCACGAACAGGTCGTCCATTCGGGGACTGAGCTCCGACAGCGTTGCGGCACCGGCAAATCCGGCGGATCCGAACACCCGCCCCAACGCCTCGACATCGGTGTCCGAACCGATCGAGAGGCACAGGCAGGCGACGCCGTCGGCGCGAAGTTCTTCGAGAGCCCTGGCGGTATCGGCCTGGGCGTAGCGGCCCTCGTATCCGTCGTCGTACGGGTGCCCGTCGGAGAGCACGACCAGTAGTCGATTCGGGGTGCCCGCTTGGTTTTTCAGTATCTCTCCCGCGCCCCGGATGCCCGCACCCAATCGCGTGAAGCCGGATGGCGCAAGCCGGTTGAGCCGCGCCCTGCCCGTGGCGCCGAAGCGCTGATCGAACGTCTTGACGGCCATCAGGTGCACCGCGTGCCTGCCGTGCGACCGGAATGCGTAGACCGCGACGCGGTCCCCGAGTTCCTCCAGGGTGACGGCCAGTGTCGCCGCCGCCCGTCGCTGGTGGTCGTGGACCGCGAGTCCGTCCGGATCGGTGTCGGTGGCCGATCCGGACGCGTCGATCAGGATCAGCACGCCGAGGTTGCGCGCCAGCTTGCGGCGTTCGACGTACACGTTCTCCGGCGGCGAGTATCCGGAGCGCAGATCGACGCACAGGTCGACGAGGGCCTCGATGTCCAGCTCGTCGCCGTCGGGCCGGGCGCGCAGCAACTTCGGTCCCAGTCCGATGCGGCAGAGTCGTCGCCGCAGCGCGTCGTCCCTCGCGACGCCGGCGGCCGAGACGTCGGCCGTCGCGGTCAACGGGAAGTCGATGACGCGACACCAATCAGGTCGATACCTGTCGGCGAACACGTCCCATTCCGGGTGCAACGCGCCGTTGACGCCCAACGCTGCGCCCGGTCGGTCGTCGCTGGTGAAATGAATCCGCGTGGGCAGCGGCCGGGCCAGCGGTCCGGCCCGTTGCGCGCGTCGAATGGCGCGCACCCGCAGCTCGGCACCCGCACTCTCGTCGGCCTCCGACCGCGAACCGCCGAGGATGTTGCGCAGGAAGTTCGCGACGGCGGCCATGCCGCCCAGTGGTGCCTGGAACAACCTGAGGACCTTGCTTCCTTCGGTGGGGCCGTCCTCCTCGTCTTCATCAGTAGCGTCGCGCGGCGACACGTTCGGTGCCGCCACATCGTTGTCGGTTGCCCGCAGGACGATCCCGGTCGAGGACACCAGCTGTGACGGCTTGAGGACGCCGAACCAGGCCGGGGGATCGGGGATGTCGCTGCGCGTTCGTGCCCTGGCCAGCGACTCGTCGGCGCTCGTCGTGACCGCGGTGACATCGAGGTCGGCGGCGAGGGGGAGACGGTCGGCGAGGTCGGTCAGCACCCGGCTGCCCTCCAGCGCGAGGTAGCGGCGCGCGACCACCGGATGCCCCCGCAACCGCCTGACCAGACGTGCGTCGAGGCTGCCGGCACCGAGAAGTGCGCTCTGGACCAGGATTTCGCGGCGTTGCTGCTCGAGGGGCGCGCCCGCGGAGACGAAGATGACGTGGCCGTTGGTATGCGCAGGATCGCCAATGGGTGCCTCGGCGACATCGACCGACCGGCCGGCAACGTACGTTGCCAGCAGGCGCAGCCGATTCGGGGTGGTCACGGCCTGGGCAGCAGGGCGTCGACGAGTTCGTCGAGGGCTCGGACGACATCGGCGTCGTCGGAGAGCACCTGTACGACCGCCGACCGGATCGCGCTGCGCAGGTTCAGGCCCTCGGCGACCAGACCTCCCGCGAGGATCAGCATGCGTGTCGACGCGACTTCACCCAGCGGTGAGCCGTCGAGGTTGCGGATCGCGTTGCCCAGCTTGACCAGTGCGGCCGCGGTCTCGGTGTCGATTCCGGCTTCGCGGGAGACCACCTGGATTTCGATGTCGGCGGGTGGAAAGCCGAGCTCGATGGCGACGAAACGCTGACGTGTCGACTCCTTGAGGTTTTTCAGCACGCTCTGGTAGCCGGGGTTATAGGAGATGACCAACTGGAAACCCGGTGCGGCGCGCAGCGTGGTGCCGAGCCGGTCGATCGGGAGTTCACGGCGGTGGTCGGCGAGGGGGTGGATGACCACGGTGGTGTCCTGACGCGCCTCGACCACCTCGTCGAGGTAGAAGATCGCGCCGTCGCGGACAGCGCGCGTCAGCGGTCCGTCCACCCACACGGTTTCGCCACCCTTGAGCAGGAATCGGCCCACCAGATCGGCCGACGTCATGTCCTCGTGGCCGGCGACGGTGATCAGATCGCGACCGAGCTCGTGCGCCATGGCCTCGACGAACCGCGTCTTGCCGCATCCGGTGGGGCCTTTGAGCAACACCGGCAGTCCTCTGCGCGCCGCGGCGCGAAAGACCTCGACCTCGTCACCGACCGCACGGTAAAACGGCGTGTTTTCGGCCGAAGGCCGAATGTCACTCACGGTCATCGCTATTCGCGCGCTCGATCGGCACGACCGGCGGAATCTCGACCCCCTCCGGCAGCACGAGCTCACCGTCGATGTTGATGTAACCCGAGCGATTCGTCGGCAGCGGCAGGTCCGGGTTCGGGCATGGCCGGTCCGTGCCCTCCCCGCAGATTCCGGGGTTGAAATACGAGCGCTTCTGCACATCCTCCGGCCAGGGATCGGCGTGCATGCCGAGCCAGGTGGCGGGGATGTTGAAGAAGATGAAGAAGCATGCGCTGACCCCGCCGAAGATCGCGAGGAAGCGGATGAACTGCTGCTTGACGAATCCGCCCCGGATCCCGTCGAGGCCGCGTTCGACCAGGGTGCGTCCCCGGTCGTCGGTGAAGAAGCGCAGGCAACACAGCGCCGCCTGGACGCCGCCCCACATGAACCCCTCGTAGATCGGGTACTGGTAGTACGTGCCGGCGTTGATCGACAACGACTGAATGGCACCGGGATACGAGTAGAACCCGATCGGCAGGAGGATGAGGCCCTCCATGATGAAGTCGAAGACGATCGCGATCGCATAGGTGACCAACACGAGCCGGAAATTGCTGATACCGGGCCACCGGTTCTTGATCTTGCGCATGAGCGCGCATCCGGCGATCGTCAGCAGCAGCACACCGTAGGCGTAGCCGGGAATGTTGGTCAGCAGGGGTTCGGGAACGGTGTGCCCGGGTTCCTCGGGGGCCACCCAGCCGGGAAAGTGCGGCGCCCAGGACCCGCGGTTCCACAGCCACGCGTTGTAGGTGCACCAGGTGCTGTAGTAGTTCAGCATCGGGTCCTGGAACAACATCAGGCCCATCGACACCAGCAACATGCCGTCGAGCGTGATGCGCCGCTCCCGGACCCAGGGCCGGATGATGAAGAACCAGAGGGCGAACGGGGCACCGATCCAGAGCACGGCGGCGTTGGCGATCAACGGGATCTTCATGTACAGCGGCGGCTCGCTGGGGCCGCCGGACACCGGTTCGAAATAGGGCCCGCTGACCCACCGGACGATGACGTAGACCGTCAGCGCCAGGAACACACCGCCGACCGTCGCCCAGACCCGCACGGCGTTCGACGACCGAGGCGTTTGGGCACCAAGACCGGCTGTACGCGTGGCTGATTCGGTGACCACAGGCTTCTTCGACAATTCGCTCACAACGCCTCCTAAGCCGGGCGCGCCGAATGCGGCACATCAGCAAGATACCAACGAGTATCTGAATGTCTAGATGGTTTCTCAGATTCTGTGGCACACTTTTTTGATGGTCGAGCGCTGGACACGGGAGCGGCGGCTCGAGCACACGCGCTCGTTGCTGCTCGATGCCGCCGAGGACGTGTTCGCCGAAAAAGGTTTCACCGCTGCGACTCTCGACGACATCGCGTACGCTGCCGGCTACACCAAGGGCGCCATCTACAAGCACTTCGCCACCAAGGAGGAGCTCTTCCTGGCCGTCAGCGACCGCTACTGGCGCCGATACTTCGACACCTTCGCCGAGGTGATGGCCACCGCGGATCAGGTCGGCCCGCGCGAGCTCGACGAGATCGCCGTGCGCTGGCGCGAGCTCAGTCGTGACCGTGGCGCCGAGCATGCCGCGCTAGGTCACGAGTTCACTCTCTATCTGCTGCGCAACCCTGAGGCGAGGGAGCGGGTGGCGGCCAAGCGCGCCGAGGTCGTCGACGCGCTGGCGGCGTTCATCGTCAAGGGCCTGGACCGCCTCGGCGGCAAGCTGACGATCCCGGCTCGGACGTTCGCCCAGGTGCTCATCGCGACCAGCGATGCGATCGTGCTGGCCAGCGAACTCGACGACGTCAACCTGTACCGGCCGATCGTCGACATGTACATATCCGCGATCAAACTGCCTTGACCTGGAGCGACGGCGAATCCAGACCTCAGTATCAACTACTTGCGATTGCCGCGTCGAGGGGATACGGTCAGCCCTACAGCCCTACGTCGACAGGAATACGTGATGGCTCGATTCCCTAAACCCGCCGAAGGCAGTTGGACGCAGCACTACCCGGAGCTGGGCACGGAGCCGGTGTCATATGCGGACTCCATCAGCCCCGAGCGGTACGAGCTGGAGCGCAAGGCGATCTTCAAGCGGGCGTGGCTCAACGTCGGCCGGGTGGAGCAGATCCCTAAGAAGGGCAGCTACTTCACCAAGGAGATCAAGGCCGTCAAGTCCTCGATCATCGTCGTGCGCAACGGCGCGGGCGAGGTCAAGGCGTTCCACAACATCTGTCGGCATCGCGGCAACAAGCTGGTGTGGAACGACCTGCCGCAGGAGGAGACCAGCGGGGTGTGCCGGCAGTTCACCTGCAAGTACCACGCGTGGCGCTACGACCTCGACGGCAACCTCACCTTCGTCCAGCAGGAGGAGGAGTTCTTCGACCTCGACAAGTCCCGGTACGGACTGGTGCCGGTGCACTGTGACGTGTGGGAGGGGTTCATCTTCGTCAACTTCGCGCCCGAACCGGAGCAGTCGCTGCGGGAGTTCCTCGGGCCGATGATCACCGGGCTGGAGGGATATCCCTTCGGCCAGATGACTTCTCGGTGGTACTACCGCTCCGAGGTCAAGGCCAACTGGAAGCTCTACATGGACGCGTTCCAGGAGTTCTACCACGCGCCGATCCTGCACGCGAACCAGTCGCCGTCGAAGTACTCGAAGGCCGCCGCGGAGGCGGGCTTCGAGGCGCCGCACTACCGCATCGACGGGCCCCACCGGTTGGTCAGCACCTCGGGCGTGCGGGCCTGGGAGATGGACCCCGACATGCGCAAGCCGATCGAGGACATCTGCCAGAGCGGGTTGTTCGGTCCCTGGAACAAGCCCGATCTGGGCGAGTTGCCGCCGGGCGTCAACCCCGCCAAGTGCGATCCGTGGGGGCTGGACTCGTTCCAGTTGTTCCCGAACTTCACGATCCTGATCTGGGGCCAGGGCTGGTATCTGACCTACCACTACTGGCCGACGTCCTACAACACCCACACGTTCGAGGGCACGCTGTACTTCCCGCAGCCGCGCACACCGCGGGAGCGGATCGCGCAGGAGTTGGCGGCGGTCTCGTTCAAGGAGTACGGCCTGCAGGACGCCAACACACTGGAGGCCACCCAGACGATGCTCGAGTCCGAAGTCATCGACCGCTTCCTGCTGTGTGACCAGGAGGTGCTGATCCGCCACCTGCACAAGGAGGCCGCCGCCTGGATCGAGGACTATCAGCGCAAGACCGCGGGGGTGTGACCACCGATGACCGCTAAGCTGCCACCCGAATTCGCCGACCTGGAACGATTTTCCGACTGGTGTCTGGCCACCGAACCGGAGCGCTACGCCAAGCGGCTGGCCAGTTCGATGGAGGAGATGCAGGCGTTCTACGACGCCATCACGCCGCGCGCGGAAGAGGCGATCGCCTACTGCGACAAGTTCTCGCTCGACGATCTGCCCGAGGACGTCCTCAACCTGATGCACCTGCTCTACTCGATGATCACGGTGTCGTTTCCGGTGGAGTGCTGGAAGCAGCCTCGGGTGCCGGACTCCGGCGCGACCGCCCTGGACTGCGTGTCTGAACCGGTGCCGTGAACCAGACCACCGTCCTGCGCGCCGCGCGCTGGGCCGACGTAGCGGCAGGAGTCGTCGGATCGCCCGCGACGGTGGTGGTTCAGGGCAACCGCATCAGCGAGGTGAATCCCACTGAGGTACCGCATGATTCGGTGGAGATCGACCTCGGCGACGTGACGCTGTTGCCCGGCCTGATGGACATGGAGCTGAACCTGCTCATCGGCGGACCGGGAAACCCCGAGGGGTTGCCCAACCCGATGCACGGGGTGCAGGACGATCCGGCGTACCGCACGCTGCGGGGCGCGGTGAATGCGCGGACGACGCTCGACGCCGGCTTCACCACGGTGCGCAACCTGGGCCTGATGGTCAAGACCGGCGGCTACCTGCTCGACGTGGCGCTGCAGCGCGCCATCGACGAGGGCTGGCACCCGGGTCCGCGCATCATCCCGGCCGGCCATGCGGTCACCCCCTACGGGGGCCACCTCGATCCGACGGTGTTCCAGCGTCTCGCCCCCGGGATCATGCCGCTGTCGGTCGCCGAGGGCATCGCCAACGGCGTCGACGACGTTCGCGCCTGCGTGCGGTATCAGGTGCGGCACGGGGCCAAGGTGATCAAGGTGTCGGCATCGGGCGGCGTGATGTCCCACAGCACCGCACCCGGCGCGCAGCAGTACTCCGACGAGGAGTTCGCCGCCATCGCCGACGAGGCGCACCGCGCCGGGGTGAAGGTGGCGGCACACGCGGTGGGCGACAGCGCCATCCGGGCCTGCATCCGGGCCGGCATCGACTGCATCGAGCATGGATTTTTGGCCAGTGACGACACGATCGCGCTGATGGCCGAGGCCGGAACGTTCCTGGTGTCGACGACCTATCTCACCGACGCGATGGCCGTCGACCGCATCGCGCCCGCGCTGCGCAAGAAGGCCCAGGAGGTGTTCCCGCGCGCCAGGGCGATGCTGCCGAAGGCGATCGCGGCCGGTGTGCGCATCGCCTGCGGCACCGACGCCCCGGCCATCCCGCACGGGCAGAACGCCAGGGAGTTGTGCGCCCTCGTCGACCGCGGCATGACCCCGATGCAGGCCATCCGGGCCGCAACGGTCACCAGTGCCGAGCTGATCGACGCCCAGGACGAACTCGGTCGGCTCGCCCCCGGCTATCTCGCCGATATCATCGCGGTACCGGGCGATCCGTCCCGCGACATCGCCGCCACCCTCGACGTGCGATTCGTGATGAAAGACGGCCGAATCCACAAACACGACGGGAACTAGCGATGGCGCGAGAAGTGAGCATGGAGCTCGTCGACAACACCCTGTGGCACCTCAAGCAGGCGTGGTACTTCGCGCTGACCGCGGTGAACGAGGCGATCAGCCGTCACGGTGTCAGCACCGCCCAGATCGGCGTGCTACGTCAGCTCGCCACCGAGCCCGGGCTCTCCGGCGCCGAACTGGCCCGCCGCCTGCTGATCACGCCGCAGGGGGTGCAGCTGGCGCTGAAATCCCTCGAGGAACGCGGACTGGTCGAGCGCAGACCGGATCCGCAGCACGCCCGCATCCTGCAGGTCTTCCTCACCGAGGAGGGCCGCGAGGTTGCGACCGCCGCGGTGCGCGACGCGATCGCCGCGCACGACGAGGTGTTCGGCGTGCTGACCCCGGAGGAACAGCAGACGCTGCGCGAGCTGCTCGCCCGCGTCGTGGAGAAGGGCACCGGGCACACCCTGCACATCGATCACATCGGCGACTAGGTGAGGCCGTTGAGGACGGTGCGCGTGATCGCCTCGGCGCGACTGCGCCGAAATGACCTGCCCTCGTTAAGAATCGAGTAGACGATACCGCCGACGATCGCGTCGGCGGCGGTCTGTGCGACCGCTTTGCCGAGGCCGCCGGCCGTCAGCCTGGCCGTGACGCTCTCGTGCAGTGGCACGCTGAGCGTCTGATACATCCGGCTCTTCGTCTCCTCGTGTTCGAGCCCCGCGACGGTGAGGATGCGCAACATCGCGTGCCCCTTGGCGGTGGTGAGCGCGGCCGCGAGCCGCGTCGACCACCGGACGAGGTCGGCGACCACATCGTCGGTGTAGTCGACCGGCCGCAGGATCTTGTCGGACTCCTCGAGCAGGACGTCGGCGACGAGCGCCGGCCTGCTGGGCCACCAGCGGTAGATCGTCTGCTTGCCGACGCCGGCACGCGCCGCGACCGCTTCGATGCTGAGCCCGTCGAATCCGCGCTCCAGCAACAGTTCCTTCGTCGCGTTGACGATGGCCAGCCGCGATCGCTCGCTGCGCCGGCGGGTCACAGGGGTTGTCACTGGTCACTCCGCATCTGGACGTCTTTACAGATGGTGGCAGCGCGCCCTAGTCTTGGCAAGACGAGACGGTCCGTCTCGCTAGGGGCAGAGGAAGACACATGGGGTTGCGCGGAGAAGCGGCCATCGTCGGTTATGTGGAACTGCCGCCGGAGCGGCTCAACAAGGCCTCGCCCGCGCCGTTCACCCTTGAACAGTGGGCGGATCTGTCCGCGGCGGCGCTCGCCGATGCCGGACTGTCCGCCGAGCTCGTCAACGGGATCGCGACCTCGCATCTGGGTGAGTCGGAGATCTTCGTGCCGTCGACGATCGTCGAATACCTGGGTGTGCGAGCCAATTTCGCCGAGCTCGTCGACCTCGGTGGCGCCAGTGCGGTCGCGATGGTGTGGCGTGCGGCGGCGGCGATCGAGTTGGGCATCTGCGACGTCGTGTTGTGCGTCCTGCCTGCGCGCTACCTCACCCCGATGTCGGAGAAGAAGCCCAAGCACCTGGGCGACGCGGTCTTCTTCGGCTCTTCGAGCAACCAATATGGTTCGCCCCAGGCCGAATTCGAGATCCCTTACGGCAACCTGGGTCAGAACGGCCCGTACGGCCAGGTGGCCACGCGCTACGGTGCGGTCTACGGCTACGACGAACGCGCGATGGCCAAGATCGTGGTGGACCAGCGGATCAACGCCAACCACACCGAGGGCGCCATCTGGAAGGACAAACCGCTCACCATCGAGGATGTGCTCGCCAGCCCGGTGATCGCGGATCCGCTGCACATGCTCGAGATCGTGATGCCGTGCGTCGGCGGCGCCGCTGTCGTCGTCGCCAGCGCGGAGATCGCCAGGAAGGCGCGACACCGACCGGTGTGGATCAAGGGATTTGGCGAGCACGTGCCGTTCAAGACCCCGACCTACGCGGACGACCTGCTGCACACCCCGATGTCCGAAGCGGCCAACACCGCGTTCGCGATGAGCGGGCTGGACCGCAAGGACATGGACATGGTGTCGATCTACGACTGCTACACCATCACCGTGCTGCTGTCGCTGGAGGACGCCGGGTTCTGCGAGAAGGGCAAGGGCATGCAGTTCGTCGTCGACCACGACCTGACCTTCCGCGGCGACTTCCCGCTGAACACGGCCGGCGGCCAACTGGGGTTCGGTCAGGCCGGGCTCGCAGGCGGGATGCATCACGTCTGCGACGCCACCCGCCAGATCATGGGCCGCGCGGGCGCCGCGCAGGTCGCCGACTGCCACCGCGCATTCGTGTCGGGGAACGGCGGCATCCTGTCCGAGCAGACCGCGTTGATCCTCGAAGGAGACTGAACAGATGACGACCTTCGAGCGCCCGATGCCGGTCAAGACCCCCACCACGGCACCGTTCTGGGACGCCCTGGCCGAACACCGGATCGTCATCCAGTACTCGCCGTCGTCGAACGCCTATGTCTTCTACCCGCGGGTGCGGGCGCCGCGCACGCTCGCCGACGACCTGGAGTGGCGGGAGATCTCCGGGATGGGCACGCTGTACTCCTACACCGTGGCGCGCAGGCCGGTCGGGCCGCATTTCGCCGACGCGGTCCCGCAGATCCTCGCGATCGTGCAGTGGGACGAGGGGCCGCGGTTCTCGACCGAACTGGTCAACGTCGATCCGGCCGCGCTGAAGGTCGGCATGCGGGTGCGGCCGGTGTTCTGCGACTACCCCGAGCACGACGTCACGATGCTGCGCTACGAACCCGCCTGACCCGTCGCGACCTGCGGTGCGGTGCGCTATTGAGATCAGTCACAAGTACTTGATACTGTGGGGTCGATGTCGGACGAGTTCGCACCGCTGCGGATCACGCAGGTGGTGCAGGAGACCAGCGATGCGGTGTCGCTGGTGCTCGACGTGCCGCCGGAGCGCTCGCACCGGTTCCGGTACAAGGCCGGCCAGTTCCTGACGCTGCGGGTCGAACTCGACGGACGCGAGCACCGCCGCTGTTACTCGATGTCATCGTCCCCGCACACCGGTCGGCTGCAGATCACGGTCAAGCGCGATCCCGGTGGGCTGGTGTCCAACTGGCTCAACGACACCGCCGCGCCCGGGCGGGAACTGCTGGTCGCACCGCCGGAGGGCCGGTTCGTCCTCGCCGAGCAGTCGCGCGACATCGTCGCCTTCGCGGCGGGCAGTGGGATCACGCCGATCTTCTCGCTGATCGGCGCGGCGCTGGCCGAAACCGGTCGGCGGGTGCGGTTGTTCTACGCCAACCGCAACCCCGACTCGGTGATCTTCGGTCAGTCGTTGGCAGTGCTGGCCGACGAGAACCCGGATCGGTTTGCGGTGACTCATCACTTCGACGACGAGCGCGGTGCCGTCGACCCGGCGACCATCGAACAGTTCGCCCCGGCGGGATCCGACGCCGACTACTACATCTGCGGACCAGGTCCATTCATGGAGATCGTCGAGAAGACGGTGCTGGCCGCGGGTGTCCCGCGCGACCGCGTGCACCTGGAACGGTTCTCGGTCGCACCGACCGACCCCGGCGACGTCAAGACGGTGACCGAGGAGGTGACGATCGAACTGGATCGTCGCAGCGCCACCATGCGGTACCGCCAGGGCGACACCCTTCTGCAGTGCGTGCGGTCGGCGGGCCTGCGCCCCCCGTACTCCTGCGAGATCGGTTCGTGCGGAACATGTATGGCGCGCATCGTGGAGGGCAGCGCGCGAATGGTCAACAACGACGCGCTCGAGGACGACGAGGTCGCCGACGGCTGGGTGCTGACCTGCCAGGCACTGCCGACCAGTCCGGCGGTCCGAGTGGTCTTCGAGTAGGAGGATGCGATGAGCCGCGTGGCCGTGGTGACCGGTGGAGCCTCCGGGATGGGTGAGGCGACGTGTCACGAACTCGGGCGTCGCGGACATCGGGTCGCGGTGCTCGACATCAACGGACAGGCGGCGCAACGGGTGGCCGAAGAGCTACGCGCGGAGGGGGTCTCGGCGCTCGGTGTGGCCGTCGACGTCAGCGATCGCGGTGCGGTCGAGGAGGCCTTCGCCAAGGTCCGCAGTGAACTCGGCCCGGTGCACATCCTGGTCACCAGCGCGGGCGTGGTGGACTGGGCGGCGTTCACCGACATCACCCCGGAGGCGTGGCAGCGGCTGATCGACGTCAACCTCACCGGCACGTTCCACTGCTGTCAGGTCGCGGTACCGGACATGCTGGCCGCGGGGTGGGGGCGAATCGTGATGATCTCGTCGTCGAGCGCGCAGCGCGGGTCGCCGGGGATGGCGCACTACGCCGCCTCGAAGGGGGCTCTGCTGTCGTTGACGCGTTCGCTGGCACGGGAATTCGGGCCGAACGGCATTACCGTCAACAACATTCCGCCGTCGGCGATCGAGACGCCGATGCAGCATGCGGGGCAGGCCGCGGGGCACTTGCCGTCGAATGAGCAGATGGCCGCGGCCGTGCCGCTGGGACATCTCGGGACTCCGGACGACATCGCCGCCGCCGTCGGGTTCCTCTGCTCGGAGGTGGCCGGGTTCATCACCGGCCAGACCCTGGGCGTCAACGGTGGCTCGGTGATGTGACGCGCACGCGAGGAGCGGGAGAGCTTTCAAGGCAGACAGGAGGACAGCATGGCGAAGTGGCCTAAGCCGCCGGAGGGCAGCTGGACCGAGCACTACCCGGAACTGGGCACCGGGCCGGTGTCGTTCCGCGACTCGATCTCACCGGAGTTCTACGAGCTCGAACGCGAGGCCGTCTTCAAGCGGGCGTGGCTCAACGTCGCGCGCGTCGAAGAACTGCCGCGCGTCGGAAGCTATCTGACCAAGGAAATCGCCGCGGCCAAAACGTCGGTGATCGTGGTGCGCGGCAAGGACCAGCAGATCCGCGCCTTCTACAACGTGTGTCGCCACCGCGGAAACAAACTGGTGTGGAACGACTTTCCCAACGAGGAGACCAGGGGCACCTGCCGACAGTTCACCTGCAAGTACCACGGCTGGCGCTACGACCTGGCCGGTGAGTTGACCTTCGTGCAGCAGCCTGACGAGTTCTTCGACCTCGACACCGCGCAGTACGGGCTCAAGCCGGTGCACTGTGACGTGTGGAACGGGTTCATCTTCATCAACCTCGATCCCGAACCGCGGTGGAGCCTGCGGGAGTTCCTCGGGCCGATGATCACCGCGCTCGACGACTACCCGTTCGAATTGATGACGGAGCGTTACGAGTTCGAGGCGCACAACAACAGCAACTGGAAGATCTTCGCCGACGCCTTCCAGGAGTATTACCACGTGCCGTCGCTGCACAGTCAGCAGGTGCCCAGCGCCGTGCGTCAACCGAACGCGACGTTCGTGTGCGGGCACTTCCAGATCGACGGGCCGCACCGGTTGGTGTCGACGGCGGGCACGCGGCGCTGGTTGATGCCGCCCGAATACATGTATCCGGTGGAGTGCATCACCCGCAGCGGGCTCGTCGGCCCGTGGCGCACACCCGACACGCACCAGTCGGCGGGGCTGAACCCCGGTGGCATCGAGCCGTGGGGCATCACGAACTTCCAGATCTTCCCGAACCTGGAGATCCTGATCTACCACGGCTGGTACCTGCTCTACCGGTACTGGCCCACGTCGTACAACACGCACAAGTTCGAGGCATACAACGCATTTCATCCCGCGCGCACGGTGCGCGAGCGCATCGAGCACGAGGTGGCGTCGGTGGTGCTCAAGGAGTTCGCGCTGCAGGACGCCGGCATGCTGGGCGGCACCCAGGAGGCGCTGGAGTACGGCCTGGACGAGCCGGTCGTCGACGAGTTCCCGCTCAACGATCAGGAGATCCTGGTGCGCCATCTGCACCACGAGGTCGTCAAGTGGGTGGAGGAGTACAAGGCCGAGCGCGGCATCTCCTCGACTGTGCGAAGCGCTCACACGGTGGGGGTGTGACATGGCCACACCTCGCCTGCCCAGCGCCTTCGCCGAGTACGAGCGCTTTGCCGAGAAATGGTGTCTGGCAACCGAACCCGAGCGGTGGCAGATGCGGCTGAGCACCCCGATGCCGGAGATCAGGGAGTTCTACGACGCGTTCTCGCCGCGGTTCGAGGAGGCCATCGACTACTGCGACAAGTTTCCGCTCGACGACCTGCCCGACGACGTCCTCAACCTGCTGCACCTGATCTACTCGATGATCATGGTCTCGATGGCCGTCGAGGTCTTCGGCACCCAGAAGCCCACCGACTCCGCCGACGCCGAGATGCACCGCATCAGCGCGCCGGTGCCCTGACGAGGACGACCATGGCGGTATTGACCATCAACAAGCTCACCGAGTCCGTCGGTGCGGAGGTGACCGGCGTCGACTCCGAGACGCTGGCGAACGACGACGCGACAGCCGCCGCCGTGCTCGCGGCGCTGGAGGACAACGGTGTGCTGGTGTTTCCCGGCCTGGGCCTGACCCCCGAGGCGCAGGTGGCGTTCTGCCGCCGGCTCGGCGAGGTCGACCACTCGTCCGACGGCCACCATCCGGTGCCCGGCATCTACCCGATCAGCCTGGACAAGGCGAAGAACCCGTCGGCGGACTACCTGCGCGCCACCTTCGACTGGCACATCGACGGGTGCACCCCCACCGACGACGAGGTGCCCCAGAAGGCGACGGTGCTGTCGGCCGTGCGGGTCTCCGACACCGGCGGCGAGACCGAGTTCGCCAACTCGTACGCCGCCTACGAGGCGTTCAGCGACGAGGAGAAGGAACGCTACGGGGCGCTGCGGGTGGTGCACTCGCTGGAGGCGTCGCAGCGGCGGGTCACCCCCGACCCCTCGCCGGAACAGTTGGCGCGCTGGCGGGCCCGGCCCACCCACGAGCATCCGCTGGTGTGGACGCACCGCAGCGGGCGCAAGTCGCTGGTGCTCGGCGCGTCGGCCGACTACATCGTCGGCATGGATCTCGACGAGGGCCGCGCGCTGCTGGCCGACCTGCTCGACCGCGCCACCCGGCCGGGGCTGGTGTACCGGCACCGGTGGTCGGTCGGGGACACCGTCATCTGGGACAACAACGGAGTCCTGCACCGTGCGGCGCCCTACGACCCGGACTCGCCCCGGCTGATGCTGCGCACCACGGTGCGCGGCAGCGAGCCGATCCAGTGACGCTGGGCGGGCGCTCAGCACCCCCGTTGACGTCGGCTAGGCTCTATGTAAATGTAATACCCACTATTGAGAATCACATTCTCGCCCGTTGAGATCGCTGGAACGGAGGGTGCATGACGGAGGACCTCACCGCGGTCGACTTCTTCCGCGACAGTCGGCTGACCGATGACCCCTACCCGTTCTACGAAGCGCTGCGCAGCAAGTGCCCCGTCACCCGTGAGCAGCACTACGGCGTGACGATGGTGACCGGCTGGCAGGAGGCCGTCGACGTCTACAACGACGCCGAGACGTTCTCCTCGTGTATCTCGGTGACCGGCCCGTTCCCCGGTTTCCCCGTCCCGCTCGAAGGCGACGACGTCACCGAGCTGATCGTCAAGCACCGCGACGAGCTTCCGTTCAGTGACCAGTTGCCGACGCTGGACCCGCCGACGCACACCAACCACCGCGCGTTGCTGATGCGGCTGATCACGCCGAAGCGCCTCAAGGAGAACGAGGACGCGATGTGGCAGCTCGCCGACGACATCCTCGACGGTTTCCTGGCGCCGGGGCAGGGCGAGTTCATCCACGGCTTCGCAGGCCCGTTCACGCTGCGGGTGATCGCCGACCTGCTGGGCGTTCCGGAGGAGGACCGTCCCGAACTGCTCGAGCGGTTGGCCCGCGGCACCCACGGCAGCGGTCTGGGCAACGCCGACAAGACCCTGGCCAAGACGCCGCTGGAGTACCTCTACGAGGTGTTCGCCGACTACGTCGAGGACCGTCGCCGCGAGCCGCGTGACGACGTGCTGACCGGGCTGGCCACCGCCACGTTCCCGGACGGGACCACGCCCGAGGTGGGCGACGTCGTGCGGGTGGCCACCAACGTGTTCTCGGCCGGCCAGGAGACCACCGTGCGGCTGCTGGGCACCGCGCTGAAGGTGCTCGGGGACCGGCCCGACATCCAGCGCCGGCTGCGCGACGACCGCAGCCTGCTGCCGAACTTCATCGAGGAGTGCCTGCGCATCGAGAGCCCGGTCAAGGGTGACTTCCGGTTGTCACGGGTGCCGACGAACGTCGGCGGGCAGCAGCTCGGCGCGGGCTGCACGGTGATGGTGATCAACGGTGCCGCCAACCGGGATCCGCGCCGGTTCCCCGATCCCGACACCTTCGACCCGGAGCGCAAGAACGCCCGTCAGCACCTGGCGTTCGGTCGTGGCATCCACAGCTGCCCGGGTGCGCCGCTGGCCCGCGCCGAGACGCGGGTGGCGCTGGAGCGGCTGCTGGACCGCACCACCGACATCCGCATCAGCGAGGCGCACCACGGTCCGCCGGATGCGCGGCGGTACAACTACATTCCGACCTACATCCTGCGGGGGCTCACCGAGTTGCACCTGGAGTTCGATCTGGTGAAGGAGGCCTGATGAAGGTCACCGTCGACGAGGATCGCTGTCGCGGGCACGGGATGTGCCTGACGCTGTGCCCGGAGGTCTTCCAGATGCATGACGACGGGTACGCCGTCGCCGACCCCGCCGAGGTCCCCGCCGGTCTGGAAGACGCGGCCAAGGACGCGATCGCCAACTGCCCAGAGCAAGCCATCAGCGAAATCGACTGAACATCAAGGAGAATTGAATGGCCAAGGCGTACATCTGCATCACCGAGGACGTCAAGGACCCCGACGGCATGGCGGAGTACGCCAAGCTAGCGAGCCAGACGATGGGCAACGCGAAGATCCTCGCGTTCGACTCCAACGCCGAGCAGATCGAGGGTCAGTGGCACGGTACGCAGACCGTTCTCCTTGAGTTCGAGTCGGAGGAGGCCGCCAAGCAGTGGTACTACTCCGACGAGTACCAGGCCGCCCTGAAGCTGCGTCAAGCCGCCGCCGACTGCAACGGCGCGATCATCCACGGCCTGGGGTAGGCCTCGCTCGAGGCCGGGCCCGCGGGCGCGCAGTGTGCGTCAGTGGGCGATGAGCGGGCCGGCGGGCCGCGGCGTGGCGGAAGCCCGCGGCCCGTGCCCCCAGGCGGCCCGAAACCCGCCGTGCACGAGGACGAATCGCGTTATCGCAGCACGCGGACCGGAACGTTCGTCCAGCCGGCCACGTTCTGCGCGGCGACCCGCTTGCAGCCCTCCCAGATCACCTCGTAGCGCGGCATGAAGTCGAGCAACCGGCCCAGCGCGATGGCGCTCTCCATCCGGGCCAGTGCCGCGCCCAGGCAACTGTGCACGCCGTAACCGAAGCCGAGATTCTGCGCCTCGGTGCGGTCGCGCTCGATGTCGAACTTGTCGGCGTCGGTGAACGCCTCCGGATCGCGATTCGCCGACCCGGTGAGCAGGAACACCGGCTTACCCGCGGGAATCGTGACGCCGTGCAGCTCAACGTCTCTCATCGAGCGTCGCACGTTGTACTGGTTGGGCGCCTCGTACCGGAGCAGTTCCTCGACAGCGGCCGGGATCTTGCTGCGGTCATCGAGGATCTTCTGCCACTGATCGGGGAAGCGCGCGAAGGTCACCGCGGCGTTGCCGACCAGCTTGGTGACGGTCTCGGCGCCCGCACCGCCCAGCAGGGTGGCGAAGCCCGCGATCTCGAAGTCGTCGAGCTTCTGCTTCTGGCCGTCCTCGCGCGTCACCTCGGCGGCGATCAGCCTGCTGAACATGTCGTCCTGCGGGTTGGCCCGGCGCTCCTGGATCAGCTGGTAGTACAGGCCCATCTGCTCCCCGACGGCCTGCATGCCCTCCTCGGACATGTCGATCTGCCCGGGCTCGCGGTGCAGCGAGATGTCCACCCACTGCCGGACCTTCTGCCGGTATTCCTCCGGCACGCCGAGCATCTGGGTGATCACCTCGACGGGGAACAGCGCCGCGAAATCCTCGACCACGTCGAACTGGTCGGGATTCACCTCGGAGAGGAACCGGTCGATGGTCGCCGTCACCATCGGCCGCAGCGCCTCAATGGCCCGCGGCGTGAACACCTTGTTCACCAGGCTGCGCATCTGCCGGTGTTCGGGCGGGTCCATGATGATGATCATCTTCGCCGGGATCGGCTCGTCGGACCGCACCGTCGCGAGGTCCAATCCGTACGCCGACGAATAGGTTTCGAAGTCCTTATAGGCCGCGGCGACATCCTCGTGCCGGGACAGCGCGTAGAAGTCGTACTCCTCGTTGTAGTAGACGGGGGCTTCTTCGCGCAGGCGCCGATAGATGTCGTACGGGCTGTTGAAGAACTCTTCGGAGAACGGGTCGAAAACGACCTTGGCGGCGGTCATTCTTCTCTGATCGAGATCGCCTGGCGCGGGCACTGCCGCACTGCCTCTTTGACCTGCTGCTCGATCTCCGGGGTCACCTCGTCTTGTAGCACGTGCAGATAGTCCTGGTCGTCAAGGTCGAACACCTCGGGGAGGATGCCCATGCACACCCCGTTGGCCTCACACAGTCCGAAGTCGACAACGATCTTCTGGGTCATTTGCGATCCCGCTCCGCTTCTCGTTCGCTTACTTCAACACTCGCACGGGCACTCGGCTGTAGCCGGCAACGTTCTGCATGTGCACCCGCTCCAGCCCGTCGAAGTCGACCTCGTAGCGCGGCATGAAATCGAGCAGATGCTCGAGCGCGATGGAGGTCTCCAGGCGGGCTAGTGCGGCGCCCAGGCAGCTGTGGATGCCGTACCCGAGTCCCAGATTCTGCGCCTCGGTGCGATCGCGGGTGATGTCGAACTTCTCGGCATTGGTGAACGCCCGCGGATCGCGGTTGGCCGCGGCCTTCATCAAGAACACCGGCTTGTGCGCCGGGATGGTGCCGCTCGGCACGTGCGCCTCCTTGAGGGTGTAGCGCACGTTGTACTGCACCGGGCCGACGTAGCGCAGCAACTCCTCGACCGCGTCGGGGATCAGACTCCGATCGTCGAGCAGCATCTGCCACTGGTCGGGATGCTTGGCGAACTCGACCACGGCGCTGCCGACCAGCTTGGTGACGGTCTCGGCGCCCGCGCCGCCCAGCAGCCCGACGAAGCCGGTGATCTCGATATCGTCGAGCCGGCGCATTTCGCCGTTCTCACCGGGGATTTCGGCCGCGATAAGCCGGCTGATCATGTCGTCCTGCGGGTTCTTGCGGCGCTCCTGAACCAGGCTGTAGTAGTACATCCCCGATTCGATGTGGGCCTGCATATTGCGCTCGCTGATTCCGAGCTGGCCGGGTTCGCGTTCCAGGCCCTGGTCGATCCAGTGCCGCACCTGCTGGCGGTACTCCTCCGGCACGCCGGCCATCCGGGTGATGACCTCGACCGGGAACGGGCCGGAGAAGTCCTGCACCACATCGAAGTTGTCCGGGTCGGCCTGCGACAGGTAGTGCTCGACGAGTTCGACGACGGTCTCGCGCTGGGACTGGATGGCCCGCGGGGTGAACGCCTTGTTCAGCAGGCTGCGCATGAAGCGGTGCTCGGGCGGGTCCATGAAGATGATGGACTTCTGCGGGCCCTCCTCGGAGCGCACCATGGCCAGGTCGCAGCCGCGCGACGACGAGAACGCCTCGTGGTCCTTCAGCGCCGCCGCGACGTCCTCGTGGCGGGTCAGCGCGTAGAAGTCCTCGTCCTCGTCGTAGTACAGCGGGGCCTCGTCACGCATCCGCTGATAGATCTCGTAGGGGTTGTCGAAGTACTCCTGCGAAACCGGATCGAACTTCACCTTGGGCGTGGTCATGATCTCCTCTTTCGCGGCGGGGCCTGACGACCGTGTCCGTTACGCGAGGCCGCAATTGTGTAAACCCTAGTATGCCTCACGGTAAGCCTTCGAGTCAGCAGAATCACCGGTGGTCTCACGGCCGCACCCCCGCGTCGATCACCGCGTCGAGCAGGCCGAGATCGCCGCCGAGTGCACCGGCGATATCGCGCACCACGTCGACGTCCTTACCGATGAATTCCGCTGTGTCGTCGACGAACGAGCGCACCGACCCGCGCGCCGCGACGAAGCCGCCGACCCGGCTGGCGCCGCTGCCGTGCGTGATCGCCTCCAGCAGCCTGGCCTCGCTCACACCGAGGTGCTCGCCGAGTCGCACCGCCTCGCGCAGCAGCCCGAGCTGGGCGGCGAACAGCGCGTTGTTCGTCAGCTTGACCGCCTGGCCCGCGCCCAGCGGGCCGACGTGCAGGATCGGGTCGCCGTAGGCGGTCAGCACCGGGCGCACGCGGTCGACGGCGTCGTCGTCGCCGCCGACGAACAGGGTCACCTCCCCGGCGGCGACACTGTGCGGTCCGCCGCTGACCGGCGCGTCGACGACGGCCACCGCCGGCCGGCGGGCCGCCACCGCCTGCGCGGTGCGCGGGCTGCCGGTGGTGTGGATGACCACGGTCGCGCCGTCCGGCAGCGCGGCGACGAGCCCGCTGTCCAGACAGACCTGCGCCACCTGCTCGTCGGTGAAGACGCAGACGACGACGACCTCGGCGCCGACGCCGACCTCGTCGAGGCGTTCGACCGGGTCGGCCCCCATACCGCGCAGGACGTCGCGCTTGTCGGTGGTTCGGCCGAGCGCGCGAACGTGGTGGCCGGCGTCGACGAGACGTCGCACCATCGGTGTGCCCATGCGGCCGGCGCCGACGAAGCCGACGCGGGTCATCGCGGGAAGTCCATGGCCCGCAGGGCGGTGTCGGCGGCGGTGAACACCGTCCCCTCCGGTGTCGACGCGTTGGCCGCGATCGTCGCCGCGTGGCGAACGTCCTTCTGCAGCAGCGCGCCCGCGAGCGGGGCCAGCCCCTCGACGGTGCCGCCGAACACCGCGATGCTGCTGAGCGCCTTGCTGGTGGCCGAGCCGCCGTTGAGGACCTCGGCGAGACGCACGCGCGGGATGCCGAGCGACTCGCCGAGTTCGAGGGTGCTCAGCGCGCTGCCGAGATTCGCGGTGAACAGCAGGTTGTTCAGGATCTTGGTGACCTGGCCGCTGCCGAGCGGGCCGAGGTGCACGATCGGGTCCGCGTACGTCGCGAACACCGGGCGGCAGCGCTCCACGACCTCCGCCTCGCCGCCCACCATGACCAGCAGTTTGCCCTCCTCGACCGCGGGGGCACCGCCGCTGACCGGTGCATCGATCACCGAAACCCCATGCGGAGCGGCCTTTTCCGCGATCTCCCGGCAGGTGTCGGGATGCACCGTGCTGTGGATGGCGACCACGCCGCCGGGGGCCAGGCCGGCCAGCACGCCGGTGTCGCCGTAGAGCACCTCACGGACGTCGTCGTCGCCGACCACGCACAGGCACACCAGGTCGCTGGCCGCGCCGAGTTCGGCAGGGGTGCCCACGGTCTTGGCCGCCGTGTCGGCATAGGGTTCCAGGCTGGCCGCGCGCCGGGCCCACAGCGTCGTCTCGAAGCCCCCTTCGACGATGCGGCGGGCCATGGGGCCGCCCTGACTGCCCAGACCGATGAATCCGACGCGCATCAACCCGCCTCCACTTTTCCGGCCGTGTCCTCCTGCGCGGCAACGCACTCGGCGACGAACGACAGCACCCGATGGTGGTAGTCGGACGCTTGGTACGACAGCGAGATGTTGTGCCCGGTACCGTCCTGACGATCGGCCACGAACCGCGGTGCCGCGGTGAAGATCGCCGCGATCTGCTGGACCGCGGCCGGATCGGACTCCCACACCCGCTCATGCTCGGCGACGGTGAAATGCACGGGCACGCGGACCCGGGCCGCCAGCGCGGGGAAGTCGCGGCGCGGCCAGTTTTTCGTCATCTCGACCTCGTATCGGGCACCCGACGACGAGTTGGTCATATCGGACAACACGTCAGGCGGATACAGTTCGGCGGGCTCCCACAGCAGTTCACGCAGACCGGGCGCCCGTCTGGTGGTCGCCATCGTCCGCATGATGTCGGCCATCGCCTGGCTGTAGCGGACCCCGGTGCCCGCGAGTTCGACGCCGATGACGCCGGCCTGCTCGGCGCGGTTGTCGGCGGCCAGCCGGACGGCCAGCTCGCAGCCCGCCGAGTGGCCGACGAAAACCAGCCCGGCGCCGCGGAGGCGGTCGCCGAGGATCTTGTCGATGGCGCCGTAGGTGAGCGCCGCCCGCTGCTCGGGTCGTTCCATCGCGTCCGGGTACGGCGCCGAACTGCCGTAACCCGGCCGGTCGAGCGCCACCATCGTGTAGCCGAGCTGCGCGCCGAGCCGCAGCAAAGACAACTGCGGGTGCCCGGGACAGTCGAAATACGCTGCGGTGCTCGATCCGCCGTGGAAGGCGACGACGACGGCCCTCGGTGCCTCGACGGCGGCCAGCAGACCGGACATGGGCACGCCGTCGACGAACACGACGCGGGGCTTCGGGGTGATTGCCGGGGTCATCCGTCGGTCCGCATCAGGATCACACCGCTGGGGGTGAGGCCGCCGCTGCTGACCACCGCGACCCGGGCATCCTTGACCTGCCGGTCGCCGGCGTCACCGCGCAACTGGGTGACCGCCTCGTGCACCAGGCCCATGCCGTGGGTGCGGCCGTGCGACAACTGTCCACCGTGGGTGTTCAGCGGGATCACCCCGTCGCGGGCGATCGCCTTGCCGCCGTCGAGGAAATCCTTGGCCTCGCCGATGCCGCAGAACCCGAGCGCCTCCAGCCACGACAGACAGTTGAAGGTGAACCCGTCGTACAACTCGGCCACGTCGACATCCTTGGGCCGCAGCGTGGTTCGCGTCCACAGATGCGCCGACTGGCCGAGCACCTGCGGCTCGTGGGTCAGCGTCGTGTTGTCCCAGTCGGTGCGCTCGAGGATCTGCGTGCCGACGGCCTCGAAGTACACCGGTTTGCGGGGCATGTCCTTGGCGGCCTCGACGGCCGAGACGACGACCGCGACCGCACCGTCGCAGGGCACGTCGCAGTCGTAAAGGCCGAACGGGGTGGTGATCATCCGCGCGCCCAGATAGTCGTCCATCGTCATCGGATCGCGGTAGATCGCCGTCGGATTCAGCGCGGCATTGGCCCGCTGGTTCAACGCGATCCAACCCAGCGTCTCGCGGGTGGTGCCGTAGCGATGGAAGTGGCGCTGCGCGTTGAGCGCCAGCGTGTGCGCCGCGGACGTCGCGCCGAACGGCATCTGCCAGCTGTCGGTGCGCGGCCCGCCCGGCGGGGCGAGCTTGCCCTCCTTCATCAGCTGCTGGAACGTCGCCTCCCACAGCGTGCGGAAGCACAACACATGGCGGGCCATCCCGGTGGCGATCGCCATCATCGCCGCGATGATCGACCCGCCCGGGCCGAATGTGTCCATGCCGCCGTTGATCCAGGTGGGCCGGATACCCAGCGCGGCTTCCAGTGCGGTGACGCCGCCCTCGCCCATTCCGGCGACGCTCAGGCCGGGGTAGGTGGACAGCCCGTCGATGTCGTCGAACGTCAACCCCGCATCGGCGACCGCTGCCTCGCACGCGTCGATGGTCAGCGACAGTGGTGGCACCATCTGCCTGCGGCCCAGCCGCGACATGCCGATGCCGGTGATCGCGGAGTGTTCCTCGAACTTCTTCGACGTCAGCGGCTTGCTGACGTGGCGCGCGAACTCGGTCGGCGCGATCTCATCCTCGGGCAGCGGACCGGTCTGCTTGTCGGCGCACGGGGTGAACAGCGGCAGCCAGACCTCACCGGCGTTGTCGGCGAACTTCTCGAAGGTGACCTCGACCAGCTGGCCGATTTCAAGGTCGTCGGGGTCGGCGCCGACGATGTTGGTGGTCAACCGGACTCGCGGATCCTCGACGACCGCGACCTGCGCGACCACATAGGGTGGCGGCAGATCCGGAAAGCCGAATCGGTGGTTGACGGTGAACGCCGACAGCGTCGCCTTCCCGGACACGTCGCGCACACCGAGGTTGCGGCTGCGGCAGTATCGGCACACCGGCTGTGGCGGGTGGATCAACGCCTCGCAGTCGCGGCATTCCTGGATGCGCAGCACACCGTCGGCGCCAGCGGTCCAGAAGAACTCGTTCTGCGCGTTGACTTCGGGTAGTGGTCGGCTCATCGGACGAATTCCGAAATCGCTTCGCTGTCTTCGGTCTTCGGGTCAGGCTCCGGGGACTCCTGCGCGTCCTGATGGGCCACGGTGTCACCGGACGGCCGGTGCTCGCCCAGGTAGATGATCGCGTGCACCGGGCAGTCGAGCAGGGCGCGCATCACCGCGTCGCGGTCCTTCTCGGGTATCGTGCCGTCGCCGATGAGCGACGCGTAACCCCAGTCGTCAAGCGAGAAGTACTGCGGCGCATGCTTGGCGCATATCCCGAAGCCGTCGCACAGTGTGCGATCGAGCCGAATCCGCAAGCCGTCACTCATGATTAGGCCATCGCTTCCACTTCGTAGGGCCGCAGTGCGCTGAATGCCCCGGTCCGGCAGGTGTCGCAGTCATTGGCGAGGTGGCTCGTCACCACCTGCGGGAATTGCCGCAGCAGGCTGGCCGCGATGTTGGTCGCGCCGTCAAGGGTGCCGCAGGCGCCGCGGCCGCGCAGCACCACCGACCACCTCTGCAGCCGCGCCACGTCCTCGTCGGTGGCGACCCCGTCGCGTAGCGCCGACGTCACCGCGGCCATCGCGGCGGTGCCGTTGAAGCATGAGCCGCACTGGCCGGCGTTCTCGCGATCGAAGTACGCCATCACCGATGCGGCGACCGCGACCGGGCAGTCGTCGGTGAGTATCGAGATCGCCCCACAGCCGAGGCCGCTGCCGAGGCGGCGGATGCTCTCGTGGTCGAGGGTGGCGTCGAGGATGTCGGTATTGACCAGGCCGGCGAAGTAGCCCCCCATCAGCGCTCCGCGCACCGACTCGGTCGCGACGCCGTGCACCTTCAGCAGCTCGGAAAACGCTGCACCGTGCGGGATCTCATACAGCGTCGGCGGCTTGTTCGCCCCGGTCACAGTGGCCAGGAAGGTGCCCGGTGACATCGGGGTGCCGACGGCGCGGAACTCCTGCGCCCCGTGTCGGTGGATGTACGGCAGATGGGCCAGCGTCTCGACGTTGCTCACCATCGTGGGCAGCCCCGCGACGCCCTCCTCGAACGGCCGCGGCGGCTTGTCGGTCGGTTTGGCGGGCCCGCCGTTGATGTGGCGCACGGCCGCGGTCTCCTCACCGGCGACGTAGCCGGGTTCGACGGTGACGACCTCGACGGTCGCCCCGGCGAAGACGTCCGGCTTCAGCTCCGACAGCGCGCCGGCGACGGCCTCGGCGCTGAGTCGGTCGGAGACATAGACATACGCGCGGCGGGCGCCGGTGATCGCGGTGGCCAACCGGAGTCCGTCGAGAACCAGATGCGGGCGGTGGCGCAGCAGCCAGCGGTCCTTGATCGAGGCGGGTTCGCCCTCTTCGCCGTTGGCCACGACGACCGCCTCGCGGGCGGCCTCGCGGACGCTGCGCAGCTTGGTCGCCAGCGGGAACGCCGCGCCGCCGCGGCCCAGCAGCCCGGACAGGTCGACCTGCTCGAGGAGCGTGTCGGTGTCCTCGATCGGGTGGTAGCCGCCGGCGTCCGCGTACTCGGCGTAGGCCTCGGTGCCGACGGCGCCGGTGCGCAGCAGGCGCGGGGCACAGTCGGGCCAGTCCGCGGTCACCAGTTCGGTGGCGGTAGAGGTCATGAGGCCGCCTTTCTGTCCGCGGATAGGCTGGCGGACATGAGAACTGCCGTCGTGCGCATCGGTGTCGACCTGGGCGGTGAGCTGACCGCTGACCAGCTGACCGCGGGCATGGACCGGCTGCGCGGGTTGGTGGCCGAGGCGGGCGTCGGCGTGGTCGACAACGACCTGGCCGGGCTGCCGCCACGCCGCCGCGAGGTCGAGTTGCTGATCGACGGCGACGATGCCGCCCAGCTGGAGCGCACCGCGCTGGACCTGTGCACCCGCGCATTCGGGGAGTACGGCGCGCGTCCGGTGCCCGGGGTGGTGACGTTCATCAGCCGCGGTACCGACGACGATGCACACGGCGTACTCGCCGGATTCGGCATCACGGGGCGCATCGAACGGGTGGCCGGCGACGACGGCTGGGACATCGTGCACGTGACGCTGCGCCGATCCGACGTGCAGCGCGTGCCCGAGAGCCGCATCCACACCGCGCTGGAGGCGTCACTGAACTGCGAGGTGCACATCCACCTGGAGTGAGCGCTCGCGGGGCGGGGTAGTGCGCGGCTCAACTGTCCAAGAACTCCAGGATCGCGGGCGCGGCCTGCACCCAGGTGTCGAACATGTTGAAACGCTTGACCTTTCCCGTTGCACGGGCTTCGCCTGCGCGTTCCCAGGCGTCCTCCGGCCACGGCGGGTCGATCAGCTTGCTGCCCCTGATCAGGCAGTGCACCTCCATCGACGTGCGCTTGGGATGGTCGAGGTCGTTCTCACCGCCGCGGATGATCAGGGTCGGCACCTTGATGTTGTCGAACATCTCGTCCTCGACACCCGGAATCGTCTGACCGGGTTTCGGCACGAACGCGTTGAGCCAGCGCAGCATCACCTTGAGAAACTCGTCGGGATCCTGGCTCAGGATGCGCTCGCGGTTGGCCGGGTTCTCGGCGATGCGCTGCTTCCACTCGTCGATCGCGGCGACCGCCTTCATTCCGGCGCCGCGCACCGCCAGGATGCTCGGGATGATGTAGTACGAGCCCAGCACGAACGAGCCGTACACACCGCCGACGATGTTCCACACCACCAGCTTTCGCACGATCTCCGGGTAGAGCATGGTGGTGAGCATCGAGTCGCGGGCACCCCCCGACCCGCCGGCGATGACGCAGGGACCGATGTCGAGGCCGGTGATCAGTTTGTACAGCGTCTCGGCGCGCATGTGCGATTCGCTCTGCCCGTAGAACTGCACGTCGGACTTGCCGCAGTTGGGCCGGTCCCACAGCAGCACCCGGTATCCGCCCTTGACGAGTTTCTGCGCCAGCGGCCGCAGGCCATCGATGTCCTTGCTGAACCGGCCGCCGGGGGTCAGCACGATGAAATCACCCTGCTTGCCCAGGATTTCGTAGACGACGTTGCCGCCGTTGATCTCCATGACCTTCTCGCCACGCTTGAGCGTCGGGCCGGGTTTTTCGGTGGTCGTCATGGGGCGCCTCCGCGAACGTGCGCAAACTGCTGAATTTTCGCGGCGTGTCGTGTGCAAATACGCACGCTCGCGGGGAAGGGGGGAGTCGTCATGCCTGGACCAACACCTGGTTGCCAACCACCCGCACCGGGTAGGTGCGGATGCTCCATTCGGGCTTGACCGCGGTGGTGCCGGTGGCCAACTCGAAACCCCACTGGTGCCAGGGGCAGTAGATGTACTCCAGGTCGCGCACCATCACCGCGTCGCCGGGCACGCTCTCGTCGACGATCGTCCGCCCGCGGGCCCGGCCGGAACACAGCGGGCCGCCCTCGTGCGGGCAGTAGTTCGCGATGGCGTAGAACCTGCCGTTGACGTTGTACACCCCGACGCCGTGCCGGCCGATCGGCACGAGTTTGTGCTTGCCCGGCGGGATCTCGTCGACGGTGGCGACGACGTGCTCACGCCCCTGCGCCAACCGGGGCGTCTTCTGCTGCTCGCTCAACTCAGAACACCCGCACCTGACCCTCGAGGGCCGGCACCGTCTCCGGCAGCTTGTACGTCTCGATGCCGTTGCGGAACATCACCGCCTCCCGCGCGTGCTCCGGCAGGTGCTTGACCAGCCAGCGCGGATCGTCGAACGTCCAGTGCGGGTAGTCGCTGCTGTACAACAGGATCTTCTCGCACTCCATCCACTCGAACGCCCGGGTCAACTCGGTCTTGTCCTCGGGGTAGTCCAGCGGCTGCGTGGTGAACTTGATGTGGTCCTTGACGTACTCCGACGGCTTGCGCTTGATGTCGACCCACGACTTGCGCGCCTCGTAGATGGCGTCCATCCGCCACATCAGCGGCAGGATCCAGGTGAATGCGTGCTCCACCAGCACGATGCGCAGCGTCGGGAAGCGGTCGAACACGCCGTCGAAGATCAGGCTCATCACCTGGTTCACCGCCAGCAGCGAGTACGTGACCATGAAGTCGTGGTTGTAGCTGGGGAACCCGACCGGAGGGATCGGCAGCTCCTCGTGATGGCTGCGCGACAGGTGGCAGCTGACCGTGATGTCGTGCTTGGTCGCCGCCTCCCACACCGGGTCGTACTTCGGGTCGCCCCACGCGGGCCGGTTCTCGGCCTTGATCAGCACCTGCGCCATGTAGGGATGGCCGGCCCAGCGCTCGATCTCGCGGGCCGCGTCGTGCGGCGCCTCGACCGCCACGCAGATCGAGCCGCGCCACCGCTGGTGCCAGTTGTTCTTGGCGTCGAGCCAGTGGTTGGCCTGCCACTCGTTGAGCGCGACGCTCATCGCGTGGTTGGCCTCCGGGAAGCGCGCCGGGTAGGCGGCCGGTTCGAGGATCGCGATGTCGGCGCCGGCCTCCATGATCAGCTGCTTGAACGCCAGATCCGGGTCACTGCCCGGGAACTCGCCGTCGGCGGGGAACGTGTCGACCCGCATCGCGTAGGCGTGCGCGTAGTCGGGAGCGTCGTAGTAGATCTGGTCGCCGATCTTGCGCGGCAGGAAGTACTTGCTGCGCCACGGCTCCGGGATGTATTGCGCCAGCACCCCGCTCTTGGGCACCGGGTGCACATCCGAGTCGACGCACCGCACGGCGACGTGCTCGGCCGCGGGCGTTCGCTCTGTCACTGTGACCGTCATCGTGGTCTCCCTTGTTCGCGGGCTTGTTCTACTGTGCGCCGACGCCGGCCCCGACGTCTATGCCATACAGTTCGGCGGCGTTTCGCCAGCAGAGCCGGTCGCGCTGCTCGGCGGTGTACGAGGCTGGGATGCTCACCTCGTTCAGGTGCCAGTGCGGGTAGCTCGACCCGTACATAACCATGTTGTCCTTGCCGGTGAAGCCGAACCACTCACCGGCGTATTCGACATCGCCCGGCCCGTCGAAGAGGCCCTGCACGAAGAACGTGTGTCCGGGCAGGTAGTCGCTGGGGATCCGGGGCGCCCACGGGGTCTGCTCCAGGTGCGGACGGCCGAAGCAGTCCATCCGCCAGATGAACGGGGTCAGCAGGTCGGCGGCGCCGTCGGCCCAGACGAACTTCAGGTCGGGCAGCCGCTCGAACACACCCTCCACGATGAGGTTCATCAGGTGGTAGAGGTAGTTCAGCGCCATGAAGCCGACGTAGTTCTCATATGTGCGCGGCACGCCGGACGGCGTCGGCGCGAACGAGACACCCGCGCCCACCTCGATGTGCACCGCCACCGGCAGCCCGTGGGCGACGGCAGCCTCCCACAGCGGCCAGTACTGCGGCTTGCCGTACAGCTCGCGCGACTGCAGCGGTATGCCGAGCTGCACCACGCGCGGGTGGTCGGCGTACCTCTCGATCTCGCGCAGCGAGCCGGCGATGTCGTCAGGGTTGACCCGGATGGTGCCGCGGAACCGTTCGGCGTGGGCGTTGTCCTCCAGCCAGCGGGTCACCAACATCTCGTTGTGCGCGGCCGCGATCGCGGTGCCGAGGTGGCGGTCGGGCATGATGCCGCGGGTCATCGGATGCAGGATCGCGATGTCGACACCACGCTCCTCGAACAGCTGCCTGCCGACGACGTCGGGGTCGGAACCCGGATACTGCCGGTCGGGGCCCTCGGTGTTGGGGGCGTACTCGCCGCCGGGGCAGCCGTACCAGTCCATCTCGTAGTCGGGGAACCCGCGGCTCTTGAACGGCTCGCGCAGGAAGTTGCCGCGCAGGTCCTTGTTGGACTTGCTGAAGATGTGCACGCTGGCGTCGATGAGCGGCGTGGTGGCGCCGTCTCGGTGTTGCATCACCAAAGTTGTCCTCCGCTGTCATCCGGCCGACGGCAGGCGCGCAAACAGCGCTGCGCGTGCGCCGAACACCCCCAGTGTAAAGCGTAATTCTTCAGAGGCAAGAATCGGCTTCTCAACGAAACGCTTACTTCTTCGCAGGTCAGGGTGTGCGCTGGTCAGGTGCACGGCACCGGCTGGGCGAAACCGGGTAGTCGGATCGGGAGAACGGTTCGCGCATCTAGCGAGAATGTTATTCTCGTTCGGTCCGACACGTCCCGGGAGGCCAGGTGCTACTGGAGTTCGACGCCGACCAACGGCTATGGCAGGAGACCGTCCGCGACGCGGTGGCCAAGCAGTGTCCGGCCACCCTGGTGCGCAGTATCGCCGAGGACGACGTGGACCCCACCCCGCTGTGGCAGACCTACATCGACGCGGGGTGGACTGAGCTCTCCGACCCGGAGAACGCCGTCGAACTGGCGATCGTGCTCGAGGAGCTGGGTCGGGCCACCGATCCGACGCCGTTCTTGGCCACGCTGACCCAGTACGCCCCGCTCGTCGGCGACCGCTACGACCCGCAGCGGGCGGGCACGGCGATCTACGAGGGGATCGCCGCGCGCCGCGACGACGAGGGCTGGGTGCTGACCGGAACCGCCCGCCACGTGCTCGACGGTGACCGGGCGCAGCGCCTCGCGGTGGTGACCGACGCCGGGGTGTTCGTGGTGGACGCGGCCGCGGTGTCGGCGCGGCGCAGTCCGGTTTTCGACCCGGTGCTGCACATCGCCGACGTGACACTGGACGGGGTGCGGGTGCCCGAGGAGGCGCGCATCCGCGCCGATGTATCGCACGCCGAGCGGGCCCGCCACGTCGCGCTCACCGGGCTGGCGGTGCACACGGTCGGCGCCTGCCAGCGCATCCTGGATCTGGTGCTCGAGCACGTGAAACAGCGTCAGCAGTTCGGGGTGGCGATCGGGTCGTTCCAGGCCGTCCAGCACAAGGCCGTCGACATGCATGTCGCTATCGAAAGAGCAAGGGCACTGGCGTATTTCGCGGCGCTGACCATCGCTGAGGACGATTCGCGGCGCCGGCTGGCCGCGGCGATGGCCAAGGCGTCGGCGGGTGAGGCGCAGGCGTTGGTGTTCCGGCACGGCCTGCAGTTGTTCGGCGCGATGGGCTTCACCTGGGAGAACGACCTGCAGTTCGCGCTGAAGCGGGCGAAGGCGGGGGAGTTGCTGCTCGGCGGTGCGGCCGAACACCGGGCGGTCATCGCCGACGAGTACAGGAGGCAGTAGATGCGGCTGACCTTCGATTCCGACGTCGAGGAGTTCCGCGCCGAGTTCGCCGCATTTCTCGACGAGCATCTGCCCGACGAGGCGCGCACGCTGGAGCGCCCGAAGTCGGTGTCGCACATGCCGCAGTGGGCCCGCGACTGGCAGCGCCTGCTGTTCGACAACGGCTGGTTGCTGCCCGCCCAGCCGCCGGAGTTCGGCGGCCGCAACGCCACGGTGCTGCAGCAGTTCGTTCACCTCGAGGAGCTCTGCAAGCGGCGCATCTACCACAGCTTCAACCCGCAGGGCGTCAATATTGTTGCCGCATCGCTGATTTCGTTCGGCTCCGAGGAGCAGAAGCATCGTTGGGCGGTGCCGGTGCTCAAGGCCGAGATGACCGCGTCGCTGGGGATGAGCGAGCCCAGCGCCGGATCCGATCTGGCGTCGCTGCGCACCCGCGCGGTGCTGGAGGGCGACCACTTCGTGGTCAACGGGCAGAAGGTGTGGACGTCGGGTGCGCACGACGCGGACTTCCTGCTGGCGTTCGTGCGCACCGATCCGGACGCGCCCAAACACAAGGGTATCAGCGCGCTGATCATCCCGACCGACACGCCCGGGGTGGTGTGCCGGCCGTTCGCCGACATGTGCGGCCCGGACAACCTGGACTTCAACGAGGTCTTCTTCACCGACGCGAAGGTGCCCGCCGAGAACCTCGTCGGCCCGCTGAACGGCGGCTGGGGCGTGGCCAACGGCTCGCTCGGCCACGAGCGGACGATGATGTGGTTGGGCTTCGCCGACCGGATCGACAACATGATCGCCGACTTCCAGCCGCGCACGCCGCTCGAACGCGACCAGTACGCCACGACGATCATGGATTACCAGGCCCTGCGGGCGATGGGATCGGCGGCGCTGGCCCGTGCGGCACGCGGCGAGATGGACACCGCGTCGGTGTCGGTGCTCAAGCTGTTCGGCTCGGAGGCCGAGCGGCAGGCGATGGAGAACGCGCTGACCGCCGCCGGTGCCGACGGCCTGATTCACCCGTCGATGTCGGGCCCGTACGCGCACATGAACCTCGACCACTACTTCGCGAGTTGGTTCGAGCGTTACGCGCGCAGCTTCGGCGGCACCATCGCCGGCGGGACCTCGGAGATCCAGCGCAACATCATCGCCACCCAGGTGCTCGGCCTACCGCGCCGCTGACGCCGATGACCGAGACGCTGATCGTCGACCGGCCGCGGGCCGGTGTGACGGTCGTGCAACTCAATCGGCCCGAGCGGCTCAACGCGATCAACGAGACCATGCGCGACGAGTTGGCCGCCACGCTGGCCGCCATCGCCGCCGACACCTCCGCGCGCGCGGTCGTGCTCACCGGCGCCGGCCGCGGGTTCTGCTCGGGACTGGACGTGCGCCACTTCTCCGATCAGCCGCTGGAGGCCTCCGATCCGGCCATCGACCGGCTGCGATTCCAAGAGGCGATGGCCGCACTGCCGCAGGCGATCTGGGAGCTGCCGCAGCCCGTCGTCGCTGCGGTCAACGGGCCGTGCGTCGGTGCCGGCTTCGCGCTGTGCCTGGCCAGCGACATCCGGATCTGCTCGACGGCGGCGACCTTCGGCAACGGCGCCGTGCGGCTCGGACTGTCCGGCGCGGAGATGGGTATGAGCTACCACCTGCCCCGCATCGTCGGCACCAGCGTGGCCGCCGACTGGATGATGACCGGCCGCACGGTCACCGCCGAGGAGGCGGACCGCCGGGGACTCGTCAGTGCGCTCCTCGACCCCGACGAGCTGATGCCGCGGGCGCTCGAAACCGCTTGCGCCATCGCAGAACTGCCACCGCTGAGCATGCAGCTGACCAAACGGGCACTGCAGGTCAACACCGATGCCGCCGGGTTCCGCGCGGCGCTGGAGCTGGAGAACCGCAACCAAGTGCTCAGCCACGCCACCGACGAGGCGGCGGCACGACGACAACCGAGGTGACCAGGAAAGGACGACGATGGCGTGGGACTTCTCGACCGACCCCGAATGGGCCGAACAACTGAAATGGGTCGAGGAGTTCGTCCGCACCGAGTGCGAGCCGATTGACTTGATCGTCAAGGAGTCCCACGACCTCAACGATCCGGTGCGCCAGGCGCTGATCCCACCACTGCAGCAGATCGTCAAGGAGCGCGGGCTGTGGGCGACGCATCTGGGCCCGCACCTCGGCGGTCCCGGATACGGACAGGTCAAGCTCGCGCTGCTCAACGAGATCCTGGGCCGTTCAGAATGCGCGCCCATCGTGTTCGGCTCGCAGGCACCCGATTCCGGCAACAGCGAGATTCTCGCCCACTACGGCACGCCGGAACTCAAGGAGCGCTATCTCGAGCCGCTGCTGGACAACCGGATCGTGTCGTGTTTCTCGATGACCGAACCGCAGGGCGGCGCGGACCCGAAGGTGTTCACCACCACGGCGGTGCAGGACGGCGACCACTGGGTGATCAACGGCGAGAAGTGGTTCTCGTCGTTCGCGTCGATGGCGGCGTTCATCATCGTGATGGCGATGACCGATCCGGACGCGCCGCCGTACGAGCGGTACTCGATGTTCGTCGTGCCCGGGGACACGCCCGGCATCAACGTCGTGCGCAACGTCGGGCTCGGCTACCAGCCGCTCGGTAGCGGCCGCGAGGGCTACGTGCGCTACGAGGACGTGCGGGTGCCCGCCGACCACATGCTGGGCCCGCGCGGTGGCGCGTTCGTCGTCGCGCAGACGCGGTTGGGCGGCGGGCGAATACACCACGCGATGCGCACCGTCGGGCTGGTGCGGCGCATCTTCGACATGATCTGCGAGCGCGCCGTCTCGCGCTACACCCAGGGCGAGGTGCTGGCCAACAAGCAGCTGGTCCAGGAGATGGTCGCCGACTCGTGGATGGAGATCGAGGCGTTTCGGCTGCTGACCCTGCAGACGGCATGGAAGATCGACCAGCACAACGACTACAAGGCCGTGCGCGCGGACATCTCCGCGGTCAAGGCGATGATGCAGAAGGTGCTGCACGACGTGTCGGCGCGCGCCCTGCAGTTGCACGGCTCACTGGGCACCACCCACGAGATGCCCTTCGTCCAGTACCTGGTCGAGTCGTTCGTCCTCGGGCTCGCCGACGGCCCCACAGAGGTGCACAAGGTGACCCTGGCGCGGCTGCTGCTCAAGGACCGGCCGCCGGCACCGGACCTGTTCCCCTCGGAGCACCTGCTGCGGCTGCGGGAGGCGGCCGAGGCGAAGTTCGCCGACAAACTCGCCGGCATCCCGCGCACGTGAGGAGGTTCTGCCATGGGTTGTGACGGCAAGGTCGCGCTGGTGACAGGTGCGAGCCGCGGCCTCGGCAAGGCGATCGCGCGGCGGCTGGCCGATGAGGGCGCGATGGTGGCGCTCACCGCCCGCACCAAGGCGCCCGATCCGAAATACCAAGGCTCACTTGACGAGACGCTCACCGAGATAACGCAGGCCGGTGGCGCTGCGGTGGCGGTCCAGGCCGACCTGTCGAAGGTCGAGGAGCGCGAGCGGCTGTTCGCGGAGGTGGTGGACCGAGTCGGCCCACCCGACATCCTGGTCAACAACGCGGCGGTGACGTTTCTGCGCCCGCTCGACGAGTTTCCGGACCGCCGCGTGCGGCTGATGATGGAGATGCACGTGCTGGCGCCGTTGCATCTGGCGCAGCTGAGCATTCCGGCCATGCGGGAACGCGGCCGCGGCTGGATCCTCAACATCACCTCGGTCGGCGGCGACCTGCCCGACGGCCCGCCGTTCGACGAATTTGACCGCAGCGCCGGGTTCGGTGTCTACGGCACGGTCAAAGCGGCATTGAACCGACTGACGAAAAGCCTTGCCGCCGAACTGTACGACGACGGCATCGCGGTCAACGCCGCCGCACCGTCGAACCCCGTCGCCACCCCGGGCGCGGGCACCCTCGATCTCGCCAAGACCGACACCGAGGACATCTCGCTGATCACGCAGACCGCGTACCTGCTGTGCACCGGCGACCCGAAGACGCTGACCGGGCGCATCGCCCACACCCAGCCGTTCCTGCGCGAGATCGGGTGGCTGTGAGGGCCGGGGCGCACGAGGGTGGACCGGTGGCACGCCACTCGGCACCGGGAAGGGGGCGGCGATGAGGGTGCAGCCCGCGGCGTATCTGCGCACCACGCTGCCGCTGGACCTGTCGGCGCTCGAGACGCTGGACAGCGGCCGTTACCACTCGATCTGGATGCCCGACCACATGGTCAGCTTCTGGCCCGACTCGATCTGGACGCCCGAGTTCACCGACCTCGCGACGGTTTCGCCGTCGCCGCACCGCTGCCTGGACGCGATGGCGGTCGCCGCCGCGGCGGCGGTGCGCACCCGCAATGTGCCGTTGGTGACCAGCGTGGTCGACACCGTGCGCAGGCACCCGGCCCTGCTGGCGCAGAGCGCGCTGACCATCGACCATCTCGCCGAGGGCCGGTTCATCCTCGGGCTGGGCTGCGGGGAGACCGAGAACACCGTGCCGTACGGGTTCGACTTCAGCAGACCGGTGAGCCGCTTCGAGGAGGCGCTGCAGGTGATACGGCTGCTGTGGGACAGCGACGGTCCGGTCGACTTCGACGGCCGCTTCTACCGGCTCACCCACGCGCGCCTGGACACCGAACCGTTCCAGGGCAGGCCGCCGCGCATCTGGATCGGCGGAAGCGGGCCGCGCACACTCGAACTCGTGGGCCGGTACGCCGACGGCTGGTGGCCCACCGGCGCGTGGACGCCCGAGGACTACGCCGACAAGCTGGCCGCGGTCCGACGGTCCGCCGAGCGGGCCGGTCGCGATCCGATGGCGATCACGCCGTGCATCATCCAGGTGTGCCTGATCGCGCGCGACGGCGCGGCGCTGGCCGAGGTGCTGTCCGCGCCGCTGGTGAAGGCCTTCCTGCTGCAGGTGTCCGCGGAGATGCTGCGCGCCGTCGGATACGAGCACCCGATGGGCCAGGACTGGCGCGGCTACCAGGACATCGACCCCGCGACGCTGACCCGCGAGCGCATCGTCGACTTCCTGGACCGCGTCGACCCCGAGGCGATCCTCGCGGTGGTGCCGCACGGCACGCCCGCGCAGGTCGCCCGGGTGCTCGCCGAGTTCGTCGACGCGGGCCTGCGGGTGCCCAAAATCCTGGACTACGGCGCCATGGCCGGTCTGGCGTACACCGCCGCGTCGGCCGAGTTGGTGCGCGAGACCGAGGACGAGTTGATGCGACTGTGCGGGGAGGTGACGTGACGGCGCGGTTGGACGCCGGCGCGATGCTGCGCCGGGCCGAAGCCGAGACGGGGCTCGCCGACTACGGCGACCCCACCCTGCCCGAACGGTTCGCGATGGCCGTGGACCTGCTCAACGGTGCGGGCATGGACGCCGACGGGCGCCGCCGCGCCGCCGAGGTCTGCCACTGGCTGCTGACGTCGCGGCTGGAGTTCTTCGAGGACCGCAACCGCTATCCCATCGCCGCCGAGGTCATCGAGCGGCCGATGTTCGTCACCGGCGAGCCACGCTCGGGGACGACGCTGATGCACGCGCTGATGTCGGTGGACCCGCACGCCCGCGCGCTGCGCTTCTGGGAGGTGATGTATCCGTCGCCGCCACCGGGGATCGCCGGTCCCGACGATCCCCGGCGGGCCCGCGCGGACGCGGACTGGCGCGAGATCAACACCAAGCTGCCGAAATGGCTGCACTCGCATCCCTACAACGACATGCTCGGCGACGGCCTGCCGGAGGACGAACGCACCTGGGCATTCGACTTCCGGGTGATGACGCCGACCGCGTGGTGGCGGGTGCCGATGCAGACGGTGGTCGGCGGGCTGCCCACCGACGCGGCCGCGCAGTACCGCATCCACAAGGCGATGCTGCAGCAGTTCCAGTTCCGTCGCCCGCGCCGGTACTGGGTGCTCAAGGGGTTCCACGGGTTTCGGCTCAGGGAACTGTTCGACGCCTACCCGGACGCGAACCTGCTGTGGCTGCATCGCGATCCGGTGCAGGTCGCGGCGTCGCGCACGATGATGATGGCCGACATCCTGGAGGGCATCGTCGGGCCGGTCGATCTGCGCGCCGCGGCGAGGCTGCACCTGGCCCTGACGCGGGAGAGCATCGCCAACACGATGACGAACCCGATGGTCGACGATCCGCGGATCATGCACGTGCGTTACCAGGATTTCATCGCCGACCAGGTCGGCACCGTGCGACGCTACTACGAGTTCTGCGGTCGCCAGCTGACCGAGCAGGCCGCCGAGGCGATGCGGGCGTACCTGGCCGAGAACCCGGGCGACCGGCACGGCAGGTTCCGCTACTCGACCGATCTGCTCACCGACATCGGCGAGGATCTCGACGCCCTGCACGAGGAGTTCCGGCCGTTCCGCGAACGCTTCGGCGTCGCGATCGAGAAGCGGGGTTGACGTGCATCCGCGACTGTCCGTGCACAGCGTCACGTTCCTGGGGGCGGGACTGCCGCAACTGCGCGATCACTGGCGGGCCCTGGGCGTTGCTCGACTCAGCGTCATCGACTCCGAGGTGCTCGACCCGCGGCTCGCCGAAATCGTTGCCGCCGAGGGCTTCACGGTGGAGTCGGTGTACCACCTGTTCGACACCGCGGACGGGCTGTCGCGCGTCATCGACGCCGCCGCCGGCGTGGGGACCCGGGTGGTGTACCTGCTCACCGGTGGACGCGGTGAGCTGGGCTGGCAGCAGGCCGCCGAACGGTTTAGCGCCGCGATCGCGCCCTGCGTGACGCACGCCGCGCGTGCCGGGGTGGCGCTGGCCGTCGAGAACGCGTCCCCGCTCTACGCCGACATGCACATCGCGCACACCCTGCGCGACACCATCACCCTCGCCGAACTGGCCGGCCTAGGGATCTGCATCGACCTGTTCCACTGCTGGGCCGAGGCGGACCTGTTGGGGCAGCTGGACCGGGCACTGCCGCGCACCGAGCTGATCCAGCTCAGTGACTACGTGCTCGGCGATCGGGCGCTGCCGGCGCGCGCCGTTCCCGGTGACGGCGTGATTCCGCTGCAGGACTTCGTCGCCCGTGCGCTCGCCGGTGGCTACCGCCACGGCTTCGACCTCGAACTGATCGGACCGCGCATCGACCGCGAAGGCCGGCTCACGGCGGCCCGCCGGGCCGGTGCGACGGTGTCTGCGATGCTGGAAGAGCTCGGCGCATAGGGCGCATAGGGGAGGCACCGATGGCCTACGGCGACGGACCCGATGACGCGGCCCTGAAGGCCGCGTGGGATGACTTCTGCGACAAGCTCAAGGCCGCGGGCGAGCGGGTGTTCAAGGATTACAACGCGCCGTTCGGGCCGGCCCGCGCCGACGGCTTCCGATTCCTCACCCAGAACCTCGGCCAGGCGTTCGACCTGGCACTGGAAACCCGCGATCCGCGCTACCCGGCGCTGCACGCGTTCTGCCACCCGACCCGCAAACTCGGCGGCGACTGCGCGGATTTCACCTATCACCAGGCCTGGATCGACGGCGACACCACCTATCGCATCACCGGGAACCGCGGCACCGCACCGTTTTTCAACATCACCGTGCAAGGGGCGCGGCCGGACGGCCCCGGCGTGTTGCACGAACCGTTCGGCGACCTGCCCGAGGTCAACCTCAGCGGCGACCAGCTCGTCTGCGAAGCCGACGGCAGCCTCGAGGTGTTCGTCGGCGGTGAACCACGCGAGCGCAACTGGCTGCCCACCACAGCGAGCTCGCGGAAGCTGTTCATCCGGCAGGGCTTCGACAGCTGGGACGAGGAGCCGGCACGGCTGCGTATCGAGCGCGTCGACATGGCGACCCCGAAGCCCCTGCCCACGCCGCAGACCATGATCGAGGCGATGAGGTGGGCAGGCGATTTCGTCACGGGCCTGATGGACGACTGGCCCGAGTTTCCGTTCCGTCACGGCGGGGTGGACGCCGCACACCCCAACCGGTTCCCCGACGCCGCAGGCACCGAGGCCGACGCCAAGCGAGGCCGGTCCGCGTCGAACATGTACTGGGAACTCGCCGCCGACGAAGCGCTGATCATCGAGTTCGCCGCGCACCCGGGGTTGTGGAGCCTCACCAACATGGGCGCGTTCTTCACCAGCATGGACTACCTGTACCGGCCGGTGAGCTACACACCGAGCCGCACCGCCGTCGACGGCGACGGCAAGATCCGGGTGATTCTCGCGCACCGCGACCCCGGCTACCACAACTGGATGGACACCCAGGGCTTCGACCGCGGCCACGTCACCTACCGGCACATGCTGGCCGGCGAGCCGGTCACACCGCACACCACCACCGTCAGGCACGCCGACCTCGCCGACGCGCTGCCGCCGGATACCGTGCGGGTCACCGAGGCGCAACGGGTCGCGCAGATGTGGGAGCGGTTCAACGGTATTCGGCGACGCCACGGAATCTGAAGGAGGCGAGCCATGCCCGGGGTGGTATCTGAATTCGCGCTGTGGCCGGCGCACCGGCTCGCGGCCGCGATCCGGGCCGGCGAGTTGTCCAGCCGCGCGGTGCTCGACGAGTACCTGGCCCGTCTCGACCGGTTCAACCCGCAGTTGAACGCCGTCGTCACCGTCGATCCGGACAGCGCGCGACGCGCCGCCGACGCCGCCGACGCGGCCAGCGTCCGCGGTGAGGACCTCGGCCCGCTGCACGGCGTGCCGATGACGATCAAGGACAGCTTCGACACCGCGGGGCTGCGCACCACCTGCGGGCACCCGGAGTGGGACCGCGTGCCGGCGCACGACGCGGTGGCGGTGGCGCGACTGCGGGGCGCGGGCGCGGTGATCTTCGGCAAGACCAACGTGCCGACCCGCACCGCGAACTGGCAGACGGCCAACCCGATCTTCGGCGCGACCAACAACCCGTGGGACACCGCGCGCAGTCCGGGCGGCTCGTCGGGCGGTGCGGCCGCCGCGCTCGCCGCGGGCCTGACCGCGCTGGAACTCGGCTCCGACATCGCGGGATCCATTCGGGTGCCAGCCAATTGGTGCGGTGTGTGCGGCCACAAGCCGAGCTGGGGCATCGTGCCGCAGCGCGGTCACCTGCCACCGCCGCCCGGGTCGCTGATCGACACCGACCTCGGCGTGATGGGGCCGATGGCACGCGATGTCGCGGACCTACAGTTGACGCTCGACCTGCTCGCCGGTCCCGACGGCCCGCCCGCCGATGGCTGGCGGCTGGACCTGCCGCCACCGCGCGCGCCGGAGCTGTCGCAACTGCGGGTGGCGACCTGGTTGGACGACCCGGCGTATCCGGTCTACGAGGACGTGCGCACCGTGCTGGAGTCGGCGGCCCGCGCCGTCTACGACGCCGGCGCGCAACGGGTGGACACCCCGCCGCCGACCACGCTCGAGGAACTCGTCGGGCTACACCAGATCCTGCTTTATCCGCTGATGGAACCGTCGTCGGACCTGAGCCACCGCCAGTGGCTGGCCGCCGACGCGCGTCGTCAGCAGTTGCGCGCCCGGCTGGCCGAGTACTTCACCGGCGTCGACGTGCTGCTGACGCCGGTCACCGTCGCACCCGCGATCCCGCACGACCACCGCGAGTTCCTGGATCGCACACTCGGCGACGGAAACCGTTCGTATCTGGACCTTTTCGGCTGGATCGGACTCGCGACGGTCGCTTACCTGCCTGCGACGGTGGTGCCGGTGGGGCGCACGTCCGCCGGACTGCCGGTCGGGGTGCAGATCGTCGGGCCCTACCTGCACGACCGCACGACGTTGGCGGCGGCGCGCGCCATTGAAGAGTTGCTCGGCGGCTTCGTCGCGCCGCCCGGCTACTCGTGACGTGTGCGCGCTCCTCGACGCACACGAATCGCTAGAGGCGCTGCAGGGCGAACGTCCAGAACTGGGTGCCCGGCGGGCCGTTGAAGCAGCCGACGTCGTACACCGATTCGATGGTGCCGACCAGCGTCCGCTCGTTCCACTTGTAGGTGTCGCGAGTCGGCATCACGTGGCCCGGGCACTGCAGACCGTCGGGTGTGTCGACGACCATCGTGTACTCGCCGTCCTTGAGCCAGGCCACCCCGTCCCACTCGAAGTAGTACTTCAGCCGCGAGATGGCGCTGACGTCAGCGCAATCCGGTGGCCGCTCGGGTACGCACGGGTTGATGTACCAGACCCACGACGCCCTGGTGTAGCGGTTGGTGAGCAGGTCGTAGTTGCCCCACACCATCATCGCGTCGGCCGGTGGAGCGAACATCGTGCCGGCCGCCGTCATCGCGACCGCGGCCGCGGCTGCCTTCAGGGCCTTCACCGCCATTCCCTCCGTCTGCTCCTGGCTTTCTCCTGGCTGCACATCAAACCACCGTCGGGCGCGTCCGGACGGTGTTTCAATCGATTACCGCGGCTTCCTTGCGCTCGGTGATCGGCCGCGCGAGCTCCTGTTCGTCGCAGATCCGCTGCAGTTTCTCCAGCGTCTCGTCGAGTCCGGGGCCCAGCCGTTTGCCCGGCGTGAACGTCGCGGGCAGGTGCCGCATGCCCTGGATGACGCCGATGGTGTCGTAGTGCACCGTGCCCTCGGGGTCGCACACGTAGTCGGGCATGCGGTCGAGCACCGCGGTCAGCATCGACTTGAATACCGTGCGCGCGACGTTGGAGCCGGCGCAGCGGTGCACGCCGATGCCGAAGCTGAAGTGCCGGTTGGCCTTCCGGTCCAGGATGATCTCGTGCGGCTTCTCGAAGACCGACGGATCGCGGTTGGCCATCGCCCAGGACAGCCACAGCCGCTCGTACTTCTTGAACAGCTGACCCTCGACCTCGACATCCTCGGAGAAGGTGCGGCCGTCCCCGGGCGCGGGGGTGAAATACCGCAGGAACTCCTCGGTGGCCGGGTTGAGCAGGGTGTCGCGCTCGCGTGACAGCCGCTCGCGCTCGTCAGGGTGCTCGCCGAGCCACTCCAGCGCGTGCGCGGTCAGCGCCGTCGTGGTGTCGAAGCCGCCGCCGATGATCAGCCCCAGGTTGCCCAGGATCTCCAGATCCGGCGCCGGCTCACCGTCGATGCGCAACTGCAGCAGCGCGTTGACCAGACCGGGCCGCGGGTTCTCCCGGATCTCGTTCATGTTGTTGATGAGATCGATGCCCATCTCACGGTGCTGCTCGTTGACCCGTTCGCGGTCGGGTGAATGCTCCGGGGTGTACACCGAGGCGTGCGTCGGCTCGCTGTACATCTTCCACTTCTTGAGCTCGATGCCCATCATCGCCAGCGTCAGCACCGCGGGCACCACGTTGGCCAGATCCTCGACGAAATCGATGCTGCCAGTCTCGATGCGCTCGTCGATGGCCGCGCGGGTGATCTCGTCGACGAACGGCTCCCAGCGCTTGACCGCCGCGGGGGACAGGTACGGGTTCAGCGCACCGCGGTAGATGCTGTGCTCGGGCTCGTCCATCTCGAGGATGCCGCCGCGCACGACGGTGGCGCGGCTGGCCTTCGGGATCGTGATGCCCTGGAACGGGGTCTCGCCGGAGATGTCGTGATGGTTGGACACCGCCGGGCAGCGCGCCAGTTCGAACACCGCCGAGCTGCCCGCGGCCACCCAGTGCCCGTCGTAGGTGTCCGTCCACGCGATCGGGCACCGGGCGTGCATCTCCTCGGTGATCTTCTCGAACTGCAGCCGGTATTCCGGTGTGTGCCGGTCGAAGTGGTACCGATTCTTCTTCCGGTCGATGTCGGCGATGTCGTCGACGCTCACGGCATGTCTCCCTGCGCTGTCGGGGGTCTCACTCTTCGATAGAGATGGCCTGCTCCGGGCAGGACTGCACCGCTTCGCGCACCGCGTCCTCCAGTTCGGGTGCGACCACCTCGCTCACCGGTGAGGCGGTGCCGTCGATGTCGCTGAGCTGGAAGGCATCCGGCGCGATCATCGAGCACAGCGTGTGGCCCTGACAACGCTGGGAGTCGACGAAGACCTTCACTGTGTCCTCCCTTAGATGTGGTAGTCGTACCACTTCAGATAGCCGCCGGCGTCCACCCGCTGTTGAGTGCCGGTGATGTAGCGGGCTTCGTCGGAGGCCAGGAACAGCACCATGTTGCTGATGTCCTCGGGCTCCACCCACGGAACCTTCATGGCCTGCTGCACGTAGAACACCGGCTCGGCGTCGGCCTTGGTCGGGTTCTCCAGGTCCGGGCGGAACGCCCTGTACATCGGCGTGCTCTGCAGCATCGGTGTGTTGCAGTTGGTCGGGTGCACGACGTTGGCGCGGATGCCGCGCGGCGCGAGTTCGGCCGCGAGGTTGTGCACGTACTGCGACAGCAGCCGCTTGGAGTGCAGGTAGGCGGAGCCGGGCGGGTCGACACCGGGGTTGTCGTTCTTGCCGACGTCCATCAGCGCCGCGGTCGAGCCGGTCGCGATGATCGAGGCGCCCTCGGACAGGTGCGGCAGGGCGGCGTGGATCGCGTTGAGGGTGCCGATCAGGTTGGTGTTCATCACGTCGATCCAGCCCTGCATGTCGCGGGAGCCGTTCATGCCGGCGATGCCGGCGGTGGTGACGACGATGTCGAGCTTGCCGAGTTCGGCGACGCCGTTGTCGAGCGCCGTCTTGAGCGCGACCGCGTCGGCGACGTCGACCTGCGCGGTGATCACGCGCTGCCCGGTCTTCTCGATGTACTTGGCGGTCTCTTCGAGGTCCTCGGGGGTGGCCATCGGGTAGCCGACCGTCGGAAAGTCCTTACACCGGTCGACGGCGATGATGTCGGCGCCCTCCTCGGCCAGCTTGATCGCATGGCTGCGGCCCTGTCCGCGGGCCGCGCCGGTGATGAACGCGACCTTTCCTTGTACACGTCCCACTGAACTGTCCTTTCGCTGTTGTCGTTAAGTGTTTCGGCCGCCGTTGACGCCCAAGATCTGTCCGGTGATGTAGCCGGCCTCCTCGGAGACCAGGAAGGCCACCGCGGCCGCGATGTCCTCGGGTCGCCCGATGCGGCGGACCGGCGTGGTCTCGATGCTCTCCTGCACCTTCACGTAGCCGCGCGCCTCGGATTTGCGCAGCATCGGGGTGTCGATGAACCCGGGCGGCACCGCGTTGACCGTGATCCCGGCGGGGCCGTACTCCAGCGCGAGCGACTTGGTCAGCCCGTTGACCGCCGACTTGGCCGCCACATAGGCCGACATATACGGCTGGCCGGAGTGGGTGCTGGAGGAGGAGATGTTGACGATGCGGCCCCACCCCGCCTCGATCATGTCGGGCAGCACCGCCTGGATGCAGTGGAAGACGCCGTTGAGGTTGACGTCCACCACACGCTGCCAGGTCTCAAACGAAAGATCGGTGAACCGCTTGAAGCTGTCCAGGCCCGCCGCGTTGATCAGAACGGTGATCGGGCCGAGCTTCGCGCGGATGGCCGCGAGCGCCTCCTCGACCGCGGACCGGTCGGTGACGTCGGCCGCGTAGGCAAACTCGTCGTCCGACTCGGTGAGGTCCAGCGTGGCGACATGCATGCCGTCGGCGCGCAGGCGCTGCGCGATGGCTAACCCGATGCCGGAGCCCCCTCCGGTCACGACGGCGTTCTTCACCACGCCACTCGGTGATCAAGCATCAAGAATCTTCCTTCCGAATATGAGAACCGTACTCTCGTCTCTTGCAATCTTGCAAGACAACTGGGCCGTTCGGCTCGCACTGGTGAGACGTTGAGAACACGTTTGTCACAGGCTATTCCCAGCTAGTCGCAGTTTTGGTCAATTCCTTGAGTTCTCTTGTCGCGAATGTATGATTCGCCGGGGATGAGAATGAAGTTTCCATCACATAAGCACTGCGCTGAGGAGCCTGATGTCGGAGACCACGACGCTCTCGAGTGAGACGACCGCCGCCGAAACCGGGGCAGACCGGCGCATGCTGATCGACGGGAAACTGCTCGAGACGTCGCGGACGTTTCCCTCTCTCAATCCCGCCACCGGCGAAGTCCTGGGCAACGCGCCCGACGCCACCGTCGCCGACGCCGAAGCTGCGGTCGCGGCCGCGCGGCGCGCGTTCGACACCCTGGACTGGTCCACCAACACCGACTTTCGGATCCGCTGCCTCGAGCAGTTCCACCGGGCCCTCGTCGAGCACCGCGACGAGCTGGCCGCGCTGACCATCGCGGAGGTCGGCGCCACCGAGGCGCTGTGCCAGGGCGCGCAACTGGATGCGCCGATTGAGATCGTGCGGTACTACGCCGACCTGTTGAAGACCTATCCGATGACCGAGGACCTCGGCAACATCGAGAGCCGCGGCATGCAGCACCACCGCTGGGTGGAGAAGGAAGCCGCGGGCGTGGTGGCCGCGATCATCGCCTACAACTATCCGAACCAGCTGGCGCTGGCCAAGCTCGCGCCCGCGCTGGCCGCCGGCTGCACGGTCGTGCTCAAGGCCGCGCCGGACACGCCGCTGGTCACCCTCGCGCTCGGCGAGCTGATCGCCAACCACACCGACATCCCCGCGGGCGTGGTCAACGTGCTGTCCGGCGCCGACCCGGAGGTGGGCGCGGCGCTGACCACCAGCCCGGACGTCGACATGATCACCTTCACCGGGTCCACGCCGACCGGCAGGCGCATCATGGCCGCCGCCAGCGACACCGTGAAGAAGGTCTTCCTCGAACTCGGCGGCAAGTCCGCGGCGATCGTGCTTGACGACGCCGACTTCAACACCGCGGCGTTGTTCACCGCGTTCGCGATGGCCACCCACGCGGGGCAGGGCTGCGCGCTGACCACCCGGCTGCTGGTGCCGCGCAAGCACCACGACGAGATCGTCGAACTGGTCAAGAACAACTTCGGCCTGGTGCGCTACGGCAACCCCGCCGAGCCGGGTGTCTACATGGGGCCGCTGATCAGTGAGAAGCAGCGCGACAAGGTCGACGGCATGGTCAAGCGCGCCGTCGAGGCGGGCGCCACGCTGGTCACCGGGGGAGAAAAGGTCGACCCGGGCTTCTTCTACACACCGACGCTGCTGACCAACGTCGACCCCGACAGCGAGATCGCCCAGGAGGAGGTGTTCGGCCCGGTGTTGGTCGTCATCGCCTACGACGACGATGACGACGCGGTGCGCATCGCCAACAACTCCATTTACGGATTGTCCGGCGCGGTGTTCGGCAGCGAGGAGCGCGCGTTGGCCGTCGCCCGCCGGATCCGCACCGGGACGCTGTCGATCAACGGCGGCATGTACTTCAACCCCGACAGCCCGTTCGGCGGCTACAAGCAGTCGGGCATCGGCCGGGAGATGGGCAGGGCCGGGTTGGAGGAGTTCCTGGAGTCGAAGACCTTCGCGACGGTGGTCGCCTGATGAGCGCTTGCGCGAAGAGGAGAGGGCACCGATGAGCGCTTGCGCGAAGAGGAGAGGGCACCGATGAGCGCTTGCGCGAAGAGGAGAGGGCACCGATGAGCGCTCCGCTGGAAGGAATCCGGGTCCTCGAGGTCGCGATGTACGGCTTCGTGCCGTCGGCCGGTGCGGTGCTGCGCGAATGGGGCGCCGACGTGATCAAGGTCGAACACGCCGTCACCGGCGACCCGCAGCGCGGCCTGCGGCAGACCGGCCTGCTGCGCGTGGAGGGCGATCCCAACCCCAACATCGAGCACGCCAACCGGGGCAAGCGCAGCATCGGCTTGGACATGGCGGTACCGGAGGGCAAGGAGATCCTGCTCGAACTCGCCCGGCGCGCCGACGTTTTCCTCACCAGCTTCCTGCCCGCGCACCGGCAGAAGTTCGGCATCGACGTCGACGACATCCGCGCGGTCAACCCGAAGATCATCTACGCCAGGGGCAGTGCGCTGGGCCCGCGCGGTGACGAGGCGGTCAAGGGCGGCTACGACATGACCGCGTTCTGGTGCCGCGCCGGCACCGCGGCCACAATCACCCCCCCGGGCACCCCGGGCATGGTCGGCCCGCCCGGACCGGCCTACGGCGACACCATCTCGGGCACCAACCTGGCCGGTGGCATCGCCGCGGCGCTGCTGAAACGGGAACGCACCGGTGAGCCGTCGGTGGTCGACGTGTCGCTGCTGGGCAGCGGGCTGTGGTCGCTCGGACACACGGTCGCGCTGACCAAGCACCTCGGCCAGCGCATGGAGGCGTTCCCGCCGGGCGTGCACGGGTCGCCGATCAACCCGCTCGTCGGCCTCTACCCGACCTCCGACGACCGGTACATCTCCTTCGTGATGATGCAGCCGACCAAGTTCTGGGCCGACGTCTGCCGGCACATGGACCTCGACCACCTGATCGACGACCCCCGGTTCGCCACCGCGGAGTCGATTGCCGAGCACACCGCCGAGGCCGTCGAGATCCTCACGGAGACGATGTCCAAGCGGCCGCTGGCCGAGTGGAGTCAGCGCTTCGCCACGCTGGCCGGGCCGTGGGCGCCGGTGCAGGACACCCTGCAGGCCGTCGAGGACAAGCAGATCCTCGCCAACGAGTACCTGGTGCGCGCCGGCGAGCTCGATCTGGTCGCGAACCCGGTGCAATTCGATGTCACCGCACCCCAAACCGGCCCCGCGCCGAATTTTGCGGAGCAAACTGACGAAATCTTGCTGGAACTCGGTTTGGATTGGGATCGCATCATCGAGCTCAAGACGGCGGGGGCCGTCACCTAGCAGAAAGGTCCGGGACCACAGCCCATGCCCTACGTCGCTTCGATCGGCACCTACCTGCCGTGTTGGGGGACGCCCGACGCGCGGGTGGCCGGCGACGACGATGACGCCATCACGCCGGCCGTCGCACCCGGCCGCGCCGCACCGCTGACCAGCGAAACCGTCGAGCGGGTGGGGTTCGTCAGCAGGGACATGCCGCCGTGGGACAGCGGCGGCGCCGCTGTGCGGCCGGTCGGGCCGGGTCTCGACCCCGACCTGGAGGTTGACGAGCTCGGCGGTGCACCGGCCACCATCGACGGGGCGCGCAGGGGCGCGCAGTGCGTCGAGCTCGCCGCGCAGCCGCGCGGCGGGACCGTCAATCAAATGGACGGCGCACGGATAGCCTTGCCCCACACTGTTGGTGGCCCGACGGCAGTTTCCGCCGTCACCATCCTGGAAGGAGGCCGCGGTGGCGCGAGGTAGTGGGCCGGAGCGGTGGTCGGCTGGGTTGCCGCCGATTCGGAATTTGTCGGGGCCGATGC